>JGI12053J15887_10000518_pt1 | contig 15718 bp, 16 predicted proteins | sample MedBloCAOM1_O3_FD_15887 | JGI IMG/M metagenome (IMG submission 15887)
CGCGAAAGCCGGGGGAACCGCTCGAGCAGAAACACAAGGACATCGCGCGTTCCGTGCAGACCGTCTACGAGGAAGCGTTCTTTGCGCTGCTGAATGCTCTGCACAAACAGCATCCGTCCGACAATCTCGCGCTGGCGGGCGGGTGCGCGATGAATTCAGTGGCGAACGGCAGAGTTTATCGCCACACGCCGTTCAAGAAAATGTATCTGCCGGCCGCAGCGGGCGATGCCGGTGGCGCGATCGGCGCAGCAGCGGCTGTGAATTCGAAATTCGAAATTCGCAATCCGAAATTAGACACCGCCTATCTCGGCCCGCAGTTTTCCGACGAAGAAATCGAAAAACTGCTTCGCGCTCGCGGCCTTCTCTCTTCCGACTCGCAATCCGAAATCCGCAATCCGAAATCCGAAGTCGTTATCGAACAGATAACCGATAACGGAGAACTTTGCTCGCGCACCGCCGCAGCGATTGCTGCGGGGTGCGTCGTCGGATGGTTCCAGGGCCGAATGGAGTGGGGGCCGCGTGCTCTCGGCAACCGATCCATTCTGGCGGACCCGCGCCGCGCCGACATGAAAGATATTCTGAACGCCAAGATCAAGCGGCGGGAATCGTTTCGGCCATTTGCGCCGTCTATATTACGGGAAGCGGTTCCCGACTGGTTCGAGCAGGACGATGACGTGCCGTTCATGATGGAAGTGTTTCAGATTCGCGAAGAGAAACGCGCACTAATTCCCGCGGTCACACATGTCGACGGAAGCGGCCGGTTACAAACGGTTCACAAAGAGACCAATCCGCGCTACTATCAACTAATAACTAGTTTCCGAGAACTGACGAGCGTCCCGCTCGTCCTGAATACTTCTTTTAACGAAAACGAACCGGTTGTCTGTCATCCGGAAGAAGCGCTCGACTGTTTTTTGCGAACGAACATGGATCTGCTCGTGTTGGGCAACTTTTTCGTGGAACGAAAAGCGTGAGTTAAAGTCAACCCTTCTCACTATTAACAGATAACGACTAACCGATTCCGTGGAACACGAACTAATTATCGAAGCTGGTCGCACAGAGCGAAACTACTGGCGCGATTTATTTCGATATCGCGAGCTTTTCTATTTTCTGGCCTGGCGCGACATTCTCGTGCGCTACAAACAAACGGTCATCGGCATTTTGTGGGCCGTGCTGCGTCCTTTACTCGCGATGGTCGTGTTTGTGTTTATCTTCGGAAAGATCGCGAAACTTCCGAGCGAAGGCATACCCTATCCGTTGATGGTGTTTGCTGGGATGCTGCCCTGGCAGCTTTTTGCGACGTCACTTTCAGAGGGAAGCAATTCGCTCATCACGAATGCGAATTTGATTTCGAAGGTTTATTTCCCGCGCCTGATCGTTCCGACGAGCGCGGTAGTTGTTTCGTTCGCAGATTTTATGATCTCATTGGTGCTGGTTGGATTGCTGATGATCTACTATGGCGTCTGGCCGGGTTTATATCTGCTCGCCCTACCGGCCTTCACGTTGCTCGCGCTTGGGGCGTCAATCGGAGCCGGTCTTTGGCTTGCCGCGCTCAATGTGGAGTATCGCGACTTCCGTTACGTTGTACCGTTTCTCGTCCAATTTGGCCTTTACGTGTCCCCCGTCGGTTTTACGAGCTCCATCATTCCGGAGAAATGGCGTGTGTTATACTCTCTTAATCCCATGGTTGGCGTGATTGATGGCTTTCGGTGGTCGATCAGCGGCGGGCGCTCAGTTCTTTTTCTTCCAGGTCTCGGCGTTGGCTGCGTAGTTACGGTTCTGCTTCTTTTCAGTGGCATCTGGTATTTTCGCCGTATGGAACGAACATTTGCCGACGTCATTTAGGAATGTTAGGAATGTCCGCCGATACCATTATCACGGTAGAAAATCTCGGGAAGCGTTATCAACTCGGTCAGAGATCGAATGAGCGTTACACAGCGCTCCGCGATGTTTTAACAGACAAAGCAAAATCGCTGTTTCGTCGCAACGGAAATCCGAGATCCGATATCCGCAATCCGCAATCGAACGAGATCTGGGCGCTGCGCGATGTTTCGTTTGAAGTGAAACAGGGCGAAGTCATCGGTATCATCGGGCGCAACGGCGCAGGAAAATCGACTCTGCTGAAAATTCTTTCGCGGATCACTGAGCCCACGGAAGGTCGGGTCAGATTAAAAGGCAGGGTCGCCTCATTACTTGAAGTGGGCACCGGATTTCATCCCGAATTAACTGGGCGCGAAAACATTTTTCTCAACGGAGCGATCCTTGGGATGACCAAGGCTGAGATCCGAAAGAAGTTTGATGAGATCGTCGCCTTCGCCGAGATCGAGAAATTTTTGGATACGCCGGTCAAACGTTATTCGAGCGGGATGTATGTTCGACTCGCTTTCGCCGTGGCTGCCCATCTCGAGCCGGAGATTCTGGTTATCGATGAAATCCTAGCCGTCGGCGACGCGGAATTTCAAAAAAAATGTTTGGGCAAAATGGAGCAAGTCTCCCGCGGCGAAGGTCGCACCGTTTTGTTTGTTAGTCATAACATGCAAGCGGTACGACAACTCTGCGAACATGTGATTTGGCTCGGCGAAGGATTTGTTAGAGGGATGGGTCCTGCGGAGGAAATGATTAACGGCTACCTCGCCAGACAGACGCGGACGGAATCCCTTCGGGAGCTGAACGAGGAAATCGCCAAGACACCCGCGGATCCAGCTTTCCGGATGAACCAAGTCGACATTTTGCAGGACGGCGTGAGCGCAACGGAGATCGCCTCTGGCAAGCCCGTTGAGGTCAGGTTCAGCTACGACGTTCTTCAGGACTCCCACGGGCTTCACGTTTACTTCCTACTCTGCGACATGGACGGAAGTATGATCTTTGAGAGCCTACACAATGGAGACTCTCCCGAACACATGCCGTTGGTCGAACGCGGCTCGTACGTTTCAGTCGCGGAGATTCCGGCTGATTTTCTGGCAGGTCGAAGTTACGAGTTGAAGATCCAGGCTGGGATAGCGAGCGTACGGACGTTTTTTAGCCGACCGCCATCAATAAGCATCCACGTTCACAATGCCGGCGTCGTCAATCGAGCCTATGCCGGTTATGACACCCCGGGTAAGCTCGCCCCGTTGCTTCACTGGCGAACCAATCGGAATTGAGGCGCAAGGCAGTCGGCACCAACGAGTCTTTTGAAACTGAACAGAATGTTTACTACCAAGCTCCAGTGGATTCATCAGGGTGACACGGCGGCGGAGGCAGGGCTACCGGCTCAAATCTGATGAAAGAAATCATCAGACAATGCTGTCCCCCAATTCTTTGGAAGGGTTTTTCGACGATGAGAAGAAGAATTCTTATCGCGGGATCCACAGAGTCGACTCACTCGCGGCTCGTCACGCTCGACGAACCAGCTAGCCAGGATTTGGATGTTTACTGGAACCCAGAGATGGCACAGATTTTGGAAACTTGGGGCGAAGGTACTGCATGGCACGAGCTTAAGTTTCTCACGGCGGGCCTCAGTGGCAGGATCCTTGATATTGCTTGTGGCACTGGCAGGAACATCGAGGATTTACGACGAATCTCCCAACTTGATATTCATGGTTGTGATATCTCTGATTTTTTGATCAAAAAAGCCGTCGAACGGGGCATCCCGGCGGAGCAGCTCAAAGTTTGTGACGCAAGGAGGACCGGATTTGATGACAATTACTTCGATCATTCCTACTCGATTGGTTCACTTGAGCATTTTACGGATAAGGGCTTAGAGGAAGTCATTGCGGAGTCATATCGTATCACGCGACTTTTCTCATTTCACATGATCCCTGTTTCGAGCAAGGACCTAGACGAGGGTTGGATCAAGACAAGACAAAGCTACTTCTGCAACTCACTCGGCTGGTGGATGAAGAAATTTAATACCTCGTATCGCTCCGTCACGGTTGTTGATTCCCTTTGGAAGGGTGAGTTCACTGTCGGAAAATGGTTCGTTTGCCGAAAGGACGAGAGTGAAGTCTGAACCAGTTATTAGAAACCCTCGTCGTCTATTAAGCTCGGCGAGAGAAAACGTAGCCGAAATGTAGATGTACCTCCGACTGTGATATGCTAACCCGATTTCTTGCGCGGCTTTACCACCGCCTTCCGGGCATTCGGGAGTTAGATTTGAACAATCAGCGGCTTGCGCAGCTGCATGAAGCTCTGGCTACTGGGACGTCCGTGCAGGCGCGCCATCTCCTGGAGTGGCTGAAACACACCGATCCGAGGTATGCGGACTCCAAGCGTTTGCTGGGCTACGCATTTCAAGCATGCTCGCAGAACGGCGAGGACGGAATCATCCAGGAAATCTTCCGTAGAATCGGCGTCACCAACAGAGTGTTCTACGAAAGTGGTGTTGGAAATGGCGTTGAAAACAACACGGCCTTCTTGCTCTCGCTGGGCTGGTCGGGTTTCTGGGTGGACGCCAATCCCCGTTTTGTAACACAGCTTGAAAAGGCAGGACTTCTTAAGAGCCGGCTACTGCAGCATCGGGTCGCCAAAATTAACCGGGAAAACATTGTAGGGATACTCACCGATCTCGGTGTTCCGAAGGAACTTGATTTGCTCTCACTGGACATCGATCAGAACACTTGGCACATCTGGGGTGCGCTCGGCGATTCCTTCCGCCCACGCGCGGTAGTTATCGAATACAATGGTGCGGTGCCACCAGGGATCGAATGGAAGGTCGAATACGACGCAGAAAGAGTCTGGGATGGTACGCACAACTTTGGTGCAAGCCTGAAGGCGTATGAGAAGCTCGGCCGAAGGTTGGGCTATTCCCTCGTTGGTTGCGATCCGTTCGGCGCCAATGCTTTTTTTGTGCGCAATGACTTGGTGGGAGAACATTTTGCGGCACCGTTTACCTCGGAAAATCATTTCGAGCCGGCGCGCTTCCATCTCATTCACAGGATGGGACTGCCCAATCAGATGCTCGACCGGATGCCTGTACCGTAGCCCGCAACTTGGAACCAACTCCGCAACACATCCTCAATTATGTCCGCAGAAATCATCGAATTCCACGGCACCAAGTATGCGGAAGTGATCCGGGCTGATGTTGGCGTGCAGAAGACCCGCTTCTTTTCGCCTCCCGAATCATCGTTTCAATTTGGTTTGCTCGCACATGAGGCGGGTTTCAACGAGCCGGCCCATTACCACAAACCTTTCAAACGAGAAATCTCCGACTTACAGCAAATGTTCGTCATGCAGCGCGGGGTTGTCGTAATCGAACTGTATAGCGATGAAGGTGATCTACTTCGGGAAATCGAACTGCGTGCCGGCGATGCCATTGTTTTAATTCACGGCGTACATGCGTTGCGGGTCGTAGAGGACTTCCAGGCCATCAGTGTGAAACAGGGGCCGTTTCTAGGAGGGGAAAATGACAAGATCAACGTGGAAGTGAAACCGCGATGATTCCGGTATTCGAGCCGGACTACGGTGAGGAAGAGATCGCGGCCGTGGTTGCGGCATTGAAACGAGGCGAGATTTCGGGCTCGTTTGGACGAGCCATCCCGGAGTTCGAAGAAGCCTTCGCTAGTTACTGTGGCTGCAAACATGGAATCGCCGTTACCAGCGGGACGGCGGCCCTTCACCTGGCAGTGGATACGTTGCAATTGCCAGCTGGTTCGGAAATTCTGGTCAGTGCCTCCACCAACATCGCCACGGGACTCGCCGCGAGCCATAACCAGATGATTCCCGTCGGCGTGGACTCGGAATCTGTGACATGGAATCTGGACTTGGATTTGATCGAGGGCCTGATCACCCCGCGCACGCGGGCGATCATCCCGGTCCACCTTTTCGGTCATCCGGTAGATATGGACCGCCTGATGCAAATTGCCGAAAAGCACAGACTGAAGGTCATTGAGGACTGTGCTGAGTCTCACGGTGCGACCTGCCGTGGTCGGATGACTGGCAGCTTCGGAGACATGGCGTGCTTTAGCTTTTACGCGAATAAGATCATCACTACCGGCGAGGGCGGAATGATCGTTACTAATAATGATGTTTTTGCCGAAAGGCTGCGGTTGCTGCGAAATCTGGCATTTACCGTGCCGCGATTCCGACACGAACTGGCCGGCTACAACTTTCGAATGACAGGCTATCAGGCAGCGATGGGTGCGATCCAAGTGGGCAAACTTGAGAGGGTGATCGCAGCAAAGCGGAACATGGCGCAAACATACAATCGCCTGTTGGCTGGTATTCCTGGACTTCAGTGCCCAACCGAAGCCACATGGGCACGCCATGTTTACTGGATGTATGGAGTGGTGGTCAGACAGGAGTTTGGTATCACGCGCGATGAACTCACACGGCGATTGCGCAATCGCGGTGTCGACACCCGAACGTTTTTCTGTCCGATGAATGCTCAACCCTGTTTTCAATCCTTGCCGGGCTTCCGGCAAATCCCTTCTCCCGTAGCGGATGAACTCTGGCAATCAGGGCTTTACCTTCCGTCTAGCCAAACTCTTACGGAGATCGAACTGGGACAGATTACTGCTGCTGTGGCCGAGTCACGGATCAATGAGACATGACTTCCTATAAAGGTAAGCACTCAGAATTTTACGACATCTTCTATGCATCTAAGCCCTACGCAGAAGAAGCGCGTTTCGTCTGTGAATGCTTCGAGCGGTACGGACTAGATCTAAATGGATTACGACTCCTAGAGTTGGCCTGCGGCACGGGCACACATGCACTTCACTTTGCGAGAATGGGCTGCAACGTAACAGCGACCGACTCCGCTCCTGGAATGCTCTCCATCGCTCGATCAAAAGCCAAGATTCAGGGAGTCGATGTTGTATTTTTGGAGCAGGACATGCGATTTCTGGCCGCGTCGGAGATGCCATTTGATGCAGTGGTGTGCCTCTTTGATTCAATCGGCTACGTTCAGACCAACGAAGCCTTAGACCAGGTTTTCTCCGGTGTGCGTGCAAACCTACGCCCTGGCGGCTTTTTCGTCTTCGAGTTCTGGCATGCCCCCGCCATGTTGAAAATCTACGATCCAGTAAGGGTTCGCCGTTTCCCGACGAAGGAAGGGATAATCCTTAGAATTTCCGAGACCACATTGTTGCCAGAAAAGTCGCTCGCCAACGTAGCATATGACATCTACGAACTGCATAACGATTTGACCTACAAACACGTCACGGAGACACAAACCAATCGCTACTTCACGATTGATGAGATTAAGAAATGCTCCGTGGAACACCGGTTCACTCCGATGGCATTTCACGCTGGTTTTGACAGAAGTGCACTCGTAACAGATCACACATGGCACGTAATTGCGGTATGGCAGAAAACAATGACGCCGCACGAGAGAAGCCGCGATGAAATGCAACCTTGTCTTAAGTCCTAACAACCGCGGTTGGATCATCGAAAAGATGTGTCACCGCCTTGGCGAAGAACTTACGGGGCTTGGATGTGAGGTGTCCATCGGAGATGCGGTACGACAGAATGCGAATATCAACCATTTCATGATGTTTACGCTCATCCCCGGGTCTCTTCCCGCCCGCAGTACAGTGGCGATCACGCACATTGACGACAGCAAGAGGCTTGAACACGCACGGCGGGCCGTCGAGACCGCCGAACTCGTGATTTGCATGTCGAGCATGACCGTAAAACAACTCGTGAACGACGGGTTGTCGCGCGCCAAGATGTGCTACGTGCTTCCTGCGCTGGACGATGGTATGCGTCCCCGGCGCATCGTTATTGGGCTGACCACGAAGCTCTACTCTGATGGACGTAAGCGCGAATCGCTGCTGGTTCGGCTCGCGAAAGAAATGGATCTTTCTGGATTCCATTTCGACATTTTTGGCACAGGCTGGGATGAAGTGGCTTCCATCCTACGCCAAGCGGGCGCATTTGTTACGGTCACGGTTGACGGGAAGAATGCGCAAGAAGACTACAGGCGCATCCGGGAACGCATACCGCATTTCGACTATTACCTCTACCTCGGATTGGATGAAGGCTCCATGGGAACGCTCGATGCTCTCGCTGCGGGCGTGAAAACCATCGTGACGCCGCAGGGTTTTCATGTAGACCTGCCCCATGGCATCACCCATCCTTTTTGGGAATATACGGAACTGCGCGCCGTATTCGAATCCATCCTCGCTGAACGGAATGCCCGCCTCCGGGCCGTGAAGGATCTTTCATGGCGGGCCTATGCTGAGAAACATCTCCTGATCTGGAAGGCCGTACTCGAGGACCGCACAAAGGAGCTGCCGCGGCTGCTCGACCAGGAGTCGCTCGATCCGTTAGGCGGTTATGCGGAGGGGATGGAAGCTCACATGGCCGGTGAGCGGAGAAGGCTCCGGCTCCGCACCTTGATGCGCCACCGGTTTCCACAAGCGAGGTCGTTCATCACACGTCGACTCAAGCGGTGGTTGCCGGTGGCGGTCACGGCCCGCCTGACGCGACGCAGCCTTGGCAAGAATGTCTAATTTGGTCAGCATCCTCATCCCGGTTTACAATGCCCGTCCATGGGTGGAGCGCGCTATTAAAAGCGCTTTGGCGCAGACGTGGTCAAACAAGGAAATCATTGCTGTTGATGACGCATCCACCGATGGGAGTTGGGATGTCCTGCAAGCGTTCGCCTCTGTAGTTCGCATCGAGCGCGTAACTATAAACGGTGGGCAGAACGTGACTCGCAATCGTTTGACGGAATTGAGTCAAGGCGAATGGCTGCTTTACTTGGATGCCGACGACGAGTTGACGCCGGATTGTGTTGCCCAAAAAATGTGTTGTGCTGAGGAGGCGGACGCCATTTATGGCACAACGAATATTCAATACTTCAATGGTGACGTGATGGTTCGCTCAGAGGTATTTCCGGCTCGGGTTTTCGAGGATCCAATCGCGGCTGCGTTTCATTGGAAATATCCCAACACTAGTTCGTTCATGTTCCGCAGAAGCGCGGTCCTCGAAGTCGGAGGTTGGAATGGGGCGATCAAGAATTGCACCGATTACGATCTTTACTTCAGGCTGCTGGTGGGGGCCAAGCGGGTGGGCGCGGCCCCCGACTCCGTAACCATCTATCGTCAATGGAGCAGAACGCAGGCAGTAAATGAGGCCCCCGAGCGGAAGATGCTGACCCGCTTGGAACTGATGTGGCGAATCGTCTTGGAGCTTGAATCGACCGGTCAACTTAGCCCACAGTCCCGCGAATCATTTGCGTCATCCGCCCTGGCCGTCATTCGAATTCTCTACACGAAGAACACAGTACGCGCGTGTCACGAGCACCGTCGGCTTGCATCTTGGAACCCGAGTTTTGCGCCCCAGAAAAATATGTTCCCCAGCGGATACCGTTTCGTTTACCGAATTTTTGGATTCCGAATGGCTGAAATAATCGCTGCGCTGACTCGATCTTTTCGACCGAGGCCATCGGAATTCGATTTTTCGCGATGAGCTGCGCGCTCGCGACTAGCCGGAACGGCGGTGCGAATGTCCGCGCGCAATCGACTCGCTCAGCTTTCGCGCAGTGACTAACTGAAATAGCGTGAAACCAAATTTTCTGGTGATCGGCGCAATGAAATGCGCTACCACCAGCTTGTGCGATATTCTCGGCTCGCATCCGCAAATTTTTGTCACACAGCCGAAGGAGCCTGATTTCTTTTGCGATGACGGCGTCTTCGCACGCGGCTGGGAATGGTATGAATCGCTTTACGAGGGCGCGATTGGCAAAGTCGCGATAGGCGAGGGGAGCACAGACACAAAGGCACTGCTTCACCCAAACTCTGCTGAGCGAATAGCCAGATATCTGCCCGACGCGAAACTGATCTACATAGTTCGACATCCGCTTAAGNGTATTGAATCGCATTGGCNGCATCTCGTTGCGGCCGGTTTAGATGTACCGCCATTCACAGAAGCATTGAAAAAATGGCCGCNCATGATCGATACAAGCCTTTATTGGAAACAGATTAGTCGGTATCGCGGTTTCTACCCGGNCAAGAANCTGCTCGTTCTTCTCTTTGAAGATCTCGTGAAGAATCCACATGCGGTGCTCGAAAAAGTTTATCGATTCTTGGACGTAACTCCGGAACTTGCGAGCGCGGATCCGGCGCGAGCGAGTCATGTCTCAGCGACCTTTCGGTTAGACACACCTCTTCTTCGTTTCTTACGTAGGCTTCCAGGCATGAGAGCGGCCAAGAATCTCGCGCAACATCATTGATGCGATGCGACGACCCTTACCCGATCGTCCGCAGTGGCCGGCGGATTTACGCGAGAGAATTATCGCGCTTGTGCGAGAATATGCGGGAATGTTTTTGAGATTCTATGGCAAGGCAGTCGACTATTGGCAACTGAACTGAGAAGCGATGCCACTGTTCTCGATTGTCATTCCGACTTACAACCGGGGCTCGTATATCCGCGCGACGCTTGATTCGGTTCGGGCACAGGAGTTCACCGATTACGAAGTCATCGCCGTCGATGATGGGTCTACTGATGAAACATTGTCGATAATACGCGAGCATGCGTGGGTACGCGTATTGCAGCAAGATAACAAAGGCCCGGGCGCAGCGCGAAATTATGGCGTTAGCCAAACCAGCGGTCTATACATCGCATTTCTCGATAGTGATGATCTCTGGTTTCCGTGGACTCTGAAAACGTTTTACAAGGTGATTGCGAACCAAAACTATCCGGACTTGGTCGCTGGCAAGCTCTTGAAATTTCATGACGATTACGAACTACAACAAATACAGAACGATCCGTTTAAGATCGATGTGTTTGAAGACTACTATGCAACTAGCAAGGAGCGTTATTTTGTCGGCGCTTGTATTATGGTTGTACGGCGGGCGAAGTTTCTGGAAGTGGGCGGTTTCAGAAATCAACCGGTGTATGCAGAGGACTGTGATCTCGCGCTTCGGCTGGGACTGGTTCGCGGGTTTGTCCAAGTTCTTTCACCGACTACTCTTGGCTATCGCCAGCATGCCACTAACGCGCGGCGTGATTACGCCCGAATTTATCTAGGAACCGCGCAACTCGTCGAATCGGAGCGAGGCGGAAAATATCCTGGTGGCGAGGTGCGAAAATCTGACCGTCTACGTCTCGTGACTTTGCATACTCGTCCGTTCAGTCTCGCATGCGCGAAACATGGGCATCATCGCTACGGATGGACCTTGTATTGGAAGACTTTCCTTTGGCACCTGCGAATGTTCCGATGGAAATACTTGATTGGTTTCCCGCTCGTGGCCATATGGCACGCAATTCGCCGCCACAATGAAGAGCGCGTTCCTCGAGTCGCGGAGCAATTACTGTGAGCAGTGGAACGGCAGCAGCTAGTTGGCGCGATGACGTAATCAATCGCATCATTCGTTATCCGCGCGCGATTGTGATGCGCCTGCGAATTCTCCGGCTTCGTCTCCTTGGCGTAAAGATCGGTCGTCGCTGCTGGATTCAGAAAATCAGCGCGCCGCGAAACCCGTGGGACATTGTGATTGGGGACAACTCAGCTTTGGATGAAGGTGTAATTCTCCTAACCACGGGGAACCGAATCTCGAATGCGCGACTTCGGATCGGTTCCGGTACATATGTGAACCGATTCACTATGTTTGACGCGTCGGAGGAAATCGTGATTGGAAATCACTGCATGATCGGGCCTTTTTGTTACATTACTGATCACGATCATGGTCACGAGAAAGACCGGCCGATCGGGGAACAACCGCTACGTTCAGCCCCCATTGTAATAGGCAACAACGTCTGGATTGGCGCGGGTGCCATAATTCTGAAAGGCCTTACGATCGGCGATGGCGCGGTGATTGCAGCAGGTGCCGTCGTGACTAAAGATGTCAATGTCGGAACGAAAGTGGCGGGCGTTCCGGCGACTGAATTTTAGCCGAATGGCCGCTGCTAGGATGAAGCAGAACCGTGATAGCGATAATGATTTTCAATTTTGCCCTGTTCTGGCTGGGCTAGTTCGGTCGCGCAGAATTGTCGGCAAAAATGGGAAGATATTTGAGCAGCTCGGTGCGCTATCGAGTCGCAACAACCTTCTTACCTTACGCCACCTGATGCTCAACTTGAATCCAGAACGAACGCTCGAGATTGGTTTGGGATTTGGAGGATCGGCCCTGATGTTCGCCAGCACTCACCGGGACCTTCATCACTCGCCGCGTGCGCAACACACTTCGGTTGATCCTTTCCAGACCACGGTCTGGGATTCATCGGCCATTCTCTTCTTAGAGCGCGCCGGCCTCTCGGAGTATGTCGATATTCGATTGAACTCTTCAGCTTTGGAACTCCCAAGAATGCTGCAACAGAGCGAACGGTTTGGGTTCGCCTACATCGATGGGTCTCATCTCTTTGAAGATGTATTTGTTGACGCATACTTCGTTATTCGCCTTCTTGCGAAAGGAGGCGTAGTCGCTTTCGATGACAGTTCAAATCCTCACGTCGCGAAAGTCGTTGCCTTTGTACGAAATTGCCTTGCTCCCGATATTGAAGAATTGGATTTGAGCGAGTATCGCCCAACTGGCACGAGCGGCATCGCTTATCGCATAGCGCGCTGGTTTGGGAAAGTTCAACTCACCGCATTTAGGAAAAGGGAAACATGTGAACGGAATTGGAATGCGCCCTTCCGTTCTTTTTGAGATGCAGCCCAATAAAGACAATTCTGCTCTTGCTGCGTCACTCGTAATTCCGACCTACAATCGAAGGACGGAATTGCGCGAACTATTGTCGTCGGCACAGAAACAAACTGTGCCGCTTGAAATCATTATCATGGATGACGGTTCGACGGATGGAACGGAGCAAATGATGAGCAGTGAGTTTCCTGACGTCGCGTTTCATCAACAAGCCGTGAGCAAAGGCCCTGCCTATCTCCGAAACCGCGGCATAGAGAGAGCTTCGTGCAACATCGTGTTCTCTTTGGACGACGACAGCTTATTTGTTTCGCCCTTAGCCGTAGAGCAGACGCTTGCCGAGTTTGATCATCCACGCGTCGGCGCTGTGGGAATGCCCCACGTAAATATTCGAGAGGAAATGTTGGTTCGACCGCGTTCTGCGACTCCGGGTGAAATATCTGTCGCCCATGCATTCGTCGGTGCCGCCCACGCGGTGCGACGCGACGTTTTCTTGAAACTCGGCGGATACCGAGAGCACTTTTTCTACATGGGCGAGGAGGGAGATTACTGCCTTCGAATGCTCAACTTTGGATACGTCACGCGCTTGGGCAACGCTGATCCGGTCCATCATCTGGAGTCCCCCCGCCGTCATACTCCACTGGCCGATCGCTGCGGGCGTCGCAACGATATTCTCTTCGCCTGGCATAATGTGCCTTCGGCCTGGTTGCCATTCCATCTCGCGATGACAACAATCAACGGATTTCGCTCGGGTGTCGAGGCGGGCAATGTCCTTGGAATGCTCGCCGGAACCATAAGTGGCTATGCGCAAGTGTGGCCTTTACGTCACGAGCGCCAGCCGGTTTCTCCTCCGGTTTACCGTTTGCATCGGCGATTAAAAAAACGCGGGCCATTGCGACTAGAAAACATCGAACGCGATTTGCCAGCGTTACCGTGCACGAAGGCCTCGAATGTGGACGCGGCGAGAGCTCTCCCCTAAGCATGAGCTTCGTTGCGTTTAAGCGTCTGCTTCCGAACAGAGCGGTCCCCACGCGTATTCTGCGCGGACCTTTTCGTGGCGCACGGATAGTGATGAATCCGCGCGATTCGTTGCGGAAAATTTTCGGACTGTACGAATACGAATTGAATGGTTGGCTGGAGCACGCGTTGCATCGCGTAACCCGCGTATTGGATGTCGGCGCGAACGATGGCTATTTCACATTCGGCTGCGCCGCGGCATTCCGGAGATTGGGCAAGACAGGAGAGATCATCGCCTTCGAGCCACAGGCGCGCCATGTCGCAATATTGCGGGAGAGCGTCGCTGCCCAAATGGAAACGCCTGCTCGCGTCGAGATTGTGCAAGCCTTCGTAGGCAAGGCGTTGAAACCGGGAATGACAACGCTTGATGCTGTTCGGTGGAACGTCGGTGATCCAACTGATAAAACCAAAACCTTGGTCAAGATCGACGTTGAAGGTGCAGAACTGGATGTGATCGAAGGAGGACGCTCATGGTTACATCCGTCAAACCTCTTCGTTATCGAAGTGCATGAAGAGCGATTCGTTGAGTCTTTCTGCGCACTCTTCGCCGAACAAGGTCTGCCACTCGTGCAAGTGAATCAGCGTACGTTGTTCCTGCTGGGTCGCGAGACGCGCGACGTAAAAAACCGGTGGCTCGTGTCGGCTCTCGGCGCACTCGCGTAATGGAAAAATTTGTCTGTGCCTTTCGCGGCCGCCGCGATTCCTATCAGGTGCCGCTCGCTCTCGCGGAAGCTGGCTGGTTGGATCAATTCATTACTGATGCATATGCGGTCCCGTGGTTGAAAAGGCTGGTGCGATTGGGTCCAAAATCAATCCGAACCAAACTGGATTTTCGTTCTCAACTCGGAATCCCGGCCGATCGGGTGCGTTGTTTGTGGGGAACAACTGTACTGGAACATGCTCGTCACGCGGCAGGCTGCGCGTCGATGTTGACTTACAATAAACTGGACCGGCATTTTTCCCGGGCCGCGGCGCGCCGCGCTGCGCACACGAAATCCGATCTGTTTCTCTACAGCCCGTACGCGTGGGAAGCATTCACGGCGCGCTACCCGCACACACCGCGCAAAGTTTTGTTCCAGTATCATCCGCATCCGGACATGGAGCGCCGCATTCTTGCCGAGGACAGCGTGCGACACCCAGGCGTGGGCGAATCCTTTTCCGGCACGAAGTTCGGACAGGTGCCCGAGCCATTGGCGCAACGGGAACGGGATGTATGGAAACACGCCGACCTAATTTTCTGCGCGAGCACGTTCACGAAGCGTTCGCTGATGGAGGCGGGCTGCGATGAATCGCGCTGTCGTGTCGTTCCTTACGGTGTCGATCTTCCAACAGAAATTCCGGCAGCGCCCCCTGCGGAATTTCGCACGCTGTTCGTTGGATCCGGTGGTCAGCGCAAGGGGTTGCATCATTTGCTGCTCGCGTGGCAGAACGCCTCACTGCCCCCATCTAGTAAACTGATATTGGTCTGTCGGGTGATCGATACCGGGATCGAAAAGCTGTTAGCCGTAACGCCACGCGTAGAATTGCGCCGCGATGTCTCGCAAAACGAACTAAACCGCCTTTATGCCAGCAGTTCGCTGTTAGTGACGCCGTCGCTGGTGGAAGGATTCGGCCAAGTCTATCTGGAGTCGCTTGCGCGTGGCTGCCCCGTGCTGGGCACTCCCAACACAGGTTTGCCGGACTTAGGTGGAGAACCGGACGGGATTTTTCTCCTCACACCGGGCAGCGTGGATGAGCTAACGGTCAAACTCGAATCGCTCGGCGGTTGGTTGCCGAACGATCTCCAAATCCGCGAAGCCGCTCGGACCTGCGCAAAGAGATTCACATGGCCTGCGTTTCGCGAACTCCTCCGTGAAGGTTTATTGGCTTAAGCGAAATTATTTTCACGCGCAAACTGGACATTCCGCAGACCACATTCTCATTTGGATCAATCCACGGCATGCAACGTTGGCATAATTACAGCAAGGACCCAAACGCTCCCGAGGTGATGGAGCGACGCCGGGCCGCCGTTGCCCGAGAGCGCACGGGCCGGCTGCTGGATGATCGCGTCGAATACCTTTGCCAACTCGTGACCGGAAAATCGGTGCTGGACATTGGCGTTGTCGAGCACACGCGCGAGGCGATGGAAAGCCCGCGCTGGT
>JGI12053J15887_10000519_pt1 | contig 15696 bp, 15 predicted proteins | sample MedBloCAOM1_O3_FD_15887 | JGI IMG/M metagenome (IMG submission 15887)
CAAGCCGGACATGGTTCGTCTTGCTGACGAGGCGTACTCCGCTTTCGACGACGAGGCCGTGATCTGCATCTCCAACAAGAAGATCACCTGGCAGGTCGTCCACGGCCTGGAACGGCGCGGGATCCCCGCGTACGGACCCATCTGGGACTCGTGACGGCGCTGATGCGTTACCGGAAGGGTGGGCACGATCAGCAGGGTTTGCCGCCCGGCATCGAGGTCGGCTCGCCAGGCGCGCTGCGCGGCGTCGCGCATGGTTTTCCTCGATCCGCCGGCCACCCAGTTGTGGTCCAGGTAGTAGCCCAGGCCGACGGGGTTGCCTTCGCGGATGTGCAATGACGCGGCTGCCTGGTCGGGGTCGGTGAACCGTACGACCTTCCGGAATCGGACCGCGCCGACGTCGTGGGCGATCAGCCGGATCGCGCCGCCGGCCTCGACGGCACCCAGCTGCTTGTCATCGCCGACCAGCCGCACATCGGCGCCGCGGCGCAGGGCGTAGCGGACGACCTCGTGCAGGGTGTGGATGCCCGACATGGCGGCCTCGTCGATGACCAGGACGAACTGATGCTCGGTGAGACCGAACTTCAGGGCGGTGGTGACCTGGTGCAGAGTGTGTGGGGTGGCGTCGATGGACTCGCCAAGTTCCTGGGCGGCGCGGCGCGGGAGTACCGAGTCGGTACACCATCGTTAACAGCACCCGGACCGTCCAAGTTCTCGACATCAGCACCGGCGGGATGCCTACCGCTGACCGCGGCTTCGGCCGGTCTCGCCGTCCGCGCAGAAGATCCCGGTACCCCTGTGCTCATTCGCTCAGCGCGCAATGCTGTGTCGGGCCGCTGCCGGGCTGTTTGATGCGTAAGCACACCAGCCGCGGCCTGAACCGCGGCCCAGTCGGAACCCGCCGCGGGACCCATACGCACTTCGCCTCGTGGTCACCATGCTCGGCAAGCCCCCGGTACATGCCTGGACGGGCTGGGCTGTAGCCCCAGTATGAGGGGTTACACCTCCAGGTCGCTCTTATCAAGCTCGCGGGATTCCACCGGCACTGAGACGACCGGGACCGACGTCTCGACCTTGTCGAACTCTGCCATGCGTTCCTGGTAGTCGGCGGCAGCCTTTTCTTCCGCTTCCTCCTGGTAGTCGGCGGTCGTCCCCTCTTCGCCGGTCGCCTCGTTGGCGTCGGCTGTTGGCTCGTCGGTTGAAGACTTCGGATCGAGCTCGGTGTCCTGTGGGGTGCCTTCTGGCTCAGTCATCACCAGAATCCTTCCTGTGTTCCCCTTCAATGGAAGTTCTTGGTATCTGTACGTGCATACCCCCCAGGGAAAATCATTAAACACCGGATGACCCGCATCGTGTGATACGCCTGCCTCTGGTGGCCACCTCCGGAGCGCCGGGCTCCGGGATGGCCGGGTCGACGGTTCGCGCCCCCTTGGAGCCGCGGCGAGCCTTTCAACGGCCCCGAGGTGCTGCACGTGCGACTGTCAGGTGAGCTGAGCCCGGCTGTGCTCTTTCCGCGATATGGATCCGCCAGATTCGCAAAGGGTATTCGGCCAATCNTGGCGCTGCTGTAAGCTTGGTGTCTTTGACGGATTCATACTTCTTCCGCCCGGCCAGGGCAGGGTTAGAGCACCGCATGCGACGGTGCCCGGCTGGGTGAGATCACTTCATGAAACCCGGACCCGCGCTTCGGGTATCGATGCGGCATGGTGGCGCCGGGCAGTGAGCTTGCGATTGATGTCCGCGGCGAAGCCGTGAGTTTCCTCGTCGGTATGCCTGCCGATGAAGTGGTCCCACATCATCATCCGGCGAGGACCCGCAGCACCGGCGGCAGTATCACTCCAAGACGGCGCGCCAATAGCGGGATCGCCCCCTGTCCGAGTGTCCGCTCGTTGTCGGCTTGGTGCCTCGGCGGTGTCACCGCGCCGACGGACCTGGGGAACGCATGAGTCCAGCGTCGCTGCACCTCGATGAGACGACAATGTACGCGGGTAAGGCTGCGTGCGTAGNAGCAGGAGGTCGTCAGTCGCCAGCCGGATGAGCTGTCAGTGTCCAGCGCGTCGCTTTCTACCTTAAATNCAACGTTATTTGAGGATGTTTACTGCGCGGGCNATGACCAGAGCCAGTGTGGCCAGTGAGATCAGGGATTGTCCGAGCATGGTCAGTTTGGCCCATCGGGACAGGGGCATGACGTCAGTGGGGCTAAAGGCGGTGGCGTTGGTGAATGAGAGGTAGAGGTAGTCGAGGAACTGCGGTTCCCAGTCGGGGTGGGTGAGGTCGGGGTTTTGCATCTGCACGAATTGGAAGTCGGGGACGGTACGTCGGGCGTGGGCGCGGGCGGCTGGTCCGCCGCGGTCGAACTGCCAGTACCAGACGGCGAAGGCGATGATGTTGGTCAGCCAGATCGCTGCCCCGGTGGACAGCAGCGCGCTGGCGTCTTGGCCTTCGGTGCCGCGAAGCAGGCCCTGGATCAGCAGGGTCGCCGACCATGCGTTGGCTAGGCTGAGCAGCCCGGTCAGGGTCAGGCTGGCTACCCGCAGTGCGGTGGATTCCCGGTTGAACCGGACCGGACTAGCGATGATCAAGCCGATCAGCATGGCCAACTCCAGGGCGGGCAACAGCCACCGGGACTGCAGAGCCAACCGGTCGGGCAGTGCGAGTTGCAACCCGATAGCGACTACGAGCGCGGCGGCGACCGGCCATCGGTTCTCTCCCGGGGTGACCCGCAACCAGGCCGGAATCTGCACGTGGCGTGCGGTGTCGAAGGTCTTTGCCGTGTCGGTGGCGACCGCGCGGGCTACCCGGCTGGTGGCATCTGACACTGGGTGGTGCCCGCCGCAGATCGCCTCCTCCAAACGGGTCAACTCCGCCCGGACCGCGCTCAGCGCACGCAGGTGATCCTGTCGGACACCGTCGTCGATGTTGCCGTTGGCGCGTAGCTCCGCGCCATCCTCGTGGCGCCCGGGTACAACCTCGCCTCGATCCCTGCCGTTGGTCATTAGCGCTCCCGCCAGCTGGTCAGTGACACCAGTATCTGCCCTTGACCGGGGTCATCGGGCTGCGCGGTTCAATGCAACCGGCGAGACCGGCAAGCCGACCGCGACCGACCCGGAACACGTCCCTCCACTTCAGGCGTGGAACCGATCCAGCCTGCGAAGATTCCAAGGCCGGTGGTGTTCGCAATGTGAGATCTGGTAGTGGTTGATGTTGTTGTTCTAGGATTACAGCTATGACTGTGGGGCCGCAGGTAGAGCCGGCGCTTCCCGATGATGACGATCCAGCGCTTCATGCCGGGCACGTCAACGTCCTCGCCGATGAGTTGGCTCGGCTGTTTGGGCCGACGTCCCAGACGGTGCGTGAGGAAGCGGCCGAGGTGGCGCTAGACGTTGTTAATCGCCACCTGCACCAAGAACAACACGACAGTAGTGGCGACTGATCGGCACGCGTCAGGACACCGTAGGACCCAACGACGTGGGAGGGCTCCGCCCCGAGGCTCTGGATCGCAGACAGGTTGGCTACCAGAGCGTCCGGGAATCGCTGGAGGGGTGGCCCCGGTGGGGCCACCCCTCCAGGGGCCTGACGGCATCGCACGCGATCATGTGATCCACGGCGGCACTGCACGACTTGGAGGAGTAGTCGGCTGCCCCAGTACCGCTCTGCGCGTTGCCGTCGGCCATAGCGGTGGCGTTGCCTAGCCAACGCCACCGCAGGTGATCATCGGATCAGCTCAGCTGCCGTTGGCTCAGCAGCTGCCGCCGTCAGCGCTGCCGCCCGCGCCGCCGGTGGCGTCACCAGCGCTCGCGAATCCATGGCCCAGAACGCCAAGGCCGCTGAGGATGTTGATCCCGAGGCCGCCCTGGGCAGCGCCCCCCGCGCCGCCGGTGCCACCGTTGCCGCCCTTGCAGTCACCGCCCATGCTGAACGTGGACATGACGGTACGCGCGGGGAGAAGTTCCACGTCGAGCCCGGTGATGTCGGCGAAACTCAATACGTCGGACATAAAAATCCTCCTTATGGGGCCCCTCGTGGGCCAGAACGGAAAGACCTCATCGACGAATTGCCGATTCGGCTAATCCCACCATGACGAAGAGGCGATCGCTTGGCAACATGCATTCGCCACTTAAAATGTGTTTCCAATACTTAGCTGTGATATCGATTTTTCGACTACCTAATGCATCGGCGAGCACTTTCGGGGTACCTGCAATTTGGTACCTACCGCCTACGTCACACGGAGCCTCGTCCACCTCTCAGGCTCCCCGCTCCGTTCCTGGTGAGCGGCAATGCTCGGGGTCAACGTAGGTAGTAAGACGACGCCTCAGCGGGTTCGAATGCAGCGTTTGGGCCGAGCTCGTTGCTACCCGCGCTGAGTCACCACACGCGCCGTTGGCAAGGATCGGGTGCTCACATTACGTGGGGTCACTGGCGACGATTACCTAGTGTCCATTGGATCTGGTTACTCAGGGGCGGACGGCGATGACGCAGCGCTGACCCTGCCTCGGCTACCTTCCCCACCAGTCGGGCACCGCAGGAGCACCTAGCAGCCACACGTTTCCGGTACTCAGTAATTTCGTCGCAAGGTCGCCGGCCCCGCCGGTGGCCTCTGCGGGCCGCGGTGTGTTCCCCGGAGTTGACTGACGCGGGGGCCGATCAGCGAGGTGGCTGGTGTTGGGACGCCCGCGGGAGCTGATCAGCGACCGGAGGAGTGCAGGTCGACGCGTAGCTGCACGGTGGTGCCGTGAGGGGTGGGATGCAGGTGCAGTTCGGTAGTGAGACAGCGCATCATGGCCAGACCGCGGCCTCGGTAGCCGCGTTCGGCTGGTGGTACGCGCCAGCGACCGTGGTCACTGATAGTGATCAGGAGCTGGTGGTGATCGACTCGGGCTTGCAGGCGCATCATCGGGTGCGGGTGGTCGGGAGGGTGGGCGTGTTCCACCGCGTTGGCAAGGCCCTCGTAGACAGCCAGGGTGAGGTCATCAACCAGGATCGCTGGCGCACCCAGTGTCTCCAGCCATTCCTGGAAACGCGCGCGTAGCTGACGCGCGTTGCCCGGGTTGGCTTCGGCGGCCAGGTCAAACCGCTCGCTGACCGCAATGGTATTTCTCCCGACCTCCGCCGGGGGCGGGACCGAGACCGCGAGCCCGGAGAACATGGTCGCCACCCCTAGTGATCCGTCATGGTCGCATCGGGACTACCCGGTCGGAGGGCATCTCACACCTGTCCGGTCAATCATGGCTGTCAACCAGCACTGTGCGTGCTAAGCCGCTAACCTTGGGAACGCCGGTTATGTCGCTAGCCGCTTTTCACAAGCACACGCTGGACGGGAGCACCGTTGCCGCTCATGTCGATGTCCCGCCGCGCTCGCGCGGCCCGGGACGCGCGGTAGCTCCTCGTCGCGGCAACTATGGCTAGGAGTGCGTGAGTGATCGGGAAATATCAGCGCAAGGGTGCCCGTCGCCGCGGTGGGATNGATGACGGTGTGACGCTGATCAGTCCAGGATGGGCCCCGGNACAGTCCTTGACGGTGACCGCGCTGTCTTCCTGTGTGGAGGGCGTGNTGGTGCTGCGGGTGGTCGGTGAGGTGGACCTGGCCACCGTGGGGCGCCTGCGGGAACAGCTACGTAACTACATACCCAGCAAGCACCGGGGGGTTGTTCTGGACTGCACCGAGGTGTCATTTCTGGCTGCNTGTGGAATCGGCCTGCTAGTCGAAATCGCCGAGCAGGCCCGGGCTGCAGGGATGGCGCTGCAGCTGGTAACCCAGAGCCGACTAGCGCTCCGTGCACTGGAGGTCACCATGGCAGACCAGTTCATCTCCCGGTCCAGCACGGTGGCTGAGGCGTTAGCGCGGTGCCTGGCCTGAGCCCGGCATCGCCGGCAGACGGCAAGCCAGGATTTGGATCAGGAGCGGCGGGGATGAAAGGTGCCCGGCTCTGGTGGCTTACCGCTGACCTGGCTGACGATCTCAGCCGCCAGGTCACGTACCTTGATATTGCGGTTTTGGGAGGCACGCCGAATGATGTCGAAGGCGGCCGCGGCCCCGCAGCGCTGCTGGGCCATGATGATCCCGGTAGCTTGATCGATGACCGCGCGGGAGGTCAACGCCTCGTGCAAGTCTTCTGACATCTGCGACTGATCGGCCAGTTTCATCGCCACGGCGACCGCGCCGGCGGCGTTGCCGGCGAACACTTCCAGCTGCCCCCGAGTGTCGGGCGCGAACCCGTCAGGCCACATCGAGTAGAGGTTGTAGCCGCCCATCAGCCCGGTAGGACCATTCAGCGGCAGCCCCAGACACGAGCGCACTCCCTGCTCGTGCGCGCCCGAGCAGAAACGGGGCCAGCGCGTCTCGGTGGCGGTGTCGACAATGTAATGCGACTTTCCGGTCGCCAAGGTCTCCAGGCACGGTCCCTCATCCAGGTCATATTGCAGCTGGTCGATCCGTAGGGCCTGCTCATCACTGGCAGCCAGGGTGACCGCCCGGGAGTTCTGACGGACCGTGACACCGCACGAGCTGACCCCGGGCNACGCTTGCGCCGTGAGGTGAGCCAGCCGGCCCAGAAAGTGGTGCAGGGTGTCGCTCTCGAAGAGCAATGCCTGCAATTCCGACAACGACGAACCATCAGAAGGCCGTGGGGACGGCGACGACATGGCGAAAGCCAATTCCGTGGGTATCTCGTGCCCACCGGCTACCGCAGACGCCACGTCCGAACGGCGTGCGCGAAAAACCCTCGGCAACACACTGAGCCTACCGCCCCTGCAGGCTCCCGGCCACCGCCAGGCCCACGCTGCTGTTGGCCCGAAACGCGAGCCGATCGCGATCCCGTCGGCGACGCAACCCTAGCTAGGCTGGGGCGATCCCCGGCGAGAGCCGGGTGACCACGCCAGTGTGGCTCAGCGACTTGCCNGTGGTCTCCGGGGCGAGGAGCTGGGACACCACGGCGCCGATCACGCACATCGCCGCCCCGATCACCATGCACCACGGCAGGCCGATGGCCTCGATCCCGACCGGAAGCAGGAACGTGCCCGCCGCTGCCCCGATCCGGCTGACCGCGTTGGCGATGCCCACCCCGGTGGCCCGCACATCGGTCGGGAACACCTCGATCGGGTACACGGCGGTGAGGTTGCCGGCCATGGCGTTGAAGAACGCGAAGACCGCGAAGGCACCGACCAGCGCCATCGGCGGAGCACCGCCCCAGAGCCCGATTACCAGCAACGCCACCGCCATGACCCAGAACGGGCCGATCAGCTGCTTTCGGCGCCCGATCAGCTCGATCGTCAGCATGCCGACGATCGCCCCGATGAACGCGATGCTGTTGGCGAAGATCGTGCCGGCCATCTCGTTGAGCTTCAGCGACTCGAACACCTTCGGGGCGAACGTGAAGATCGCGAAGTACGGCGTCACCACGCAGATATAGAAGGTGCAGACGAAGAAGGTGCGCGAGCGCATCCCCCGGGCGAACAGTTGCCGCCAGCCGGCCTCGTTCTTGGTGTCCGAGCCGTAGTCGGCCTCGGCCATGTGCTCCTCGCCACCCAGGTAGCGGTCGATGATCGCGCGGGCGTCGTCGGTGCGCCCGTGCAGCATCAGCCAGCGCGGCGACTCGGGCAGCCCGATGCGCAGCGCCAGCACGACCAGCGCCGGGATCGCGCTGGTGGCCAGCGTCCAGCGCCAGCTCCAGCCCAGGCCGTCCAGCAGGCCGTAGGCGGCCACCACCGAGAACAGATAGCCGCCGTACCAGAAGACGAGCATGTAGGACACCCGGCGGCCACGCCCGTGCGCCGGCACGAACTCCGAGAGCATCGACGAGCCGATGGAGTACTCGGCTCCGATGGCGATACCCAGCAGGAGCCTCACGACAAACAGCTGCCACCCCTGGGCGACGAACGCCTGCAGCACGCCGAGGACGACGAACAGGCAGATGTCGACCAGGAACAGCTGCTTGCGGCCGAACCGGTCGGTGAGGAAACCACCGATCGGCGCGCCGAAAAAGATGCCGACCAGCGACGACGCCCCGATCAGGCCAGCCCACAGCGACGAGATCCCGAGTTCCTTCGACAGCGGCACCAGCACCACGCTGAGCACCCCAAGGTCGAACCCGTCGAGGCCCTCACCCCACGCCGTGGCCAGCGTCAGCCGCCGCAGGAAACCCTTGTCGCCGAACTCCTTTGTGCCCTTCGTGGCCTGCGCCATCTCGCACCCACCCTTACCCCGGCCGTCACGGTTCTCAGCAAAGATAATCACCGCGCCGGGCCACCGCGGTCGGGAGCGCGCCGGTCGGGCCGGTCGGGCCGGCGACCCCTCGGCCCCGTGACGCGCAACCGCGCCGCGAGGAGATCATCACCAGCACCTGTGCGGGACGGGTAACGGCGACGTCCTTGACCGTGACCGCGCTTCCTCCTGCGTGGAGGGGGTGATGATGCTGCGGGTCGTCGGTGAGGTGGATCTGGTCATCGTGGGGTGCTGGGACCGCTACAGCCCGCAGGAGCCGCGGTCGAGGTGGAAGTATCTGGCGTTGGCCCACTGGCAGAGCCACATACCGACGGCGACGCCGGCAATCGTGATGATGGCGGGGAGGTATCCGCTGGCGACTTGGATGATCGGAATTGCCGGGCATCCACCCGAGATCGCCCAGCCGGTGCCGAACAGCACTGCACCGGGTATCACGCCCGCGTGGATGCGTCCTGGTGTGCGGCGCACCCCTAGCACGGCGAAGACCACCACGATGATCGCTACGGCGCCGACGAATGCGAGGAGCATGCGCAAATCCTGAAAGGTGAACATGCGGTTCAGTTCGGCGTAGTCACCGAACCCGATGTTGGCGACGATGTAGCCGAGGGCCAGCCCGGCGATGATGTTGGCGACGAGAACCCCGCCTCGGGTACGCATCAGATCACCTTCCACAGCAGAAACGACACGAGGACGGCGGTGCCGAAGAAGACGGCGGTCGCAAGAATGCTGACCGGACGTAGCCGGCCACAACCGCTGAGTCCGTGACCGGAGCTGCACCCTCCGGCGAGGCGGGTGCCAAAGCCGACGAGTACGCCCCCAATGAACAACACGGCGATCATGGTGGTCGGATTGTCGGTGACGAGTTCNCGGTAACCGTTGCCCATGTCGAAGCGGAGCTCGAATCGGCCGGCGGTGACTGCCGCTACCCATCCGCCGAGCAAAATCGACAGGAGCAGGGCGGCCTGGGTGACCACGGGTGCCGGGCGCAGGCTCGCGACCGGGGCACTCTCAACTGCCGCTGGCCCGACGTTCTGGCCGGGTGCCTGCGTGTCGCCACGCTCGGCGTCCGGCAAGGTGGGGCCCCCAGGGCCGGTTCCGAATTGCTCGGCGGTGGCCGCAGCGAAAGCGTCAACGAGGGCGCGGTCGTCGGCGAACTGGGCGTCCAGCAGTTCGAGGCGCCGTTCGCCGCGCCAGTGCAAGACGCGATCCCACGCTGAGGACACTCCGAGGGACCGATCAGTGGTGAGGGTGTAGTTGATGGTGACGAGGGCGAGCCCGATAGCGCCCGCCCACCAGGGCCAGTAGTTGTTCATGCGGGAGCTGCCATCCAATCGGTGAGTCGGGTCCACCAGCGACGCGTCGAGCCGTGCGTTCGCCGCGCGGNTCGCGTCAATCGGGCCGGTGGGTGCCCCGGGGGTTGCGGAACCGCCGGCGGGCTCTCTAGGAGCTGCGGGACCTCTGAAGGTGGTGACGGCTCTAGAAGCCGGGTCGGTGCCGGTGCCGGTGCCGGCCCAGCTTCGAACCGAGCCATGGGCACCGCGGTCTTCGGTGACCCGGAACTGAGCTGTGACGGCGGTGCCTGCTTGAGTGCATGCCCCGGTTCGGCCGGACCGGACCGGTCGGCGCCGCGATCGGGTCTTAGGAGCTGCGCGTCGTGCCCGTTCGGCAGCAGCGTGATCGGCACGAGCTGGCCCGTGCGTGACAGCTTGTATCGGGCACAGTCGTGCCACCGATCCGCACTGTCGCAGTAGTAGTCTCGCCAGCCGCGTAAGCTGGAGTTAAGCAGGGGGAAGAGGGGACATCCCTCTCTGTGCGAGCAGCCCACACCGCTCCGATCTATCCGGTGCACACCACCTGGCCGGGGCAGGCGGCATGGCGCGATCTTGTTGTAGAACCCAGCCAGCGATCTCAGAGCGTCGCGGAGTGTAGCCACAGCACCGTGATGCGAACGTTCCCGGGCCGCGCTGTGCCCGTGGCGCCGGCTGCTCGCGGTGCGGCGAACCTCTGCCCGGCGCGCTTCGCCCCGATCTGGGGCTGAAGACACCCGCGCTGGACGCCGTGGACCGCGGCACCGTGGCGAGCAGCTCTCGGTTACTAGGCCAAATGGCCTAATGTCTGACCGCCTGCAGGGACTCGCTACGCTGCGCGCCTCCGTATGTCCTCGGGGTGACGACGGAGCTAAACAGGGTCACCCCCGGCGTGCGACGCGTGCATGTCACGGGCCCTCGGAAAGGGAATGGTGTGATTAGCGTCGATAAACGCGGCTTCCGTGCCACGCTGAAATTTCGCGTGCTGGTCATCGCGGTGGTCCCAAGTCTGGTGCTCTTGATTTTCGGTGTTGGCGTGAGCGGGTATTTGCTCGTCAACGCCCTACAGGAGCGCGACAGGGCGCAGCTGCTTGATCAGGGCTACCAGATGGCATTGCCGTTTATGCCCACCATGAGTCAAGAGCGCCGTGCGAGTATGCTGGCGGTTTCCAATCCGGCCCCGGAGAACCGCATGGCCTTGGCTCGGGCTCGCCAGGACATGGATGGTTCGCTGGCCCAGTTCCGGTCGATATCGTCTCAAGTTGCGGACGCTATGCCGTCTGGAGCGAAGTCGGCAATTGGGAATTTTGCTGCGAAATTTCCGCAACTTGTTGCCACCCGCCAGGCAATAGATGCTGGTCACATATCACGCCTCGACGTGTACCGCTCCTATAACGAGGTCGCGGACGCCACGATTCTCGCCGTGGGCGCCATCGGAAGAGACTCTATCGACAAGGAGGTAGCCCTCGATCGGGCGATGGCCTCCGATCTGGTACGTGTTTCAGATTGGCTGGATCGTGCTAATGCACTCGCCGCCGCAGCGTTGGCTGGTGACGGTTTGACGGACGAAGAGTTGCATGAATACAATCACCTAACTCAAGGCTACCGTGCAGAATTGGATGCTCTCGCACCCCGTTTGACGGAGCAGCAGGGCCAACTTGGCGCACTGCGTTCCTCCCGTGCGTGGGAGCAGCTGTCGGCCGAGGAAAATGCTGTTGTTGAGCAAGAGTACTCCGCACGCGCACGGAGTTCCTTTAACGCTAAGCCGTCGAGGACTGAAATATCCAAGATCCAACCATCGAATGCTGAGCCACCGCAAGTCAACCCACCAGTTCTCCCAGTCAGCGTCCAGGGTTGGCAGAATGCGGCTCACGAGAGTGCGACAATGCTCAGCAGTCTGGGGTTAGGCACGCTGGGGGCTCACGCAGCCAAGTTGGAGGCGGATCGAGCCGGCACTGCTCTTGTCCGTTCACTTATTGCTGCGCTGGTGACGCTGTGTGTGATCGCGGCAGTCGTAATCATTGCGATTCGGCTCAGCAACAACCTTATCCGGCGGTTGGTCCGGCTCCGCACAGAGACACTGAGACTGGCCGATGAGCACTTGCCGCAGGTTGTGGAGCGGCTCCGCGCCGGTGAGCAGATCGACGTCGCTGTCGAGGTGCCCGAACTGGATTACGGGAACGACGAGATCGGGCAGGTGGCTGCCGCCTTCAACAAGGCGCAGCAGACGGCTGTGGCCGCGGCTGTACAAGAAGCGAAGACAAGGGAGGGCATCAACGCGGTATTCCTCAACATCGCACGTCGAAGTCAAACGAACGTGCACCACCAACTGCAGGTCCTCGACGCGGCGGAGCGCGCGGTCGACAACCCTGACCAGCTCGAGCTGTTGTTCCAGTTGGATCATTCGACGACCAGAGAACGCCGGAACGCGGAAAATCTGATCATTCTCGGTGGCGGGCAGCTGGGCCGGCAGTGGCGCAACTCAGTGTCCCTGGTTGAGATCGTGCGCAGCGCTGTCGCCGAAGCTGAGCAATACACCCGCGTGACGGTCGCCCGTGTTCCTGACGTTCTGGTGGACGGCCGTGCTGTCGCCGACCTTATCCATCTGTTGTCCGAATTGATCGACAACGCCACCGCTTTCTCACCTCCCGGATCTCCCATCGAGGTGCGCGGCAACCCAGTCGGTAAGGGCGTGGTCGTCGAGGTGGAGGACCAGGGACTCGGCATTGAGGCTGAGCGGCGGGAGAGTCTCAACAAGATGTTCCGCGATCAGCCCGATTTCGGGCTAGTGGCGTTGCTTGAAGACCCTCGGATTGGTTTTTTCGTGGTGGCACGCCTAGCCCATCAGCATGACATGCGGGTGAGTCTGACGGAGTCGACTTACGGCGGCGTGCGGGCTGGCGTGCTGGTTCCTAGCGCATTGATCACTAGGCGCGACCGGCACTCGGAAGGTGAGCAGAACGGAAGCGATCACACTGACGAGTCGCCGGATCCGACTTCTCCCTCCATCGTTGACGAAGCCGTACTGCACGAAAATGGGTCGTCGCAGCTGCAAGCTAGGACCACTGAGCCGCAGCCTTCTGTGGTTGACACCAGTGCGGAGAAGACGGCGCCTCAGGGCACGGGGCGTGCGGATGATCGTCCCGCCCTACCGCGGCGTCGTCCACAGGAGCACCTCGCAAGCCAACTCCAAGCAGAGTTGGCTGCGGGTGCTGAAGGTCAGACCGCAGAGCGAGATTATGACCTCGCAGCTAAGCGGGCCCAAAATACTCTCTCTGCATTTCAACGGGGAACAGAGCGTGGTCGCACCAATGGCGATAAGCCCCAGTCGTGAGTCGGGACTGGACGAATAGTCTCAACGACGAGGAATCATGGTAAAACTGACGAAAACAATTGATCTACGGTGGCTGCTCGATGACTTCGTTGGACGGGTCGCTGCCACTGATCGCGTAGTGGTGCTTTCTGCCGATGGCTTGCTCGTCGGCCGATCGAGTAGTTTGTCGAACGAAGATGCTGAACACCTTTCGGCGATAGCGTCGGCGTTTCAGGGCTTAGCCCGCGGTGCCGCCCGGCACTTCGAAGGTGGGGGAGTTCGGCAGACACTGGTCGAGATGGATAATACGTTCTTGGTTGTGACCGCTGCGGGGCGAGGTGCTTGCCTTGCGGTGCTGGCTTCTGATAAAGCCGACCTCGGCCTGATTGCCTACGAGACGAATATCCTTCTCAAGAGAGTGGGCACATACTTGTCAACGGCGCCACGAAGCGCTGGTCCCGGCGATACGTGTGGTGCCCACGCATCATGAAAGTGGAAAACGAGTTTTGGTTCGATGAGGATGCAGGTCCTCTGGTTCGACCTTATGCGGTCGCCCGCGGTCGGACCCGGCCGACTCGTCATGACCTTGAGATGACTACGCTGGTTGTTGCGGTGAGCGCGGACCGCCACGTGGATGTGGACAGGGAATACGCTCATATTATAAAAATGTCCCGACGGCCGTTGTCGGTCGCTGAAGTGTCCGCGACGCTGAACCTACCGCTCGCGGTGGTCAAGGTATTGCTCAGCGATCTCATCGATTGGGGACTCATTATTTTCCGCTCTCCACCGCGAACATCAGATGTCCCCCGAACGGAACTACTGCAGGCGGTTCTCGATGGCATTCGTAAGCTCTGACATGCCGGTGACCCAAACTCTATCAGCCAGAGCGGTCAAGATTTTAATAGCGGGTGGGTTTGGCGTTGGCAAGACAACCATGGTGGGCTCGGTTAGCGAGATCCGGCCATTACGCACTGAAGAAATGATCAGTGAACTTAGCTCCGGCGTTGACGATATGTCGGGCATCGAGGACAAGACCACAACGACGGTCGCCCTCGATTTTGGGCGCATCACCATCAATCCCGATCTTATCCTCTACCTCTTCGGGACCCCAGGTCAAGAGCGTTTTTGGTTCATGTGGGATGAACTCGCTTACGAGGCGCTGGGTGCGGTCGTCCTCGCGGACACCCGGCGGCTGGAAAGTTGTTTTGCGGCGGTAGACTTCTTCGAACGAAGAAAAATCCCGTTTATAATTGCAGTTAATTGCTTCGATAACACGCCTGTGTACGAGTCTGATGAGGTTGGGGAAGCCCTAGGCATCGACAAGGCAATCCCAACCGTGATGTGCGACGTGCGCACACGAGATTCAAGCAAGCTGGTGCTGGTAACGCTACTGGAGTATCTCATCAGCTTGACGATGCCCGCCACCGCATCGGCGAAAGAATCCTCGCCGACACAATGAGCGCTATTCAGCGCCGGATCACCAAGTTGTCGTGCACGTGGTCCGACTCGGCGAGCTACCGGTGCAGCATGGCGAAGTCATCGCGCCACGACGGAGGAAAGCGTCAGGATTGAGTCGCGGGGCTGACGAGGTGGAGTTTTTCGAGTGCGCGGAAAGTGTCGGAGGGCCGCCAGGCGGCCGCTTCGGGTGTGAGTCGCCATTCGGTCAGTAGCGGTAGCAGTTGCCGCAGGGTCTCCTGGGTCTCTGCGCGAGACAGGGCAGCTCCGATGCAGAAGTGCGGTCCTGCACCGAAGGCGAGGTGCGGGGCGGGAGTTCGGGTGATGTCGAAGCGCTCGGGGTCGCGGAACTGTTCCGGATCCCGGTTCGCTGCGCCAAGCAGAACGAGGACGCGCTGGCCGGCGCGGATGGTCTGCCCGCCTAGTTGCCGGTCGATGAGGTTGGTCCGCCCGACGATCTTGGCGGGGCATTCGAACCGAAGTATCTCCTCGATCGCCGGCGTGATCAGCGCGGGATCACGCCGGAGCAGGTCGAGTTGGTCAGGGTGTTGCATCAGGGTGAGGACGCCGTTGCCGATCAGACTGGCGGTGGTTTCGTGCCCGGCGGTGAGCAGCAGGATGCAGGTGGCGAGCACTTCGTCGAGTGCGAGTGCGTCGCCGTCGTCGTCTCCGAGGGAGAGCAGCTGACTGGCCAGATCGTCGCCGGGCCGGTGACGGCGGTCGCCGAGGATGGGCAGCAGATGGAGAGCGAGGCTGGCGGTGGCCTCCTCGGCCGCGAGGACCGCCTCCTCGTCGGGGTCGAACTCCAGCATTGCCACCAGCTTGGGCGTCTCGGTACGCAACAGCTGCGCGCCCTCGATGTCGACGTCGAGCAGCTCGCACATCACGGCGAGCGGGATTGGATAGCCGATTTCGGTGATGACGTCAACCTCACCCGCGTTGCCGAGATCGGCAAGGGCGGCCTTGACCACCGCGGCGATCCGATGGCGCAGCGTGTCGATCGCCCGGGGGGTGAATGCCGGGGCGAGGAGCCGTCGGAGCCGGGTGTGGTCAGGGGCGTCCATCGTCAACAGAGTCGTGCCCAGCGTTTGGGTTCCGAGTTCGGCGCGATCGAACCGTGCGGCCAGTGCGGGGTTGCGGTTCGGGTCGCTGCTCCACCCCGGACCGCGCAGCACGGCGCCCGCCTCGGCGTAGGAACTGACCAGGAACGCGTCCAGATCGCCGTCCCAGCACACCGGGTGCTGTTCCCGCAGCGCGCGATAGGCCGGGTATGGATCAACGGTAGGGATCATCATGGCTCCACGGTCTTCAGTCCCCGCCGCGCCCAATGGTCGACATCGAGCTCGCCGATCTCGGTGGCGGGCGGCCCGTCCTCGTCCCATTCGCTGCGAATCGCCGCCCAC
>JGI12053J15887_10000520_pt1 | contig 15691 bp, 19 predicted proteins | sample MedBloCAOM1_O3_FD_15887 | JGI IMG/M metagenome (IMG submission 15887)
GCCGCTGCCCAGATCAGCTCGCGCCGCGTCTTGTTCCCCGTCAATGGACTTTGATGCGCCGGCCGCGCCGCCGACTTGGCCTTCCTGCCATCGTTCATGATCTCCTCCCTTTGGTTCTCCCGCTCCGATCTCGCGCGGAGCGTCTGTTGCGTTTTCTCACTGTTGGGCAGTTTTCACGCAATCGTTGTTCATGTCGGAGAAAAGCCGGTCGGCCGGCTCGAACAGTTTGTTGAGCTCGGCGGGCGATGCCTTTGCCGCTTCGCGCACCGCCTTGTCGAGCTCCCATGAAAGCCGGGTGTATTGCAGCCGCGTGGGCTCGTCACGCAAATTGGCCAGGTATGTGCCAAGCGCTGCGAACTTGCTGACCGCGCTGGCGGCGTCGATCTGCGCGGCGGACGCACCGGTTGTCCCACCTCCGCGGTCGCGCTCGGAGCTTTCGCTGACGAGGCCGGCCCGGAACTTGACCTGAAAGTAGGCGTCAATGATCTCCTTGCAAGTGCGCAGATACTCGGTGCGACCGAAATTGCGCTGGATGATATCGACGAATTTTCCGTTGAGGTAACCGTTGTAGATCGAGGTCACGAGCGAGAGTACTGCAATGAACATCGGGAAGTAGGTCACCACAGCGGTTCGAATTGTGACCTCGCGTTCGCTCATCGCCGGCCGCTCACACCACCATCATCACGGGATTTTCGACCAATGCTTTGAACGCGCTGAGAAGTACGGCTCCCAGAGCGCCGTCGACGGCGCGGTGGTCGGTCGCGAGCCCCACAGTCATGAGATGCGCGGCCTCGATCTTGCCGTTGCGAACCACCGCTCGCTCCTCCCCGGCGCCGACCGAGAGGATGGTCGCGTGCGGCGGATTGATAATGGCGTAAAATTCCTTGACCCCGTACATACCGAGGTTCGAGACCGCGCTGGTGCCGCCTTGATATTCCTCGGGCTTCAACTTCCGCGCCCGCGCTCGCGCCGCAAAATCCTTCATCTCGTTGGAGATGGCGGAAAGCGATTTCTGCTCGGCCTTGCGGATGACCGGGGTGATCAGTCCGCCGGGTATGGATACCGCAACGCCGATGTCGGAGTGCCTGTGCCGGAGCATGGCGCCTTCAGTCCAGGTCACGTTGGCATCCGGCACGCGCTGAAGCGCAAGCGCGAGCGCCTTGATGACGAAATCATTGACCGAGATCTTGTAGGCCGGCTTGCCTTCCTTGTCCTTGTCGGCGGCGGCGTTGATCTCCTCCCGCGCGGCCAGGAGCTTGTCGATGTTGCAGTCGATCGTGAGATAAAAATGCGGGATGGTCAGCTTCGCCTCGAGCAGGCGGCGCGCGATCACTTTGCGGATGTTGTCGTGCGGGACGACCTCATACGAACCGGGTTCGAACAAGGCGCGGATCTTTTCGTCGGCGGGCACTTGCACGGCGAACGGGGCGGTGGCGGCAGTCGAGGTGGCAAGCCCCTTGCCCGATTTGGCCGCCTCGACATCGCGAGCGATGACGCGGCCGTGCGGGCCGGAGCCTTGGATCCGCGCCAGGTCGATACCGGCGTCTTTGGCCAACCGACGCGCCAGCGGCGAGGAGAATACCCGATCGGTGCCATGTGCCGCGGCGCCAGGGGACTCGCCCTTCGAGACCGGCGCTTTCGCGCCCTCCGCAGGACGCGGGATCTGCCCTTGCGGGCGCTTGGATGCTTCATCCCGGGGAGCCCCTAAAGGCCGCGTCTCCGCGGATGCGGCCGGCGCCGAAGCGCTTGCCGGCTTTGCCGCGGGCACCGCGAGCTTCGCTGCAGGTGCCGCGCTCTTCTCCGCCCCCGCCGCCGCCGCCTTGACGTCCTCCCCCTCCTCGGCGAGCACCGCGATGAGCTGGTTGACCGGCACGTCCTGCGTGCCCTCCGGCACCACGATCTTGGCGAGCGTGCCTTCGTCGATGGCCTCGTATTCCATCGTGGCCTTGTCGGTTTCGATTTCGGCAATCACGTCACCCGGCTTGACCTTCTCGCCTTCCTTCTTGAGCCATTTGGCAAGATTGCCCTTTTCCATGGTGGGCGACAGCGCAGGCATCAGAATATTGACCGGCATGACAAACTCTCACGTCGCCTAACTAATTGCGCTGGTGGTGCCGGGATCGGTGGGCGCGTCCATCTCGGCATCGAACATCGTACGGATGCGCTCGAGCGCCTCGTCCTCGGTCAGCTTGGTCTCTCTGGCGAAGATCCGCGCGGCGTGGCGCGCAACGTCGGCGATGACCATGCCCCAGGCCTGGGGGTCATCGAAGGCGCGGCGCAGCGACACGTGCAGCCCGCCTTCCACGATCGCCGCGCGCAAGACCTCGACGCCGCCGTGCTCGAGCGCGGTCGGCGGGACGTGGAGTGGATCGAACGTCGCCATCAATTCCTCGCCCGTATATCTTTGCAGCGAAGCGAAATCCGTTCGCCGTGGAAACCGCGTCAACTCTGGCCGATCGGCCCGACCGAGCTCGTGACCTCGGGCGGCGATGTCATCTCCGCCTCGAATGCAGAACTGATACGCGCGAGCGTCTCCGCCTGCGGAAACCGGTCCTGATGCGCATAGGCATGCGCCACCTGACGCGCGACCTCGGCGAACAGGCGACCCCAGTCGTTGGGCTCGTTGAAGACTGGGCGCAAGGTCAGGTGGAGTTCGCCCTCGATAATGGCGCAACGCAGGACCTCAAACCCGCCGCGCTCGTTCGCTGCCGGCGGGATGTTCAATGCTTGATACGTGTTGCTCATTACATCCTCACCGGTAACAGACCGTTTTCGCCGCCGCGACCACCTCCGCGACCGAAGGCAGCGCGAGCTTTTCCAAATTGGCCGCATATGGCATCGGCACGTCCTTGCCGGTGACGCGGGTCACCGGTGCGTCGAGCCAGTCGAAGGCATGCTCCGTCACGCTCGCTGCGATCTCGGCCCCGACGCCCGATTGCCGCCAGCCCTCCTCGACCGTGACTACGCGGCCGGTCTTCTTCACCGACTCGACGATGGTGGCCACGTCCATGGGTTTGAGCGTCCGCAGGTCGATGACCTCGGCACTGATATCCTCTTTGGCAAGCTCCTCGGCCGCTTTGAGCGCGTAGGTCATGCTCATCGACCAGGCGACGATGGTCACATCGGTGCCGGGCCGGGCGATCCTGGCTTTTCCGATTGGTACCAGATGGTCATCGAGCTTCGGCACCGGGAAGCTCTGGCCGTAGAGGATTTCGTTCTCAAGAAAGATCACCGGATTGGGATCTCGAATCGCAGACTTGAGTAGGCCCTTGGCGTCTGCCGCGGTATGGGGAGCGATCACTTTGAGACCGGGGATGTGCGAGTACCAGGCGGTAAAATCCTGGCTGTGCTGGGCGGCGACACGGGCGGCCGGCCCGTTGGGTCCCCGGAAGACCACTGACGCGCCCATCTGGCCCCCCGACATGTAGCGCGTCTTGGCCGCTGAATTGATGAGATGATCCATCGCTTGCATGGCGAAGTTGAACGTCATGAACTCGATGATCGGCTTGAGGCCCGCAAACGCTGCACCGATACCGAGGCCGGTAAAGCCGTGCTCGGTGATTGGCGTGTCGATCACGCGCATGGCGCCGAATTCCTGCAGTAGCCCCTGGGTTACCTTATAGGCGCCCTGATACTCGGCAACCTCCTCGCCCATCACGAAGACAGAGTTGTCTCGCCGCATCTCTTCCGCCATGGCGTCGCGTAACGCCTCGCGCACCGTCATGGTCACCATTTCGGTGCCTTCAGGCACCTCGGATTCCGGCAGCACCGCGGGCTGCGGCGGCGCCGGGCTGCGCGCGGTCCGCACGGCCGGATGGTCATCCATTGGCGGTGGCACCGATTCCGCGCCCTTAGCGTCCAGCTCGGGGTGTTCGGCTTTGCCTGCTTTCGCCGGCGGCGGCTTTCGTTTGGCGCCGTCGGTGATCGCGGAAGCGTCCTCGCCTTCCCCCAAAATCATGGCGATGGGCGTGTTGACCGCGACATCATTGGTGCCTTCCGGCACCAGGATTTTGCCGAGCGTGCCCTCGTCGACCGCCTCGACTTCCATGGTGGCTTTGTCGGTCTCGATCTCAGCGATGACGTCGCCGGATTTGACCGCGTCGCCCTCCTTCTTGTGCCACTTGGCAAGGTTTCCCTTCTCCATCGTGGGCGAGAGTGCGGGCATCAAGACTTCGATCGGCATAGACGCATCACCTGTTGGCGGCCTAGCGGGAAACCCGCGCGAGATTGGTCGCCACCGATGTCGCGGCAGCGGCGACCATCAGACAGGCGAGGAAGGCGACGAGCGCCTTGTTTACGGGAGCCGCGTGCGCCGTCGGCACGCCTTTGAGTCGGCCGAGCGCGAACGGCCAGGCCACCACGGCAGCAATCCGGGCGGGCGCTGCGAGCCGCGCATGCCCGGGCTCGGCGGCTAGCGCACGCAGGGTCCGCGCATAGAACCAACCACCCGCGATCCAGCTCGCGAGCGCGCCAGCGAGCGCGAGAAAGGCCACAATCGCTGCGAAGAGTGCCATGTCCTACCCGGCGTACACATCGGTCCAAAGCTCCGCCGGATCGGGCTCTGAGTCGTTGGTGGCGAACTCGGCCGCTTCGTTGACAAGGGCACGCACCTCGGCATCGATCTTCTTCAACGATTCCTCGGTCGCAAATCCCTTCTTCAAGAGTCGGCTGCGCACCTGTTCGATCGGATCGTGCTCGGTACGCACCTTGTCCACTTCCTCCTTGGGCCGATACTTGGCCGGATCGGACATGGAGTGGCCGCGGTAGCGGTAGGTCAGCATTTCGAGAATGATGGGGCCGTTNCCCTCGCGACACCACTTCACCGCCTTGTCGCCCGCAGCCTTNACGGCGCGGATGTCCATGCCATCGACTTGCTCNCCGGGAATATCGAAGGAACGGCCGCGCTGGGACAGGTTGGTGGTCGCCGATGCGCGCGCAACCGAGGTCCCCATCCCGTATTGATTGTTCTCGATGACGTAGATCACCGGCAGCTTCCACAGCTTCGCCATGTTGAAGCTTTCATAGACCTGCCCCTGGTTGGCGGCGCCATCGCCGAAATAGGTGAGCGAGACGTTGTCGTTGCCGCGGTATCTGTTGGCGAAGGCAAGCCCGGTTCCGATTGGGACCTGGGCGCCGACGATTCCGTGCCCGCCGAAAAATCCCTTCTCCACCGAAAACATGTGCATCGAGCCGCCCTTGCCCTTGGAATAGCCTCCCCGCCGGCCGGTCAACTCCGCCATCACCCCCTTCGGATCCATCCCGCAGGCCAGCATATGGCCATGGTCGCGGTATCCCGTGATGACCTCGTCTCCAGGCTTGATCGCCAATTGCATGCCGATGACGACTGCTTCCTGGCCGATATAGAGGTGACAGAAGCCGCCGATGAGCCCCATGCCGTAGAGCTGCCCGGCTTTTTCCTCGAACCGGCGGATGAGCAACATGTCGCGATAGGCGCGAAACTCCTGCTCCTGGTTGAACTCGGGCACCTCCGCCACACGCTCGGCGGATGCTCGGCGCGGGGTGGCGGGCTGGGCCGCTGGCTTGTTACTGGCAACGGCCATTTTTCTCCTCGGGGGGTGGGCGATGCGTCGGTGAGGCGGCCGCCTCCCCAATAGCCGAAATCACCGCAGGGCGGAAGCCGATGGGAGCGCGGGCGGGTCCCTTTGCGGCAGGACATATGTGGGCGGAGCCGGATTGGCAAACCGGCGCAGAAACTCAAGGAAACGGCGGTCAGGGTTGCTTGATGCGCAGGGTTAGTTCACGGGGATCGGCGTAGTTGAGCAGCGCCCGGGCACGCTCGTCGAGCATGTCGGGATCGATGCTGTCGGGCCGCAGGAGAGAGACGCGGCGTTCCCAAGTCCCCCGTTCGGCTCTGAGGCCGGCAAGTTCGCCGCTCAGTTGCGCAATCTGCTGGTCGAGATCCTGCTTCGCCCGCAGCCCGCGATTGCCAGAATAGGCATTGACGCCGAAATAGCCGATCACCAGCGCCGCGATGGTATAAAGCGCGAGCGCGTTGAGGACCGTGCGGAACCGCTTGCGGGTAACCATGCCGCGACCATGACGCCGCCAGCGTTAAGACCGCTTTAATGCGTCAGAGTCCGTGCTCCCGAGTCGGGAGATGATGTCACGGTTCGGTCGGTATCAACGCAACGCCTTGAGTGCCGCGCGGCCGCCGTATTTTGCCTGGTCACCCAACTCCTCCTCGATGCGCAGCAGCTGGTTGTATTTCGCCGTGCGATCGGAACGCGCGAGTGAGCCGGTTTTGATCTGCCCGCAATTGGTGGCAACCGCAAGGTCGGCGATGGTGGCATCTTCGGTCTCGCCGGAGCGGTGCGACATGACGGCCGTGTAGCCGGCCTTGTGCGCCATCTCGACCGCCGCCAGCGCCTCGGTGAGCGTGCCGATCTGGTTGACCTTTACCAGGATCGAATTGGCGATCCCGTCCTTGATGCCTTCCGCAAGCCGCGTGACATTGGTTACGAACAGGTCGTCGCCCACGAGTTGGCACCTGTCGCCGATCAGCTCGGTCAGCATCTTCCAGCCCTCCATATCGTCCTCGGCCATACCATCCTCGATCGAGACGATCGGATAGCGTGAGACGAGGTCGGCCAGATAGTTCGACTGTTCCCGTTTCGACCGGATCTTGCCCTCACCGCCGTAGTGGTACGCGCCGTCCTTGAAGAATTCCGTGGCGGCGGGGTCGAGCGCGAGCATGACGTCCTTGCCGGGGGCGAAGCCCGCTGTCTCGATCGCCCTCACGACGAAGTCGAGTGCAGCGTCCGCCGATGGCAGATTCGGAGCGAAGCCGCCCTCGTCGCCGACATTGGTGTTGTGGCCGGCCTCCTTCAGTGCTGCCCGGAGGGTGTGGAAAATCTCGGAGCCGGTGCGCAATCCCTCGGCAAAGGAGGACGCGCCCACGGGCATGATCATGAACTCCTGGAAGTCGATTGGGTTGTCGGCGTGCACGCCGCCGTTGAGGATGTTCATCATGGGCACCGGCAGAAGGCGTGCCGAAGTTCCGCCGACGTAACGGTAGAGCGGCGCCTGACGGCTCGCCGCCGCGGCCTTAGCGGCCGCAAGCGAGACGCCGAGGATGGCGTTGGCGCCGAGGCGGCTTTTGTTGGGAGTGCCGTCGAGGGCAATCAGCGTCTCGTCGATCTTGACCTGCGCCTCAGCGTCCATGCCACCGACGGCATCGAAAATCTCCCCGTTGACGGCATCGACGGCCTTGCGCACCCCTTTGCCGAGATAGCGCTTGCCGCCATCGCGCAATTCGACCGCCTCATGTGCGCCCGTTGAGGCCCCCGAGGGGGCCGCAGCCCGGCCTTTGGTTCCGTCCTCGAGCACGACATCGACCTCGACGGTCGGATTGCCGCGGCTGTCGAGGATCTCGCGGCCGATGATATCGGTGATGGCAGTCATGGGAGTTCCAGTAGATTGCAGTGTTCGCGGGGCTTCTACAGGATCGAGAACACCCTTGTCATGCCCCGTGAAAGCAAGGCATCCAGTGCCCTGCACACAGCCCTCAAAAAGGGGCGCGCTGACTGCCCGACGGGAACGAACAAAATGGCCAAGGCGCTTCGTCACCTCGGCAAGCCGAGCCGCCCCCCCACCACCCCTGCGTCGGCGGTGCTGGACCGGGTCGCCAACCCGCATCCCGACACATACTACGTCGCCCGCTTCACCGCGCCCGAATTCACGACGCTCTGTCCGATTACGGGTCAGCCCGATTTCGCGCATCTCGTGATCGACTACGTGCCGGGAAAATGGCTGGTCGAATCGAAATCATTCAAACTTTATCTCGGCAGCTTTCGCAGTGTCGGCGGTTTCCACGAGGACTGCACGATCGCCATCGGCAAAAAGCTCGCCGCGCTACTCAAGCCGAAATTCTTGCGCATCGGCGGCTATTGGTATCCCCGCGGCGGCATGCCGATCGATGTGTTCTGGCAGTTCGGAAAGCTACCCCAGGGCGTGTGGCTGCCGGATCAGGGTGTCGCGCCTTACCGCGGGCGCGGCTAGAACGAAGCCTGATGGTCACGCTCGACGCGATCCCGCAATGACCGCAAGCAGTGCCCTCATCTCCTGGCCCGGATCGCTGGCCCGCATGACGCCACCCATGACGGCGACGCCGGCCGGGCCGGCCGCCAGAACCTCCGCCGCCCGCGTGACATTGAGCCCCCCGATCGCCAGGACAGGTACCGGCGACGCCCGCGCGATCTCGGCCAGTCCCTTGCGGCCGATCTCGGGGCCGTAGCCGGGCTTGCTCGGCGTCTCGAATGCGGGACCGGCAATGGCATAGTCAACGACACCAGGATCGATCGCCTCGGCTTCGGTCACGGTGTGAACCGAGACGCCAATGAGACCCTCCGGTCCCAGCAGGGCACGGCTTGCGGCCGGGTTGCTGCCCGCCGGCAGGTGAACACCATCGCTGCCGCAGGCCTTCGCCAAAGCGGCGTGACCGTGGAGCGTCAGGCATGCGCCGTGTCGCCGCGCCATCGGCAACAGCGTCAAGGCAAGCGCGATTTGATCTTCCTCCGAAAGGTCCTTTTCTCGCACGCTGAGCCAGCGGCAGCCCGCCGCCAGCGCCGCCCGCACCACATCGACGAGCGGCAGTCGGGCTTGGTGCCGGTCGGTGACGAGCAGCAGCGGCGGGTCGGGCAGCTTCATGAGCGGTGCGCCGCGCCCCGGGACAAACACGGCTACGTGCCGACGAGACCGAATTGTGGGCTCGACGGCTCGGCATGGGCAAGCTTGGGTATACGCCCGGCGAGACGGGCCAACCGGCCGGCCTCGACGGCAGCGCGCATGCTCTTGGCCATCGCGACCGGATCGCGCGCCTTCGAGACCGCGGTGTTGAGCAGCACCGCGGCGCAGCCGAGCTCGAGGGCCAGCGCAGCATCGGAGGCGGTGCCGATGCCGGCATCGAGCACCACCGGCACTGCCGAGCGCGCGCAGATCAGCTCGATCAGATGCGGGTTGCAGATGCCGAGCCCCGAGCCGATCGGCGCGCCGAGCGGCATCACTGCAGCAGCACCGATGTCCGCGAGCTTGCGACAGACCACCGGATCGTCAGTGCAGTAAGGCAGGACGGTGAAACCCTTCCCGACCAGCGTCTCGGTGGCGCGTACGAGCTCTTCGGTGTCGGGATAGAGGAGTTCGCGGTCGCCGATCACTTCGAGCTTGACCCAGTTGGTCTCGAGCGCCTCGCGCGCGAGCTCGGCGGTGAGCACCGCATCCTTCGCGGTTTGGCAGCCTGCGGTGTTGGGGAGAAAATGCACGTGCTTCGGAATGACATCGACCAGGCTCTCGTCCTCGCCGGCAAGGCTGATGCGCCGGATCGAGGCCGTCACCATCTCGGTCCCGCTCGCGGCGATGGAATCGAGCATGAGCTTGCGGTTCGGATAGCCGGCGGTCCCGAGGAATAGGCGCGAGCCGAATTCGCGGCCGGCAACGATAAGGGGATCGGACATATCGAATACTCCTCAACCGCCCTGGCGGGCGCGCACGATCTCGATGCTATCGCCAGGCTGAAGCGTCGTCTGCGGCCAGGCCGCGCGTGGCACGATGGCGCCGTTGACGGCAACCGCAATCCCGCGCTGTCCGGTGTCGACAGCTTTTTCCTCCAACAGTGCCGCGAGCGTCGCCGCGATGAGCGGCTCGTCCTGCCCGTTAACACGGATGCTCGCCTCCGCAGCGGCGTGTGTCATGGCAGTCTCCTTCATTCCGCAGCCGCACGCAGCGACCCAAATCGTTCGATGCTGAAGGGCCGGATCGCCGGGTCGGGGACACCCTCGAGCACGAGCTCCGCGATGGCGTCGGCAGTGACCGGCGTGAGCAGAATTCCGTTGCGATGATGGCCGGTGGCGTAGATGAGCCCGTCGATCAGCCCGGTCCCGAGGATCGGCGCATCATCGCGGCTCCCCGGTCGATGGCCGACCCACATCTCATCGATCGGCAGCTCTTCCACCGCCGGTACCACCCGCCAGGCCGCTTCGAGCAGGGTGAGGATGCCGCCGGCGGTGAGCGACGTATCGTATCCCTTTTCCTCCACCGTCGCCCCCACGAGCAGACGGCCATCGAGTCGAGGCACGAGATAGGCGCCCGGCGCCCAGACCACGTGGGTCAGAAGCGGCGCACCAGCATCCATGCGCAGCGCGAGCATCTGGCCTTTGATCGGGCGCACTGGTGGGCGCAGTTCGGGTGCAAGCCCGTCGATGCTACGGGACCATGCTCCGGCGGCAAGCACGACGACATCGGCCGCAACCTTGGTTCCGTCGGCGAGGAAGATGCCGTCGACGCGTCCCGCATCGGATGAAATCGTCTTGACCGTCTGGTGCTCCCTGATGCTGGCGCCGGTAGCCTCGGCGGCGATGCGCAGGGCCGCTGCCAGCTTACGATTATCGACCTGGGTATCTTCCGGGCTGAACACCGCGCCCGCAAGCTTGCCGGCCAGATGCGGTTCACGCCGTCGTGTCTCCGCCGCCGACATCCATTGCAGCGGCAGCCCGAGCTTTTGCTGGAATATAAGTTGATGGTTCAGTCGTGCCTGATCGTCCGACGTCAATGCGACAACCAGCGTCCCTTCCGAGCGCAGTCCCACATCCACGCCGGACACCTGTTTCAACTCGACGGCGAAGGCGGGCCAGCGCGCCTGGCTGGCACGACCGAGCGTGACCAGTGCCTCTTCGCCAGGCTCGGCCTCGGCGCAGGCCGCGAGCATCCCCGCAGCCGCATGGCTCGCGCCAGCGCCTGACGCGCCCTTGTCGAACACCGCAACCGATACGCCGCGCGCGGCCAGACGCCACGCTATGCCAAGGCCGATGACGCCGGCGCCGATAATGGCGACGTTGGGCTTGCTAACATTGCGTGCTGGGCGGTTCGGCACCCGGCGGCTCCCTTCGCTGGAATGACCCAGACAGGTTCGTTGGGTTTGATCTCAGCCGCGTCGCCGCGGCACCCCAGGCCGTAACCCCATGATGGGGTTTCCCGCGCCATTGCACAAGACTGTTCCCGGCTTGCGTCCCTGCCGCGGAAGCGCAGCGGTTCCACTCAATGAGCCGCCGGATGGCGCAGCAGCCGCGAGCAGACCAGGCCCACCGTCATCACCACCGCCGCGCCGAGGAAAATCGTCGGCTCCGCTCCGCCGTGGGCGAACCCATAGCCGTAGATCACCGGCCCGACCGCCTGGCCGAGATAGAAGAAGCACGAATGCAACGATGCGGCCGCCCCGCGCGCGGTCTGCGAGAGCTCAGTGACATGAACCTGGATGCAGCCGTGCAGGAGGTAGAACCCGAATCCGAACACGCCGTAGACGGCGATCTGCCAAAACCAAGGGAAATGCAGCGCGATGAGGACAAGACCGGCCGCAGCCAGCGTACCGCCGGCGACCATCAGACGGCGCTCCCGCACGCGCGCAATGAGAACCGGCACCGAGAGCGAGTACAATACGCCGCCGACCGCGAAAGCGGCAATCAAGAGGCCTGCAATCGACGCGCGGGTCTCGCCGATCGCCAGGAGGAGGAGCGCCACGTAAGGAAACAGGCCGTGGATGAAGATCGCTTCGAAGAAAACGGATATGAAGCACACCTTGGCGCGCGGGTCGGCGAAGATACTGCGGAAGTTGGCCATCACCGTCGCACGGTTGAACGGCGCGGGCGGCGGCGTGACCACGCCGCGAAAGGCGAAGAACGCCGCGATCGTCACGATCGATCCGAACGCGCCGAGAATGGCGAACACGCCGCGCCAACCCAAGAAGTCGCCGATCACGCCCGCGATCGAGGCTCCAATGAGATTGCCCGTGAGCCCGACCGCCAGCAGCCGGCCGATCGCCACCTGGCGCTGATTGACCGGTACGAGATCTCCGACCAGCGCCATCGCCACCGGAAACACTCCGCCCGCCACCAAGCCGGCCGCGACCCGCATGGCGACGAGCAGCGAAAAGCTCGTGGCCACCGAGCAGACCAACGCAGCAATCGCAACCACCAGCAGGCACAGGTTCATCAGCCGCGTCTTGCCGAAGAAATCCCCGGTGACACCGAGGGCCGGCTGCACCAACGCATAAGGAAACGTGTACGCGCTCGACAGCAGCGCGGCCGTGGCGACGTCGATGCCGAGACTCTCCGCAATCATCGGGATCACGGGATCGACCGCCCGCGTGAACAAAGTCTGGGCGAAAACCACGAGGGCGACGATTTTCAGTACGGGTAGAATGGCAAGACTCGCTGTATTACCAATCGCTTGTCAATTATTCTTAGCGAGCTTGTCGAACTCGATTAGCTGACGCAAAAGGCCGTCCAGTTGCTTGAGCGGGATCATATTAGGGCCGTCGGAGAGCGCCTGGTCGGGGTCCTGGTGGGTCTCGATGAAGACGCCGGCGACGCCGACCGCGACCGCCGCGCGCGCGAGCACCGGCACAAATTCGCGCTCGCCCCCCGACGCAGTACCCTTCCCACCGGGTTGCTGCACCGAATGGGTGGCGTCGAAGATGACGGGCGCGCCGGTCGTGCGCGCCAGGATCGGCAGCGCGCGCATGTCGGAGACGAGCGTATTGTAGCCGAAGGACGCGCCGCGCTCGGTCACCAGCACGTTCGCATTGCCGGCGGCGGTGACCTTGCCGACGACGTTCGCCATGTCCCAGGGCGCCAGAAACTGGCCCTTCTTGATATTGACCACACGTCCGGTCGCGGCAGCGGCGACCAGCAGATCGGTCTGCCGACACAGGAATGCGGGAATCTGCAGCACGTCCACCACCTCGGCGACGCGCGCGCATTGCTCCGCTTCGTGCACGTCGGTGAGAACAGGCACGCCAAATTTTCGGCGGATTTCGGCGAAGATCGGCATCGCGCCATCGAGCCCGATGCCGCGGTTGCTCTTGGCGCTGGTGCGATTGGCTTTGTCGAACGAGGTCTTGTAGACGAAGCCCATCCCGATCTTGCCGGCGATCTCCTTGAGCGCCGCGGCCATTTCGAATGCGTGATCGCGACTCTCGAGCGCGCATGGACCTGCGATCAATGCAAGCGGCAGCGCATTGCCGAAGCGCGCAGCGCCGACGGCGACAACCGGATTGGGGGCGGGCTCGACAATCATGGCGGCGGACCATGCGCCGGCGGTACTGAGGGGTCAACCGAAGCGAGCTTGCCCGCCACATAAGTAGCGCGAACAGCGCGATCGTCACCGAGTGTCATCAGGACGGCCAACGTCTCCGCGATCGAGCGCGAGCGGCGATTGCGAAAAGCCAAGAGCGGCGTTGCGTTCGGATCAAGCACCACCATGTCGGCTTCGTATCCCGGCGCAAGCGTACCGATGCGGTCATCGAGCGCGAGCGCGCGCGCACCGCCCAGCGTGCTCAGAAAAAACGCCTCGATGGCGTCGATCGGGCAGGCTCGAAGCTGCGCCACCTTGTAAGCTTCGCCCATGGTGGCAAGCAGCGAGAAGCTCGTGCCCGCGCCGATGTCCGTCCCCAAGCCGACATGCACGGGACGACGTGGATCGCGTGCAGCACGCAGCGGAAACAGGCCGCTGCCGAGAAACAGGTTCGATGTTGGGCAATGCGCGAGCGCGGTGCCGCTGGCGTGGCAGCGCGCGAACTCCGATTCGTCCAAATGCACGCCATGCGCGAGCACCGCGCGCCGGCCGGTGAGCCCGTAGTGAGCGTAGATGTCGAGATAATCGCGCCGTTGCGGGAACAGCTTCATCACGAACGCAATCTCGTCGTGGTTTTCCGCAATATGGCTCTGCATGAAAGTCCCGGGATGCTCGCGCCAGAGCGCCCCCGCAAGCTCCAATTGCTCCGGAGTGCTGCTCCCGGCATACCTCGGCGTAACGGCATAGAGGCAGCGCCCGCGCCCGTGCCACTTGTTGATCAGCGCCTTCGACTGATCGTAGCCCGAGCGAGCGGTATCCGTGAGCGCAGGCGGTGCGTTGCGGTCCATCAAGACCTTGCCGGCAATGAGCCGCAGGTTGTGCCTTTCGGCCTGCGCAAACAGCGCGTCGACCGAACCCGCATGCACTGAACAAAAGACGAGTGCCGTCGTGGTCCCCTGCCGCAGCAGCTCATCGCAGAACAGACGCGCGGTCTCTTGTGCGACCACCGGATCGGCAAAAGCTTGCTCGGCGACGAAGGTGTATTCGTTGAGCCAGTCGAGCAGCTGGTGGCCCTGCGCGCCTATAATCCCGGTCTGCACATAGTGGACATGGGTGTCGATGAAGCCGGGCGAGATCAGGCACCCCGAATAGTCAGCGACGACGGTGTTGGGCGGCAGCTCGGATCTTAGCGCACCATACGGGCCGATCGCCTCGATCGCGCCGTCGCGGCAGATCACCAGGCCATCGGGCTCATGCACGAAGGCCGTTCGGAGATCGTTGAGAAACGGATCGTCGCGGCAAAAGACCAACGCCCCCCGCACCGCGCTGACAGACCCGTTGTCGGCAGCGGCTAGCAACGGAGTTCCTTACTCGAACACGAGCGTTGCGCCCATGGCGGTTTGCGGCGCGACGATGGTCGAGTCCATGCGAACGGAGAATGCGATCCCACCGCCGCTGAGCGCCGCCCGCAGCGCGCCGCGGTCGCGCACGTGCAATTGCAACGCCGCGAGTCGGGCACCCTGCGGGGTGTCGGGCGGCTCAGTCCCGAAATGGCTGCGAAAGGCAGCCGGATCCATCACCTTGATGTCTCCGCGCGGGGTCGAAGCGCTGACGCCGCTCGATGTCGCATGCAGATCGCGCACGCCGGTAAACGCGGACAAGAAAATGTGATGGTCGGTGGGATTTTCGGCGACAAGAACAACACCCACGACCCCACTCGCCGTGTTGGGATGCTGCTGAAACGCCGGATTCCAGAAATTCTCCGGAAAATGCTGCTGACACACGGCAAAGCCGATACCGGGGGCCCCGGCATCGCGGGCGAAAGCCAGGGAGAAGGCGACCTTGACCGGCGCGCCGTCAGGCCGTTTGCCCTCGCGCTCGAACTTCATCACCTCCGACGCAGCAAAGCCCGCCGATTGGAAGGCAGCGGTATCCACGACGGCATCGTCGCTCTCCAGGAGTAGCAGCGACAGTCCTTCCTGCTTCGACAAGAATGACTGGTTGAACCGGCCGAAGAGGTTTGAAAACCCGTCGGAGCCAAGTTTTTCCGGTTCCGCGACGGTGAGCAGTTCGATGAAAAACCCCGGAAGCTGGACGATGTGATTGTGGGTACCCCACGAATGGCGGTTGCGCGCACCGACGGTGAAGCCAAGCCGACGATAGAGTTCGGCCGCCCCTTCGAGATCGCGCACCGCATGGACGATATGGTCAAGACCGCGGGGCATCGAGCCGCCTTCACTTCACCGCCGAAAACGCCGTCGGCTGCAGGAACATGTTCGTGATGGAGGCAACTATCGGTCCATCGCGCTCGCTTTCGGCGCGCTTGGCCAGCCATTCCGGATCGCTGGCGAATTTGTTCCACTTGATATCGCGCTCGGCGAGCGATTCCCATGCCAGGAGGTAATGCAGATCCTGATTGCCGCCATCTCCTACCATAACGGTCCAGAATCCCGCTTGCCGGATGCCGTGGCGCTGCCAGAGACCGAGGGTCGTGGTCTCGAACCGCTTGAGCAGCGCCGGCAGCCTTCCGGCCACGCAATGGTAAATCCTCAGTTCGTAGATCATAGTTGCCTCTTAATTTCCTGGCCTATTTCATTGATTTGACGAG
>JGI12053J15887_10000521_pt1 | contig 15662 bp, 13 predicted proteins | sample MedBloCAOM1_O3_FD_15887 | JGI IMG/M metagenome (IMG submission 15887)
CTCGCGGAAGCGCTCGTCCTGCACGGGGCCGTTGAACGAGTTCGGCTCGTAATAGGCATCAGGATCCGGGTTGCCTGCGAGCCGCATGGCACCATCGGCGTTGTAAGTGTGCACGGGGCAGCGCGGCTTGTTGACCGGAAGCTGATCCGCATTGACGCCGACGCGGTAGCGATGCGCATCGGCGTAGGAGAAGATCCGCGCCTGCAGCATCTTGTCCGGCGAATGGCTGATGCCGGNCACAATGTTTGCGGGCGAGAGCGCGGCCTGCTCGACTTCGGCGAAATAATTCNCCGGATTGCGGTTGAGTTCGAGCACGCCGACCTCGATTAGCGGGTAATCCTTGTGCGGCCATACTTTCGTAAGNTCGAACGGGTTGTACCAGTGCTTGCCGACATCGCTNTCCGGCATGATCTGCACGGAGAATTTCCATTTCGGGAAATCGCCGCGCTCGATCGACTCGAACAGGTCGCGCTGGTGGGTCTCGCGGTCTTGCGCGACCTTTTCGGCAGCCTCGGCATTGTTCCAGTTCTTGATGCCCTGCATGGTCTTGAAGTGGAATTTGACCCAGTGCCGTTCGTTCCTGGCGTTGATGAACGAGTAGGTATGTGAGCCGAAGCCGTCGATATTGCGATAGCTCTGCGGCAGGCCTCGGTCCGACATCAGGATGGTGACCTGGTGCAGGCTCTCCGGCGACAGCGACCAGAAATCCCACATCGCGGTCGGCGACCGCATGTTGGTTCTCGGGTGTCGCTTCTGGGTGTGGATGAAGTCAGGGAATTTCAGCGCGTCGCGCACGAAGAAGATCGGCGTATTGTTACCGACCATGTCCCAGTTGCCTTCCTCGGTATAGAAGCGCAGCGCGAAGCCGCGGACGTCGCGCTCGGCGTCGGCCGCGCCGCGCTCGCCCGCCACCGTGGAGAAGCGCAGGAAAGCTTCGGTCTTCTTGCCCTTCTGCAGCGCCTTGGCCTTGGTGTATTTCGAGATGTCGTGAGTGATGGTCAGCGAGCCATAGGCGCCCGAGCCCTTGGCGTGCTGGCCGCGTTCGGGAATGCGCTCGCGGTTCTGGCGAGCAAGCTTCTCGAACAGAACGAAGTCCTGCATCAGCACCGGGCCGCGCGGGCCCGCCGTGACGCTGTTCTGGTTGTCGGAAACCGGCATGCCGCTGTCGGTGGTGAGGGTGGGGCGTTTGGCCATAAAGTCATTCCTGTTCACGAGTGATCGAGGTCCCGGCAACACGACGCCTGCGGCGGTGTCACTGTTTCGCAACGTCGTCTGTCCCGGCGTTATCCGTCGACAGACTTGCGTTCGTGGGAACCCGGGCGTGGAGAGAAATGTAGCCATCGGCCTGGCAATGACTTTGGTTCTATTGCTGCGATTGTGCAGGTCTTGCCTCAATCGTCGTGCATGCGATCGCCGCTTACCTTCGCTTCAGGTCCATCAGTGACTGCCCAACACGCGAACTCTGGCAGATCAGACCGTAGAATAAACCCGTATTTAATCGTCAGGTTCGGCCGCAGCGCTATCTCTTCCCACATCGCTGAGGTGTTGCAGTGATCGGGCGTCTATCAATGGCGGCAATAGCACACAGGACCTTTATGACCTCCTTCCATCAATTCAGCGTTCTCGCAGCATCGCGTGACGAAGGCCTGCATCCGAAACTCCGGGTCCTGTTGGAACGTACGGCCGAGTTTCCGTTTTGGGAGCTATCGATGCGCAAGGATGGCCTGATCCAGGCTGGACCAAGTCCGGATTCGGAAGTCGTCTCGTCACGGGACAACGTGACGCCGTTTTCGCGAGAGCCGGCCCGCGCTGCTGTTGGTGCGCCCAAACCGGAAACGCAAAGGCTGTCGACAGCAAATCCGAGACGAGACCGTATCGTTTAGCCATGCGGGCCGTCTTGTCGGACCTGGGTCACGGAAAATTCATGCGCCTTGGCGCAAGCATCGTCATCGGCGCGTGCATTCTCGCCGTTTCAGCTGCGGTGGTTCCGGCGTTGCCGCAATCGGGCGGCGTCCGTCCATTCGATGCCGGCTATCTCGAAGCAGCCATCTTCATCGACGATTCAGAGCAGGTATTGCGCCAGGATGCTGCGACGGAGAGCGATCAGCAAGCACCGCTATTCGGCATGGAAACCGTGCCTGTCGCGGGAGAGCTGGCAGTGAAATGGCGCGCCGTCGAAGCCGATATCGAGCGTGAACAACAGGTGCTGGCGGGCTGCCGCGCGCAAGAAGCCTGTCCCGCCGTCGCACAAGAGCTGCTGGATATCGTTGCGGAAGGTGCCGGCCGCTCGGGCCGCGCCCGCGTCGGCTTGATTAACCGGGCGGTTGATCTAGCCATCACGCCCACCCGCGATGAGGTGCAATGGGGCATGGCGGACCATTGGAGCCCTCCGTTCGAAACCCTGCAAAGCCATCGCGGTGATTGCGAGGATTATGCAATTGTGAAGTACGTTGCGCTGCTACAGGCGGGCTTGTCCCATGAAGATGTGCGGATCGTCATTTTGCGAAACGTCCTGCCGAAGGAAGACCATGCGGCGGTAGCAGCGCGCGTGGACGGGCGGTGGCTGATCCTGGATAACGGCCGCCTCGCGCTGGTGCGCGACACGGATATGGTTAGGTCCATCCCAAAATTCGTGCTGGATCAGGACGGCGCGCGGCGCTTCGTCCCGTCAAGTCGAGCCGGGCAGGGGTCAAGCGCCGGCCGATCGAGCCCGGCCCGCTTCGTGGGGCCTGCTTAGGCCTCGAGCGAGCGTGGGCCAAGCCTGTGTGAGCCAAGCAAGTCAAACGCAAAGGGGTGGAACGAATGTTGACAAGGTTATGGCCTCTTTCCGTCGAAGTTCCGCAAGAATTGCCGAGCCAAGAATGTTACGCTTGGTGGAATAATCTCACAGGCCCAGGAGTCTCTCAACGAGCATCACTGGGGCGGTCAGATTCAAATCCGACAGTCAGGATTGAAACAGTNGTGAAGTGTCTCGCAACGTCATTGGTAGCGGTTGTCATGCTCGCGGGAGTTGGAGCAAGCGATGCTGCGGTTCGGATTGGGCAGGACCGCGGCGGCCGGATGGGAGCCTACGTCGACAAGTATCAGGGCCTGCGCAGTTCGGGCGAGATGGTAATCATAGACGGCGTTTGTCTCTCGGCCTGCACCATCGTTCTCGGCTCGGTTCCTCATGACAGGATTTGCGTGACCTCTCGCGCCCGGCTCGGATTCCACGCCGCCTGGAATCCCGCTTCCAACGGTCGCAAAACAACCAATCCCGAAGCAACGCATACGCTGTATTCCATGTATCCACTCGCAGTGCAGCGCTGGATCGACCAGCGCGGAGGGCTGTCCCCACGCATGATTTTCCTGAGCGGCCGCGATCTAGCGGCGATGTATCGCCCATGCGATCTGGATTCACTGGCTTCTTCGCACTGAAGCGCAGCCTTCGTCGTTTGAATGAATGGCATTCCTGTCGGTCAGGCGTCACAAGCAAATCGTTTCCTGATCTCATCAAGCCGTCGGTCGTCGACTCGATGGGATTGCGTAATGCGCCGTTCAGCTTGGGATTTTCCAGCGCGCTTAAAGGAAGTTTTAATGGTGACGGTACGGTTGTCTCTTATCTAAACAATGTCCGCACAACAAAGGTAGACAACCATGAACAAAGGAGCCGACGACATGAGCCTTCATGATGAATGGATCAGCTGTTCGCACTGGGGCATGTTCCACTGGAATGGAAACCCTCGGGCTAATTCCTTTGGCGTGTAACTTGGATAACCGAACGGCAGCAGAATTGTCCGGCACTGCCATACGGGAAAACATCAAAAGGTGAGGGGCGAGTCATGGACTGGATGTTCGACAATGTCGGACGTTTGATTGCCTGGTTGCAGAGGCCGGCCAACCACTGTGAGCCGTACGCTATTAGCGAGTCGACCACCTTGCGCGAAACGCTTCGACCCGGCGATGTTTTGCTGGTCGAGGGCAAAGGTCGTATTTCCGGCAGCATCAAATATCTCACTCAATCGACATGGTCGCATTCGGCATTGTACGTCGGGCCGATGGCGGGCGCCGCGACCGACGGCGAGCCTCACGTCCTGATCGAAGCCAACATCGAGGACGGCGTCGTGTCGGCGCCGCTGTCAAAATATCTGCATTGTCAAACCCGCATTTGCCGGCCAGTGGGCCTGAGCGAACCGGACTGCGAGAAGGTTTGCCGGTACGCATCCGAACGCATTGGTCTCGGCTATGATTTCAAGAACATCATCGACCTGATGCGCTATCTGTTCCCATGGCCCATGACGCAACGTTGGCGCCATCGATCGATCGTGCTCGGGTCCGGCGATGCCAGCCGTATCATCTGCTCTTCGCTGATTGCGCAAGCATTCGACGCCGTGCGTTACCCGATCTTGCCCAGGATAACGCATGTCGACAGCCAGAGGGGGTGCCGCGAAGTCGCCGAAATCCGTCACTCGTCACTTTATGCGCCGCGCGACTTCGATATTTCACCTTACTTCACGGTGGTGAAGCCTAAGCTCGCGCGTGGCTTCAACTACAAAGACATGCAGTGGGCCGATATTCCCCAGCTTCACTCCGCACAGGTCACCCTCGCTTCAGAGAGAGAAGGCGCGATCGAGGAGATAGCCTAAGCCAGAATTTCCCGGATGAGGCCGCCCGCTTGTCGCATTCGAAGCGATGCGCGCCCCCTGCGCTCGGGTGAACGCATCCCGGGCGTCACGATTGCGAGCCATCGCCTATGAATACCTCAATTGGGAGAGGGTGATTGATCACATAGGTGCCGTAGTTCCGGTCGTGCTTGTCAGGCTGGATCACGCCGGCCGCGTCCTTGGCGCGGGCCAGCAGCGTGTACTGGCCTGGCTCTTTCGGCGTCAGCCAATCGAATTTCCAACGTCGCCACGCATGCCGTCGCACAGGGTCTGCGAATTCTGCTTCGGTCCAGGTTCGACCGCCATCAGTGCTCACCGCAATCTCCGTCACGTCGGTTTCGCCTGCCCATGCAGCGCCGGAAATCGTATAGATCCGGTTTGGGGCGAGGGTTTCATAAACACGTGGTCGCGCGATTTCGGACTTGATCTGCATTTCTCCTAACGCGCGCCGAACGGGCTTTCCATCCATCAAAGCCCAGTAGGCGTAATCCGACGTCTGCCAATAACCGTGAAACGGCTCGCGTACGGCCTGGATACCCGTCAGCCACTTGACGGATGCCATTCCATAATGCCCGGGCACAATTGCGCGGACCGGAAATCCGTGATCCCGCGGAAGCTCGCGCCCGTTCATCTGGTAAGCGATCAGGACTTCAGACCGAAGTGCCTTGGCCCGGGGCAGGCCCCAGGTATATGAAATCGGTACGGGAGGCACGGGCTCTTCTTTCGGTGTCCCGCGATCCGCTCCTTCGAGCACGATCTCGCACGCATCTTCAGCCAGGCCGGCGCGCTCCAGCAACGCTCGCAGGGGTACGCCGGTCCATTCCGCATTGCTGACCGCTCCGAGTTCCCACTGTGCCCCTTGCACCTGGGGGACCAGAAAGACCCGACTATTGCCTGCGCATTCCAAAGTCGCGACCCGGGTCTCGGAGGGCATGTTGCGCAACTCGTCGTAACTCAACGCAAACGGACTCCTGACAGCGCCATCGATGCGCAATTTATAGGAAGCTCGATCCAGGGCGGGTATGGGAAAATGACTGCGGATATAAAACAACTCCGTCGGCGTAAGATAGGTATCGATCCGATCGAACGGAGCTTCCAGATTCTTCGGCTCCTTCTGTCGGATGGTGAGACCCGCCGAAAACAGCTGACTTGTGTTGTCGACGTAACGCGCTTTCGAACCTTCCATCATCCTCTCCTATTTGCCGCTCGCGATGCCGGCGAATGTGGTGTGCAACGCATGCAGCGGCTGCGTCAGGAACAAGGTCAGGTAAATCGTCATGGCAATGCCGAGCAGTGCCAGCAACAAGGCCACGATCACGCCATGCCTGGAGAGAGAGCGGTCCGCGAACTGATCGCGGTTCAATTCGCCAACCAGGCGCATAAAACGCCGCGCGGCAAACAGGTTCACGATTGCGCCGATCGCGATAAGCGCGGCTCCAAACCAAACCGAGAACTCGTGGGGCTGACCAGCGGGGAGTTGCTGCGGCAGGTTGGTCAGGTCCCCGAAGATGCCGAAACGCGCTACCACAAAGCCGAATCCCATCAACGAGATGCCGGTGCGAATCCAGGCGAGAAACGTTCGCTCTTCCGCGAGATAGTCGCGCAATTGAGCCACGGGCCGTGCCTTGAGAGGAATATCCATTTCTCCGTTACCCCATTGCAGGCACGTACATTGACCGAGATCGGCTGACGCGTTCGGCTGCGCTTGATTTAGTCGGCGCCCGGAAATGAGTGCCGCAAGAGAAGTCGGGCTGATGGAATTTCGCTTCCGGCCCGACCTCTTCAAGCGTGTTCGCGTTGGCATTCAGTCCCGGATCGAGATCGATCTGGATTTGTTGCTCGGCACTGGCGGATGCCAGGCCGGTACGCGACGCGGACCGATCAGTAAACCGTTGTGGGTTCGCAAGGCGGAGGACCGTTATCCCACGGCTGCGTGGCAAATGCGCCGACGGCCGGAGCCGGAGTGCAGAGACCCCCGTCAACGATAGTTGCAGTGGCATGCTGCCGCACGGCTGCGCGGTTTTCGCGCGCCATAGCAGGCGTTGCGACCATGGCTGTGGCGATCAATGCCGCCGATAGAAATTTGAGCTTCGTCATTCGTTTTTCTCCATTGCATAGGAAGAGCCAACAGCGTTTGGCGCCTCGGGCTGCTGACATAGGATTGCGGTTCAGCAACACCACTAAATAACAGTTTAGAAGCGGTTGCCTACGATGCCTCATTCGATGGGTCGGGGCCTCAAAACCGATTCGGAATTATAAATTGGTTTTTAATTGAGAACCCGGCATCTGGCGTGCATGTTCGGGAGGCTACCGGAGCTTCATTTGGCTGCCGGGAGTTTTGTTGGGGTGACCCTTCCAAGATATCGGGGAAACGCGAAGGCTGGCCGTGGAAAGCCACGCACGCAACGTCTGACGATGCTCGGAGATGAAGATGGTTCCGTTTTCGCGCGCCTTCATCCGCAAACGCGTGATCGCGCTGGCGACCACGGCATCAGTCGCGGCGACAGCGTTCGCGCTGACGCAGGATCCGATGAGGGCATATCACGTCCGCGGGGCGATGCCGATCCAACATGTCGCGGATCGGCCAGACTACTCCAGCGAGCAGCCGTTTTTGTCGGAGAACGATGCCGCCATGAACAAGATGATGGCGGACATGACAATCAAGCCAACCGGCGATGTCGATCGTGATTTCGTCGCGATGATGGTGCCGCACCATCAGGGCGCGATCGACATGGCGAAGGCCGAACTCAAATACGGCCACAACGAGCAGCTTCGCCGTCTGGCCCAGGAAATCGTCGTGACGCAGCAGCAGGAGATCACGGTAATGCAGGATGCCGTGAGCGAGCCAAAATCGTCCGCGGCGCAATCGCCGGAGCAACCCCGCGCAGTTGTCCCGCAATCGGGCCCGGTTGACGGCTCGGTCGCTCATGGCGGAATGAAGATGCTTCAATAACCGACTGCGGTCGCGATGCTTCATTCGCGGGCTGCGCGGCAAGGATAGATTATGGGCATTGTTCGATTTGCGCTCCGATTCCCGCACACGTTTTATGTGGTCGCGGCCCTGATCCTGTTTCTTGGCGTTGCCGCCGTCCGATCGATGCCGACGGATATTTTTCCGGAAATACGCATTCCGGTGGTCACTGTGATCTGGCAATTCACCGGTCTCACCACGACGGAGATGGAACAGCGCGTCACTACCTACAGCCAGTATTCCATCAGCTCCAACGTCAACGGCATCAAGAACATGGAAGCGCAGACCCTCAACGGCCTGTCGATCCAGAAGATCTCCTTCCAGCCGGACGTCAACCTCGATCTCGCTATTGCGCAAATCGTGTCAGCCACCAATGCCATCCGCGCGCTGATGCCGCCCGGCATCCAGCCGCCGATCGTCGTGCAGTTCAATGCGTCGAGCGTTCCCGTCCTGCAGCTCAGTCTCAATTCGGATAGCCTGAACGAGCAGCAACTCTACGATTTCGGCATCTACCGCGTCCGGCAGCAACTGGCCCCGGTTCCCGGCGTCACCCTGCCGACGCCGGCGGGCGGCAAGTATCGTCAGATCATGGTCGACATCGACCCGGACAAGCTGCTGTCCCGGGGACTGACGCCGCTCGATATCGTGAATGCGGTCAATACGCAGAACCTGACGCTGCCGTCGGGAACGGCGAAGATCGGAGACATCCAGTATACGGTGCGAACCAACGCAACACCGGAGACGATCGACGATCTCAACAAGATGCCCGTCAAGTTCGCCAACGGCGCCACCATCCTTTTGAAGGACGTGGCGCAGGTCCGCGACGGATCGATGGTGCAACAGAACATCGTGCGCGAGGATGGCCGACGCTCGGTCTTGCTCAGCGTGATCAAGAACGGCAATGCCTCGACGCTCGCGGTCGTCAATGGCGTNAAGTACGCCTTGCAGGCGATCCGCGACGCCGCGCCGGCCGGACTCAAGATCAACGAGCTATTCGACCAGTCGGTATTCGTAACGAGCTCCATCAATGGCGTGCTGCGCGAGGGCGCCATCGCGGCGGGTCTTACCGCGCTGATGATCCTGATCTTCCTGGGCTCCTGGCGATCGACGCTGGTGGTGATGATTTCAATCCCGCTGGCGATCCTGTCGTCGCTCGTCGTGCTGTATTTTCTCGGCGAAACGCTGAACACCATGACGCTGGGCGGCCTCGCGCTGGCGGTCGGCATACTGGTCGANGATTCGACCGTGACAATCGAGAATACCCATCGACTGTGGACCGAAGAACGCATGCCGCTTCCCGAGGCGACGCTGCACGGCGCCGCTGAAATCGCGGTGCCTACCCTGGTTTCGACGCTCGCCATCAGTTGCGTGTTCACGTCGGTGGTATTCCTCGAGGGACCTGCCAAGTACCTGTTCACGCCGCTGGGGCTTGCCGTCGTGTTTGCGATGCTGGCTTCCTACGGATTGTCGCGAACCCTGACGCCGATCACGATCGGCTTGCTGCTTAGGGGTGAACGTCATCACAGCCAAGACGGTGCGCCGGCCGGCTGGTTCTCGCGGATGACCGCCGCATTCGACCGCGGCTTCGAGCGGCTGCGCGGTGGATATCTGAAAATCCTCACGATGCTGCTGCGCCGGCGGNCCATCGTGCCTGNTGTCGCCGTGTTGATACTTGGCCTCGGCGCCACNATGCTCTTGTTCGTTGGGCGGGACTTCTTCCCGCTCATCGACGGCGGCCAGATCCAGCTTCACGTTCGCGCCCCCGCCGGGACCCGCATCGAAACCACCGAAAAGTTGTTCCAGGCGGTCGAGGACAAGATTCGCGAAGTCATTCCGGACAAGGAGCGCTCCTTATTCGTGGACAATATCGGGCTGCCAGCACGAGCCTACAATCTGGCATTCGCCGATGGCTCGACGATCGGGATCAACGATGGCGTGATCCAGGTGGAGCTCAAGGAGGGTCATAAACCGACCGCCGACTACGTCAAGAAATTGCGTCAGGTGCTGCCGGCCGCATTCCCGGAGGCCACCTTCTATTTCCAGGCGGCCGATATGGTGACGCAGATTCTGAATTTCGGACTACCGGCGCAGATCGACGTCCGAACGGTGGGCTACGACAAGGGCAACCTTGCGATTGCAGGGAAGCTCCGTCAACGCCTTGCCGCGATTCCCGGCATCGTCGATGCGCATCTGCAGCAGGAAGTCGACGGCCCGGCGTTCTACGCCCAGATCGACCGGACTCGCGCCGCAGCGCTTGGCCTAAATGCGAGCACGGTCGCCACCAACATCAATGTCAGCCTCAGCTCGTCGGAGCAGGTGTCGCCAAATTTCTGGACCGATCCGACCTCGGGGATTCCGTATTTTATCGCCGTGCAGACGCCGGAATATAGAATCAACTCGCTGAATGCGCTCGCAAACACGCCGGTTTCCACCTCGCTGGCGGCGAGCGGCCAAACCGTCCCTGGCATGCTCAGCAATGTTGCGACGTTCAAGCGCGACAAGGTGCCCACCAACTCGAACCAGGCCAATATCCAGCCGGTTTTTGACATCTATGCCAGCGTGCAGGGCCGCGATCTCGGCAGTGTTGCAGCCGACATCAACAAGGTCACGACGGAGCTGCGGAAAGAACTGAAGCCCGGTAATTCAATTCAGGTGATCGGACAGATCCAGAGCATGAACGACTCGTTCCGGAATCTGGGCATCGGGCTGCTGTTCGCCGCCGTCTTCGTCTATCTGCTGATGGTCGTGAACTACCAGACCTTCGGCGATCCGTTCGTCGTGATCCTGGCTCTGCCGGCGACGCTTTGCGGCATCGTCACGATGCTGTTCATGACGGGCACAACGTTGAACGTGCCCTCGCTGATGGGAGCGATCATGGCGGTCGGCGTCGCTTCCGCGAACTCTATCCTGCTCGTGACCTTCGCGCGCGAGCAACAATTGAAGGGGCACTCCGCCTTTGAGGCCGCGCTGAGCGCCGGCCACACCCGAATCCGTCCCGTGCTGATGACCGCCGCCGCGATGATCGTCGGCATGATTCCGATGGCGATCGGCGGCGCCGGCGAGGAACAGAACGCTGCGCTTGCACGCGCCGTTATCGGCGGCCTGCTGTTTGCGACCCCCACGACATTGCTGATCGTGCCTTACCTGTTTGCCATGCTGCGCAAAGGCAACGACGGAAAACCTCACCATGGCGTATTCGAGGAAGTGCCCCAATGACCGAGATGCGCAGTTTGCCAAAGAATGAAGGTGTTCAGGACCCGCCTGATCCTGAAACCGATCGTGTCGTTGCGCCAACGAACCCAGCGCCCCGGCAACGAGGGTACGGAGGCGCGCTGCTCGCCGGAGGCGTGCTGTTGTTGCTCACGGGTGGTCTTGCAATAGGAGGCTGGCGCCACTACCAGGCCGAGCGCGACGTCGCGGCGACCGCGCAACAGAGCAGAACTTTTGTCCCTGACGTCAGCGTGGCCGCGGTCCGCGCCAGCGACAGCAAGATTACGGTCACGTTGCCCGCGACCACGACGGCGTTTGAGGCGGCGAATATTTTTGCGCGCGCCAGCGGCTATATCGAAAAGCGCTACGTCGACATCGGCGATCGGGTCAAAGCCGGAGCCCTGCTGGCGGACATTACCGCCCCTGAACTCGACCACCAGATTACGCAGGCCAGGGCGACGCTGGCCCAGAACCAGGCGACACTGCAGCAGACGCAGGCGAGCCACGAACTCGCCCAGGTCACCAATGCGCGCGACAGCAATCTGGTCAAGCAGGGATGGCTGACGCGTCAGCAGGGCGACAACGATCGCCTGACCCTGCAGGCGCAGCAAGCAGCGGTTGGAGTGGCTCAGTCGAATATCGCCGCCCAGGAAGCCCAGATTCGAATACTCGAGCAGGAGAAGGCCTACCAGCGCGTCGTGGCGCCATTCGATGGCGTGATCACGCAGCGCAACATCGACAACGGCAGCCTGGTGACGTCCGGTTCGACCTTCATGTTCATGCTGATGCACCCCGACGTGATCCGCACCCAGGTGTTCGTCCCCCAGGATGAGGCTTACGGGGTTGAGCCCGGCGTCGACGCGGTGGTGCGCGTGCCCGAGATTCCGGATCGGACCTTTCCAGGCAAGGTCACGCGCATCGCGACCGCCTTGCAGCCGGGCAGCCGAACGCTGTTGACCGAGATCGACGTTCCCAACCCGGATGGCGCGCTCAATCCCGGAATCTATTGCACCGTCGAGCTCTTCATCCCGCGCAAGACGCCATCGATGATCATACCGGCCGACGCAGTCGTGTTCGATCAAAATGGCCTGCATGTCGCGGTGGTCGTGAATGGCACCGCTCGTTTTCAGAAGATCACGATCGCACGTGACTTCGGTAAGGAAGTCGAGGTGCACGACGGCGTCAAGCCAGGCGATCAGGTCATCCTCAATCCGATGGTGGATCTGGTGGACGGTAGCAAGGTCACGGTACGTACCGCGCGCAAAAGTCAGACGAGCTGACCATCGCGGAAGGAGTAATGGCCGATGCGACCCTTGCTGCTGACAATCGTCACCCTGCTGGCGGGCTGCACCGCATGCCTGGCGCAGGTCTCTACCTTGGGCACCACATCCATGGGCCTTGCAACGACGCCGGGCGCGATCGTCACTTCTCCACTCAATGGCCCGAGCCCGTTCTCGGCGACGACCCAGCCCGGCATCCCCGACACCACGCTTGCGCCGGTGCCAATGGCTTCGGACCCTACGACGCCAGGGACTGTCGTGACCTGCTCCACACCGACAGGGCAAATCGCGTCGGGAACTACGGTGCCGGTTACCTCCACATCGGTAACGCCGGTCTCTCCGGGACCGACGGCACCGACGATCTCGTCCACGCCCACAACGGATAACACGACCACGCAATTTCTGGCTCTGTCCGCGCAACCGGCTACATCGTTCATGTCCGTGTTTCCCAACTCAACCGTACCGGCGCCGCCGCCGCCCGCAGTACCAGCTCTGCCGTCGCCTACCATTGCTCCAGTGCCCGTACCGGCGCCATCGATGGTATCGAGCATGGTCCCAACGTCCGTGCCGGGCACTACAGCCACGACGAGCTCATCGACTGCGACGATGTCATCGCTCGCGATGATGTCAGCGACGCCGCTGGGGACCATTCCCTCGCCAATCCTCAGCAGCACGACCGGGAGCACGTCCCCAGTGGCCCCGCTCGGCAGCTCATCGACGACCGTATGCAGCTCTACGCCGGGAGGTCCGCCGACCAACGGCGCGGCGTTGCCGCTCTCGACGCCCGAAATTCCGAGCAGCCCCCCGCCAGGCACGATTCAACCCGCGGTCACCGAGCTTGCCACTACCAGCATCGATCCGACAATGACCGTGATGCCGACTCCAAACACATCGGCGTGCGCCGAGAGCATGACGATGAATCTGGCGACGCCCGGCACGATGCCCCCGGCCAACGCCACGGGCGCAGCGGCAACACCGGGCGTATCGCCTGCGTCGCCATCGGGCTGCTAAGCCGAAAACCCGCTTCCCGACGCCCTCGCGTAAAGCGATACATGCAAAGAACGCCTCGGGCCGGGCCAATTCTAAAATGGTATTTAGTGGTGCGGCTATTTCTGGAAGCCTATGTATTTTGTTGAGCGGCCCACCGCGCTTGCCCCCGGAGACGGTGTTCAGATTGGCCGCAAAATGGACGGCGTCCGCCACACCTTCTGCCCCCCGACTGAGGTGGGCGGCGCCGTCCTGCTCTTTTCTCATGGCGTTTGCGGGCCGGTGATATTATGCCTTTGGTCTCAAGCAAGCATATGATCCCAGGAAATCCAGGCTCGAGCACAGGGCGCGGTGCGAATGCCTTAACGGCGGCCGAGAATGAACCGATGACAAAAGTGCTTCTGATCGAGGACGACAGCGAAACCGCCGAGGAAATTACGGCCGAGCTCGTCGATCGCGGTTTTGAAGTCGAGTGGTCGGCCAGCGGTATAGACGGTCTCGACAAGGCGCGCTCGTCGCAGCCCGACGCCATGATCGTCGACCGGTTGTTACCGGGCATGGACGGCCTCACGGTAATCGAGGCATTGCGGAAGGATCAAGTCCGCACTCCGGTGCTAGTGCTGAGCGCGCTGGGGGCGGTCGACGATCGCGTACGCGGATTGCGGATGGGGGGTGACGACTATCTCACCAAACCCTTCGCGCTGGTGGAGCTTGTCGCCAGGATCGAGGCGTTGCTGCGCCGGCCGGTGGAATCGCGCGAGACGACGTTGCGGGTAGGGTCGCTGGAACTCGATCTGATCGAGCGCACCGCAAGACGCGGCGAACGGGCGATTGATCTCTTGCCGCGCGAATTCCGGCTGCTTGAATACATGATGCAACGGAGCGATCAGCTGCTGACGCGGGCCATGCTTCTGGAGGAAGTCTGGAACTATAAATTCGTTCCGGCGACAAACCTGGTTGACGTGCATATGGGCCGGCTGCGCCACAAGGTGGACGGCCCGGGCGAATCTCCCATGATCCACAATGTCCGCGGGGCCGGTTTCATTCTCCGCACCGGACCTTAACGATCAGATGGAAGCTAGCGAAGCGCCGCCGCTGACGTTGGGCGGGAAATCCGCGGGGCGAGATCCGATGGATCAGACTCGTATCATACGTTCGAACACCTTTCGGTGGGCGCTGGCGGTGGCTGGCGTATTCGCGGTCTTCGTCATCGTGCTGTTCGGCTTCATCTATTGGCAGGCCGATCAGTACCTGATTGCGCGATCCGACAAAATGATCGCCAGTCAACTGAACGCCGTCTCCGGCTTGCCCAACGAGCGCCGGCTGGACTGGATCAACGAGCATCTGGAGCAGGATTCCCGCGGCGTTCAATATGCCGGCCTGTTCGGCGCGGACGGCCGCAAGATAGCGGGCAACCTGGAACGGTTTCCGCCCGAGCTCACGATGAATGATTCCGTCCAGAGCGTTTCGGTCGAGCGGACGCTTCCGGCCGGGAGGGAGACACATGCGATCCGCGCAATCGCCCGGCATATGCCGAACGGCGACGCGTTGGTCATCGGACGAGAGGTCGACGAAACCAGGGAGATCTCCCATGTCGTCGCTCAGGCGCTAGCGCTCGGTCTGCTGCCTGCGCTTTGCTTATGCCTGCTGGCCGGCGCGTGGCTGAGCATGCGCGCCCAAAAGCGGGTCGAGGAGGTAAATCAGCGGGTTCAGCGCATCATCGCCGGCGATCTGCGCGAGCGGCTCCCGCACCGTGACATCGACGAGCCGTTTTCGAAGCTCACGGTCATCGTCAATGGCATGCTCGATGAAATGGAAACGATGATCCACGCCCTCGCTGGAGTAGGCAACGACATCGCCCACGATTTGCGAACGCCGTTGACCCGGGCGCGGCTGGCGTTGGAGCGCGGCCGCACCAACGCAACCACGCTGCACCAGCTCGAGACGGTTGTAGACAAGGCGATTGCAAATATTGATCAGTCGCTGGCGATCATCACGGCGCTGTTGCGTTTGGCCGAAATCGAAAATAGCCGGCGGTCGGCGGCTTTTGGCACCGTCTTACTGCACGAAATGCTGCAGGAGGTGTGTGATATCTACGAGCCGATCGCCGAAAACAAGAGTATCGAATTGCGGGTCGAGGCGCGGCACCGATTGAGCGTGCTCGGCGATCGGGATCTCCTGTTCGAGGCCGTCGCCAACCTCGTCGACAATGCCATCAAGTTTACGCCCGAAGGCGGCCGGGTCGACATTGAACTGACACGCGGCGACAATGAAACCATCGTGCGAGTTAGCGATACCGGTTGCGGCATCAGCGAACAGGAGCGGGAGGCCGTGCTGCGGCGTTTCTACCGTTCCGACAAGATCCGCAATACGCCGGGCGTGGGCCTTGGCCTCAACCTTGTGGCTGCGATCGTAAAGCTGCACGGCTTCAGGCTGGCCATTCATCCCGGGCCGGGTGGCCGGATGGAGATCACCTGTCCCGACCGCTAAAAGGCCCGCCGCGTCTTGTTGGCCAAATTTGGATTGCAACGGCTCGAGCATTGGGGCGGCCGGAACTAGCCGCCAGCCGCG
>JGI12053J15887_10000523_pt1 | contig 15659 bp, 14 predicted proteins | sample MedBloCAOM1_O3_FD_15887 | JGI IMG/M metagenome (IMG submission 15887)
GTCGGCGTCCGATTCGCTGAGGGTGATGGCGTTGCCGTAGCTTTTGGACATTTTGCGGCCATCGAGGCCAGGAATGCGCGGCGTTTGGGTGAGCATGGCCGTGGGCTCGCAGAGTGTTTCCTGGAACCTTACGTACTTACGGCCTGCCGGAGCTATGCGTTCGACCCAATTCCTGATTCCGATTTCTAGCGCATGATGCCTCATGAATTCGCGAGTAAGCACTCCGCCGCTAGGGATGGAGGAAATAGCTGACGCTATGTTTTCCTCTTTCCATCGGTCGAGATCGATGAAGAGACCGTAAAAAGTATTGAATCGACGAACGATTTCGCGGCTTAGTTCGACGTGGGAAACTTGGTCTTCTCCGACGGGGACAAAGAGGTCGGTATTTTCTGCGCTGTAGATGACGATGTCGGCAGTTTGGAGGCAGGGGTAGCCGAGGAAGCCGTAGGTGTGCAGGTCTTTGTCTTTAACGTTTTCGAGGGCTTCTTTGTAGGTGGGGACGCGTTCGAGCCAGCCGAGGGGCGTAACCATGGATAAGAGGAGATGAAGCTCGGCGTGTTCGCGCACCAGCGATTGCTGGAAGATGACGGATTTATCGGGATCGAGCCCGGCTGCGAGATAATCGGTGGTGATTTCGATGGTGTTTTGGGCGACGGCGCTGGCGTCGGCGTAGTCGCTGGTTAGGGCGTGCCAGTCGGCGATGAAGTAAAAGCAATCGTATTCGGGGTTGTTTTGCAGGCGGACCCAATTTTCTAGCGCGCCGAAATAATGGCCAATGTGCAGGCGGCCGGTGGGGCGCATGCCGCTGACTACTCGTTTTTTCTTTGGTGTAATGCTGCTATCCACTCAATTTCCTTTTTAGGGCGATGCCGCGATATCGCAGTTTACGGGCGGCTCGCACAACATCGCGAATCTATCTAGCTATTCCACGACTATGCGGCGTTCGAACGCTGCAACAGTTCGCGGGCGATGATCATGCGCTGGATTTCGCTGGTGCCTTCGTAAATGGTCAGGACCCGGGCGTCGCGGTACATGCGCTCCACGGGAGTCTCGCGGGAGTAGCCGACGCTCCCGTGGATTTGCACCGCTTTGGCGGCTACGCGATTGGCCATTTCGCTCGAGTAAAGTTTGGCTTTGCTGGCCGCGGTACCAAGACGAGTGGGATGCGCGTCTTTCAGCCACGCGGCCTGGTAGAGCAGAGCGCGGGCGGCTTCGATTTCCATGTGCATGTCGGCGAGCATCCATTGGATGGCCTGGAAGTCAGCAATATTTTTTCCGAAGGCGCGGCGTTGCTTGGCGTACTTCACGGCTTCTTCCAAAGCGCCCTGCGCAAGGCCGACGCTTAGAGCGGCGATACCGATGCGGCCGCCGTCGAGTGCGCTGAGTGCAATCTTCAGCCCCTGACCTTCTTCGCCGAGGCGATTTTCTACTGGCACTTCGCAATCGTTGAGGATGATTTCCACCGAAGGCGAGCAGCGCTGGCCCATTTTTTCTTCGTGACGCCCGGTGCGGACTCCGGGGAAATTGGGTTCGACGAGGAATGCGGTGATCCCCTTCCCGCCGGCCGCGGGGTCGGTTTTTGCAAAGACGATAAATACGCCCGCGACGCTGCCGTTGGTGACCCAGGTTTTTGTACCCTGAAGCTTGTAGATGGCGTCGTTTTGACGGAACGCTCGGGCCTGGATTGCGGCCGCGTCAGAGCCTGCCTGGGCTTCGGTGAGACAAAAGGCACCGAGAATTTCTCCTGCTGCGAGGCGTTGAAGATATTTTTTCTTTTGAGCTTCCGAGCCGAAATTGAGCAGGGGGATCTGGACGGCGGAATTGGTGACGCTCAAGGCAGTGGCCATGGAGGCGTCGATGCGGGCCACTTCTTCCAGCATGAGCACGTAAGAGATGGTGTCGAGGCCGGGCCCGCCCCAAGTTTCGGGGACCATCATACCGCAGCAGCCCAAATCCGCCAGCTCACGGATTTCGTCGGCGGGAAACGTCTGCTGACGGTCGCGCTGAGTGACGGACGGGCGCACTTCGGCTTCCATGAATTGGCGGACAGTATCGCGGATCAGTTTTTGGTGGTCGCTGAGCGAAAAATCCATCGGTTCTGGTGTATACGGATGCTAACACAGGATTGCGGGCTTCCCAATTTGCGGGTTTGTCAGCGGCGAAAATGAGGTGAAAGTGTCTAAGGAAATATCGGTTTTGTTCGGGATTCGGATACAGCATCCGCCTGATAGAAGGTTGGGAGCACAGTTTCATAATCGGGCTGAGGATCACACCTCGTTCGCCGCGCTGTAGCGCGGCGAACGTAGTTAAACTTCCGCAGTTTACAGAGGAGTTCAGCCATGGCACAGGACAATAAGAAGCAAGACAACAAGGAAGGTGGCAACAAGAAGGGTTCGAACCAGGGCGGCAGTTCGCCAGACCGCCATCCCGGGGGCGGACACGGCGGGAATAACCGCTAGTCAGCACTCCTAGTTTGGGTTGATGGAAGATTCCTGCTTGCCGAGGAGTACCTGACGGTGGGCAGGAATTTTTTTGGGGCTAGGAAGCTTTTTCGCGAGTGGAGATCAGGTAATCGGCGTAGGGGCCCTTGAAGTCTTCGATTTTGCCGTTTTTGAAATGCCAGATGCGGGTGGCGACTTCGTCGAGGACGTCTTCGTCGTGAGTAACGAGCAGAACGGTGCCATCATATTTTTGCAGCGCGATATTCAAGGCGTTGATGGATTCGAGGTCCAAGTGGTTCGTGGGCTCATCTAGGACCAGGAAATTTGGTTTCTGCAGCATCAACCGGCAGAAAATCATGCGCGCGACTTCACCGCCGCTTAGCGCTTTGGTGGGCTTTAACGCGTCTTCCCCACTGAACAACATTTGACCAAGCAGGCCGCGCAATTCTTCCTGTGAGGCTTGGGGATCGAATTGCCACAGCCACTCAATAGCAGTTAAATCGGTGACCACGGAATCGCGGTGGTCCTGAGCGAAATAGCCGACGGTTACTTCGTGGCCCCATTTCACGATGCCGCTGTCGATGGGGAAATCCTTTTCGGCGTCGTCGATAAACTCGCCGGCATTGCGGATCAGCGATCTCAATAGAGTAGTTTTGCCCGTTCCGTTACGGCCGGTCAGAGCGATTTTTTCACCGCGAGTAATGCTGGCGGTGAATGGTTTGATGACTTTCAAGTCGTCGTAGGATTTCACGACACTTTTAATTTCGAGTGGGTGGCGGCCAGAAGCGCGCTTCATGTCAAAGCGAATATAGGGGCGAGCGATGTTGGAACGCGCGAGCACGGTGGTTTGCAGGCGCTCAACTTCTTTTTTGCGAGAGGTGGCTTGCGCGGAGCGGGTGCCAGCTGAGAAACGGGCGATGAAATCGTTTAGTTGCGCGATTTTTTTCTCGCGATTGGCGTTATCCGTTTCGATGCGTGAACGAATCTGTGTCTTGGCGAGGACCATGTCGTCGTAGCCGCCGTTGTACATGATCACGGTTTCGTAGTCGATGTCGGCGGTGTGCGTGCAGACGCTATTCAGGAAGTGGCGATCGTGAGAGATGACGATCAGCACGCCTTCGTATTCGAGCAGGTAATCCTGCAGCCAGTGCACGGAATCGAGGTCCAGGTTATTGGTGGGCTCGTCGAGAAGCAAGGCTGGCGGATTGCCGAATAGGGCTTGCGCCAGGAGCACGCGTACTTTTTGGCCACCTTGCAGTTCGCCCATCTGCCGCTCATGCAGAGTGCTGTCTACACCGAGGCCGTCAAGGAGAATGGCAGCGTCAGCCTCCGCAGTGTAGCCGCCCTCTTCGCCGACGATGCCTTCGAGTTCACCAAGGCGCATGCCATCTGCGTCGGTGAGAGAGTCATGGGGTTTGGCGTAAAGTTTGTCGCGCTCTTCGAGAGCTTGCCAGAGAGGGGCGTTGCCCATGATGACGGTGTCGATAACGCGAAATTGATCAAAGGCGAACTGATCCTGACGGAGGATACCGAGCTTTTTGGGGCGGGTAATGGAGCCTTTGGTCGGCTCGAGTTCGCCGGTAAGGATTTTCATTAATGTGGATTTGCCGGCGCCATTGGGGCCGCTAATCGCATAGCGGCGACCGTCGAGGAAGGAGCACGTGACATCCTCGAAAAGGACCCGCGGGCCGAAGCGCATGGAAACGTTGTCTACGTAGAGCATCTCTAGATAATTATAACGTGTAATGAAGAATTTCGGGTCATCCGGGGAGAAGTGCTTGCGGCGGAATGCGCTGGAAGCTAGACTGCGCGGCGCATGGCCAGTGTAATTGAAGATGCTCGCGAGCGGGTTTCGCCTGAGGTGGTGGCGCCGAAGTTGACGGGGTTTTGGGCGCTGATTGCCACGCAATTTCAGGGGGCCTTCAGCGACAACACTTTGAAATGGCTGGTTAGTTTTCTGGTGCTGGAGACGGCGGCTTCAAAGGAACAGCGGGATTTGTGGTTCGTGCTGATTGTGCCGCTATTGTTCTCAGTTCCCTTCTTGCTGTTTTCCATCCCTGGTGGATTTTTAGCGGACAAGTTCAGTAAACGTAGCGTGACCATTGGAACGGTGGCGGGCCAACTGGTGGTGATGGCGCTGGCCACGTGGGCGTTGGCACAGGGCCGACTGGGTTGGGCTGGCGTGGCGTTATTTTTGATGAGCACCTTAGGGGCGATTTTTGGGCCTACGAAATATGGGCTGCTGCCAGAATTGTTGCCGGAATCGAAGCTGAGCTGGGGAAACGGCATTATTGAATTTCTGACTTTGCTGGCGGCAATTCTGGCTGCGCTGGCTGGCGGGTACCTCGCGCATGTCTTTCGCGGACGGCAAGTGTGGTCGGGGGTAATTTTCATCGTGCTGGCCGTGGTTGGACTGTTGATCAGCCTGGGAATTTCGCGAGTGCCGCCAGCGGACCCTGGACGGAAGTTTGACGGGAACGTGCCGCGAGAATTTTTCTCGGAAGTGCGGCACATGAGTGGGGATCGGCCGTTGCTGACGGCGGTGGTGGCGAATACCTTTTTCTGGTTTCTGGGGTCGCTTTTGTTACTGAATATCGTGCTGTATGGCGCGGATATTCTGCATCTCGACGAGACGCGAAGCAGTTATTTGCTGGCTGGCTTGAGCATGGGCATCGGGCTGGGCAGCCTGGCTGCGGGGTTTGTGTCGGGGAAGAAAATTCAGATGGGTATGGTGCTGCCTGGGCTTGTCGGGATTCTGCTGATGGCTGCGCTACTTTCGTGGCCGGGCATAGGATTCGGTAGCGTGCTTTTGTTCTTGCACCTACTCGGTTTCGCGGGGGGATTTTTTGTCGTGCCTATTAACGCGCTCATCCAGCGACGCCCCGCAGCTACAGAGAAAGGCCGAACGATCGCCGTGGCTAATATGCTGTCGTTCATCGGGGTGGCGATGCAGCCGGTGGCGCAATTCGTCATGTTGAGGCTGGGACACCCAAACCCCTCGAAGGTTTTTCTGATCGCAGGTGCCCTGTGCGTGGCGATGGGGCTTGTTTTAGTGCGAATGTGGCCTGATTTATGGGGCCAGGCGCTTGACTGGACGAGGCTACATCGAAGGGCTACCCTATAGGTTCGTTTGGCGAGGTTGTTCCGCCCAAACTGGAATGTCGAGGATTTGAACGCATGGCTAGCGTCACCACCCTTCAACCTGAAGTTACCCCCCATCCCCGAGTAGAACGGCGGGACCTTTCTGAGTCCATGGACAAGGTGCGGGCGGAACTGGATAAAGTACGTTCGAATCCCGATCCTGACAACGTTCATGACTTGAGAGTGGCGATCCGCAGATGCCGTTCAGTTGCGGTGGTTTTCGAAGAGGTGGACCCCGATCCGGCCTGGCCGGAGATGCGGAAGACGACGAAAAAACTCTTCCGCGCGTTGGGAGTGATGCGGGACGCGCACGTCATGGAGGATTGGGTCAAGAAATTGGCCCCCGCCAGCGACCCAGTTCGCATACAGATACACAGTTCTTTTCAGACTGAAGAACCAGAACTGCGGAGCGAGATTTTGCGGGTAGCGGGCAAGTTCGATGAAAAGGAGTGGAAAGGAGTAGGGCGGCGGTTGCGGCAACGGGTGCGGGTGCTTCCGGTGAGCGGACTAGCGGCCGAATGCCTGGCGTGGGAGCGATTTGAGGAGATCAAACAGCTGCACGCGCAGGCACTGCGTACGAAGAAGCCCAGGCCCTGGCACGCTTTGCGTATCGGTTTGAAGAAGCTGCGGTACACGGTCGAGAGCCTTCTGCCGGAGCATCATGCGGCGTGGAGTGAGAATTTAAAAAGGCTGCAGGACTTATTGGGCGACATTCACGATCTGGATGTGTTGGCGGAGAAAGTGAAGGCAGAAGGCGCAGTGGACGGGACGGCGCGAAAATCGTGGAAACAGATTGTGCAGCGTGAGCGCGGGAAACGGGTGCTGACGTATCGGCAACTGACCCTTGGGAAAACCAGCATCTGGAACAAGTGGCGGCATGCACTGCCGCACGGAGAGCGACTGGAGGCTGCGTCGTTAGCGCGTTTGCGAGCAACGGCGCGGGCGGCACAACCGAGTCCCCGGAATGCGGCGCATGTGGCACGGATCTCGATACGGATTTTTGAATTGTTGCGGCGAACGAAAGCTATACCGGTATTAGGCGAACCCAATATGCAAGGGAATTTGCGGGCGGCGGCGCTGCTGCACGCCGTGGGACGGGATCAGAAGCACCCGCGAACGGCTGCAAGGAAGTTTCTATTAGGGTTGAAAGTACCGCCGCGTTGGACGCGCGATGATTGGGAACTGGTGGCTTGGGCAGTGCGCTTTCATCGCGGGGCTGAACCAACGATGAATGACGGCAAATTTGCGAAGCTAAGCGCATCGCAACAAGAAAATATTCGCGTGTTGGCAGGAGTAATTCGACTTGGGCGAGTATTGCACAAGTCGGGAGTGGATTCCCCGACGGGATTCAAGATTGAGAATTCCGCGGATGCGATCACGCTGCTGATTCCGAAACTTGACGACAATCTGGAAATTGCCGCGCGCCTTGCGGCGGGTAAACATTTGTTAGAGACGGTGCTCGGTAAGCCGCTGGTCATTCGTGCCGCGGAGAAAACAAATAAGGTGGTGGCGTTACCTGAGAGCGCGCCGCGGGGAGTTTTGTATGCGGTGGCTGGAGCTTCAGATTAGGAGTTAGATTTAGCAGCAACTTTTACCAAACATTTTGGATTTCGCGATAGAGCGAAGAGCGCGGTTCCTCGCTGGCCCCTGGAATAAACATCAGTCCGGGTCGTAGGCAGACAATTCAGAAATAAATTTAATCTGCGGAAAATTATTTTGCGGCGCGGCGCAGGAGCCGGGGTGTGGCCAGCCAGAGGAATTCGGCGCTGGGCGGGGAGACCCGCTTTAACTTCAAGGCAGCNACGCCAGCTTTCTTGAGCGCAGTGATGGGGTGTTTGCTGGCGAAGGCGGCGGCGATGAGCTCATCGAGNTGTGGAGCATGACCGAAGACGAACACNGAGGAAGCTTGCTTATCCTTGGCTAATTCGCGGAAGAGCGCAGAGGATTCCGCTCCGGGTAAGAGCAAATCGGTGCACCGTATTTTTTGTTTTGAGTATTTCAGGGCGTTGGCAAAAATCTCGGCGGTTTGCAGGGCGCGGACATAGGGACTGGAAAGCAACAGGTCCGGAGTGATCCCGAGCGCAGCAATGGCTTTGGCCACCTGCTTGGTTTTGTCCACGCCTTCTTCCGTCAAGTAACGCTCGGGATCGGGCGGACATTTGGGGTCTTCACGGTCGATCGCGATGCCGTGGCGGACGATGTATAGATCCATCGAGTAGCTCCGTTTAAATTTTTATTTAACCTCATTCGCGCCGAATTTTTGCCGTCGATGTTTTCCTGGAGCGCTTATCAAGCAACCATAACGCGTGCAATTCATGGCGCGCCCAACTCATGATGCAGGACTCATGGTACGGATTGGCGGAAGTACAGGCGTACGTGGAATTCCTTTTCGAAGAGATCGGCGCTGCGGTTGGCGTCGCGCAAATCCTCGGCGGCATCTCCACGGGCTTTTACCTGCAAGCCCACGGAGCCGCGCTGGAAGGACGCTTGAATACCGGTGACACGCTGGCGGTGGGAGTGATCCAGGCCTTCGGCGATGCGCAGAATGGAGGCCAGGCGGCGAGTCGTGCGTTTGTCGAGGTTTGATAGCGAAGCATAGGCGATGTGATGGCTGGCGGGCTCCGATTTGCGGTTGTGATAGCGCACGATGGAGGCGACGACCGCGCGATCACGGCCGGCGAGACCGGGAATGTCGCCGTTCAGCGCCAAATATTCGCCGTGCTTGTGGTGGCCGTGATGACTGATGGTGTGGCCGATGTCATGTAAGAGGGCGCCGGCTTCCAGTAGCACGCGATACTGAGCGGGAAGATGATGTACAGGTTGCAGACGGTCGAAAAGAAGAATGCTGAGTTCCCGGACATGCTCGGCGTGCGCTTGATCGCGGTCCAAACGGCGCGCGAAGGCCCTGGTGCTGGCGATGACCTGGCGGGCAGCAGCGTTGTAGCGATGCGGTTCCTTTCGTGAGAAGGCGTCGTGGGCAATTTCCTGCAGAATGCCTTCGCGAAGGCCAACCGCGGGGATGGCCATGCAGCGGACATTCAGATAGCGGCCGAGAGTGAGGAGCGTGATGGCGGCAATGCCCATGACGTCAGCACGGTCGCGGCGCACAGCGTAAGCCTTCATGCGCTCGCGGACGTCGCGCTTGAGGATGTCGGGCAGGCGGTCGCGCAAGAGCGATAGTTGCAGCATGGGGAGGCCATGTTCGCGTGGGCCCGGGGCGATGCCAGCTAGCGTCTCCGCGTTGCCGCCGATAGCGACGGCGATTTGCTCGCCGAGATTTGGACGATTGGGCAATTTTGATTCGAGGAGCGCGCGCACATATTTGCGGACTTGCTCCGCTTGTGACGGGCGGATTACGCCGGGAAGATTTAAGGTGGTCATCAGGCGCACGGTACCCACGCCGAGATGGGCGCTCTGCTCGACCTGGCGGTCACGCAGAATGCTCAATTCCAGGCTGCCGCCGCCGAGGTCGATGATGCAGCGCGGCGGCGCTTCCGGACCCAAAGCGGCGAGGACCGCTTCCCTGCCGAGGCGGGACTCTTCTGCGGCATTGATTACCTCGAGAGAAATTCCGGATTGTTGTTTAATTCTGCGAACGAAGGCGTCGCGATTGCGCGCTTCACGGGAGGCGCTGGTGGCCACGGCACGGTACTTTGTCACGCCGAACTCATCCATGGTTTCTTTGAAATCACGGAAAGCCTTGACGGACTTTTTGAGGAGTTTTTCGCTGAAGCGGTGACGAACGAAAACACCTTCGCCGAGGCGCAAGGAGTAGCGCTCATCGTAGAGTGGTTCAATGTCGAGGGCCGAGTAGGCGCGGGCAACCGCCAGGCGCACGGCGTTCGAGCCGGCGTCGATGGCAGCGATGTGGACCGGCTCTGACATTTAAGTTTTTAGCGCCAGAGATGTGCGAGCGCGGAGGAAGGAGTGTATTTCGTGGCGCGTATCCCGAGCTGCTCACCGATGCGCTGGCGGAGTTGCTTGTTCACATTAGCGACGCTGGCTTCGCCATCCAGTTCTATGAAGCTGTTACGCTTGGCCATGACTTCGAATTCGCGCTTGATCATGGTTTGGTAGCGGATGAAGGACCAATACAGGTCGTGCGATAGAGACATGTCTCGACCTGCTTCCCAGTAGCTGATGGCTTGGGACTTTTTGAATTCGCGGCCGAAGGCGGTTTCGGGGCGGACGTTGAGCCAGAAAGTAAGATGCGGCCTCAGCGCCATGGCATAAAGGCCGGTCATGTAATCGCGATTGATGCCGCGAACTACGCCGCGTGCGATTAACGTAAAAATAAAACGGTCGGCGAGGACCACGGTACCGGAGCGCAGGGCCGGCAAAATACGGTGCTCCACCTGGTCGAAGAAATCAGTGGCGTACATGAGAGCCAGAGTCAGACGGGTGACGGCGTTCTTGGCGAGTAGCTGGTCGATGTCACTGCCGACCAGATTGGACCGGCGCAAGCCGCTGGTTTGGACGGCGAAACCTTCGGATTCGAGCCATTCCTGAAGCAAAGTGATTTGCGTGGAGCGGCCGGAGCCGTCCATGCCCTCGATGACAACTAGCGTGCCGGTGATTTCTGCCGGATCGAAACCGACGAGTGGCTCGCCAAAAAAATAATGTGAAGCTTCCTCCTCGACTTCGGTGGCGGATTTGATAGCCGTCGGAGGGCCCGTGATTACCGGTGGTTCTGTAGCGATGGACAATGGAGACTTTTCTTTATCGCGATCCCTGTCCCGGTCTTTGTCTTTTTCTTTCTCTTTTTCCTGATCGGGCATGCTCACTCCGCTTCCTGAATGCGAGGCGCAAAACGTTTGAGATCAATTTTGGAGGCCACGATGTCGCGCATCTGCTTTTGTAATTTATTGACGGGAATGGTGCCGTCTAGCACAACAAAATTGTCGGTGTCGACCATTTTGTCGTACTCCTCGAGAATACGCGCCTGAAACAGACGGAAGCTTTCAGCGCGATCGTAAGACATGCCCAAATCCATGCCTGCTTCGTAATATTTTAATTTGGGGCGTCCGCTGAGGATGCGGTTCACGGCAATGTCAAGTGGCGTTCGGAAGTAGAAAGTAATGTCCGGGACCGGCGCGAAGCGGTATAGATTGCGCAGCCAGCGCGGAGGACAACCACGAGCGGCGTCGCGGGCGAAGGCGGTGTAGATGTAACGGTCGGCAAGTACCAGATAATCGCCTTGCAGCAACGGCATGATCTGGCGTTCGCAGCGGTCCGCAAAATCGGCAGCGTGCAAAAGAGAAAATGTCGTGGGCGTGAGGAGGCGGCGTTGCTTTCCGCGACGTGTGGCGGATTTCACCAAGGGCGAAGAATTCCACTCCGTGAAGTGCAGACGATAGCCACCAATTTCGAGCCAGCGCTTTAATAAATATAGCTGCGTAGACTTGCCGGAACCGTCGGTTCCTTCCACAACGATTAGGGCGCCGGGGTAAGCGCGGCTGGGGACGGGGCGTCCTGGTTGAGGGAGCGTTGATTTGCTAGGTTCGACACGCGGTTTTTGCAGTACTTCCTGATTTTCCATAGGCTCGACTTGAGAGCCGCGTCGGTTTTGCCGGCCGCGGTGGATATTATGGCTTTATTGTTACAAAAACATTACAAGATAGCTCCGGGTTACGCAAAGTTTGCGCAGGGAGCTAGAATACGCTCACTCTTATGCGTAGGAACTTCGCCGGATTCTGGCGAAACTCGCCGATGAGCAAGCGCAAATCGCCAGTCAAGCCCGCGAGATTGTCGTACAACTTGGGATCAGAAAAAAGTTTGCCGGCCGTGGTGGTATTTTCGTTTAGCTTGGCGGAAGCCTTGTCCAGGTTGGCGCTGGTGTCACGCAAATTATTGTACAGCGCGTCGTCGTTCATGAGTTTTCCGAAGCTGCCTTTTCCGGAGCGCACGTCACTGAGCACGGCATTGCCATTGTTGAGGGCCTGCTTGGCTTCATCGTAGAGCGTTGGATCGTTCAGCAATTTGGCGATGGTGCCTTTGCCGGAGCGAACGTCGGTGACTAGGCCGTTGATATTGTCGACACTCTTGTCGACCTTGTCGTACAACTCATTCGAATTTACAAGTTTGCCTAACGTGCCGCGGCCGGACTGAATGTTACTCATCATGGTATCGGCTTTGGCCATGACGCTGTTCAGGTGGTTGTAGGCTTGCGGATCGGTCACCAATTTTCCGATCGAGCCCCGGCCTTCTTTTATGTCATCCAAAATTACCTGCATGGAATCGGAGAGCGCCTGGAGGCTGCCGAGCATCTCTTTAACTTCTGACGGGGGAACTTCTTCGCCATCTTTCAAGGGAACACCAGTAAAACCGCGCGAAATATTTATGTATTTGTTTCCCAGCAGGCCTTCAGTGACGAGGCTGGCTGCGGAGTCGGTGAGAATATCGGGTTGATAGCGGCGATCGACGCGCATTACAACTTCTATGTTTCTGGATTTCTCAGCGGGCTTGCCTTGGGTGCGGGGCACCAGCGTTATGGACTCAACGTTTCCTACTTCCACGCCGTTGACGCGCACAGGCGCGCCATTGGCGAGACCGGAAACGTCTGCTTGATAAGTTCTCAGGCGGTACTTCGGCCCCAGAATTCCTGGACCGGTGACATAGAAAATGCCGGCCGCCAACACGAAAAGGCCGACCAGCACGAATAAACCAACACGCAATTCCGTCCAGGTAAGCTGCTTCCTCTGGGCCATTGAGACTCCCCTCCGGAGTCTGGGAATAAGATTACAGCAAATTCAAACTAGAAAGCGGCGTAGATATGGATCTTTGGTGCTGGCCATCTCCTGCGGGTCGCCATTGAAGTAGATGCGACCATCTTTGTAAACCATAAAACGGGTTGGCGCCGTTTCGCCGTCCTTGGCGCCTTTCGCAGGATTGATATGCACGACATGCCTCGTTTCCTTGTCGAAGCAGAAGTTGGCGAGTGCGAAGCCATCCTGCAGACGGTGGGTGGCCATGAGCGCGGTGACGCCGTACACGTCGCGAAGGCGCATGATGAGCGAAATTATGGTTTGTGAGGTTATGGGATCGAGACCGGCGGTAGGCGAATCGTACAAAACAATGTCCGGGCGATTGATGAGTGCCCTCGCGATGGACACGCGGCGACGCATGCCGCCGGACAATTCGGAGGGGAGTTGGTCGGCGGTGTGTTCCAGCTCAACGAACTGCAGCGCTTCTTTGACGCGCGGCTCGATCTCTTCTTCTTTCACGCGCTCTTCACGGAGACGATAGGCTACATTTTCGCCGACAGTCATGGAATCGAAGAGAGCCCCTTCCTGAAAAACAAAACCGATGCGCTCGCGCAGGCGCAGAAGTTCACTTTCGGACATGGTGGAAACTTCCTGGCCGAGCACGGAAATACTGCCGCGGGTGGGTTTGAGCAGGCCGGCGGCGAGTTTTAGGGTTAAGGTTTTTCCGGTGCCGGTTTCACCGAGGAGCACCAAGGTCTCGCGTGCAGGAACAGAAAAAGAGACGCCGCGGAGAATGTCGCCTTCGTCGAAGCCAAGGTAAACGTTATCAAATACCACGGCAGGGCCAGCATTGGTCGTTGCGGTGGCAGCGGCTGGAGTCATTGAATGTGCCATGGATTATAGGGCAATTGGTCAGGTTCGCTGTGCCATCGCGAAAGAGGAGTGTGGGCGCGCAGATGCGAGAGCTTTAGAAAAGTTTGTCGCCAAGGTACAAGGCCAATTTAGTGAGGAAGAGATCGGCAGCGATGATCATGACCGAGGCGAGAACTACGGCTTGGGTGGTGGCCCGGCCAACACCTTGTGTGCCCCCACGGACGTTGAGTCCTTTGTAGCAGCCCACGGTCGCGAGGATGAAACCGTAGACCATGGGCTTGGTGAAACCTTGCATCAAGTCGGCGAAATCGAGAGCCTTGATGGCGCGGGTCCAGAATTCTACCGCGCCTAAACGCAGCGAAAAAACGGATGCCACGCAACCGCCCAGTAAGCCGACGAAATCGTTGAGAGCAGTAAGCAGCGGCAGCATCAAGACCGTGGCGAGCACTCGCGGAGTTACCAGCTTGCGGCTGGGGTCTGTGCCCATGGCGCGCATGGCGTCGACTTGTTCGGTAACCAGCATGGAGCCCAATTCTGAAGCGATACCGGAGGAACAGCGGCCCGCGACGAGAATACCGGTTAGTGTTGGACCCAATTCGCGGACCAGNGCGATGGCCACGATGTCGCCGGTGAGCGCAGCTTGTCCAAAGCGGGTGAATTGCGATCCCGTCTGTAACACCATGACCGCGCCGATGAAGAAGCCGGAGATCAGAACGATCGGCAGGGAGCCTACGCCGATGTCGTCCATTTGGTCGAGGGTGTCTTGAAAATAGCGCGGGCTGGTGGCGAGATTTTTTATCGAACGGGTCGAGAGTAAAGAATAATCCTGGACGCTGAAGACCCAGCGCTTCAGGGAGTCGACCAAGACATCGACGACCGAGAGCTTAGGTTCTGAAGTGGCTTCGCGTTCGATTTGAAGTGGAGTACCTGCCACGATGGCCTTTTTTTGATCGGGAACGATTTCTAGCGAGTGCAACAAAAGCCTAACTGCGCGACGTGGTCACGTCAAGCATGGCATCTTTTGGATGGCGCTAAAAACATCCGATGATGCGATTAATCGGGAGTCGCCGGCTGAGGGGATTCGATTGAGACGTTTTTTATGGCGTGAGCGACGGCGTCTTTGACGGCTACTTCATTTCGGCTGTGATCGGTGATGTTGTCGTAAAGGAGTTGTGTCGGTTCGGGGTTTAGTTCCCGGTTGTAATCAGCAGCGATAGCAGCGGCGGTTTGTTGAAGAAACTTGTTTGATTCGAGCTGCAGATCGGTGCCGGTGATGCCAACTTGTTCGCCGACGTACGTCGTGCCGATTCGTTCTGCTAATTTGTCGGCGGTCTGGTAGTAATACTCGGAGATTTGACGATGGCCTTGCTCATGTTCGGTGACGTGCTCGGTTACACCGTTCGGCAACCAAATGTTGATGTTGAGCTGCAGATTCATCCTGATGCGCGTGACAATCACCGTCGCGTGGGTGGCATCCGTCGGTCGAGTCTCTCCAGCGACCGAAGCGTTAGATAGAAANTCGGAATCGCACGCGGCGTTTTCTCCCTGGGTCAAGGCCGGCATGTCGGACCGCGGATTCGTGGGGTCAAAAGTGCGGAGCGCGAAATTGACCGGCTGCTTGTTGATGGTCACGGCAGGCGTTTCCTTGAGTGGGCGGTTACAGGAGAGAGCCCACCAGCCGAGCGAACCAATGAGCAGCACTTCGATCAATGCCGAACGGGTAATCNGTCGCCGAGAGAGCACTTTTGACTCCGCTGTCGTCGATGTGCATTTAAGATTTCATCCAGACGTGCCAAAGGAATAACCCCGCGTAGCTGATCGCGAGGGCGAAGAACAACGATGTCAACAGCAAATGGCCGATAACGAACTGCTTACCTTGCGGCCAGTCCGCATGCGAAAAATAGACGGCGTCGACAAGAATACGCGCCGTCCAATAAATGGCTATGAAGCAAGTAAGGCCGAGGGCAGCGCGGCTACCGCGAAGCAGGTCATCGTGAAGTACAAGCGTGAGGATTCCAAAAGCCAGGATGGTTAGAGCAGTAAAGGCACTTTGGACCCATAGAAGTTTGCGGTTCAACGGCATTAGTGACTGCAAATCCTTTTTCCAATTTAAGCGATAGGGAACTTGAAAACTGGCTATCAAGATTACGAAATGCCCGACACCGGCCAGCCACAGATCAAAATTGAAGAGTCGCTCCATGGATGCACTGGTCACTGCGCGTGGATCGCTTTCATGAACGGAATTATCACATGCAGCACGAACGGTGGATGGAAAAGAAAATATACGGGAGCGACCGTGAATGCCGCCATGAATAGCCAGCCGCGATAACCTCGGCGGAGACGGAGTTGGCTACCCAGAGATGAACGCTCTACCGCCACGCCTATGCCTTGAAGAGCAAAATAAAACGTCGGGAGGCCGTAGCCTCCGTGGGCAGGGACAGAGATCACCAGATCATGGAGGAGTCCGGAGGCAACGAACACCAAAAACCCAGCCTGTCCT
>JGI12053J15887_10000524_pt1 | contig 15652 bp, 13 predicted proteins | sample MedBloCAOM1_O3_FD_15887 | JGI IMG/M metagenome (IMG submission 15887)
ATCGTGCCCCAGAGCTTTGTGATGCTAAGCAGTTGCGTCGTAATGCTGCAGGCGAGAAGCAACGGCACGGCTTGGACCGGCGCAAGCCAGTGAAATAGCATCGCTCCCGAAATTGCAGAAAACGCGAAGCCAGCCAAGCCTGCTGCCAATGAACCTGCAAAAACGGACAACAAAGTTAATATGAGGATGACGTTACTGATTAGGACTGAGCCAATGTATGGGCCCACCGGTGATACTGTTAAGAATATTAGAATGAAGAGGGGAGCGCAGGCGAGTCCGACCCAGCCAACCGCCCGCTTAAACAGCGGGCCCCACGTCCCGAAAGAGATGGCTTCCGCACCACTCTGGTGCCTGACCGCCTTGGCGATCTGGGGAATGTAGGCCGCAAAGCGAACGCTGTTGCAGAACGTGAACACTGCAAGCGTGATGTCTGCGAATGTCATCCGCGGACCCCTTCCTTGTGGGGAGCTGTTGTTGGGCTTCCGGTCGTCAAACATCTGGGCGGACCTTCGGAAATGCGCCGTGAACCGGACCCGAGCCTTCCACCGGTCCCCGAAGATGGGCGTGCACGATCTGCTCGTGCATCGGCTCGAGCAGATCATCGAGCGGCGCGCGGTCTTGCGTCCGGATGCGGATCTCAGCCGGCAGGCCCGACACGAATTGCAGATCACCAGGAATTGAGATCTGTTTCGGAGAGAGCCCCACGCGTCATGTGGTATCATCGGCGTTGGACCCCCCGTCGGGGTCGCCACGACCCGCCTCCTAGCCGACCCGCCTCCTAGCCATCGTCATGGTCTTTCGAAGATTCTCGCCCTAGCGCAGATGTGCGTTAGCTGTGACCCGGGCCCGCAGCGTGCCCTAGCGCTTAGCAGCAGAAGAGGTGACAGGCTTGAAGCCCAGCTCCAGCCGGCCTTGAATCTCTTTGGAGATTGCATGGAGATTTTCTGCAGGCGGTATAGGGCTGCCATTGCGATAGCCGCCGACTATTTGACAAGTCGTCGCTTGGCGGCGACTCAGAATTCACCGCAGCAGCGAGCAAACCGCTTTGAACTTCCGCTTCGCCGATTTCGAGATCAACGTCGCGCGGCGGGAGCTGCGGCGTGCCGGCGCGATTGTTCATACCGAGCCGCAGGTGTTCGATTTGCTCGTTCACCTCATTCGCAACCGCGATAGGATTGTCTGCAAGGACGAGCTGATCGACGCGATTTGGCAGGGTCGCATTGTCTCGGAGGCGACGCTCAGCTCCCGCATCAGCGCGGCGCGGCGCGCGCTCGGCGACAGCGGCAGCGACCAGAGCCTCATTCGCACGCTGCACAAGCGCGGGTTTCGCTTCGTCGGCGAGGTCGAGGACGACAGTCCTGCGCCGGCTGCTGTTGCGATCGAAAAAGGGCCTCCGCCGCAGGGGGCGGCCGACGATGCGGCGAAACTCGTGCCAATCGGCGCACCGCCGCCGCTCCCCGACAAGCCTTCGCTTGCGGTTCTGCCGGTCCAAGACACCGGCGGCGATCCGGACCAGAAGGACTTGGCGGACGGTCTCACCGCTGCCGCGGCCCCGCCGCCGACGCATCCCGATCGCGCATCGGCCGCCGCCGGGGGGCATGCAATATTGCAATTGCATAGTGACCGCGGGACTGACGCTGCGCCCGTGGAGAAAGGGACGGCGTCGACCAGGCGGCGGGCGACACGAAACCTGCTGTTCGCCGGCGCGCTGATCGGCCTCGGCTCATTGCTGTGGTGGCAGCTGTCGTCACCATCGCCGTCGCCCACACCGTCCGTGAAGCCCATCGCGCTGGCAGGCGAGTCCGAATTGTCGGCGGACCGGCTCACGCCGCTGGTGCCGTCGATCATCGTCCTTCCATTCATCAATCTCAGCGGCGATGCGAAGCGGGACTACGTCGCCGACGGGATCACCGACAGTCTCATCAGCGATCTTGTGCGCGCGCTGCCCGGGATCTCCGTCGTCTCCCGTGGCACTGCGTTCACCTACAAAGGCCAGGGCGCAGACCCGCGGCAGATCGGCCGCGAGCTTGGGGTACGCTATCTGCTCAATGGCAGCATCGTTTTCGAGGGGGAACGCGTACGCGTGAACACCCAGCTGGCCGAGACCAAGGAAGGAAACCAGCTGTGGGCCGAACGTTTCGACACCGAGCGAGAGAGCATCCTGCAGGTTCAAGACGAGATCGTCGGCCGGGTATCGCGCGCGATCGGCTTGCAGGTCGTCGACATCGAAGCGCGGCGAAGCTTGCGCGAAAGGCCGAGCAGCGCCGAGCTCATCGACCTCGTCATGCGCGGCAAGGCGGTGCTCAACCGGCCGTCATCGCCGGAAACGATGGTAGAGGCCCGCAATTTGTTCGAGCAGGCGCTGAAGGTCCAGCCGGACAACGCCGATGCCCTCGCCGGCGTCGGCACGACGCTCGTTTTCGAATTCCTGAACGGTTACTACGAGACGGAGGGTGACAAACGGCTGCGCACAGCGGAGCTGCTGCTCGATCGGGCGGTCCATTTCGAGCCTCATCATCTTACGGCGTTGAAGGCGCAGGCGGCGCTTCGGCGCGCGCAGGGCAGGTTCGGCGACGCCATTGCCGCGGCGGAAGCGGTCATTATGGAAAATCCCGGTGAGCCATGGGCCTACAAGGAAATCGGCTTGTCGACTATGTATCTGGGCCGACCGGAACAAGCCCTCGGTTGGTTCGCGAAGGCCGATCGTATGGGCCCGCGCGACCCGGGTCGGTGGACCTGGTTGGACGGTCGAGGGCACGCGCTCATCCTTCTCGGGCGCGACGAGGACGCCATCCGCTCCCTGATCAGCGCGCTCGACGCCAATTCAAAAAACGTTTCATCTCACGCTTTCCTTGCAGCGGCCTACGCGCTTCTCGGCCGTTCCGAGGAAGCTCGAGCGTCGCTCGCCGCCTACCTTCAAAGGCGTCCCGACACCAGGGTGTCGACATTCCGCAGCCTTTCGCCGGTTCCGCTCGTGCTCACCAGCCCGCAGTACCGGCAACAGCACGAACGTCTCAGCGAGGGCCTGCGCAAGGCCGGCATGCCGCAATAGCCGGACCACAATGATTACCGGCGCGGTGGCGATCGGCGTGGCGTTGATCTGTCCGCTGACCGGCTCGGCCGGGGAGCCGAAAAAACAATATTGGGCCACCAGCCTGACCGGCGAAAAGTCTGCAACTTTTCGGGATCATGCTCGTGTTCGGTCGCATGATCTTGTCCGAAAAGTCTGCAACTTTTCGGGATCATGCTCGTGTTCGGTCGCATGATCTTGTCCGAAAAGTCTGCAACTTTTCGGGATCATGCTCTGCGGCCGGCGGCGCTCAAGATGAGGTCGGTAATCTCCTGCGGGTGAGTGATCAGGGACAGGTGACTGGCGTCCACCTCGATCGTCGTCGCATGCATACGGTTTGCAAGGAAACGCTCCAACTCGGGAGACGTGGTTCTGTCCTGCTTCGATACGGCATACCAGGACGGCTTGGATTTCCACGCTGCCGCGGTCGTCCTCGAGGCGAAAAGCGTATCGGCGATCCGCCCCTGAACCGCGTAGAGCACACGCGCCTTGGCGGGATCGACGCCGCCGGCGAAGTCCTTGAGGAAGGCCTCCTCGCTCAGCTGGGCGAAGCCGCCCGACTTGACCAGGCCGGCATTTGCCGGCGGCGTGGGAAATTTGGCAGCCAGCGCCGCATAGTCCTCGCCGGCATCCGGCGCGCGAGCAGCGACGTAGACCAGGGCCGAGACTTTGGGATCAACCCCGGCCTCGCTGATGACCGTTCCTGCCCAGGAGTGGCCTACCAGCACCGTCGGCCCGTCCTGCAACGCAAGAATGCGGCGCGTGGCCGCGACGTCGTCCGCAAGCGAGGTCAGCGGGTTCTGCACCGCAGTCGCGTTGAGGCCAGCAAGCTGAAGGCGTGCAATCACTTCGGACCAACAGGACCCGTCCGCATACGCACCGTGGACCAGGACGACATTGCGGGCACTGACCGCGGTTTGCGCCTGCGCCTGGCTTGAACGGCCGAAAAGCGAGGTTGCAACACCGGCCATGAGCATGGTCGAGAACGTGCGTCGATCGATCATGTTGATGCCTTCCTGTAGACTGATGTATTTGCGCGGTCGCATGATCTGATCCCGAAAAGTCTGCAACTTTTCGGGATCATGCTAAGTATTTGCGCGGTCGCATGATCTGATCCGAAAAGTCTGCAACTTTTCGGGATCATGCTAAGTATTTGCGCTTCATGCGCGATCTCGCTTATTTCCGCTCCATCGTTGTTGCCCAGACTTGCGGGCAATTGCAGTGATCGCGCGAGACGCGTCGCTTCACGCCCGGCCACGCCGATGTTGGGCAATCGGAGGCTCAGGCTGGAACGGGGGTTAGCTCGTTGGCGCGGTGCTCAACGGCGACCAGCCGCGCGACGGGCCGGCTCCTATGGCCGCGTCTGCCACCAATTTCCGCACGCCTGCAGGCGTTCAGGGACCGGCGGATACGGGCGCAACCGAAGCGGCGGCAGCGGCCTGCGGCTGCAGCGGATCGGGCCCATACGGGTTGGGGCCGACCGTCCCGCGTAGGAAACCAAGCTCCACGAGGCCCCAGATCGAGATGACGAAAGAGGCGAGGCCGAGCACGAACGAAGCCAGCGGCTGCTCGGACGTGCTCGCGATGCCCGAGAGCACGGACGGCGCCAGGTAAAACAAAAGAATCCACCACCAGCTCTTGTTGCGATCGTGAAGCCGTTTGACGCCTACGGCGAACGCCGAAATCCAGCTCACGATGAAAATTGCAATGATGATGATCAACAAGAACAAATAGTCGAAGGCCATGCGAATATATCTCGAGACCAGCTCCTCGCTCGGCAGCGAACTGTCGGGCAGGTGCAGCCCGAGAATGGCAAAGGCCGCCACCACGCAGGCCGGCACGGCGATCGCCCAGAAGACAATCCAGAGCACGACCGCCAGCCAAAACTTGGCCCGGTTGATGCGCCCGCTGAAACCGAACAGCAGATGTAACAGGCTCATGTGTCATCCTCGCGAAGCAGCGAAAAACCCGCGACGGTGGGCCCTGCTTGGCCTCTAGCGGGGCGGTCAATCATGGGTTTAGTGTCGGTCAAAAAATACCGCCTCTGGTGGAGCGTGCAAGGGCCATTCTCCGTGTTCATTTGAACGCTTCCCGCATTTTAAGAGCAAAGCAGTCGATGTGCCGAGCGCCGACCGGTGTCAGATGCCGTGCGCGGCGGCATGGACGTTCGTCGGGAGGCAATGATAATCTCGCGGCCAGACGCGCACGCGAGGCGAGCGCGGTCGCTCGAACAGCGAATTCCGCGCACCCCGCAGGGGATGCCATCGATGGAGTCCGATGCGATGACCGCTCCCGAAGCGGCGGGTGATGTGCGTGCCGTCGCGCAGCCGGTATCCGCACCGCTCACCCGTGCGGCGATCTTCATGATCGTGACGGTCAAGCCCGGGCCGGACCATCGCGCGACCGTGCGGTCATTCTGCGGCGATCTCCCCGCGCTGTTCCGCGCGGTGGAATTTCGCAACATCGAAGGCAGCCTGTCCTGCGTCATGGCGGTCGGGTCCGAGGCGTGGGACCGCCTGTTCGGGCCGCCGCGGCCGAAGGAGTTGCATCCGTTCCGGGAGATCCGCGCCGGCGGGCGCCATGCGGTCTCCACGCCCGGCGACCTGATGTTTCATATCCGTGCCAAGCGCATGGATCTGTGCTTCGAGCTGGCGACCCAGATCATGGCGCGGATCGGAGACGCGGTCTCGCCGGTCGACGAGGTGCACGGCTTCCGCTACTTCGACGATCGCGATCTTCTGGGCTTCGTCGACGGGACGGAAAATCCCCGGGGCGAAGCAGTGATCGACGCCGTGCTCATCGGCGCGGAGGACCCCGCATTCACCGCCGGCAGCTACGTCATCGTGCAGAAATATCTCCACGATCTCGATGGATGGAACGCGCTGCCGGCGGAGGCGCAGGAGCGCATCATCGGCCGCACCAAGCTGTCCGACATCGAATTGGACGATGCCGTCAAGCCGACCTCGGCGCACAGCGAACTCACCACGATCGTCGAGGACGGAAAAGAGATCAAGATCCTGCGCGACAACATGCCGTTCGGCCGCGCCGCGGAGGGTGAATTCGGCACCTATTTCATCGGTTACAGCCGCTCGCCCGGGACCATCGAGCAGATGCTGGAGAACATGTTCGTCGGCCGCCCGCCCGGCAACTACGACCGCCTGCTCGACTTCAGCCGCGCCGTCACCGGGAGCCTGTTCTTCGTGCCGTCCGCGACATTCCTGGAGGCCGTGCAAGACGACGAGCCGGAAGGTGCGATGCCAGCGGTTGCGAAGCCAGCGATTGCGAAGCCTCTTGCCGCGCCGGCGGCCATGGTCGAGCCATCACCATCCCCTGCGTCGCCGCGCGATGGTTCGCTCGGCATCGGCTCCCTTAAAGGAGACATCCGACATGAATAACCTGCATCGCGAGCTTGCCCCCATTTCCGATGCGGCCTGGGCGCAGATCGAGGAAGAAGCCTCACGCACGCTCAAGCGCTACCTCGCCGGACGGCGCGTGGTCGACGTGCAGGCGCCGGGCGGCACCGGGCTTTCCGCCGTCGGCACTGGCCACCTGCGGGCGATAAAAGCTCCGGCGGACGGCATCGTCGCGCGCCAGCGCGAGGTGAAAGCGCTAGTCGAGCTGCGCGTTCCGTTCGAGCTCGATCGCCAGGCGATCGACGACGTGGAGCGGGGCGCCAACGACTCCGACTGGCAGCCGGCGAAGGACGCCGCGCGCCAGATCGCCTTCGCCGAAGACCGTGCCATCTTCGAGGGTTATGACGCCGCCGGCATCGAGGGCATCCGCCAGGGGACCAGCAATCCGATCATGGCGCTCCCGGCCGATGTGCGCGACTACCCGGAAGCGATCGCCCAGGCCTTGGGCCGGTTGCGTCTGGTCGGCGTCAACGGCCCCTATGTGGCGCTGTTCGGCGCCGACGCCTATACCGCATTGGCCGAGACCAGCGACCACGGCTACCCGGTGCTGGAGCACGTCAAGCGGCTCGTCAACGACGAGATCATCTGGGCGCCCGCCATCGCCGGCGGCTTCGTGATGACCACCCGCGGCGGCGACTTCGACCTGCATATCGGGCAGGACGTCTCGATCGGCTATTTGAGCCATACCGACGCCGCCGTGCGCCTCTACCTGCAGGAGACGCTCACCTTCCTCCTGCTGACCAGCGAGGCCGCGGTGGCGTTGGCGCCGCCGGCGGCGGCGAAGAAGACGTGACGCGCGCGGGGCGCGATGGAGTGGTGGGGAGCCGACGATAGCGTATCCCGTTGAGTGGAATCAGCTCGCGCTGATACTCATGCTTCGACACGCCGCGCATGCAGCCAAGCTTGCGCAGAGGCGCCGAGCTTTCCGGCTCACGCCCGCTCCACACGCGCGGCGTAGCAGCCGGGGGCGGCAAAGTGGACGTGCAGGTAGGTCGCCTTCGAATTCGTAAACAGCCGCGCGATGGCAGTCTCGAGCTCACGGCCGTCGACCAGTTCGCATCCGGTCATCATGGCATCGACGTCGAAGGCGCGGACCGCGAGCGTGCGCTCCCGCAACTGCTCGGGCACCGCGTCGATCGCGTCATACATCGTGTCGCCCTCGCGGACATAGATCGCAAAACGCATGCGATAGGGCGAATCCACCCCATGGTGCTCGTAGTTGACGAGGATGAGCTCGTCGCCCTCCCGGGAATCCGTCAGGCTGACGCGGCACGGATAACCGGGCATGCGCCCGTCGGCGGTCCGGCGCACGGCGCCTTGCGCCGCCAGCTCCTGGTCCGAGAGCGCGAACAGATGGGCGAAACGTTCCGCCGGCAGCCCGGTGATGCGAAAGCTCATGGTCATTCCTCCTGAACAATTCGAGCCGCCATTGCAGCGCAATCCGCGGCGTCTGTCGTTCCGGTTCTTGCTTTCGAATTCAGGGATGGCCGCGTTTGAGCATCGACGAGAGCCGCCGGATCACTCCGCCTGCTCGCGCCCGTGATGAGCGCTTGCGCGACATCGATTTCTCCGCGCCGTATTCGAGCGCGTAGTCGAGGGCTTTGGCTCATCCAGGCATGTGTCAGCGCTCGCAAGCAGGCACGCGCTGGCGCGCTCAGCCCGCCGGCTCACGCTTCGCGGCTCGACACGCGGCCGTCGGACTGCACCAGCGGAAGCGTGGCAAAGCCGGTCCTGGCCGGCAGCGGCACGTCCTTCGGCCAGCGGAAACTCACGGGCCGGTCGGCGGGGAACGGCTTGATGTTCACGGCATCGCTCTGATTGCCGCCGAGGCACATCAGATTGCCGTGCTGGTCGCGGCCGGCGATGATGGCGATATGGCCGCCGCCGGAACGTTTCATCGGCGCGAACGCCCCGACCGCCGGGCCGGCGAGCCTGGTGCCCCAGTTGGACCAATCGAGCGCCCACAGCGTCTTCGTGCCCCGCAGACCCACCTTGGTCAGCACCATGTTGGCGTAAAGCGCGCACCAGGGGATGGAATCCTCGTCGTAGGTCGTCGCGATCGCGCCACCCTCCTCGCGCGCCCACTCTATGATGTCGCGATTGTTGCCGGATCCGGGCTCTTCCCTGGTGTTCATCCATTTCAAGCCTTCGAGCAGCCAGATCGGCTGGCCGGCATCGACGGCGGGGATGGTGGGCACGCCGGCGGCAGGCCCGCCGGCGCTGGGCACTCCGATGGTGGGCACGCCCACCTGACCGGCGCGCGCGAGGGCTGCGTCAATGGCCGCGGCGGTTTCCGGACCGAGCTCGCCGTCGACCTCGATGTCGTGGGTCTGCTGGAAATGAGTGACGGCGGTATCGGTGGCACCACCGAACGTGCCAGTGCCTTTGAGATCGTAGCCGAGCCTGGCGAGGGCGAGTTGAAACGCACGCACGAGATCTCCCTCGTCCCCCATCTGCAGCGCGCGGTCTCCGAGCAGCGCGGCGAGCGTCGGCGCCGCGGGGGAGCCGTCCGGGGGTGGCGATGGCGGCGCGACCAGCGGCGGCGCGACCGACGGCAGCAACGGTCGCGGCGCATCGGCCTGCGGCAGGTCGTCTTGTGATATGCCGTCTTGTGGTATGCCGTCTTGCGGCATGCCGGGCCGACCCGCGTGCGCAAGCACCGCGTCGATCGCGCCGGCGGTTTCCGCACCGACTTCCCCATCCACCTCGAGGTCATGCCTGGCCTGGAAGTCGGCCACCGCCCTCTGGGTATTGGCGCCGTAATTGCCGCTCCCCTTCAGGTCGTAGCCGAGCGGGGCGAGGGCGAGCTGAACCGCGCGCACGAGATCGCCCGCATCTCCGATCCGCAGGGTTCGATCTCCGAGACGAGCGGCGAGCGCCGGCGGCGCGGGGGAGGCAGCCGGGGGCGACGATGGCGGCGTCGCCGGCTGCGGCGATGGTAGTGGTAGCGCGCCCGCGCCGGCTTGCGGCAGGTCGGGCTGCGATGTGGGCAACCGACCCACATGCGCAAGCGCCGCGTCGATCGCGCCGGCGGTTTCCAGACCGACTTCCCCATCTACTTCGAGGCCATGCCTGGCCTGGAAGTCGGCCACCGCGTTCTGGGTATTGGCGCCGTAATTGCCGGTCCCCTGCAGATCGTAGCCGAGGCGGGCGAGCGCGCGCTGAACCGCCTGCACATCGCTGCCCCGATCGCCGAAACGCAGAATGCGGCCGGCGGTGATCTCGGCGATGTTCGGTTCCGCGACGTCCCCAGCCGGCGGGGCTTGCACCGGAGCGGTTTGCGGCTGCGCCTCGGCGGCTCCCGGCGCGAACTCGACGCGGCGGATCAGCGGCCGCACATTGGCGAACCAGGCGACGCGATCCTCCATGCCGTTGGGGATTCGCGGCGAGCGCGGACTGCCGAGATTGATGGCGCGCGAGATGGACAAGATGTCGCTGCAATCGGCAAAGGCGTTCAGCCTGGCTTCAGTCCATTCCCCGAGCGCCGGCTTGAGCGCGTGCTCGGCCGAGAGGACGAGATCGGGCTGACCTTCAAAGTCGACGCCGCACTTCTGTCCCATGCGGCGATAGTTGTCGCGGCCCGTGGTCTGCAAAAGCCCGCCGCCGCGATAGCGAAAGCCGTCGCCCGGCTGCGTATTGCCGAGCTCGTGCGCCTTGCGCGGATTGCCAAGGCCGTAGACTCGCTCCGCGATATCGCTCGGCCTGTGCGCAAGCGCCCGCGCCTCCCCCGGCGTGATTGCCGCGGAATGACATCCCACGCCGAACACCTGAACGAGGCGCTCGGCGCGGTAGCTCATATTCTCCCATTCAAGCTCGAGCCCGCCGCTTTCGTGCAGGATTTGCGCCAGGAAATGCGCCAACCGATCCGGCGTGGTGATGCCGTGCGCGATCAGCAGCGCGTCGCCATTCTCGAATGCGGCAACGTAGCTTGGCCTGGCACGGGGCGCCACCCGACGAACCACATCGACCGCGCGCGGCATGCCACCCTCCCTATGCAAAAATGCTTCCGGCCGACCACCCTAGCATTCGACGACTTTCCGCATCTGTGAGCTGCGGCACCGGCGAGACCCGGCCCGCTTTCGGCTGGTGTCCCGCTTCCGAAGTTCGCCAATACTCTCGGCAAGCTCAGATGCGAACTTCGGAAGCAAAGGGACACTAGCAAATTATGATTCTAGTGCGGTTTTTGGATTTGAAGTTCCTACACGACGTGCCGCAAGACGGATTCAAATCCACCGCACTAGCCGCCGCGCCGAACCTGGCAGATTCACCTCTGCGGCGGTTTCGCCTTGGAGAGCGCAAGCTGCAGCGCCTCGTGCGTGACGTCGCCGGCCCACCCGTCAGCGGCCAGCTCGTGCGTCGCCTGGAACTGCTGGACGGCGGTCGTGGTGTTGGGGCCATACTCGCCATCCACGTCGAGGGGCGGGTTGCAACCAAGGAGGTTGAGCGCCGTCTGCAGCCATTTCACCCTGACCGGATCGAACATGGTCGTGGCGGCCGCGGCCGGTGCAAGGCTGTCGTCGATGCCGGGAAACATCTGCTTGCCGATCTGCCCCAATAGCGGAAGCAGATCACGGGCATTGTCCTCGACGGCCTTCACGGTCGGCGTCCCGACCCGGATCGCCTGCTGGATCTGCGGGGCCATGTTGATCAAGCGAAAGATGATCGGCAGGAAGCGAATGAGCTGCTCCATGAAGCCCTCCCTGATTTTCGACCGACACGAGCGAGATCGCGCTGTTGTACCACGTCTGGAGCGTGTCCCGCTGGAATGGATCAGCGCCAGCGGCAGACCCAGCCGAGTCGTGCGATCCGGCGTCGCAACGGACCGGCGCGCGCCTTGGCGTCCGTAGTGCCCTCGTCTACGCTGGCGGAGGAATTGGCGATCGTCGCCGCCGTTACAGCGAGGGAAACGATGGCGACGCTGCTCGCGAAGAATGCCGACGTGCTCGTGACCATGGACGGGCAGCGGCGCGAGTTGCGCAATGCCGGCCTGTTCGCACGCGACGGCGTGATCGAGAAGGTCGGTCCGACCGCCGAGCTGCCGGACAGCGCGGACCTCGTCCTCGACCTCAAGGGCCATATCCTGCTTCCCGGCCTGATCAACTGTCACCACCATCTCGACCAAATCCTCACGCGCAACCTGCCGGCGGGGCAGAACACCAACCTGTTTCCCTGGCTGCAGGCGCACTACCGCGTCTGGGCGAGCCGGACGCCGGAAGACACCCGCACGGCGGTGCTGGTCGGCTGCGCCGAGCTGGCTCTGTCGGGCTGCACGACGGTGTTCGACCACGCCTATGTCTTCAAGAACGGCTGCAAGGTCGATGACCAGATCGCTGCCGCCGCCGAGCTCGGCATCCGGTTCGCGGTGTCGCGCGGGAGCATGTCGCTCGGCCAGTCGAAAGGCGGCCTGCCGCCGGACGATTGCGTGGAATCCGAAGAAGACATCCTCAAGGATTGCGTGCGCGTGATCGAGCAGTATCACGATGCCGCTCCGGGCTCGATGCTGCAGATCGTGCTGGCGCCGTGCTCGCCGTTTTCGGTGACCGCCGAACTGATGCGCGAGTCGGCCAAGATGGCACGGCACTATGGCGTCAAGCTGCACACCCACCTGTGCGAGACCCTGGACGAGGAGCGCTATACCCTCCAGCACCGGGGGCTGCGGCCGGTCGCGTACATGGAATCGCTCGATTGGGTGGGACAGGACGTCTGGTACGCGCACGCCGTGCACGTCAACGACGAGGAGATCCGCCTGTTCGCGGACAAGGGCGCCGGCGTCTGCCATTGCCCGTCGTCGAACATGCGGCTCGCGTCCGGGATCGCGCCGGTGAAGAAATATCGCGATGCCGGGGTGCGCACCGGGCTCGGGGTCGACGGCTCGGCGAGCAACGACGGATCGAACCTGCTGATCGAGGTGCGCGAGGCGATGTTGCTGGCGCGGTTGAAGATCGGCCTGCTGCCGCCCGAGGGGCCGCAGACCGTGCTGTCGACCTCCGACCCGCTGCGGGCCAAGGAGTGGATGACGGCGCGCGACGCGCTGGAGATCGCCACGATCGGCGGCGCGGCCGTGCTCGGGCGCGGCGATATCGGCTCGCTCGAGGCGGGCAAGTGCGCCGATTTCTTCACCCTCGATCTCGGCGACATCGCCTATGCCGGAGGCTTGAGCGATCCGGTCGCGGCGGTGGTGTTCTGCGCGCCGACCGGCGCGTGCCATACGGTGGTCGGCGGACGCGTGATCGTCGAGGACGGCGAGATCGTCACGCTCGACATGGCTCCCGTCATCCGCGAGCACAATCGCAACGCCACGCGGCTGGCCGCGCTGCATGTGTAGGATTCATCCGCGCGACCTGAGCTGAATTCGCGCTAATTCCTGCTCGCCGAGAGGCCGTCGATCGAGGCAGCGACGCCGTCAGCGCCACCGACCGCTGGCTGATCTATTCGAGCGCGCCCGACGCCCCCGGCCAAAACTTCGGCAATCTCAACAGCAACAACACGGCGATCTGGAACAGCACGTACGCGACGCTTCCACCCCCATCGGTCTCGGTTCCCGGCAACCGTTACATTTTTGCTTTCGCGGCCGGAACCACTCCGGCGACGCTCACCGTCACCTCTTTGGACGCCGCAAAGACCTATGGCAGCACCGCCGCGCTGTCGCAGTATACAGTGACGGGGTTCCAGGCCGGTATTCCAAACGTCTATGTCCCCGATCCCAACGTCGTCAGTGGCACCCCGGGATTTGCGTCGGCCGGCGTGATCGCGACCGCCAACGTGGGAACGTACGGCATTACCATTTCCCAGGGCACGCTGAGTGCGAACGGCAACTACGCTTTCGCCTTCAACAGCGCTGGCTTGCTCACGGTGAATCCGGCTGACGATCACCGCCAACAACGCGACGCAGACCTATAACGACGTGCCGTACAGCGGAGGCAACGGGGTCAGCTATAGCGGGTTCGTCAACGGCGAGAACGCATCAGCCCTCGGCGGCACGATTGCCTATGGCGGAACATCGCAGGGTGCCGTGAACGCCGGAACCTATACGATCATCCCGTCGAACCAGACCTCCTCAAACTATGCGATCAACTATGTCGATGGAACGCTGACGATCAACCCGGCGGCGATCACGGTGACCGCGAACAACCAAATCAAATTTATCGGGGAGCCTGACCCTACATTGACGTATCGAGTGACGAGCGGGATGTTGTTCGGCGCCAGTTCTCTCTCAGGGGCACTGTCTCGCGCGCCGGGTAACGATGTGGGCGCGTATGCAATAACGCAGGGCACCCTCGGATCACCGAATTACAACATCTCGTTCGTGGGAGCCACGCTCTTCATCGACGTGAACTCTGCGACGACGCTCATCTCGTCGCCTAGCCTGGTGATCACCACCACGAATAATTTTCCGACCTTGTCCGCGTCTTCTGCGGCCGCTGCTCCGCCCCTCATTCCCAGCACGGCGGGAGCCGGCGTCGATGTAAATCAACCACGGGTGAGAGTCGTTAGATCCAGCGATGGAAGACGCATCATCTTGGAGCCTGTTGCAAATCCACAAAGATGATCGTCGCATCGTAGCCGACGATACGATCATTGCGCTCGAGGTTGCGCCGGGCCGGGTGGCGGTAGGCGGTGTGATGCCGGCATTTGAACGGCTGGCTGGATTGTCGCGACTACAGCATGGACACAATGCCCTGGCAGTCCCAGGGGATAGTGCCGTGTGAGAATGTGAAATGAAACCTCACCTCCCGATCTTGGCTATCGCCGTCATCGCGATCACCGCACTCCTCGTCGGCGGTTCCAGCGCCTACGCCGAGGCTGCTCGCACGGACGACGGCTTTGCCAAACGGCTGTTTGCCGGCGATCCCGGCAAGCAGGAGAAGTCCTACGCCTGCTTCGTTCGCCTGTACGACACCGCGCATCTCGCGCGGCATCCGCTGCAGAAGGTGAACGCCATGAAGCTTCTGATCACGGCCGAAAAGGTCCGGGAGGACGAAGCCCTGAACTATTCATTCCGGCTGGGCCTGATGTTCCGCGACCGTCCCGGAAACTTCGACTCGAGCGGAGACTGCGGTCACATCAAGGAGACCTTGTCCGCGGACAACAAGGCGCAGCTCGGTTGCTCGGTCGATTGCGACGGGGGCGGCATCACGGCGGAGCTTGTCGCGGACAGCAAATCAACCAAGATCAGGCTCGACACCATCCGCATCTGGCGCAACAACAAGCCCGACCAGGACGGATTTTCGCTCAGCGGGGGCGCGGACGACCGCGTCTTCCGGCTCGATCGCGCGAGCCTCGAGCAATGCAGATCGCTGGTGACGGATCGAAAGGAACTCGCCGCCATGCGGCGCAAGTGAGGGACCGGCGCCGGCACCGGATCCCGATGGAGAGGCCGATGCACCGACGCAACATCCTCATGGGTACGTTCACCGTGGCGGGCGCGCTGATTGCTGCCGCCGCGAAGGGAGCACGCGCGAACGCGGCCGAGGCGGACAAACCGAAGGTCGTGTACCACCTCTGCGACCTCGACAAAGTCGGCTTCGTGCTGGGCAACATCAAGAATCATTTCGAAGGCATGGGCGGCCCGGACAAGGTGACCATCGAGCTGGTCGTGCACGGTCCCGCGCTTAAGGCGTTCCACGCCGCGTCTGCGAATGCGGACGTCGCGCGCCGTCTCGGCGACTTCTCCAACGCCGGACTGACGGCGCAGGCCTGCGGCAACACGATGAGGACGCAGAATGTCACGCTGAAGGATCTGCTACCGGGGTTCGGCATCGCCGAGCGCGGCGGTGTTGTCCGCATCGCCGAGCTGCAGTCGTTGGGATACGCCTATCTGAGGCCCTGACTATTTGCAGGACGGACGGACAGCAGGCTGCCGCCCGATCAAGCGGCGTCGCGATCGGGAAGCGGCCGTCCCCGGCACGCCGCGTGATGCCCAGCACGCGATCGTAAGAAATCCGCAAGTCCGCGGATGCGTCGGCCCGTTCAGCGAGTTGGCCCCGCGGCGCGGCTTGGGCGCCGCGCCTTCTTGGACCGATCGCGCGTGCTGCAGGGCGTCCGAATAACCAAGAATCTTGCCAGATCTAGTGGTCTGATTCAATCGGGCGATTCCCAAATCGTCCGAAGCAGTTCAAGCTCTCATGATGAGAGCGGGAATTACGGTCAAGGTCACGCCGGACGATCG
>JGI12053J15887_10000525_pt1 | contig 15650 bp, 15 predicted proteins | sample MedBloCAOM1_O3_FD_15887 | JGI IMG/M metagenome (IMG submission 15887)
TGGCGCCGCTGTCCCACAATACCAATGGCCTGATCGGCGACTGGCATGGCCTGGTCTACAACGGCGTTCTTCTCCTCTATGGCGGCTTCATCTTCGGCACGCCCGAGATGTTGGCCGCCCTCAATCGCCAGCGCTTTCTGTCGCTCGGCATCGGCATCGCGTCCTATGCCACGCTCTATTCGAGCTTTTTCGGCGGATCGGTCGGCGCGCTCGTCCTGCCGGCGGATCGTCCGGCCTATGCCGTGCCGTCGGCGGTCAACACCATGGCCTGGCTGTTCACGGCCATCGGCTTTGCCAACCGCTACCTCACCCTGCGGCCGCGCTTCCTCGGCTATGCCAGCGAGGCCGTCTATCCCTTCTACATGATCCACCAGACCGTGACGGTGATCGCGGTCTACTGGCTCCTGACCTATGAGATGCCGCCGGTCGAGGGCTTCATCCTCGCCGTGCTGGCGACATTTGGCGTCACCTGGGCGATCTATGCCTGGCTGGTGCAGCCTGTCGCTTTTCTGCGGCCGCTGTTCGGCCTGAAAGCCATTCGGCCGCCGCTGCTGGCCAAGCCTGCCCACTAACGAAGGAGGATTCGTGGATCGACGATCCTTCCTCAAGGGCGCCCTGGCGCTGCCGCTCGCGCCGGGGTCGGCCTGGGCCCAGGCGGCGCCCGCTTTCTCCCGCGCGCGACCCGGACAACCGGGATGGCCGACCGAGGCAAGTTGGGACGGCCTCAATCGAAACGTCGGCGGCCGTCTCCTCAAGCTGCAGCCGTCGTTGAGCGTCTGCCAGGAGTCACCGAGCAGCGCCGCCTGCCGCGAGATTTTCAAGGAGCTGAAAAATCCCTACTATATCGGCGATGACCCCAGCCTGACCCAGACCACGGGCTGGGTCGACGCCTGGACATCNCANCCGAGCGTCTATGCCGTCGCGGCACGGCGAACCGAGGACGTCGTCGCCGCCGTGAATTTCGCGCGCGAGAACAATTTGCGGCTGGTCGTGAAGGGCGGCGGGCACAGCTATCTCGGCACCTCGAATGCGCCGGATTCGCTCCTGATCTGGACGCGCGCGATGAACGATATCGTGCTGCACGACGCGTTCGTGGCGCAAGGCTGCGCCGGGCAGCAATCGGCACAGCCGGCCGTCTCGGTCGGCGCCGGCGCGATCTGGATGCACACCTACAACGAAGTGACCACCAAAGGCGGCCGCTATGTGCAGGGCGGCGGCTGCGGCACGGTCGGCGTGGCCGGCCTCGTCCAAGGCGGCGGGTTCGGCAGCTACTCGAAGACCTACGGCACGGCCGCGGCGAGTCTGCTGGAAGCGGAAATCGTCACGTCCGATGGCGTCGTGCGGATCGCTAATCCGTGCACCAACCCGGACCTGTTCTGGGCTCTGAAAGGCGGCGGCGGCGGTACCTTCGGCGTGATCACCCGCGTGACGCTCCGGACGCACGAACTGCCCGCATTCTTCGGCGGCGTCGCGGCGACGATTGAAGCCTCCTCCGACTCAGCCTTTCGCCGGCTGCTCGGCCGCTTCGTCGAGTTCTACGCCGTGAGTCTTTTCGATCCTCGTTGGGGCGAGATCGCGAACGTCCGCCCCCGCAACCGGCTCGACATACAGATGTCCTCTCTGGGACTCGACCGCCAGCAAGCAGAAGCCATCTGGCAACCCTTCCTCGGCTGGGTGGCTGCCGCGCCGGGTGATTTCACCTTCACCACGGCGCCAGTGTTTCGCGGCATCCCGGCCCGGCACCGCTGGGACCCGGCATTTCTCAAAACCTATGCACCTGCCGCCGTGCGCTCCGACGATCGTCCCGGTGCGTCCGAGGACAATATCTTCTGGTCTGCCAACGTGAGCGAGGCCGGTCATTTCATTCATGGCTTCGAATCCGCCTGGCTGCCGGCGTCGCTCTTGCGAGACGACAGGCGGGCCGGACTCACCGACGCGTTGATTGCCGCGGCCCGGCATTCGACCGTCGAGATCCATTTCCAGAAAGGCCTGGCAGGCGGAACCGCGCAGGTTGCCGCCACGGCCAGAGACACCGCGACGAATCCCGTCGTGATCGATGCCTTCGCCCTCGCCATCATCGCCAGCGAGGGGCCGCCGGCATATCCAGGCCTGTGTGGCCACGAGCCGGATCTCAGGGATGCGCGGCGCAGTGCCAAGGCAATCGCGGCGGCCATCGCCGAACTCGGGAGGATCGCACCGCATGCCGGTTCCTATGTTGCGGAAAGCGGTTACTTCGAGACTGATTGGCAAAACGCCTACTGGGGCGCGAACTACGCGCGGCTGCTCGCCGTGAAGACCAAATACGATCCCTCCGGCCTGTTCTTCGTTCATCACGGCGTAGGCAGCGAAGCGTGGAGCGCTGATGGTTTTACGAAGCTGGCCGGGCGCTAGCGAACGACGATGCCGGCCTCGGTCACGATCATGTCCATCGGAACGTCGTGCGCCTGCGGATAGATCGTGCCGATTTCCTGCGGCGCATATCCCACACCGATGATGCGGGGCCGCCGCGAGAAGGCGGCGAGCGTCCGATCGAAAAAGCCGCCGCCGTAGCCCAGCCGGTAGCAGGCTCGATCGAAGCCGACCACAGGCGCGATGACGATATCGGGCGTCACGATGGGCCCATGCGACGGAACCGGGATATTCCAGACACCGGGCTCGAGGGCTTCCCCTCGCCGCCAGCGTCGGAACGCGAGAGGCGCGTGGCGCCGCACCACCACCGGCAAGGCGCCCACGCCGCCCTGTTCAGCCAGACCTTCCAGCCACAGGCGCAGGTCCGGCTCTCCGCGAATGGGCCAGTAGGCGCTGACGATCCGGCCGGAAATGTCGCCCAGCACTGCATGGAGCCGGTCGGCAATGCGCTGGGAACAAACGCGCCGTTCCTCCCCGGGAATCGCCAGCCGGGCGGCAATCAATCGTTCCCGCTCGGCCCTTCGCCAGCGCTCGACATCGGTTCGCTGTTGGATGTCTGCTTCGGCCACGAGGGCTCCAGAGACCGGGTCGACCAGATGCATCAGGCAGGGCGGCGAGGCGTAATCGCGGGATGATTCCGGCGACGTGTTGTCGTTCCCGGCTTTGGTCATGTCGCCCCCTCGCTCGGACTCCTTGTATCGGCGGAATTCGCCAGCGTGATGTTGGCGATATGCGAGGACAGCATGTGATTGAGATCCTCGTGCAACGAAGCGTCGCGCACGCGCGGGATGATCTCGCGCAGTTTCCGGACGACCCAGCCCTGGCCACGATTGAGGAAGGCGATGCGGGCCGCAAGATCGTCGATGGCCATCGCCTTGGCGTAGAACGCGCCCATCCTCGGCGAGGCAATGCCGTCGAGGCCTTTGATGCGACGCAGCAGCATCGCACACCAGCGTGCCTCGTCGTGCTGGATATGCTGCATCAGCCCGGCGATCGCCTGGTCATTCGCGGCGCGCGCGGTTTCGAGCGTGACGCGCGCACCGGCACGTTCGGCTTCGAGGAGTTCATTCAGGCAGGCGACCAGTTCGTCCTTGCCGGCGAACCCCATTCCACCATCGCTCGAATCGACTTGTGTCATCGCGCTCGCGGCCGGCGGGACTGTCTTGGCGTCGCCATAGAACTCGACGAAAAAACTGACGGGACCCACCGGCTCCACTTCGTGCGCCTGGCGCGGCTTGATCACACCCGGCGTCTGCGGATCGAGGACGCGTTCGGAGCGGGGATCGAGGAGCCGATAAAGCAGCCGCCCTTCGAGGACGACGATCAGGCCCCACATATCGTCCTTCGTCGTGTGACGTCGGCGCAAAGCCGCGGGCAGGCTGTCCTGATCGAAGATCGGGGTGCGCCTGTAGGCGAAGAGATTGTCCGGTAGCACATCACTCATGACGACCATCGTAAGCGCCGCTCATGAAGTTGAAAAACAAAGAAAGTCGGTGCTTAGTATCGAAGATGTCGATTTGATCGAAGGAAGAACCCTTGGACACGGAGTTGGCGCGCACCTTCCTCGCCGTGGTGACGGCGGGCAATTTCGTGAACGCTGCCGATCGGCTTCATGTGACGCAATCGACGGTGAGCGCCCGAATCCACACCTTGGAGAACGCGCTGGGCTGCACGCTCTTCGTCCGCAACAAGGGCGGGACGACGCTCACGGCCGCGGGGCGACATTTCCAGAGGCATGCCTCCACGCTTGTCCGGACGGTCGAGCAGGCGCGCCACGATGTCGGCGTCGCCAAGGGCTTCCGCGCGGCTCTCACCATCGGCGGACGTTTTGGGCTGTGGGAGCAGTTCCTGACGAAGTGGTTGCCCGTCCTGCTACGGAATGCGCCCGATATCTCCGTGCGCGCCGAAATCGGCCTCGAGTCCGATCTGATGCAGGGGCTCGTCGAAGGTCATCTCGATATTGCCGTCATGTATACGCCCGAGAGCCGTCCCGGCCTGAAGGTCGAGTTGTTGTTCGACGAACGGCTTGTCCTTGTTTCCGCCGATCCGGGACGCAAGCCGGAACCCGGCCCAGGTTACGTCTATATCGATTGGGGGCCTGAGTTCTTCGCCAGGCACAGCGCGAGTTTCCCGGATTTCTTCGGATCGGCGCTCACCGCCAATATCGGCTGGCTGGGCCTGCAGCATGTTCTCGAGAACGGCGGCTCCGGATACTTTCCGATCCGTCTCGTGCGGCCGCACCTGCAAAGCGGCAGTTTGGCGGTGCTTTCCGCAGCACCGGAATTCGCGCTGTCGGCCTATGTCGTTTATCCGACAGACGCCGCGCCGGATGTCGTCGGCCCGGCGCTGGATGTCATCCGGCACGCGGCGGCGATGGAAAGCAGGTCTGCTCAGTGAGCCGCGTGCAGGTGTTTCTTCTTTGGATTGAACGCCGTGTACAACAGCACCGTCCGCCCATTCTCCTGCGGCATCTCGCGTTCGCGCCGCATGCCGAATTTCTCCAGCGCACGCTGACCCGGGAGGTTATCTGACCGGGTGATCGCCACCACGCGATCGAGCCCCGCGACGTTGAAGGCGAAGGCAAGGGCCGCGTAGCCGAGTTCCGGCCCGTAGCCTTTGCCTTGCGCTTCCGGGGTGAAGGCGAGACGCAGCGCGACACCGCTGTCATGGACGCGCAGGCCGCCCAAGCCGACCAATCGCCCGCTGCCACGTTCGCAAGCTGTCCAGCTGCCGAAGCCCAGAGCCGGCCATTCGGCCGCGTAATCCGCCACCAAAGCATCGCTCTGGGTGCGCGACAGCACGCCGTGCTTGAGAAGATTCATCATCCGCGCATCGGCATGCAGAACGGCCAGCCGATCGGAGTCGGCCATTGTGATCGGATTGAGATGAAGCCGTTCGGTGACGAGGTGGTGACGGTCCAAGACGAGGTCCTTGCCGGTGCCGCTCGCAGGCCTATAACATCGGGTACAGGGCGGCCGCTAAGGAGGATACCATGGCAACCGACATCGTCATCGCGAGCGCTGCGCGCACGCCCATCGGCTCATTCAATGGCGCGTTCGGCGCCGTCCCGGCGCACGACCTCGGCAAGGCCGCGATCAAGGGCGCGCTCGAGCGCGCCAAGGTGAAGCCCGAGGAAGTCGACGAAGTGATCCTGGGCCAGATCCTGTCCGCCGCCCAGGGCCAGAACCCGGCCCGCCAGGCCGCGGTCAATTCCGGCATCCCGGTCGAGAAGACCGCGTTGGGCATCAACCAGCTCTGCGGCTCGGGCCTGCGCGCCGTCGCCTTCGGCTGGCAGGCGATCAGGAACGGCGACGCCTCGATCATGGTGGTCGGCGGCCAGGAGAGCATGAGCCAGGCGCCGCACGCCGCCTACATGCGTGAAGGCACCAAGATGGGCGAGCTCAAGATGACCGACACCATGCTCAAGGACGGTCTGTGGGACGCCTTCCATGGCTACCACATGGGCAACACCGCCGAGAACGTGGCGCAGAAGTACCAGATCACCCGCGCCGAGCAGGATGCCTTCGCGGCGTCCTCGCAGAACAAGGCCGAGGCGGCGCAGAAGTCCGGCCGCTTCAAGGACGAGATCGTCCCGGTCACGGTGAAGACCCGCAAGGGCGACGTCGTGGTCGATACCGACGAGTTCCCGCGCCACGGCACCACGATCGAAACACTGGGCAAGCTCCGGCCCGCTTTCGCCAAGGACGGCTCGGTCACCGCCGGCAACGCCTCGGGCATCAACGACGGCGCGGCCGCTTTGGTGCTGATGAGCGCCGACGAAGCCAAGAAGCGCGGCATCAAGCCCCTGGCCAAGATCGTGTCGTGGGCGACCACCGGCGTCGATCCGGCGATCATGGGCATCGGCCCGGTGACCGCGTCTCAGGCGGCGCTAAAGAAGGCGGGCTGGACCGTGAAGGATCTCGATCTCGTCGAGGCCAACGAGGCCTTCGCCGCCCAGGCCGTCGCGGTCGGCAAGCAGCTCGGCCTCGATCCGGACAAGCTCAACGTCAATGGCGGCGCCATCGCGCTCGGCCATCCGATCGGCGCCTCGGGCGCGCGTGTGCTCACGACGCTGCTCTACGAGATGCAGAAGCGCGACGCCAAGAAGGGCCTCGCCACGCTCTGCATCGGTGGCGGCATGGGCATCGCCATGTGCGTCCAGCGCGACTGATCTTGCCGGACTCGGCGCATTCACATGCGCGGGCGGGCCTGGAGGCTCGCGCTCCGGCAAGACTTAAAGACCCAAGTCGCTTAGGCCCGCATGATCGGCAGGCCTGGGCCCGGGCGCCGGCCAGTGGAACTTGCGCTCGCTCGCGGCGATCGGCAGGTCGTTGATCGAGGCGATTCGTCGACGCATCAGGCCGCGCTCGTCGAACTCCCAGTTCTCGTTGCCGTACGACCGGAACCAGCTGCCCGAATCGTCCCGCCATTCATAGGCGAAGCGCACGGCGATCCGGTTGCCGCCACAGGTCCACAGCTCCTTGATGAGGCGGTAGTCGAGCTCCCTGGCCCATTTGCGGGTGAGGAACGCCTTGATCGCGTCACGGCCCTGGAAGAATTCCGAACGGTTCCGCCACACGCTGTCCAGCGTATAGGCCAGCGACACGCGTTCGGGATCGCGGCTGTTCCAGGCATCTTCGGCGGCGCGCGCCTTGATCGCCGCGGTTTCGGGCGTGAAAGGCGGCAAAGGAGGCCGGGCGGCGTCGGCCATGGCGTCAGCGGATTTCCTGCATGTGCTGGCCCTGGCGCACGAGGCGCCGCCCTTGGGCCGAAGAGAGCTCCAGGAGCTCGGCATTGCCGTCGGGTGTCGGCTGGATCAGCAGGAAGCGCGTCTCTCCGGCGGCCGTCGTGATGATGAGCTCGGTGTTCTCCTGCGTCCCGAAAGCCCGGAGATCGTAGAGACTCGGCGGAAGGTCGAACAGCATCCAGGTGAGGCCGGTCAGGCTGCCCATCGGCTGCCGACCCATGGTGAGGCTGATGGGCGGTGCGTCGTCGGAGGCGGCATCGCGCACGAGATAGACCGCGGCCTGGCCCGGCTTGGGCACCGGGAAGTTGGCGCCGTAGGTTTCCATCCACCGCGACATTCCGCCGGGCGTCGACGATGTACAGGCGGTTGCCAACAGGGATAGCGCAACAGCGAGCAGAAACTTCTTCATGCAACGACCTCCGCGGGCAGCGTCGGCCGAACGGACTTTTGGGTCAAGGGCGACGAGCGGCCTCAGTGCCCCACCGGCATGCCCGGCTGGGGCGGCTTGACCTTGCGCAGGATGAGGGCGAGCGGCACGGCACAGGCCGATATCACCATCAGCACCCAGAAGACGTCGATATAGGCCAGCAACGAGGCCTGCATCTGCACCTGCCCGCCGATCCAGGCGAACGCCTGCTGCTGGGCCTGAACGGCCGAGCTGCCATGGGTCGCGAAATAGTCGGTCACGCGCTGCAGCGTCTCCTGGTACTGGGTGCTCGAGGGAACGACGTGCTCGACCAGCCGGCTCTGATGGAATTGCTGGCGGTGAGCCAAGACGTTGATGGAAAGCGCGATCCCGATCGAGCTGCCGACATTGCGCGCGACATTGATCAGCGCCGAGGCCTGATCGGTCTTCTCCGGCGGAATGCCGTCGTACGACGCGATCGTGATCGGGATGAAGATCAACGGCAATCCGATGCCGATATACATGCGCGACAGCGCAAAGAACCAGAAATCGAGACCGCCATAGATATTGGTCAGGCCATACATCGCCGCCGCCAGGATCGTAGCCCCCGCGGCGATCAGGTATTTCGGTTGGATATGGCCGGACACGCGGCCGACGATGAGCATCATGACCATGGTGACGAGGCCGCCCGGCGAGAGGACGAGGCCGGCCCAGGTCGCGGTATAGCCGAAGTCCTGCTGGACCAGTTCGGGCAGGAACTGTGTCGTCGCGAGCAGAATGGCGCCGGTCGCCATCATGACGAGGAAGCAGGATCCGAACTGCCGTGAAGCCACCATGCGCAGGTCGACCGCGGGATTGCGGCGCGTGAACTCCCACGGGATCATGAGCACGAACGCCAGCCCGCAGATCACCGAGAAGGTGACGATGAAGTCCGAGGCGAACCAATCGTCTTCCTGGCCTCGATCGAGCACGACTTCCAGGGAGCCGAGGAAGGTTGCCACCAGCAGGAAGCCGACGAGATCGAAACGCACCCCCTCCGCCTTCAGTCGCTCGCGTTCCTCGATGGCCGCCTTGGGCTCCTGCAGGATCATCGACACGAGTGCGATCGACAGAATGCCGACGGGCCCGTTGATCAGGAAGCACCACCGCCACCCCCAATTGTCCGACAGCCAGCCGCCCAGCGTCGGCCCGACCACCGGAGCGACCACGACCGCGATCCCGAACATCGCGAAGGCCTGTCCGCGCTTGGCGGGCGGGAAGGAATCCGCGAGGATCGATTGCGAGACCGGCACCATGCCGCCGCCGCCGAGGCCCTGCAGAACGCGGAACAGCAGAAGCGACGGCAGATCCCAGGCAAAGCCGCAGAGGATGGAACTCACCGCGAACAGCGTGACGCAGCCGAGATAGAACGGTTTGCGGCCGAGCCGCCTGGCCATGAAGCCGCTGGCCGTGAGGACAACGGCGTTGGCCACGAGGTAGCTCGTGACCGCCCATGAAGCTTCGTCGACGCTGATGGCGAGGCCGCCTGCGATATAGGGCAGCGCCACGTTTGCGATCGTGGTGTCGAGAACCTCCATGAAGACCGCGATCGACACCACGATCGCGACCAGCCACGGACTGGCGCCTCCGGCGGCGGCTTTCGTGGTCACACGCGCCCCATCAGGCGCCGGTAGAGGGACGGCTCGGCGCGCACGCGCACGGTCGGCACGACCGACATTCCCGGTCCGACCGCGACGTCGGTCGGCGGATTGTCCATGAGCAGCTTTACCGGCACCCGCTGGACGATCTTGACGTAGTTGCCGGTGGCATTCTCCGGCGGCAGCAGCGAAAACGCCGGTCCCGATCCCGGCTGCACGCTCTCGACATGGCCGTGGACGGTGCGATCCGGATAGGCGTCGATGCGCATCGTCACGGGTTGGCCGGGCCGCATGTTGGCAAGCTGGGTTTCCTTGAAATTCGCCGTCACCCAGATCTCGTCCGGCACGAACATCGTGAGGCTGGTGCCCGGCTGGACGAGCTGGCCGACCGCTGCCGTGAGTCTGACGATGCGACCGGCCTGGGCTGCGGTTACTGTCGTGTAGGACAGGTTGAGTTGCGCCTGGTCGCGCTGGGCTCGCGCTTGCCTGAGGCTCGCCTCGGCGCTGTTGCGCTGTGCCTTGAGGGTTTCCATTTGCCGTTGTGCGGCCTTGAGTGCCGCTTGCGCATCCGCAAGGCTCGCCTGGTCCTGCTGGAGTTTCGACTGCGTCTGCTGGGCCAGTTGCACGGTTCCGTAGCCTTGCTGAGCGAGTTGCCTGTAGCGCGCGGCGTCTTCTTCGGAAAACTTCATGGCAGCCTCCGCGCGCGCGACTTGCGCCTGCGCCGCTTCTACTTGCGCAAGTTGCACGGCGATTTGAGCATCGATGCTGCGGACGCTGGCTTCGCTGGCGGCGACCAGCGCCTCGGCCTGTGCAAGCGCGATGCGATAGTCGCGATCGTCAATGCGCGCGATTACGTCGTTCGCGGATACGTGCTGATTGTCGGTGACGAGCACGGCGGTGAGGTAACCCGCCACCTTGGGAGCCACCGCGAACTGACGCGACCCGATGAAGGCGTCGTCGGTCGATTCGAAGTGCCTGGCGTCGTCCCAGTAGAGGTATCCACCAGCCACGATTGCCACGAGCAGAATCACGCCGATAGCGGCCGCGATCGGATGCCGGCGCAGGCGCGCCGCACGGGACTTGTCGCCGCCTTCGTCTCCCGTCTGGCGTCCGGGCTCCGGTTCTACCGCCGGCGCGTTTTCCCGCGACGCGTCGCCTTTCAGCGCCTCGGCGCCGCCGCGAACCGACGGCCGGCTCGGATTGGGCTGCACCTCCGGAGGGTCCAGGACCTGTTGCGGCCCATCGTCTCGATCATTCGCTCTATGCACCATGATCCGGCCGCCTTTAATCGGGCCGCACAGCCGCGGCCGATGTTGTCGGTTCAGAACGCCACTTCCTATTGGGCGCCGGGCCACACAAGGGGGCATTGACGTCCGACATTTTTTACGTCGTTTACGATCCTCCGCATCCGGGTCTGATTGCAGCAGCTCTGCTGCAACGCCAAAGCTAAGCGCAGGCGGGCTCCGGCAAGGCGCGCAGCCGGGCGAGCGGCGACAGCACGATCACCAGGGTGGAGAGGGCAAAGGCTGCCGCGATCAGGAGCAGGGCGGCGTGCAATCCGACTTGCGCCGCCACGAAGCCACCCGCCAGCGCGCCCAGCGGCCGCACGCCGTAGATCGCGGTCTGCATCGTGGCATTGACCCGGCCCATCAGCGGCGCCGGCGTCACCAGCTGGCGCACGGTGATCTGGCAGATCAGCCACAGCATCGGGCCGAAACCCACCAGGAAATGTCCGGTGGCGGCATAGGCGAAGCCGTTGCCCGAGGGTGCTGCGAGGAACAGGCCGGCGGCGATCACCGACACCGCGGGGCCGAAGATCAGGATGGCCAGCGGCGGCAGGCGCCGCGCCAAGACCGGCGCCACCAGCGCGCCCAGGATCAGGCCCGCGCCGTAGGCCGACTGGGCGAGGCCCATGTGTGCCGGGTCGAGGCCGAGCGGGCCCAATGCCAGCGGCGCCCAAACGGCGAGCAGGGCGAAAAAGGCGAAGTTCCAGAAGACCGCGCAGAGGCCGATGCCGCGCAGCAGCTCGTGGCGCACCACGAAGCGGGCGCCGGCGTGGATGGAGGCGACGAAAGACGGTCGCTGCGCCGCGCTGGTCGGTGCGGGGGCTTTCGGCAAAGCGAGAACGCAGGCCAAAGCCAGGGCGGCGCCGAAGGCGGCGAGGGCATACCCCCAGGTCGGCGACAGCAGCTGGGCGAGCAGGCCCGCCACGAAGGGCGCCGCCAGGCTCACGATGGCGCGCGCCAGCTCCAGACGGGCATTGGAGCGCGACAGGTCGGCCGGCTGCACTAAGGCGGGCAGCAGCGAGATCGATGTGAGCACATAGACCACGGTGCCCGAGGCGCCGACGAAGGCGGCGACGCCCAGCAGGCTCACGATGCCGGCGGCCGCCGCGGCCACGGCGAAGACTGACGCCGCCAAGCCAAGCCCCAACGCCACGATCAGCAAGGTGCGCCGCGGCATGCGGTCGACCCACGCGCCGGCCGGCAATGAGAGCAGCAGCCAGGCTGCACTTTGTGCGGCGACCAGCAGGCCGAGCACGCCGGGTCCCGCGCCCAGGACGAGGGTCGCGGTCAGCGGCAGGGTTGCGAGCGCCAGTTGGTCGGCGGCATGGGTCCCGGCGGCGGCGCCGAGCAGGGCGGTGAAGGGCTTCATGATTGCCGTTCTATGACCGGCGTCGAGCTCGCCGTTATCCGGCAGCGGCCTGCAAATTCGTCTCTCTTGCCCGCGCCCCCGCAGAACCGGTTAGAGTATGGCGGCGTAACCTACGGGAGGAAAAAAATGGCCGGACGTGTTGCAGTCGTGACGGGCGGAACGCGCGGCATCGGCGCCGCTGTTTCGCGCATGCTGAAGGACAAGGGCTACAAGGTCGCGGCCACCTACGCCGGCAACGACGATGCGGCAAAGAAGTTCAAGGCCGAGACCGGCATCGCCGTCTACAAGTTCGACGTCGGCGATTTCGCCGCCTGCCAGTCGGTGATCACCCAGATGGAGAAGGATCTCGGCCCGATCGAGGTGCTGGTGAACAACGCCGGCATCACCCGCGATTCGACCATGCGCAAGCTGACGCGCGACATGTGGGACTCCGTGATCGACACCAATCTCGGCTCCTGCTTCAACATGTCGAAGGCGGTGTGGGAGGGCATGAACACGCGCGGCTTCGGCCGCATCGTCAATATCGGCTCGATCAACGGCCAGGGCGGCCAGTACGGCCAGGTCAACTACGCCGCCGCCAAGTCGGGCATCCACGGCTTCACCAAGGCGCTGGCCCAGGAAGGCGCATCGAAGGGGATCACCGTCAACGCCATCGCGCCGGGTTACACCGAGACCGACATGGTCTCGGCCGTGCCGGCCAACGTGCTGGAAAAGATCGTCGCCAAGATCCCGGTCGGCCGGCTCGGCAAGGCCGAGGAGATCGCCCGCGGCGTGATGTTCCTGATCGCCGACGATGCCGGCTTCATCACCGGCTCGACCCTGTCGATCAACGGCGGCCAGCACATGTATTGAGCGGTGGCGTCAGGAGAGCGCCCCGGGGAATGGTGACACGGGCAATCACGCCGCCGGAGGGCCGGTTGGCAATCGACAGGGCGAGGCCATATCGGTCGGCAATCGCCTTCGCGATGGACAGACCGAGACCTGTCCCCTCTATTTCCGGCGAGGCGGCGCGAAAGAAGCGATCGAAGATCCGCGGCAGCGCCTCGGCGGCGATGCCGCTGCCGGAATCGATGACCTCGACCAACCCCGATCCGTCCTGAGATCGCACCGATATCTCTATGACGCTGTCTGGCAGGCTGTATCGAACGGCATTGTCGATGAGATTGGAAAACAAGCTCGAAAGGTCGAGCTTTGACGCTTTCACCCGAGGCGATGCCGTAACGTGCAAGCTGAAGTCGATGCGCTTCTGGGAAGCGTATTGGACATGAGTCTCGATCACCTCGAGAAGGAGACTGTGGAGATCGACTTCCGAAGAGTCTCTTTTGCTTCCGGCATCGATTTCCGCGAGCTTCAGCAGCTGGTTGGACAGCGACCTCGCTCTTTGGACGGCCAGCGCCAATTCGCCCGTGATATCGGATCCTTGTTCGCCCGGTCGCGGCGATCGTTCACGCAGCGTGTCCGCCAGGATCTGGATGGCCGTCAACGGCGTGCGAAGTTCATGCGCGGCATCCGAAACGAATTGCCGCTGCTGTTCGATCGCCGTTCTCTGGCGGCGAAGCAACTCGTTCATGGCCTCGATAAGCGGCCTTACTTCAATCGGCGCGACGTCAAGCGGCAACGGCTCGGTCGAGTTGATGCTGCGTCGCGCCAGACGAATGCTTGCCCGATCGAGTCTCTTGAAAAGCCGGCCCATGGCCAGGACAACGATCGCCCACGCAATGGGGATGGCCGCGAGAATGGGCAGCGCCGCGCTCATCGCCAGCTGTTCCGCAACGTCGTCGCGCACCTCCTGGCGGTGCGAAACCTGGACGGTGCGCCCGCCCGCTCGAGCCGTGAAGACGCGCCAGGCGACGCCATCGACCGTCAGATCGACAAAGCCATCGGTTCCCTGCCGGGGAATGTCGACGCCACCGGTCGTTCGGATCTGTCCATCCTGCACATCCCAGATCTGGACGACGAGTTCGTCTTCGGGATCGTGCTGAAGGAACTTTGGCGGCAGCGTCTGCCTGCCGTCGCCGACTTGCATGGCGACCTGAGCCAGCTGGCCATCGAAGAAGAAATTCGCCTCGTCCCTCCCCGTGAAATAGGCGACGAGCACGCCGACCAGGCCCACGGCCGTGAGGACCGCTGCGATCCAGGCCAGGGCCGTCCAGCGAATGGACGTCACGACGCATCCTTGATCACGAGCCAACCCGCGCCGCGTACATTGCGGATGATCTCTCTGTCGAACTTGCGGCGAATGCTGTGGATCAGGACGTCGACGGCGTTGCTTTCGATCTCGTCGAGGCTGAGATAGATCTCACGCTCGATGATGTCCCGCGGGACGATTTTCCCGGGCTGTCGCACGAGAACCTGCAGCAAGGCGAATTCGCGCGTCGGAAGCCTGATGGCTTTCTGCCTGTAGCTCACGACGTGCGTCGCCAGATCGATGGTGAGTCCGCCCGCCACCAGAATGGAGCGTGGCTGCCTGTCATGACGACGCATGACCGCGCGGATGCGCGCAAACAGCTCGCGCAGCTCGAATGGCTTTACGACGTAGTCGTCGGCTCCAAGATCGAGGACGGCAACACGACTGTCTATTTCTGCCCGGGCGGTGATGACCACCACCGGCGTGTCCACCGTCGCGGCTCGGACAGCCCTCAGCAGATCGACGCCGGACTGCCCCGGCAACCCGATGTCGAGCAGGACGACGGAATGGTCGCCGCGGTGCCAGGCGGCCTCGCCCTGTTCACCATCGCGTGCCCATTCGACAAGGATTCCCTGCTCATGCAGCGCGCGCGAGAGGCTTTGACCGATCATCGGATCGTCTTCAATGAGAAGTATGCGCATGACGGTCAACGTGCCGCGGGTCTCTGGCGGTCGAGGCGGGTTGGGCGGTGCGACGGAATTAGCGTTTCCTAATTGTCCGGAATGGCAGTGAGGGATCGCTAATCAATTCGCGCTAAACGGTCGCAATTGCAATTAGTAATCATTGGCGTTGCCATTTTCCGTGATACCCCGTTCGATATGAGCCAGTCCGCTCCATCGCGTCGCTCGACAGCGCGGCCTGAACGGCCGAGCAGTCATCTCGGGCTTGCTCATCTTCGCAAGCATGCGCCCCGGAGCCCGATGCTCGATCTTGCCCGCAACGGCCGCGCGCGCGCGCAGAGCGCCGAGCCCGCTCCGCCCGCAGCGCCCGACATCATGGAGCTGTGCTTCGCGGCAAATGTCGTCTGCACGCCGGCGATGTACGCCGTGCTGAGGGCCGTCGTCGACGCGGGCAATCTTCCCACTGCCTGCGAGATACACCGCCACGCGGCAACCCGCCGACCCAGTCTGACGCTCGGGTCGACCTATCGCTTGCTCACCAAGCTCGTCGGCGCCGGCGTATTGACCTACCACGGACTGGGCGACGGGATGGCGCGCTATGGAGTCCAGGAGACCCGCCACTCCGGTCACTTGATCGACGTCGACGATGGCAGGATCGAGGAAATCTCGAACAAAGAACTCGTCTCGCAACTGTCCCGGATGGCAGAGGAGCTCGGCTTCAAGCTGGTGCGGTTTCGCTTGGTCCTTTACGGCAAGTTGCGATCAAGGGAGCGAAAAGCTGCCGGAAAGGGAGAAGGCCCGGTTCGGCGCCGCCTGAACGGTGGCGGATCGTCGCCCGCTCCCTGAATCTTGAATGGCGCAAGTACGATTGATGGTGGCGCCCCCCCAGCCTACCGTGCCGGCTCGCTGACGAAGGCGATCTTGCTCAGCCCCGCCTTTGAGGCGTCGGCCAGCATCTCGGCAACATAGCGGTAAGCCACGCCTTGAT
>JGI12053J15887_10000526_pt1 | contig 15640 bp, 16 predicted proteins | sample MedBloCAOM1_O3_FD_15887 | JGI IMG/M metagenome (IMG submission 15887)
CGACGACGGGTACTTCGACTACATGGCGTTCACGCAGGGGCTCGACGGCGCGGCCATCCGCCAGCACTACGACTCGGTTGGTTTGGCTGGTGGGCCCGAGCGCATCCTCGACTTCACCCTGCGCACCGGGCCGTTCGGCGACCGCTACGGCGAGAATCCCGACGGTGTCACGCTGGAGAGGCTGAAGGCAGCGCCAAATGGCATCAACTTCGGGCCGATGGTGCCGCAGGTCCCCGAGGTTCTCGGTACTGCGGACGCCAAGATCCGGCTTGCCCCGCAGTACCTGCTCGACGACCTGCCCCGGCTCGCCGAGCGCCTCGATCGCGCACCCGACGAGCTGGTGCTGGTCAGCCGGCGACACCTGCGGTCGAACAACTCCTGGCTGCACAACGTCGGGCCGTTGATGAAGGGTAAGGACCGCTGCACCCTGCTGATGCACGGCGACGACGCGACAAAGCGGGGCGTGACGACCGGCGATCTCGTCACGGTTACCTCGCCGGGCGGGCAGATCGAGGTGCCCGTCGAGGTGACCGGCGCGATCATGCCGGGGGTGGTGTCGATGCCGCACGGCTGGGGCCACGGCAAGCCCGGTACCCGCATGGCGATCGCCAACGACTCGCCCGGCGTGAACACCAACATCCTGTCGCCGCCGACGTTCATCGACGAACCGTCGGGCAACGGCGCACTGAACGGCATCCCGGTGACCGTCACCGCCGTGGCGACCTGAAAGTATCGTCAGCGTGGGCACAAACGAACGCGCGAAGATCGTCTTGACAGACGACGAGATCGCCGAATTCATCGAGCGCAGCCGCACCGCCACCATGGCCACGGTGCTTCCCGACGGCCGACCGCATCTCGTCGCGATGTGGTACGCCGTGGTCGACGGCGAGATCTGGTTCGAGACCAAGGCCAAATCACAGAAGGCCGTCAACCTGCGCCGCGATCCGACCATCACGGTGATGATCGACGACGGGCAGACCTACGACACGCTGCGCGGGGTGTCGATCGACGGGCACGCCGAGATCGTCGAAGACCCGGAAACTGTTCTGCGCGTGGGGATTAGCGTCTGGGAGCGTTACACCGGCCCGTACACCGACGAGATGCGCCCGTTTATCGACCAGATGATGAACAACCGGATCTGCGTTCGGGTGGTGCAAAGCCGGATGCGCAGCTGGGATCACCGCAAGCTGGGTATGCCCGCGATGCCGATCGGTGGCAGCACGGCGCAGTACCTCTGATGCCCCAACAGCCGTTGCTCCATATGTTCGACGACACCTCCGTCGAGATCGGTGCCTGCCGTCGCGCGGCGCACGCCGTCGCCGCCGGACCGGACGAACGGGCGCGCCTGTTCCCGAAGCTGGTGGAGCGCTAGGGGTGCGGCGGGTCGAAGCCAGGGTTCGCCAACGCGGTCGCGACGGCGCTGCCGATCGGGCCGAACTGATCGACGATGGTAGCGACGCCGGTCGCGACCCCGGCGTGGCTGTAGTGCGTCAACGCGGCAAGGCCGAGGTACGGCCCCTCGGGCAGCCGGCTGAGCGTCAGTGTGTAGTCGGCGTTGATGAAATGCAAACCGCCTGTGCCGTAATGGGTTAACGAACTCGCCATGTCACCGGCCATCGCGGCGCGGGTGAATGCAGTGAGCGGTTCGCCGGCGACAAGGGGCCGGATATCGCGCACCCAGATGTACTTCGGCCCGGCGTGCTGCCACGCACTGAGTCCGAAGCCGGGGCCCGGCGTCTGCTCATCCTTGCCGTACGTCCACGCCAGCATGGCCAGGCCTTTGGGAATGGGATCGGGCGTGGGCGGGAGGGGCGGCATGTCGATCGGCAATGTCCATATCTCGTCGGACGGCTGTTCGCCGCGGCGCAGAAAGAGTCCACTTGCGCGGGCAACGACGGTGTCGGACTGCTTCACGACCGCGTCCACCAACTTCAGTCGCCGCCCTTGGCGGGTGACGGTGGTATTGACGCGCACCGGTGCCAACGCGGCGGGCCGAAACAGGTCGACTGTGAACCGGGCTGGCTGAAAGTCGGGATCGCCCGCGTCGCGTTCGAGAACGTGGCCCAGGATGCCGCCGAGGTAGTTGCCGCTGATCGTCTGTCCCCACGGGCCGCGAGCGATGGGGAGGGGCACGAAGGTGTCACCGTCAGGCACGAAGAAGGCCGACGGCAGGCCGCCGGGTTGCGCTGCATCGGTCGCGCGATCCTGGGTGGTCATCGCGACCGACCATATCGGGTTAGGTCGGCTAAGAATTCGCCAGCCAGCGTTTGATGTCGGGCGACACAGGGTCCACGACGCCGGCGAACTCGTGATGCTCCGCCACGAACCCTTCCACCATCGGGCACACGGGGACGATCCGTAGCCCGGCGTCGCGGGTGGCTTGCAGCGCCTCGTTGACGAGAATCGTTGCCAGACCNCGCCCGCCGAATGCCCCGGCCACCTCGGTGTGGGTGAAGACGCGTTGACCGTCNCGTTCGGTGAACTCCGCGAACCCGACCTTCCGNCCCTCGACGGAAATGCTGAAGCGATCGGATTCGGCGGTGACGGTGGCGGGTGCGCCCGTCTTGTCGGTGGCCATGAATCCTCTATACCCCGGGATTGCGCCGCGGACGCAACGTCGCGTTTGGCAGCGGCGGGGCCGGCAGGCGTGAGACCGATCCCTGGTAGCCCCGCACCGCACCGAATCGGGCGTCGTGGTTCTCCCACATCTGCCGGTAGGCCACGATGTCCTTGTGGCTGCGGCCGACGAAGTTCCACCACATCACCAGCTGCTCGGGAAATGGCGGACCGCCGAGCAGCAGTACTCGTGCCGGGCTTTGCCCGCGGTTGACCACCTCCAGATGGACGGGCCCGGCCGCCTGGAATGCCAGGTCGGCGACATCGAGCGGGGTTCCGGTGACCTCGACGCTGCCCTGGTCGAGCAACACGCCGTGTTCGAAGGCGGGATCGACCTCAAGGGTGAGGTTGGCACGAGGATCGAGGTCGATCTGCGCGCCGAGCAGTGGCGTGAAGGTATGTACGGGTGAGCGGCCGCCGGCGAGCTCGCCCAGGAAGACCCTCAGGGTGGCACCGGCAACGGAGCGCGGCTCCGGCGCGTAGTGCGCGAAGTCGCGTCCGGTGTCACGGTCCGAGCCGGGCAGCGCGACCCACAGCTGCACACCGTGCAGGACGGTGGTGGCCGCGGTGGAGACCTCGGAATGGCAGATGCCCGCGCCGGCTGTCATGAGATTCAGCTCGCCGGGCCGCACCACTGCGTGGACACCCGCGCTATCTCGATGTTCCACCTCACCGCTGAACAGCCAACTGACAGTTTGCAGTCCGGTGTGGGGATGCGGCGGCACGTCCATCCCCGTGCGGCCGCGCACGTCATGNGGACCGTAGTGGTCGACGAAACACCACGCCCCGATCAGCGACCGCTCCCGCTGAGGCAGCGTGCGCCGCACCAGGATCGCCCGCGGTCCGCCAAGCGGCACCTGCCGCGGATGCAGCACACCGGCGAACAGCGAAGCCACACAGGCGACTTCGGTAGGCGCAGCGTCGGTGTTGCTCACGGGCTCACAGTAGCTCCCGGGGCGGCGGCGCTGGTCATCGCGGACCGGATCACGTCAAGGTCGTGATCGCTGATCTTGAACACACCGAATCGGAACTTGTATCCCCACCGCGCCTTGTCTTCGATGAAATCGAGTTGGTCGATCAGCGGCCGGATCGGCGTCTCGGTGCACTCGAGGAAGTCGACGTTGCGACGCCACGGCGCCAAGTCCGGCGCCATCTCGGCCTGGTACGGCTCATCGTCGGCGACCTGTCCGATCGCGGTGAGGGCCTGCAACGGCTCGCCGTCGGGGTAGACGGTCTTCGGTGAGTAGAAGACGATCCAGTCACCCAGGGCCATCTTGCGCAACATGTTCGGCTTGCCGTGATTGGCCTGTGTAAAGCGGCCCCGAACACCACGCTCGACGTGGTCACGGCTGACGGTATTGATCCAGTTGGTCATGACCGCACGTTAAGCGCCATCGCCGACAGAACCGGGGCGACCCATAAGCCTCTGTGGATAACTTCGGGAGCGTTAGCATCAGACGCCATGAGCGACGCTGCCTTGACCGCCGAGGACGTCCGGAGCGCGACATTCAACAAACCGCCGGGGGGCAAGCGCGGCTACGACGAGAAATCGGTCAACGACTTCCTGCAGCTGGCCGCCCGCCGGCTCGACGGCAGCGGTCACCTGTCGGCCGCCGACGTGCGCGGCGTGTGTTTCCCCAAGCCGGCGATCGGCAAACGGGGCTACCACGAAGACGAGGTCGACGAGTTCCTCGACGGGGTCGCCGCGACGATCGCCAGCCTCGATGACCGAGCCTGACGAGCCCGTCCGCGACGATCACGCCGAATTGGCGAGGCGCCGCGCGCTCACCGAGGACGCGGCGCGCCCCGACGCGGTCGAGCGCCGGCATGCCGGCAGCGGCCGAACCGCACGGGAGAACATCGAAGATCTCGTCGACGAGGGCTCGTTCGTCGAGTACGGACGGTTCGCAATCGCCGCCCAGCGATTTCGCCGTGATCTGGCCGAGCTGATCGAGCGCACGCCCGCGGACGGGCTCGTCGCGGGCACGGCACGCATCAACGGCGACCTGTTCGGCGACGAGCGCAGCGCCTGCGCCGTGCTGTCCTACGACTACACAGTGCTGGCCGGTACCCAGGGCGCGCTCGGCCATCGCAAGAAGGACCGGCTCTTCGAACTCATCGAGCGAATGCGGCTGCCGACCGTCTTCTTCGCCGAGGGCGGCGGCGGACGTCCTGGCGATACCGACTACCCCGTCGTGTCGGCGCTCGACGCCCGCGCGTTCAAGCTGTGGGCGGCACTGTCGGGGATGGTGCCGCGGATCGCGATCGTCAAGGGCCGCTGCTTTGCCGGCAACGCGGTGATCGCCGGGTGCGCCGATCTGATCGTCGCCACCGAGGACGCGTCGATCGGCATGGGCGGGCCCGCGATGATCGCCGGCGGCGGCCTCGGCGACGTCCACCCCGACGACGTCGGACCGATGTCGATGCAGGCGCCGAACGGGGTCGTCGACGTTGTCGTCGCCGACGAGGCGCATGCCGTCGCGGTGACGAAGCGCCTGCTGGGCTACTTCCAGGGTGCAACGACACCCGGCGAGGCGAGTGACCAAACACGCTTGCGCACAATGATTCCTGAGCGTGCCCGGCGCGCCTACCACGTCGCCCCGATCATCGAGACATTGGCCGACGCGGGATCGGTGACGTTCCTGCGTGAGCGGTTCGCTCCCGAGATGGTGACCGCCCTTGCGCGGATCGAGGGTCGAGCCGTCGGCGTCATCGCCAATAACACCCGGGTAATGGCAGGCGCGATCACGGCGGCTGCGTCCGACAAGGCCGCCCGTTTCCTGCAGCTCTGCGACGCCTTCGGTCTGCCGGTCGTCTCGCTCATCGACTGCCCCGGCTACATGGTCGGCCCGGCGGCCGAAGCAGAAGCGCTGGTGCGCCGTGCCTCGCGGCTGCTCGTCGCCGGCGCCGCGCTGCGCGTGCCGTTGGTCGCCGTGGTGCTGCGCCGCGGCTACGGACTCGGTGCTCAGGCAATGGTCGGTGGCAGTCTGCACGAACCGCTGCTCACCGTGGCATGGCCGGGCGCCCACCTCGGCCCGATGGGCCTCGAGGGAGCCGTCCGCCTTGGGCTACGCAAGGAGCTCGAACAGATCGCCGACGACGACGAACGTGAAGACCGCGTCCGGAAGGCAACAGCCGCCGCGCAGGAAAATGCCAAGGCGCTCAACGCGGCCGCGCTGTTCGAGATCGACGACGTCATCGATCCCGCCGATACCCGCGGCCTCATCGCCACGACCCTCGTTGCGGCGTCTTCGCGTGAACAGTCGCCGGGCCGAGCGCGGTTCGTGGACACCTGGTAAGTGAGAAGTTGGGACGGTGCCGCCATGGCGCCTCTCGGCGAGGGGTCGCTCGAAGCGACGATTCTGGGTGGGGCCCGGGGCATGCCCGGCACCGTCGCATGATCCAACCGCCCGCCGGGACGGGATATTCCGGCCACATGACTGCGCGACCGGGTAGCCGCCGAGGCGGATTCCGCGCACAGTATGCGGCGCTACCAGATCGCCACTGAGGGATAACACACGGCCGCTAGGCCGGCGGTTGCCCCACCGTCGTCATGTTCGACGTGTGCTGCGACACAACGGACATGAGAACGCATCGACATTGTGACGACGCTGTCGAGACAGCGCCGTCGGGCGAGCCCTACGATTGGGCTTCCCCGTCATCGAGTCATGAAACTTCACCATTGTTAGATATCGACCGTCAGCGCAGACGCGCGTCACTCGCGATCGTCCTGCTGCTCGCCGCCGCGTTGCTGCCGGCATCGGCAACCGCGGCGAAGGCGGGCTGCCCAGGCTGCGGTACCGCACTGGCGAGTCGACCCATCGTCGCGACCGCGGCACCCGTGCCGCCGCCGGCGCCTGCGATGATCACGCTCACCCCGCCGCCCGCGGCTCACGATGTCTCACCCACCGCGCCGGTCCTGGTGCGCGCGTCGGCAGGAACGCTCACCGATGTGCAGATGGTCAACGAGAACGGGAAGCCGATTGCGGGCATCATGACGCCCGATCGCCTCGCGTGGAAACCGGCCGTGCCGCTGGGCTACGGCAGGACTTACACACTGACGGTGCGCAGTCGCGGAGCGGGTGGCATGCCCGCCGCCCAGACGTCGACCTTCTCGACGTTGACGCCAAGCGGCCAAACCTCCGTCGAGCTGACGACGACCTCAGGAGCAGCATTGGCCGACGGCGCGACGTACGGGATCGGGACCGTCATCGTCGCCCGCTTCGACGAACCGATCAGCGACCGCGCCGCAGCCGAACGCCGACTGGTCATCACCACCAACCCGCCGGTGGCAGGTTCCTGGTACTGGGTCGACGACCAAACCGCACACTGGCGCCCGGAACGCTACTTCGCGCCGGGCACCACCGTCACTGCGGCGGCCAACATCTACGGGGCCGCACTCGGCGACGGCCTGTACGGCCAGGACGACGCTCGCGTGTCGGTCCGGATCGGCGATGCCCACGTCTCGATCGCCGACGACACCACCAAGCAGGTCAGCGTCTACGACAACGGTGCGCTCGTGCGCACCATGCCGACGTCGATGGGCATGGGAGGCACCGAAACCATCGGCGGCACCACGCTGTCGTTCTGGACTCCGCCGGGCATCTACACCGTAATGGACAAAGCGAACCCGGTGATCATGGACTCCTCCACCTTCGGCCTACCGATCAACTCGCGGCTTGGCTATCGCGAGACGATCCCGTATGCCACCCGGATCAGCACAGACGGCATCTATCTTCACCAACTCAATGCGACGGTATGGGCGCAGGGCCACACCAACACCTCGCACGGCTGCCTGAACCTGAACTCCGAGAACGCCCGGTGGTTCTTCGACTTCTCGATGCCCGGCGATGTCGTCGAGATCCGCAACACCGGCGGCAAGCCGTTGCAAGTGTGGCAGAACGGCGACTGGACGATCCCGTCCGACCAGTGGCGCGCAGGCAGCGCCCTGCGCTGAAGGATAGAAAGTCCTGCACCACGATGGAATTCACCTTTGCTGACCGCGCGGCTACAGCGCGCGCCACCACCCGACCGGCTGCGGCGCCATGGCCAGGCCGGATCCGCTTAGCGGTGGCTGATCCGGTGTGGCCGTGCTCGAGCAGGGTTCTGCGTCAGTTCAGCCGATTCCAACACCGAAACCAAACCCGCCGTCGTCCGGATGATTCGGGCACGAGACGTCGACGTAGGCAGTCGTGCGGCTAGCGGGGGTATCACCGGGAATGTTGACCCCAGTCACCTGGCACACGTCCAGTGGCTCAGTGTTGTAGCCGCTGACCCAGTTGATCTGAACGTCGTAACCATTACTCTTCAGATCGTCGATGACGGTGCTGGCCGATCCGCCGGCAGCGGCGACAGGCGCAAGTGCAACAGTTGCAGCCGCGGCGAGCACCAGCGGCACGAAATGCCTCGGCTTAAGAGTCACTGGACCCTCCAAACAACTGGGACTTGTGGTCCATGTTACGTACGAATTCCCCTGCTTTACATGTGGAAATGCGGGCGCCCCGTACCTGGCGCGGTTACCACCATTGGCGTCGTTCGGCAGTTGGTGAACCGGGCGTGGTGCTACCTCGTTGCAGTAGTAGGGTCCGGGGTCGATGCCAGCTGCGAAGGTTTTTCCGGCGGGAGCGCGGGATGGACGGTCCGGATTCCGGCGAATTGCGGTGGCTCTACGACGAGCATGCGGCCGCGTTATATCGGTATGCGCTACTGCTCACCGGTAATCGCGCCCGCGCGGCGAACGTCGTGCAGGAAACTGTGCTGCGCGCCAGACGAGACCCTGAAGTCGCCGATTCCCCTGCGCCATCGGCGCGGGCGTGGCTGTTCACCGTCGCCCGCAACATGATCATCGACGATCAGCGCAGCGCGGGCTTCTCGAACGAAATCGGCGCTCCCGACCCGGGGTGGCCTGATCGCGCCGCGCCAGAGGAAGTCAACGCCGCCGTGGACCGGCTGCTGCTCGGCGACGCGTTGGCGCAGTTGCCCGCTGACCATCGCGCCGTGGTTCACCGCGCCTACTACCAGGGCTGCACAACAGCCCAGATCGCGGCCGACCTGCACATTGCGGAAGGGACGGTGAAGTCGAGGCTGCACGACGCCGTGCAGGCGTTATGGCTGCAGTTGCGTGAAATGGGGGTCGCGCTGCAGTGACACTCCTGCATTCTGCCCGCCGGTCACAGGGTGCGCTGCAGGAGGACGTTTCCGCTGTCAGCGGAAACGATTTGTACTGTGGCGATCTGGTCGATCGGCATCGACGTGCTCCCGCCGGGAGTTGCGCGCGCGCCCTTGACCGCCATCCAGGTGGCCAGTCGGTCGTGATTGCCGTCGCGGCCGACCACCACCATCGCCAGCCTGCCGGGGGGTTGGTCTCCGCCGGGAACGGAGGTGCCCGCTTCCGCCGGGTAGGTGCAATTCATGTCGATTTGGGTTCCCCAGCCCTGGCCGGTCACCGTCACCGTTGCGGTCAGCTCGGTAGCCGCCACCGACGTCATCGCCAGCGCGGACGCGTCGGCCCGCGTCGGGACCGAAGGCGGTGCACCCGGATGGAATGGCACACCGGCCAGCACACCGATCACCATCACGACGGCCGCCGCAGCGGCCACCGCCCACGTCGCCAAGCGCGCATTGCGGCGCCGCCGTCTCACGGTGGCTAACAGCGATGTCAACACGCGCGGGCTGAGCTCGTCCGATCCGCCGTCATCGATCGCAGCGACCTCGTCGACGCTCAGTTGCCCAAGAAGCGCAGGCATGCCGCTGAGCTCGTCGACGGATTGACGGCACGACTGGCAGCCGAGCAGGTGCACCTCATACACGCGGCGGTCGACGTCGGACAACGAGCCCAGCACGTAGGCCGCGTCCCACAGCGCGTACTCGTCGCTGTGGCCCACGAGCGACAGCGCGCGCGGTGAAACCTCCATTGCGACCTCCCACCCGGTAACACGACGTAGAACCGTCTGTAGTTCACCGCCGCCGCTCCAAAAATACCTGGTCAGCGTTCCAGCAAGCCCATCGCCCCTGCCCTCATCAGCGCGACCGTCCTGTTGATCGCCCTACTTCGCGCTCGCCGCGGTGCGCGGATGGGCGCTCCTGAGCCGACATCGAGCATCGACGACAGGCGGCAATCGGTTGGCACACGATCTGTGAGCAGTGTACAGCTAATGCAAAGCAGATAAATTCATTTGCTTACGGCGTGCATGCCGGTGACCGAGCAAACTGTACTAAGTCAGTTTCCGCGGCAGGCGGCGCTGCCAGCGGACGCAAGTGGCCGGCGAGGGCGGGCGAACCGTTGGTCGTTGCGGAACATCCGGTGGCAGCAAGTCCTATACCCACAGCTGCGAGTGCGGCTGCTAGCGGTCGCATTGTGCGCCGATGAACCGCGGACCGACTTGCCGCGGTTTGCCGGTACCCTACAAAGCCGGGACAGAGCGTTCAGTGTGGGAAGCCGACAAGCTCCCGCACTCGTCCGTCTGCGGACCGAATTTTCAACGCGCAGCATTAGCGCTACGCGTCGAGGTCTTGCCGGACCAGCTCGGCGACGGTTTTGAGCGCGTCCTCGTCGTCGGAGGCGACGGTCACCTCTGCGCCGTTGCCAGCACCCAGCGTCATGATCATCAGGGCCGAGCCGGCATCGACGGGCTCACCGCCGTCCATCGAGAGTGTGACGGGTACGCCGGCACTCACGACAGCTTCGGCGATGATGGCCGCCGGCCTGGCGTGTAGTCCGATGGCCGAGCCGACGATGACGGTCTTGGCGGGCATGGGGTTCTCCTTAGTAGTGGTTGGTGTGCGGTCTTAGGCGGTGGCCAGCGCGGGCGTCTCGTCGACGTCGACGCCGGCCTTTGCGAACTGTTTGGCGGCGATGACGGCCAGCGCGCCTGCGATCGTCCCGACCGCAAGGGCGACCAGGAACCACAGCAGGTTGCCGATCGCGAAGAACACGAAGATGCCGCCGTGAGGGGCCCTGAGGGTCACCTCGAAGGCCATGATCAACGCACCGGTGATCGCGCCGCCGAACATCATCGATGGGATGACCCGCAGCGGGTCGGCGGCCGCGAACGGAATGGCGCCCTCGGAGATGAAGCATGCGCCGAGAAGCCATGCGGCCCTGCCGTTCTCCCGCTCCGGCTCAGTGAACAGGCCGGGCCGGATGGTCGAGGCCAGCGCCATCGCCAGCGGGGGTACCATGCCCGCGGCCATCACGGCAGCCATGATTTCGAATGACGCAAGCGTGCCCGCAACGAGTCCGGCGGTGGCAAACGCGTAGGCCGCCTTGTTGACAGGGCCGCCCAGGTCGAAGCACATCATCAGGCCGAGGATGATGCCCAGAAGGATCGCCGAGGTGCCGGACATCCCGTTGAGCCAGTTCGTCAGGCTGGTGGTGACCCAGGCGAGCGGGCGACCGAGCAGCATGAACATCAATAGACCGACGGCCAGCGAGGCGAAGAGCGGAATGATGACCACGGGCATCAAACCCCTGAACCATTGCGGCACCCTGATACCGCTGATCCACAGGGCCGTGAACCCGGCGATCAGGCCGCCGACGATACCGCCGATGAACCCGGCGCCGACGAACACTGCAACCGCACCAGCGGTGAAACCCGGTGCGATACCGGGCCGGTCGGCGATCGCGAAGGCGATGTAGCCGGCCAGCGCCGGAACCAGGAACGAAAACGCCAGCCCGCCCAGGCTGAACAGGACTGCGCCGATATATTGCGCAAGGCCGCCGCTTGGCAGATTGGTCAGCGAGTTGGTTAGCGCGATGATGTTGCCCAGCGACTGTGACTGCCCCGCAGGCTTGTTGGCGATCTCGTAGCCGCCGAACAAGAAACCCAGCGCGATGAGCAGCCCGCCGGCCGCGACGAACGGGATCATGTAGCTCACGCCGGTCAGCAGGATCTGCCGGGTCCTGGTGCCCCAACCAACGCCGCCGGCGGTTGTTGCCGCCGACGCGGCGGCGGGCTCGCCGCCCCCTTGCACGCGAGGCGCTGCTGGATCGGCCGATGCAGCGAGCGCCTCGGCCACCATCTTGTCCGGTTCGTTGATGGCGCGTTTGACGCCGGATGCGACGACGGGCTTGCCTGCGAACCGCTGCTTGTCCTTGACCCCGACGTCGGTGGCGAAGATGACCGCGTCGGCTTCGGCGATAGTCGCCGCCGGCAGCGGTGTGCTGCCCGACGAGCCCTGCGTCTCCACATGAAGCGTCGCTCCTGCCTTCTTCGCGGCGGCGACCAGCGAATCGGCGGCCATGTAGGTGTGGGCGATGCCGGTCGGGCATGCGGTGACCGCGACAAGCGTCTTGGGGGCAGCCTTTAGCGGTTCGGCTGCGGGCTTGGGTTTTTCTGGCGTCGCATTGAGGACGCCGTCGACCAGCTCGACGACTTCGCCGGGCGTCGTCGCATTGCGGAGCGACTCGACGAAGTCCTTGCGCACAAGGGCCCTTGCGAGGCTGGACAGCAGTTTCATGTGCTCGGCTCCGCCGGATTCTGGAGCCGCGATGAGGAACGCCAGGTCCGCTGGCCCGTCGGGCGCCCCGAAGTCGACGGCCGGGTTCAGCCGCGCGAACCCGATCGAGGCGGTGTCGACGTACGGAGATCGGCAGTGCGGGATCGCGATGCCGCCGGGCAGCCCGGTGGCCGACTGCTCCTCGCGCGCCATCGCCGCGGCGATCAGCCCCTCGGTGTCGGTGGTGCGTCCGGCGTCGGCGAGCCGTTTGACGAGCCGGGCGATAACCGTCTGCTTGTCGCCCCCGTCGACATCGATGTCGAGCAGGACCAGATCGGTGTTGATGATCGGCTGTGCTGCGGTGCTGGTCATGGCGATACTTTCGTGTTGGTGTTGGCGAGATCAGGGGCAATCGGCGTCACTCGGACGGCATCGAGGTCGACCTGGGCCGGTGCGGGGAGGGCGGATCCGGGCAGCGCGGCCGCGGCGCTTCCGTACGCGACCGCCATCTGCAGGCGCTTGGGGGGAACCGCCCCGCCCACGTCGGCGCGGAGGTAGCCGGCCAGCGAGGCGTCGCCGGCGCCGACGGTGCTGCGCGCGACGATGGGCGCCGGCGTGGCCATCCAGCTGCCGGTCTGATCGACGAGTACCGCCCCTGCGGCGCCAAGGGTGGCGAGCACCGCGCGCACGCCGCGGTCGACCAGCTGACGGGCTGCCGAGACGACGGGCTCTGGATCGCCTTGGGCGACCGCGGCTTCCAGCGCCTGCGGCGAGTGGCCGAGCACGCCTGCGAGCTCCTCGGCATTCGGCTTGATCAAGTCGGGGGCGGCCCGGTCGAAGGATTCGACGAGGGCCGCGAGAGGACGTTCGGAGGTGTCGATAGCGACCCGGCACGGATACGGCTCGAGCAGCGCGACGACGTCGGCGTACCACTGGTCCGGCACACCCGGCGGCAGCGAACCGGACAGCACAACCCACGCTGCGGTCTCTGCGCTCGCGACCACGGACCGGGTCAGCGCGTCGAGGGCGGCGGCATGCAGCGCGGCCCCCGGCTCGTTGAGTTTTGTTGTGGTGCCGTCGTGTTCGGTGATGGCGAGGTTGGTCCGCACCGCACCGGCGCTCGGCACACACCGAAACGGCACCGCGCTGGCTTGAAGGGCGGCCACCAGCGGATCGTTGGCGGGGGCGGGCAGCACCGCCACGGCGTCAAGCCCGGCCAGCGTCAACGCGCGTGCGACGTTGACGCCCTTACCTCCTGGTTCGGTGGTCACCGACGAAACCCGGTGCACTGCACCGCGGGTGAGCGGCGCGCTTAGCGTGACCGTGCGGTCGATGCTCGGGTTGGGGGTGACGGTGACGATCATGCGACTACTACCTCGACGCCACTCTCGGTCAACTGGTCGCGATCGGCGGCGCTGATCTCCGAGTCGGTGATCAGGGTGTCGACACTGGAGATCGGGGCGAAGCTGACGAAGTCCTCGCGGCCGATCTTCGACGAATCAGCGGCCACCACAACATAGTTAGCGGCGCGGACCATGGCCCGCTTGACCGTGGCCTCGTCGCTGTCCGGTGTGGACAGGCCGTGGCGCACGCTTATCGCGTTGGTGCCGATGAACGCGATGTCCACCCGCAGCGTGTCGAGCACGCGCAGCGTCTGCTCGCCGACCGCCGCCTGGGTCAGACCACGGACCCGGCCGCCGAGGAGTTGCAGGGAGACCGACGGCATGGCCGCCAGCCGGGCGGCGATCGGCACCGAGTTGGTCACCACAATCAGTTCACGGTCGGCAGGCAACTGGGCCGCGATGCGCGCGGTGGTGGTTCCTGCGTCCAGCAGCACGCTGGCACCGCCGAGCGGAAAGAACTCGGTGGCGGCCGCGGCGATGGCGTCCTTGTGTTCGGAGCGGGTGGTCTCCCGCTCACCGACACCGGGCTCGACGAGGTGCAGCGCACGGGCCGGCACGGCGCCGCCGTGCACCCGCCGCAGCACGCCCGCCTTGTCAAGGACGGCGAGGTCTCGCCTCACCGTCTCGGTGGTGACGTCGTAGGCCTGTGCCAGCTCGGCCACCGACGCACGGCCATGCGACATCACCAGCGAAGCGATCGCTTGCTGACGCTCTTCGGCATACATGAAGCTCCGTTTGTGTGGGTATTGGCCCGGTTGGATGTGGATATAGTTGGTTTTACTACTGTTCGTGTTGACTTGTCAAGATATTCTTGTAATCTGCTTCACATGACCGCTTCATCCCCGCCTACGTCACGTCCGCAGGACAGCGCCTCCGCCGGCTACCCGGCCGGCACGGTGTTGCGGGGTGTCCCGGTGGTCGCCGGTGTCCAGTACGCACCGGTGATCCGGCCTGGGCGGCTGCCCGTCGTCGACGGCGGCACGTCTGACGCCTCGATCGACGAAGCCGACCGCCCCGCCGAGGCCGCACGGTTCGGGGCCGCAGCCACCGCTGTGGCCACCCGGTTGCGGGACCGCGCCGCGCACGCGACGGGCGCGGCGTCGGAGGTTCTTGCCGCCACCGCCACGCTGGCCCAGGACCGTGCCTGGCTGGGAGCCGCCGAGAAGCGCATCAAGGAAGGCACACCGGCGGCGCGGGCGGTGGCTGCGGCGGTCGAGCAATTCGTCGCCATGTTCACGCAACTCGGCGGCCTGATGGCCGAACGCGTCACCGATCTGCAGGACATCCGCGACCGTGTCATCGCCGAACTCAGCGGTCTGCCCGAGCCCGGCGTTCCGCTGCCCGATAGTCCGTCGATCCTGTGCGCCGAGGATCTCGCGCCCGCCGACACCGCGGGTCTGGATCCGAAACTCGTTGTCGCCCTGGCCACCACGTTGGGCGGGCCGACCAGCCACACCGCGATCATCGCCCGCCAACTCGGCATCCCATGCGTCGTCGCCGTCGCGGGGCTGGATCCCGTTGCGGCAGGAACGATGGTGCTGGTTGACGGCACCCTTGGCACCGTCACGGTGTCGCCGGATCACGCCACCGCTGGCGAGGCCGTAGCCACGGCTCAGCGCGAGGCTGAACGGGCAGCGCACTGGTCCGGTCCCGGCGCCACCGCCGACGGGCACGCGGTGTCGATCCTCGTCAACGTCCAAGACGGCGCCGCGGCCCGCTCCGCCCGCGAGACGCCCGCCGAGGGCGTCGGGCTGTTCCGCACCGAACTGTGCTTTCTCAATCGCGAAACCGAGCCCAGCGTCGAGGAGCAGGCAGACATCTATGCGCAAGTGCTTGAGGCGTTTTCCGGCCGCAAGGTGGTGATCCGGACGCTGGACGCCGGGTCTGACAAGCCACTGAAATTCGTCGGCCATGCGGAGGAGGCCAACCCCGCGCTTGGTGTGCGAGGCATCCGCATCGCCGTTGGCAACCCGGGACTGCTCGACCGGCAGCTAACGGCCATCGCCGGCGCGGCGCAGCGCACGGGCACCGCGCCGTGGGTGATGGCGCCGATGATCGCCACCGCGGAGGAAGCCGAAAGCTTTGCCGCGCAGGCGCGCTCGCATGGCCTCACCGCGGGGGTGATGATCGAGGTGCCCGCGGCCGCGCTGCTGGCCGACCGGATTCTCCAACACGTCGACTTC
>JGI12053J15887_10000527_pt1 | contig 15610 bp, 13 predicted proteins | sample MedBloCAOM1_O3_FD_15887 | JGI IMG/M metagenome (IMG submission 15887)
AACTGAGTGCCGCCGTCGGGCGGCAGTCGTGATCGAACCAGTCTCCGCCAATAGTCTCCGCAAAACGGGAATATCCGCGGACATGGCCGGAGACTTTCGGCGATTTCAACCTCAAGATCGGCGAACTGGGAGTCTGGAGACGAAATCGAATACGCGAAAAGCCGGGATTTCCGGCCCATTCCCGCGTCTCCTGGGGAGCCTGGCCGAACGCCGGAATGCCTGGCTGGGGCGGGAGGATTCGAACCTCCGCATGGGGGAATCAAAATCCCCTGCCTTACCACTTGGCGACGCCCCAACAGACGGTCCGGAAAGCGGCGGGGCTGGCCTCGCGCGGATTTCCTCTGGCACCGCCGGTCTATAGAGGGAGGTGAGCCATTTCAACAGCCTATCGACCGAATTCGGGTTGAATCGGAGGTTGGGTTTATCGCCCGATAATGAACTCATTTCCTCCTGCAAAGGCGGGGCTTTTCCGGCTGCAATACATGGTTTCCCGTTCCCCGCGGCTCGATTCGACCAAGGGGAGAGTTGAGAGAACCCCGGTTTCGTGGGAAGACGGCAGGCTCAAGCTCATCCCTAGCTGAGACCCTGCCATGACCTACCGCGCGCCGATCAACGACATGCTGCTGGCTCTCAATCATGGCGCGGGGCTGCAGGCGGCCGTGAAGGCCGGCCATTACGGCGACTTCGACAACGACATCACCACCGCCGTGCTAGAGGAAGCCGGACGGTTTGCCTCCGACGTGCTGGCGCCGCTCAATCGCGTCGGCGACGAACATGGCATCAAGCTCGAGGCCGACAAGGTGACCACCGCTCCCGGCTGGCCTGATGCCTATCAGCGCTGGGCGGCAGCGGGGTGGAACGCGGTTTCCGGGCCGGAGGCGTTCGGCGGCCAGGGCCTGCCGCTTGCGATCAATGCGGCCTGTACCGAGATCTGGAGCGCATCGAACATCGCCTTCGGGCTGTGCCCGCTGCTGACGTTGAGCGCGATCGAGGCGCTCGACGCCCATGGCAGCGATGAGCTGAAGAAGATCTATCTGGAAAAGCTGGTGTCCGGCGAATGGACCGGCACCATGCAGCTCACCGAGCCGCAGGCGGGATCCGATGTCGGCGCGCTGCGCACCCGCGCCGAGCGCGCGCCGGACGGCAGATACCGCATCAAGGGTACAAAAATTTTCATCACCTATGGCGACCACGACATGACCGATAACATCGTGCATTTCGTGCTGGCGCGATTGCCCGATGCGCCGGCGGGCACCAAAGGCATTTCGCTGTTTTTGATTCCGAAATTCCTCGTCAACGCCGACGGCTCGCTCGGCGCGCGCAACGATATCTATCCGAGCGGCGTCGAGCACAAGCTCGGCATGCATGCGTCGCCGACCTGCACCATGACGATGGGCGATCACGGCGGCGCCATCGGCTACCTGGTCGGCGAGGAAAACCGCGGCATGCTCTGCATGTTCACGATGATGAACCAGGCCCGGCTCGGCGTCGGCCTCGAGGGCGTCGGCATTGCCGACCGCGCCTACCAGCAGGCGCTGGCCTTCGCGCAGGAGCGTCGTCAGGGCCGCGCCGTCGGCAAGCAGGACAACGGGCTCGATCCCATCATTGTGCATCCCGACGTCAAGCGGATGCTGATGCAGATGCGCGCGCTGACGGCTGCGGCGCGCACGATCTGCTACGCCACCGCCGTGGCACTGGACGTCGCCGCACGCGCGACCGACGCCAAGGTGCGCAGCGACGCCGCGGCACGCGGGACGCTGCTGACGCCAATCGCAAAAGCGTTCTCCACCGACATCGGCAATGAGGTGACGTCGCTTGGCGTGCAAGTCCATGGCGGCATGGGGTTCATCGAGGAAACCGGCGCCGCGCAGCATTATCGCGATGCCCGCATCACCTCGATCTATGAAGGCACCAACGGCATCCAGTCGATCGATCTGGTGACGCGCAAGCTCGCCGCCAATGGCGGTGCGTCGGTGTGGGCGCTGCTCGATGAACTCTCCGGCATCGTCGGCAAGGTCGAAGCCTCGAACGATCCCGCCTTCGGCACCACCGGGACAAAATTGCGCGACGCCCTGGGATCGCTCGAGCGGGCGAGCCGGTGGCTGCTGGAGCGCGTGAACTCTGCGCCGAACGATGCCCTGGCGGGTGCTACGCCTTATCTCCGGCTGTTCGGATCGACCCTCGGCGGATGCATGCTGGCCGGTGAAGCGCTCGCCGCCCGCGATCTCGGCGAGGGCGCCGGCGATCCGCAACGCTATGTCACGCTGGCGCGGTTCTTTGCCGAGAACATCACGGTGCAGGCGGGATCGCTGGAGCGGACGGTGACCGACAGCGCCGAGGCGGTGAACGGCGCGGATGCGGTGCTGCTGGCGTAGGCAGCCGTCCACCCGGGATGGGCCACGTGCTAGAGACATGATTTAACGATCCCGCGGCGCAATGCGTCCGAGTTGTGCATGAAATTGTCCCTCGAAACAAAAGAGGGAGCAGGGAATGCCGGGTGCGCGCTGCACCCCCGGTTTCGTGTGCAAAAGGCACAAGGAAAAACGCACACGAGCATACAGGTTCAGCGGAGGCAATCCGACATTCCCTGCGCAATGGCTTTACGGCTTACTTCGTGCTCCCCGGCGATCGGGCTTGTTTGACACCGTCGTCTCACGGGATATGGCACGTTGGCCCGGTCGGGCTTCCGCACCTCCGCAAGACTTGACGCCAACCATTGAGGCGTCAGGACCACACGACTTCACCGTACGCTTCAGCATCGCTCGTCAGCACGTCCTGTGACCGCTCACGGACCGTAAAGCCCGCCCTGCCATCCCATCGCGCACACGATGCCGCCGCGTCCACCACATCCCATCCCAACGTTCGTGACGATGGCCAACGCCCCTTCCTCGGGGACAGGATGGCGGGAGTCCTAAAAGTGATTTGCCCGACGGCGAAAGCGAAAATTTGCCCGTCGGGTTGTTTTGCCGCAGCCACGGAGCAGTGGGATGGGTAAGGGCGCGAAGGGCCGTGGCGACCCTCGATCGGAGCAGGTTTCGTAAATGATGGGTGTCGCTTCGCTCCACCCATCCCACGCGCTGCAACTGCGATGGAGGCAGTGCGGGTTAGTGAGGGCGTGAATCCATAAAACGAGAGGCGTTGGCGAGCATCCGCTTTGGTGCGCATAACGGACTTAAGTCGGACATCGCGCCATATCCGAAATTTGCCACGACCGGACAGTCGCAGTCGGCGTCGCCGGGAACACGTTGTCGCGAGATCTCCCCTGCGCGGCCTGCCAATAACAGTGCGCCGCCGTCTGGCTGGTGCTAGAATTCAGTCGGTCCCAACGGCGTCCGCTGCCATGAACCAGAACATCCGATTATTTCGGGGACCCCGGAGAGCGTGCAGTATCGCCCATGCGGTAAGCGGCGAAGGCCCGCCGCTGGTGATGGCGGCGACTTGGCTCACGCGAGCGCGAACCGATGCTTCATTTAAGCAGAATCGGACGCGCGCGCTCGGAGTGTCAGAGATCATGGAGGAAAACATGCGTGCATCAATGAGCCGCTCGATTCCGGCCGCCTTGATCGGGGCATCGCTTGCCGTCGCCATCCCTGCGTCGGCGGGCGCCAACGTCATCACCGATTGGGATGAGAAAGCGGTCGCTGTCGTTACGCCAATGTCCAGCCTTGGCGGCACCTCACCGTACATGGCTGTGCGGATGATGGGGATGGTCCACGCAGCGATGTTCGACGCGGTCAATTCGATCGAGCAGCGCTACCGGCCGTATCTGGCGCAGCTGCCTGCCGACCCCACAACGTCGAAGGAAGCCACCGCCGCGGCTGCCGCCGCTGCGGTATTGGCGACAATTGATGAAAAGACAGCGGGTGACATGAAGGCCATCCTCGCGACCTACCTCGCGCCGCTTCCCGAGGGCGTAGCGAAATCGGACGGCGTCAAGCTTGGCTTGGCCGTTGCGGCAAAAGTGTTGGAGGCGCGGGCGAACGACGGCTGCGATGCGCCTGATGCCTACCTGCCGAGGACCACACCTGGCGTCTATGTGCCGACCGCGATCACGCTGTCTTCAATGTGGCCTAAAATGAAGCCGTTCGCCATGTCCAGCCCATCGCAATTCCGGCCAAAGCCGCCGATTGCGCTGGATAGCAAGGCGTGGGCGACAGAGTACAACGAGATCAAGGACTATGGCGGAAAGATCAGTACGAAGCGAACGACCGAGCAGACCGAGACGGCCCTGTTCTGGACCAGTCCGCTTTTGGCCTATCAGCCCTTGATGCGCCAGCTCGTAACCGCAAAGCAGATGGGTGTCGTCGACAGCGCACGCTTCATGGCGCTCGAGGCGGTTGCGCTCAACGACGCGATCATCGCTGTGTTGGACGCCAAGTACCATTACAACTTCTGGCGGCCGATCACGGCAATTCGCAACGGCGATATCGATGGCAACCCGGCCACCGATCGTGAGGCAACCTGGCAGCCGATCGCCAACACGCCGATGCATCCGGAATACCCGTGCTCGCATTGCATCCAGAGCGGCAGCGTCGCAGCCGTCGTCAAGGCGGTGCTGGGAGGCGAGGACATCCCCGAGGTCGCGCTGACAAGCCCGGCGACCCCCGGCGTCACCCATCGTTGGACCAACATGACGGCCTTTACCGAAGAAATTGCAAATGCTCGCATCTGGGCCGGCTTCCATTACCGCTTCTCGACCCGCGTCGGGACGGATATGGGGCTTCAGATAGGCGAATACGTTGTGAAAAACATGATGCAGCCAGTTGTGACGAGTTCACGGTGAACGGTTGCTGCGCCGGACGTCCACGAGCGAGTCCGGCGTAGTTCCGTTGGCGACACAATCCCAGCGACAAGTGGTCCACAGCTTTCGCACGAGTTACCCCGATGGAGCGTGCGGGCGCTGCGTGCTTGTGAGTCCGCGCTTTAGCCGAAATTCTGCAGGCTTGGAAACGTCTCCAATAGCCAGATGCTGACGTTGGATACCGCGCCGGTGAGAAAGCCGATCCCGGTGATGACCATCAGCACCCCCATGGCATGCTCGACGCTGGCGAGATGCCCCTTCATCCGCGAGAACAGCGACGAGAACTGTTCTACCATGAAAGCCGCAATCAGAAATGGAATTCCGAGTCCTGCGGAATACACCGCGAGCAGGCCCGCGCCTTTCGTCACGGTCGCCTCGGCCGCCGCCACCGACAGAATTGCCGCCAGGATCGGGCCGATGCAGGGCGTCCAGCCGAACGCAAACGCCAGCCCCATCACATAGGCCCCCCACAAGCCTACCGGCCTTGGAATCGGCAACCGCCCTTCCCGCATCAAAAATCCGATCCGCGTCAGCCCGAGGAAGTGCAGGCCCATGATGATGATGACGATGCCGGCGACGATCGAGAGTTCCCCCGACCAGGCGCGGATCAACCCTCCGATCAGGGAGGCGCTGGCGCCGAGCGCCACGAACACGGTGGAAAAGCCGAGCACGAACATCACGGCCGCACCCATCACCGCGCGCTTCGAGGACGATACCGCTTCATCATTGACGACATGCTCGATGGTCGCGCCGGTCAGGTACACCAGATAGGGCGGCACCAAAGGCAGCACGCACGGCGACAGGAAGCTGACAAGGCCGGCAATCAGCGCGGCGGGAATCGAGACATCGTGAATCATGCAGTCGTCGAACCATGTTGACCGGGACCGGCGTCAAGATCCGGGCCTTGTCCAATTGAACTATCCACCGACTTTCCGATCTCGACGCTTTCAGAAGCTGCAAGAAGTTGCTGGAATCCCGAAGATATCACGGAATTTTCACCACAATATCCGGGCCGCCTGTTTTGGCACATTTGTTGCTCGAAATAGGCCCAATCGACCAGGGGAGCAAGTCATGTCAACCATCTCTGCGACTGCGGTAAGCGCACCAAAACCTCTCTACCAATCACTTTTCGTTCAGGTCCTGGTCGCTTTGCTGCTGGGAGTAGCGCTTGGCGTGGCGGTGCCGGATTTTGCCGTCGAGCTCAAGATCTTGAGCGACGCCTTTTTGAAGCTGATTTCGATGATCGTCGCACCGATCGTGTTCTGCGTCGTGGTGCACGGCATCGCGGGCGCCGGCGACCTCAAGAAGGTCGGCCGGGTCGGCGTCAAGGCGCTGATCTATTTCGAGGTCATGACCACGGTCGCGCTGGTCGTCGGCCTGCTTCTCGCCTACCTGTTCGGGCCGGGCCACGGCATGAACATCGATACCTCGACGCTGGACCCCAAGGCGCTCAGTAGCTTTGCCGACAACGCGCACAAGCTGCAGGGCGGCGGCATCGGCAGCTTCCTCATGAATATCATTCCGACCACCTCTTTCGACGCGCTGTCGCGCAATGACGTGCTCCAGGTGCTGTTCTTCGCGATCATTTTCGGCGTCAGCCTCGCGCTGGTCGGAGGAGAAAAGGGCGAGCGCATCGGCTCGCTGATCGACGCGGTATCGACCGTTCTGTTCCGGGCGATGGGGTTGATCGTACGTTTGGCCCCGCTGGGCGTGCTGGGAGCGGTCGCCTATACGGTCGGCAAATACGGTGTCGGCTCGCTGAAGCAGCTGATCTCGCTGGTTGCCCTGTTTTATGTGTCGCTGGCGATCTTCGTCCTCGGCGTGCTCGGCAGCGTCATGGCGCTGGTCGGACTGAACATCTTCAAGTTCTTGGGCTATCTGCGCGAGGAACTGACGATCGTTCTCGCGACCGCGTCGTCGGACGCGGTGCTTCCGCAGATTATGCGCAAACTTGAGCGGCTGGGCGTGAAAGATTCGGTCGTCGGGCTGGTTATCCCGACCGGCTATTCGTTCAATCTCGACGCGTTCTCGATCTACCTGACGCTTGCGGTCGTTTTCATCGCCCAGGCCACCAACACGCCGCTTTCCTTCGGGGATCTGTTGCTGGTGCTGGGCGTATCGCTGGTCACATCGAAGGGCGCGCATGGCGTTCCCGGTTCGGCGATTGTCATCCTTGCCGCCACGCTGAATGCCGTGCCCAGTATTCCCGCGATTGGTCTCGTGCTGGTGCTTTCAGTGGACTGGTTCATCGGCATGGCCCGCGCGCTCGGCAATCTGATCGGCAACTGCGTGGCTACCGTCGTCGTTGCGGGGTGGGAGGGCGATCTCGACCGCGCCAAGGCGCACCGCGTGCTCGACGGCGACGAACTGGTGGACGTGACGGCGGGTTGAGATCAGGGACAGAAGTTTTGATCGGGCGCGGCGGCAGGTGCGCAACCGAGCATCCGCGTCGATCACCTCGATAGCGATCAGCGGCGCCGGCCGGAAACCCGTGGACGTTGCTATTTGACCAGCTTCAGCGAGGCACGCCGCCGCTCGTTTTGCGGTGATTTCGGCTCTTCCGATCCTTCCGCGGGCCCGTCATCCGGCACCATCGCGTCGCACAAAGCCTTCAAATCCTGGTCCGAGACCTGATTGAGTTTCATCCGAAGCTGAAGAATTGCCACCGACAGCAATTGCGCCGTCTCCCGGTCAGTGCTGTCGGTGAGAACCGCCCGGCACTGCTCGAGGGCCATAAGGACCGAATGCAATCTTTCTTCCGAACTAGCCACCAGCGTTTTTTCCGACACCGAGCTTGCGAGGTAAAGTCGAGGCAATCCAATCGGTCGTTTCATACACCTCTCCATAAAGTCCGGATATCTTGGAAACGGCACGGTGAATTTCCCCCGCCGGCACGTCCTCGAGCGCATGACTGGCCGACGCATCGCACAAATAGGTGACCCTGTGATTGCGGTGGAACGCATCGATCAAGGTCGACAGGCAGGCCGATTCGCCGGCAAATCCCGCGAGCACGATGCCGCCCCGGCTCTGGTTCATCAAGGCGGCGAAGGGCTCGCAAGAGTAGCACGACGGACTGCTGCGTTCGAATACCATCTCGTTGCGATAGGGTTCAAAGCCCTCGATCCAACGGACGAAGGGTGTTGCGCGGTTGAAAAAGGCCGATTCGTTGAGCTGACGCATGAATGCAACCGGCAGCCCGATCTCGCGGGCATGATCCAGAACCCTCCGGCAATTGTCCAACGCGCGATCGATCTCGGAAATCGCCAGTAGCCGCGGTTTCGCCAGATATTCCTGCTGCATATCCACCAGGACGACAATCGGAACGTTCGATGAGTTTGCGAAGGTTCGAAGGCTAACAATTGAAGTCACGCGGCGGCCCTTTCAATGGTTAAGACGACGGGAGGCCGAAGTCCGTAGAATCCCGAGGGGCCGGGGCTGCCGGCCCGGCGGTAAGTATAAGCGTCAAAATGGAAATCCCTAGACCCGCGATAGTTGTGGTTCGGGCGAAATTCTGCCAAGTTTAGCGGGCTGAGAGGGTTGTGTATGCGTCTGGTGCTGGAAAGGGGCGTTCCTCAGGAGGAACGCCAAAAGGTCGCGATCGGAAGTCTCACGGATTGGGATGCGGCCAGGGTTTTTCTGGAAGTGGTGCGCTGTGGAAGCTTCAGGTCCGCGGCCGAGCGGCTTGATCTTTCCATCAATGTCGTTCGCAGGCGAATTGACGACTTTGAGCGCCAAATCGGCGCCACGCTGTTCACGCGCGACGTCCATGGCACACGCCTGACCGACGAAGGCTCGCTGGTTGTTTCGGCGGTCGAACGCATGGAGGCCGCTTCGTTCGACCTGCTGCGCGCCAGCAAATCCGTTACCCATACGCTTTCGGGCGAAGTCCGGGTCGCCGTCACCGAGGGCCTGGGTACATTCTGGCTGGCCCCTCGGCTGGTCGAATTCCAGCAATCGTTTCCCAACATCCTGGTCGATCTGCATTGCGCGATGCGCTCTGCCGACGTGTCGCGGCATGAGGCCGACGTGGCGATCCATTTGTCGCGACCGGCCGCACCTGACGTCAAGCTGGTCCGGCTCGGCCGAATGCATCTGATGTTCTTTGCCAGCCAGAAATACATCGATACTTACGGGGTCCCGAGAACCGTGGACGACTTTGCCAAGCACCGGCTGGTGATGCAGGTCGCCGACCAGACCGCCGCAAAAGAGAGTTTTGAGAGCTTTTTTCCAGGTCATTCCCAAGGGGACCTGCTGGTGATGAAAACAAACGTCAGCAGCGCCAATTACTGGGCGGTCGCCTACGGGGCCGGCATCGGCGTGTTTCCGTCCTACGCCTGCGAGCTCGGGGGAAAAATCATTCCTCTCGAGATCGAATTGCGCCGGCCATTCGATATTTGGCTTTCCTATCATCCGGGTAGCGGCCGTATCCCCCGGGTACGGCGCATGATCGACTGGCTGGTGGAGGCTTTCAATCCCGCGAAATTCCCTTGGTTTAAGGACGAATTCGTCCATCCAAGCGAGTTTAAAGCGGTATATAAGGGTGAATCCCTGACCCATCTATTCGGGGGCTTCTCGACCGAAGGACGGTAAAAGCAGAATGAAACAGGCAGCAGCAAAAAAAATGAAGCAGCGGAGTGCCGGAAAACCCGACATTGAATTGGGAAAACGGATTCGGCTGCGGCGCGTTGAGCAAAAAATCTCGCAGGCTGAGCTTGGCGACAAACTTGGCGTCAGCTTCCAGCAGGTTCAAAAATACGAGAAAGGCGTCAACCGCGTCGGTGCGGCCCGCCTTCAGCAAATCGCGACCGCGCTCGATGTACCCGTCACATTTTTCTACGACGGCGACGGCAAGGCGCGGGAAGTCGAAAGCCTGCTGTTCCTCGACAGCGCATTCAGCCTGAGGCTGCTGCGGGCTTACAGCAAGATCAAGGATCAGACCGTGCAGCGCCAGCTGGTCTCCTTGATGGAATCGATTGCCGCGAACGAAGACTAGGTGCGACTGGTTGGCCGATCCCGGTCCTTGCAAATTTTTAGTTTGCAGCACCATGGACGCGATCGATCAACCCTGGCGGATCGGGCGGCAATTTTTCGCCGCGCCACGCCACATGCTGGTCCGGCCGCGACAACACCAGCCCGCCGCCATAGAAAATGGCGGTACATGGGGGCTTGATATCGAGGATTTTTAGCGGCACGCCCAGGTTGCGAGCCGCGGCCTCGAACGCGACAACATCCAGCGCCGGATCGAACCTCGGCAGCGCTCATAGGCACCATTTACGAAAGTCCGATTTTGGGTCAGATCCGATCCGGTTCGTCCGGCGCCGACAGCCGGGCTTGTCGATTTCAACGTCAGCGCCGCCAGGGCGCATCCCAAGGGCACCCAACAAGGGCATCCAGCATGCGAAGAATGACACTCATTGCCATTGCCACGATGCTGGCGACCGCGTCGGCGTTTGCCCAAGGCGCAGGCACCACCGGCCCTGACATGGCCGACGCCGGCGCCGCGCCGCACCCGGCCAAACCGGTCAAGCCGGCAGCCGCATCCACCCCCGAGTCACGCTCGGCCGCGGCCTTGGCGCTGTCGCACGAACCGACTTTCGACGAGGGAACCGCGCAGCGGATCAAGGAGGCGGCGCTGAGCTATTCGGACCTTGCGGTGCGCGGCGGGTGGCCGGTCATACCCGCCGAGGCCAAATTCGCATCCGGCACGCAGGGACCGCTTGACGATCTGCTGCGCCAGCGTCTGTTGATCAGCGGCGATCTCGACCCGGACAAGGCGTCCGGTGGCTACGACGACGTGCTCGCCGAAAGCGTGAAGCGTTTTCAGGCGCGCCACGGCCTCGCGCCGACGGGAACGATGACGCCACGCACCCTCGCCGCCCTCAATGTCCCCGTGCAGAAACGGATCAAGCAGCTCGAGGCTTCGCTGGAGCGCCTCGAGAATATGAATTTCGCATTCGGCCAGCGTTACGTCGTGGTCAACCTGCCCGCGGCATTTGCCGAGGCGGTCGAAAACGATCATGTGGTGCGACGTTATCGCGTGATCGTCGGCAAGACCGAAAAGCCGTCCCCGACGCTGACCGCCGAAATCACCAGCGTCAATCTCAATCCCACATGGACCGTCCCGTCATCGATCGCGAAGACCGAAATCTCGGCGCATATGCGCAAAGATCCGGGCTATCTCGCCCGCATGCATATGGAGGTGCTCGATGCGCATGAGGCGCCGATCGATCCGCGATCGGTGGATTGGTCCGGCGCGCACACCCCGAATTTCACGGTGCGCCAGCAAAACGGCGGATGGAACGCGCTGGGTGCGGTGAAGATCGACATGCCCAACCCGTATTCGGTCTACATGCACGACACCAATCAGCGGAATCTGTTCAGCGACGACTATCGTTTCGACTCGCACGGCTGCTCGCGCGTCGACAACGTCCGCGACCTCGCCACCTGGCTGCTGTCCGAGGAGATGCCGAAATGGAACCGCGCCGCCATCGACGCGGCCATCGCCACCGGCCAGCGCGAGGATATCGCCCTGCCCAAAAAAGTCCCGGTGGCCTGGATCTATCTGACGGGGTGGATGACCAAAGACCAGACGGTTCAGTTCCGCAACGACATCTACGACCAGGACGAACAACTTCTGGAAGCCACCGCCGAAGAAGCCGCGTTCTTCAGCCAGGCGGCCAACCATCCCTTGACGGCGCACCTCGCGCAGTAGGCCTCATGGGATGATGGTTGCCGATCTGTGGCGGCTAACGCATATGACCGAAACGAGATTCGCCTTGGGGTGAATAAGTTCTCAGCGGGTCGTCCCTGCGAACGCAGGGACCCATCACCCCTGGCCTTAAAAGTAAAAAAGGGCTCTGCGCCAGTGCCGAAGACAGGAGTCCGCGCCCTATGGGTCCCTGCGTTCGCAGGGACGACCGGTTGAAATGCAAGAGTTAGGAAAATTCCATTTGCGATAGCCCCGTGTTGCGGAGTGGGCGCGCAGCGCCATTGCCGGGACACCGAAGCAGTGCTTCAATCCAAGCGCTTCAGACCCCAATCACCGAAAGCCGCGCCGATGCTCGACGTCCTCAAGAATGCCGACAAATCCTTCGCCGACGGCAAGATCCTGCAAGGGATCGCCGACGGCGTCGGCGTCATCACCTTCAACAATCCCGAAAAGCGCAACGCCATGTCGCTCGACATGTGGGAGGGGCTGGGTCACGCGTTGGTCGAATTGCGCGACGATGCAGATGTGCGCGTCGTGATCCTGGTCGGCGCCGGCGACAAGGCGTTCGTCTCGGGCGCCGATATCAGCCAGTTCGAGAAGACCCGCCACAACGCCGAGGCCTCGGAAGAATATTCAAAGAAGAGCGCCGCGCAGCGCGCGCTGCTGGCGGATTATCCGAAGCCGATCATCGCCTGCATCCGCGGCTTCTGTCTTGGCGGCGGCATGCAGGTCGCGATGGCGGCGGATATCCGCATCGCCTCTGAGAACAGCCAGTTCGGCATTCCCGCCGCAAAACTCGGCATCGCCTATGGCTATGACGGCCTCAAGCATCTGGTGTCGCTGGTCGGGCCATCATGGGCGCGGCTGTTGATGTATACGGGCATGCGGATCGATTCCGCGGAGGCGTTGCGGATCGGACTTGTCGATCGCGTGGTGCCCGATACCGAATTGTGGAACGCGACGTCCGAGATCGCCCGCGCCATTTCCGGCAACGCGCCGCTGGCCATCAAGGCCGCCAAGATCACCATCGCGCAGGTGCTGAAAGATTCCGATAAGCGCGACATGGACGCGATCAGGCAGATCGGCACCGACTGCATGGATAGCGAAGACTTCCGCGAGGGTCGCCGCGCCTTCATGGAAAAGCGCAAGCCGAGTTTCACCGGGCGGTAACATGCATAGACCCGTCGATACGTCAGGCAACGCGACCCCTCACGCGCAGGCGGCGCGGCTGCCGCTGTCGCGCTTCAAGGTGATCGATCTGACCCTGGCGCGCGCCGGCCCCTCCTGCGTGCGCACGCTGGCCGACTGGGGCGCCGACGTGGTCCGGGTCGAGCCGCCGCCCGGCGACGACGAGATCGGCGAACTGGTGGGCCGGCGCGACGGTTCGGATTTCCAGAACCTGCATCGCAACAAGCGCGCCATCACGCTGAACCTGAAGACCGACGAGGGCCGCGAAATCCTGATGCGGCTCGCCGAAAGGGCCGACGTCGTCGTCGAGAACATGCGGCCGGGCGTCACCAAGCGTCTCGGCGTCGATTTCGAATCCGTGAGGAAGCGCAATCCGCGCATCGTCTATGGCAGCATCTCCGGTTTTGGGCAGTACGGCCCCTATGCCGAGCGGCCGTCGATCGACCAGATCGCGCAGGGCATGTCCGGCATCATGTCGGTGACGGGAATACCGGGCCAGGGACCCTTACGCGTCGGCGTCGCCGTCACCGACATCATGGCGGGCGCGTTCCTCGCGCAGGGCATCCTGATCGCGCTGCTCGATCGCGAAGTCAGCGGCGAAGGCCGCTGGGTGCAGACCTCGCTGATCGAGGCCGGCATCACGCTGCTCGACTTTCAGGCCACGCGCTGGACCATGGACAAGAAGGTGCCGCCGCAGGAAGGCAACAACCATCCCACCAACACGCCGATGGGGCTTTTTCCGACCGCCGACGGCTTTCTCAACCTCGCCGCCACCAGCAACAAGAATTTCCAGAAATTCTGTGAGATCATCGACCGCGACAAGATGGTGACCGATCCGCGCTTTGCCTCGGCCGCGTTGCGGGGAAGAAATAGGCAGGCGCTGAACGAATTGATCGCCACCGCGTTGCGCGCAAAGTCCACCCGCGAGTGGTTCGAACGCATGGTGGAAGCCGGCCTTCCCTGCGGCCCGGTCTACAGCATCAAGGACACTTTTGCCGACCCGCAGGTCGAAGCACTGCGCATCAAGCGGTCGGTCGCGCATCCCCGCCTCGGCGAAATCGATCTGGTGGCGCAGCCCTGCGAAATGACCGGTTTTGATCGCGAGATCCGCACCGCCACGCCCGACCTCGGCGAACATAATGACGAGGTGTTGGGATCGCTGGGCTATGGGGCCGAGGAGATCGAGAAGCTGAAGGCGGCGGGTGTGATTTGAACGCCGATGGCTGCGGCCCGTGACCCGACGGGTCACAATATGATATAATTCACCTNTATATTTCGAACGAAATGCCGCAACACCAATCGCCCCTAACTTAAGGTTATGGTATGATGTCAGATATGACAAAACATCATGAAAGAGGCCATCGACGAGGTCTCGGCGCTGTCGGAATCCGATCAGGAGACCATCGGCCGGCAATTGCTTTCCCATGTGGAAAAGCTTCGCCGCCTTCGTGTGGAAATCGACCGGGGCGAACGTTCGCTTGATACCGGCCAGGGAAGCGAGCTCGACATAGACGCGTTTGTCGCACAGGCCAGAGAACGCCGTGGTGGCAACTGACAAGCCACTATTGACTTGGTCGCCCGAAGCGATAGCCGATTTGGAAGCAAATCTGGGATTTTTACGCTGAAGCGGCAGGGCAGCCCACCGCGGAAAAAGTAGTCCGTGAGATCGCCGAGACCTGCAGGATGGTCGAAGAGCATCCGCTTATCGGTCGCAAGCGAGACGAGGTCCGGCCCGGCCTGCGATCGTTGGTTTCCCATCCCAATGTCATTTTCTATCGCGTTCGAAACGACATTCCAGAGATCGTGCGCGTCCTTGATGGTAGGCGCGACATCGATTCCATCTTCCTCGATTGAAGAGCGCTGACTAGGCGTAATCCGCCGCTCACTAGCGACAAGACGGCGGGTTACGCCTTCGGCTAAAACCCGCCCTACGGACTACTTGCTGATATTGGCTAGGAAAATGTCGCACGAATTGACAATCAGAACGGCCAATCAGAATGACCTTCCGTCATTGTTAGAACTTTACAGGCAGCTACACCCTAATGATGAGACAATGTCCCCAGCAGTCGCGAGCAATATCCTAGCGCAATTCTCGCACTACTCGGGAAGCGCAATTTTTTTGGGCCTTCGAGATGACGCCGTCGTTACGACCTGCACTCTGATTGTCATTCCAAACCTTACACGAGGCGGTGCGCCCTATGCTCTTATCGAAAACGTTGTGACAGATGCACAACATCGGAAGCAAGGATACGGCAAGGTGATTCTAAAAACGGCAATTTCCACCGCATGGCGTCACGACTGCTACAAGGTCATGCTGCTAACGGGATCGAGAGATCCAGCTACGCTCAGGTTCTATGAGGAGGTGGGTTTCGAGCAAAGCAAGACCGGGTTTCAAGCCCGTAGGACGGATTGAGCCGAAGGCGTAATCCGCCTTTCATCTGCGCCAAGAAGGCGGGTTACGCCTTCGGCTACAACCCGCCCTGTGCTCGTTCCCCGGATGCCGCGCAGCGCCATCAGCGCGTTCACGGGTCCATCTCGCAGCGTCGATATGGGTCCCGGCTCTGCGGAGCAGCGCGAAGGGCGCTGCACCGCGTCCGGGACACGAGCGGAATTNGCTCTCGCCGCCGCGGTGATTTGCCCGTCGGGCATTTTTGTGTCCAGCCCCNTTTGCAAAAATATTTCGCTTCACCCGTCGGGCAAATCATCTCTACAANTTCGCGCCATCCCACCCCACAAGAGGGGCGTATCATGATCGTCACGGACGCGGGGTGGGATGCGGTGGACGCGGCAGCGTTTTGCGGGCAATGGAATTGCAGGGCGGGTCGAAAGACTTGTGAGCGATCGACAGCACGCGGACGAGAGATGTTGTTGCGTACGGCGAAGTCGTGTGGTCCTGACGCCCCGACGCTGGC
>JGI12053J15887_10000528_pt1 | contig 15608 bp, 18 predicted proteins | sample MedBloCAOM1_O3_FD_15887 | JGI IMG/M metagenome (IMG submission 15887)
TTCGTACGAGGCTGGTCTACGAAGGCGTCTGATCGTAACCCTGACGGCTCGAACATCGTACCGGAGCGTATTCAGCAACGCCAAGCGGCACTTCCCAGACGCCGCGGATTTTCGGACGCAGCGGTGAAGCGCAACCGCGATCACTTCATCTGGCCAAGCAGCTTGGCGGCGCCGCTTCCGGTCTTGGACATCGCCAGCAGCGCCTGACGCCCGCCGGCGGCATAGGCCGCGGCAGCGCGCAACAGCTCCCGCAGTTGCGCCGCGGCGCCAGGATCGAACCTGCACCACGCGCCGCCGGTCAGGCGCGCGATCTCGCGGAACGCCTGCTCAGCGACGGTGTCATGACCTTCCTGAAACATGAACACCGGCACCTTGAGCAGCCCAAGTTCGCCCGCCTTGGCGCAGAGATCGTCGATCGCCTCTTCCATGGCGTCGCCGACGAACACCACCGCGCGCACCGCGGAGGCTGTGGCCTCGCGCCGCGCTTCCGACAGCACCTTGCCGATCTGGGTGTTGCCGCCGCGGCAATCGATCTTGCTCATCAGCTTCGCCAGTTGCGCGCTGTCGGAAATCCAGCCGGTGGCGCGGCATTCATTGAAGCCGCGATAATAGACGAGGCGGATATCGAGACTGCCCAAGCCTGCCGCCTCGCGAAACATGTCGGCCTGCAGCGCACAGGCCATGTCCCATGTCGGCTGCCGGCTCATGGTGGCGTCGAGCGCAAACACCAGACGGCCCTTCGCGCCCGCGGCATGAGGCGACATCGCATGCGCCTTGGCAACGAAGGCAGCGATGTCGTCCGAAGCGGACGGCTTTTTCTCCGCCAATGAACCGGTTTTGCCGGACGCGGCTTTTTGTGCCGGGGACACCTCGGTTGCAGATTTCGGTTTGGTCGGTTCGCCAGACATCAGCGCTCGCAAATTGCTGCAAGCCTTATGTGGGCCGGGATCGGGGTGCGGTCAATGCGCGTGAGAGGAGCCAATCCTGCTCACGCCCGGACCGATGGAGGCCCGGACGGACGCGCGATGCCGACAGTCAGTTCTTGATTGGCGCGTAGAGCGCAACCGGGCCGGGCTCGGTGGTAATTTTCGGCGTGCTGGTGTCGACGGGGGCGATGTCGGCCGTATCGCTCAGGAACTTGTCAAGCATGCCCTGGATCGATGCCTTGGCCTCGTCGGGGCCGGTATCGCGCATGTCGTTGTGCTGGAAGCCGGTGTTGACGACCGTAATCCCGGCCTGCTCGCACACGTCGTCGGCCGGAATGACGCCAGGGTCGGGCTTGAAGACGGGGTCCTTCGAGCGGAATGAGAGGATCTTGAATTTGCCGTCTGTCATGAACGGCACGCGCAGATTGTCGAGCGTCACGACCTTCTTGATCTGATCGGGGTACATCTTGGCGAAATACATCGAGATGTCGCCGCCCATAGAATGTCCCACTATGGTCAGACGATCGAAGTCCGCATTCGNCTCGACCTTCTTCATTTCATCGACGGCAAAGCGGATGTTGGCAACGCCGCGTTGAATTTGCGGTAAACGGCCNACATAGAGTTCGCCGACTTTCGTCACCATCGGCGGATCGGTCGGCAGATCATGCTGGATGCTGATCGCNATGTAGCCGCGAGCGGCAAAGATGTTCGCGAGGAAAGAGTACTCGGTGAATTTGACGGTGTTGCCGTGGTTGAGAATTGCGACCGGCAACTTGATCATGCCGGCATCCGCCTGCATTTCCTTGTCGCGCCGTACCGCGATATCCACCGCGACCGGACGGTTATCGCGCGCCGGGTCGTTGAACGTCAGCGTCTCGTGGCGGATCGCCCATTTGCTCGCGGTGAAATACGCGACCGTGACCAGCACGCCAAGCGAAAGCAGAATGGCAATTCCACGCTTCATGTTCGTCCTCGGCGCAACCCCTCAGGGGCTATGTTCCACTGACTGGGACTCTGCGGTCCCTTGTCCATGATATATGTCACGGCGACGTGACAGGAAGAGTAAATGTTGTGAATTGGCCGCCTGTTCCTTGTGCGATGCACCCTGATATTGGGCAGTGCACAATAGGAGGCAAACGGCCCCGTCCTCATTGTGGGACGGCACAAATCACGGTTCGGTTCAGGTTTGAAGTGAAAGCCTGGTAAAAACGGGCCACGGAGCAGTTCGTTCCACCGCGCCACCGGCGCCGATAAGCCCAGCCAGTAACAGCTTACCGCTGGCTCTCTGGCGCCAAGCGCTCAGGCGCCAAGGATGTCGTGGAGTTCGAGTGGCTTGTCGACCTGGTTGAACCATTCGGCCCGGTTGGCGGCGCGGCGGCGGCCACGCTCGTCGAGCGGCAATTTCAACTGGCGCAGCAGGCTCGTGACCTCCTCGCGCGCCGTCACATGGCCCAAGCTTGGACGGGTGCCGAGGGTTGCTTCATCGAGGTCGTCGAGCGCGGTCAACCCGCGCGGAAAAAATTCCCGATAAACCACGCGCTCGGCGAAACCATCGATCGAGCGGAACCCGAGCCGGAACGACAAATCGTTCAGACTATCGGCGACAAGCTGCTTGTTGCGCGACCCGATCATCGACAGGCGGTTGCGGACCACGATCCAGTCGGTAGAGGCGCCGTCGAGCTGGCGGCGCTTGCGCCTTGTGTCTCGCACCATCTCCGCATAGTGGCTCTCGCCGGTCACGGAATAGGTCGCGGGGTCCACGGTCCCCAGCACGTCGAAATCGAGGAAGCTGTCGTTGATCGGCGTCACCAGGGTGTCGGCCATCGAATGCGCCAGACGCATCAGATAACTATCCGACCCGGGTGTGTCGATCACGATGAAATCGAAGGTGCGCTCGATTGCGCTGACGGCATCAATAAATTGATGGAATTCGGAAGTCTCGTTGTCGGCAATCTGCATGGTGTCGCCGAGCTTGATGCAGCAATGCACGGGGATCTCGAGGTCGAGGCCGGTACGGCGCGCCCAGGCGCTTCGGTTGTTGATGTATCGGGTGAAACTTTGCTGGCGGCAATCGAGATCGATGGTGGCGACGCGCTGGCCGGCTTTCATCAGGGCGACGGCAATATGCAAGGCTGTGGTGGATTTTCCCGAACCGCCCTTCTCATTGCCCAGCACGACGACATGCGCCGAGCCCGATTGCCCCTGACTAGCCTGCAGCAACATGTTTCATCCCCTGTAGATATCTTCAAATTACGCGCGACCGCGGTCAAGTGAAATGCGTGACAACACCCGCGCAATCGTCGGCCTCTGTCTTTTATGATGAATCCCGTGCTGAGTTTGGCGGTGTTTGTGATCGAGCGCACGTCTGGGGATATTTTTACTGGCAGTCCAACCTCGTCCGCGTGCGCCCGCTTGCAGACGAATCATCGACCTTGATAAGGTCGTCTTCCCCGCCGCCAGGTCAGGCTTGGCAGCCTTCTTAACCCCATCGATCGAGCCCAGATGTCGCGAAGTCCCATGATCGTCCGCACGGTGCCTGCATTGCGGCGCGCCCTCGATAGCCTGCGCGCGAAAAAGGCCACGACCGCGCTGGTACCGACCATGGGAGCACTCCATGACGGGCATGTGTCGCTGGTTCGGCTGGCGAAACGTCGCGCCGCGAAGGTCATCGTCTCGATCTTCGTCAACCCGACGCAGTTTGCGCCGTCAGAGGATTTCAGTTCTTACCCGCGCACCTGGAAGGCCGATGTCGCAAAACTCGCAGCCGAGGACGTCGACCTGATCTGGAACCCGGATGTCAAAACCATGTACCCGGACGGTTTTGCTACCAGGATTCTGCCCGAAGGGCCGGCCATCGCCGGTCTGGAAGATCGCTTCCGCCCGCACTTCTTCGGCGGCGTCGCCACCGTGGTCGGCAAGCTGTTCACCCAATGCCGGCCGGATTTCGCNATCTTCGGCGAAAAGGATTTCCAGCAATTGCGGGTGGTGACGCGGATGGCTGCGGATCTCGACCTCGGCGTCAAGGTGATCGGTTCCCGAACCGTGCGCGAGCGCGACGGCCTCGCGATGTCGTCGCGGAATGTCTATTTATCGCCGGAACAACGGCATCTGGCGCCGGCGCTGTACTGCGCCATGAAGGAAAGCGCCAAACGCTTGCGCGCGGGCGACGATATCGCGGCCGCGATGGCCGGCGGCGCTGAGCTGATAACGAACGCCGGTTTCATCCTCGACTATTTCGAGGCCCGCCATGCCGATACCCTTGCGCCGATCGCCTCGGTAAAGGACGGACCGGTGCGAATTCTGGTTGCCGCAAAGCTTGGAGACACACGCCTGATCGACAATGTCGGGGTTTAGCGCGTATTCCGCAAAAGCATGCCCCCGGACTTGATCAGAGGGTGGATACCGGTTTTGCGATCGGAATACGCGCCGCTTTAAAGTAATCCGAGATCGCGCAGTTCGCGGCGCATCGGTTCTGGCATCGCCGCGACAACAGCGGCGGCCGCCTTGCCGAGATCCGGCGGTGCGGCATCTTCCGTGAAATAGCGCCAGCCCTGGAACGCCCGCATCGGCCGCGGCGACACCGCGATCACCTTGGGCTTCATCACCAGCCGGCATCGTCCGATGCCGTCGCGATCGCGGAACGGTTCGATGGCGATGATTTTTTCACGGGCCGCGATTTCACCGCGAATGACCCAGTAGAGGGAGCCGCCCGCGAGTATCTCCTCGACGCGCTTCGGCGTCATCCGGGTGATGTGAATATGATGAAGCGGCAGGCCCTTTTTCTTCGCGGTCTGCATGCGCTCCGCGACCCAGCCCTTGAGTTCCTTTACTGACTCGCAGCCAACGGCAAGCTTGATGAGATGAAGCGGCATGGATGCGACGTTAGAGCATGATCCGGAAAAGTGGCAACCGGTTTTCCGAAAAGATCATGTTCACACAAAAAAATCAGCTAGAGTCTGATTTAACCCAGTTGAATCAGACTCTAGCGATCAGCGATGGTTTTTGAAAGCGTCACTCATTCGCCGCCGCGGGAGCGGACGCCGCTGCGGGAGCCGGCGCCGACGGCGCCAGCTGAACCGGCGCCGGTGTGCGCGCAGCTTTCGACGCGGGTTGCTTCTTGGCCGACGCGAGCGCGGGGGCGGGCGTCGAAGTCGGGCGCGGTGACGGCAATGGTGGGGTCGCCGCTGCTGATGCTGCCGGCGCACGCGCCGTCGCCGGGCCCGGCTCCGGCGTCATGATGCTGACCGGCGGGGTCGAGGCCGCGGTGGGAAATTCGGCGTTGGTGGGTTTGCCTGTTGGCATCGATGGCGCAAGCGTGGCGACCGGGCCTGTCGCTGCGGGGGACGGCGCGTTCCACGATGGCGCGTAACGCGAAATCAGGCCCTCGTACACCCGCTCATTCATATTAGCCACGATCTGGTTGTGATCGGTCATCGCCCGAAACGCCGCGCAGTCCGATGGGGTACAATGGTCGCGCGCGGCGAGCACGTAAGCCATCAGCCCGTAACGGTCGCGTTCGACCGCGCGGCGCACCATTTGCAATTCGGGTGTCATGCTTCTGTTTGCTGTGCCGACATCGCCTGAGGCGGTCAGCCGCGTGATCTGTGACGCCGCATAGGACAGCGCGGCGGCGGCCGAGTCGGCGGAACCGAACAAGGCTTTTTCGCACGCAGTTAGAACGATATCGCCCGCCAGATCGTCGATACACGACAGGGCCGGCAGCGCGGCGGTCACCGTCTGCGGGGATCGGGTCTCGGCGGACGTCTCACCGCCGTCCGGACCGAACCCTCTGATAGTAGCGGCCGCTGCGATGCCGATGACCAGCAGCGTGATCACCGTCAGCGCGCCATTGGCAACCGACTTCTCGGCTCGCAACAGCGTGATAAGAACGATGATTCCGAAAAACCCTGCCGCGGCCAGCGTCAGCCACATCGGAAAGGCCGGCGAACGCCAGAGTTGGTCGAGCGATGTAGCCCAGGCCCAGTTCATGCGCGATGTCCCTCAACGCAGCATAACGCGCATTCAGCGACGTGAATGCCCTCATCTGCATTTATCCGCACTCAGCTTCTCGCAGAGTGGTTCTGCGAACGGCGCGTTTTGACGGCGGGCAAACGGAATCCGCCCGGCGATGCGCTCTATTTTAGGAAATGTCGAGCTGACTTTCCTTGGCCACCCGTTCGAAAGCCTCGGTCGAGCTTTTGATCCGATACTGGCAGTCGTCGCCGTCGGTCGGGAGCAGCCGGATCACCTCATAGGTGCCGCTAGCGGCCGGACGCGCAACATTGCTGGCAGTAAAATAGACAGTCTCTCCAACGGTGAATTTGTGCTTCAACGCCCTCTCCATCACGCAAAAATGCCGGCTGTGCCCACGGTCCCGCTGCAACGGCCGACTGAAAAACCCTGCGGCTATATAGCACAGCGCCGGCCGCGTTGGCCAGTTACATCGGGACATAGCAAATACGCGAATTTTGCAGGTTTTTCAGGGCGATAAGCGAAGTCTCGCCGGTTCCGGAGTTAATGTTTCCGTCGCCGTCCGGAACCGTCGGGCCCGAGATTCAAGCCGTATGCGGGAGCTTGCCGTCGGGACTGGCATGGTCCACGGCCATGGGCAGCTGTTGCGCCAATATCTTGCCGAGCTGGTCGACCGGGATATTGAACCGCGCCGCCAATTGCTTGACGGTATCGCTGCCCAGCACCTGCTGTAGCTGTTCGGCCGTGATCGGCAGGTTCTGACCGTTTCCAATCCAGGATTTGACCTGATCGCCGAAGCCCGCCTGTTGCAGTTTGGCGACGATCGCGTTCAACCCGCCCTGGCTGCCATTGCCGAGCACTTGGCTCAGCACGACCGGAACCACAGCCGCCTCAAGCTGGCCGAGCGCGCCTTTGAAGGCAGGTGAGTTTTCCAGTGAATCGAGAATTCCCATGACCGACTCCTTTTCGCCGAATGCGCGACGCCGGTGCCAGATTCAGAGCGCTTCCGCAGACTGCCGTCAAGCCGCGATTGCGGCCAAGGTTTGGCAATTCGCGCTCACACCGTCTCGAACTTCTCGATCACGATGGTTTCGGCAAGGGCGGCGCGGGTCCACTCCTGAAAGGCCGGCAGCGACATCATCGCATCCATGTAGGCTTGCACTTCCGGCGCCACCTCGATCGCGTAGGTGCGGAAGCGATGCACCACCGGCGCAAACATGGCGTCCGCACCGCCAAAGGATCCGAACAGGAACGGCCCCAGCTTTCCGTAGCGCTCGCGGCACTCGATCCAGATCTGCTGAACACGCGCGATGTCGGCTCGCGCATCAGCCGAGAGCGCGATCGCGCCGACCGGGCGATGCAGGTTCATGCCGCATTCGTTGCGTAGTGCGGGGAAGCCCGAATGCATCTCCGCCGAAATCGAACGCGCATGCGCCCGGCGGGCACGGTCCTCGGGCCATAGTTGTATGTCCGGAAACCGTTCGGCGGCGTATTCGATAATGGCGAGCGAATCCCAGATCGTGACGTCGCCATCGACCAGCGCGGGTACCTTGCCGGAGTGCGTGAAACCAAGAATCCGCTGCTTGTCGGCGTCGCCGGTATAGAGCGGAATGAAAATCTCGTCGAACGGGATGTTGTTGGCTCGTAGCGCCATCCATGGCCGCATCGACCACGACGAATAGTTCTTGTTGCCGATCACAAGCTTCAAAGCCATCTCGAAGATATCCCTTATTGGTTTGTCACCCTGCCATAACGCGCTGGAAGCCTTCAACATCCTCGTGCCGGTTGCCGCGATTAAACATGCATGGCAGCATTCATGACCATCGGGGCTGCAGCAGCATGGGCGCATATTCGGTCGATATTGTAGCGGTCGGCTTCTTCATCCTCGAATGGACGGTGTACGCCGTCACGCTGGAACATACAGCGTATGGACGCGACAGCCTGTCCGCCCGCATGCATGTCTACCGCGAGGTCTGGATCCGGCGCATGCTCGACCGCCACACCCGCATGGTCGACATGCAGATCATGGCGTCGCTGCAAAACGGCACGGCCTTTTTTGCTTCCACCAGCCTGCTCGCAATCGGCGGCGCGCTGGCGTTGCTGCGATCGACCAACGATGCGCTGGCCGTGCTGAAGGCACTGCCGATCGATCTCAGCCCCTCGCCCGCGCTCTGGGAAATCAAATGCGTCGGGCTGGTGCTGATATTCGTCTACGCGTTCTTCAAATTCGCCTGGGCATACCGGCTGTTCAATTACGTCGCCATCCTGCTCGGAGCGATGCCGCCGGCCGAACAGCGCGACATGCCTGAAGCCGAAGCGCATGTCATGAGGACGACGAGACTGTTCGAAGCCGCCGGCCGGCATTTCAATCGCGGCCAGCGCGCGTTCTTCTTCGCGCTGGGCTATCTCGGCTGGTTTGTCAGTCCCTGGGTGTTGTTCGTCACCACCGCATTGGTCGTGATTGTCACCTGGCGCCGGCAGTTCGCCTCGAGCGCCTGGCGCGCGATGGGGAGCTAGGAGCCGCCCGTGAAATCCTTTGGCGTGAAACTGAGATCGAGCACTTTCCATTCGCCGTATCGGTCCGCCGGCAACATGGTGTAGGGCTGGCAAGCCTCCAGCGCATCGATTGCACTTTGCCGGAGATCGAGCCCCTTCAGGGTCGCGGTGCCCTCCACCACAACGGGCTCGGCCGCGATCTTGCCTTCAAGCGTCATGAACACCCGCAGCTTGATCCTGACGTTGTCGGACGGCGCGATCGATGCCGGCAGCTTCGAACAGGTCTTGAGACGGCGCCGAAACTCGGTGACGAGACTGGATGCAACATCGGCCTTCTCCGACGCGAGAGCGTCGAAACCGTCGCCGGGTTTGTCCTGGGGCAGACTTTGGGGCAGCTCCGGGGGCAGGCCCAGCATCACGTGGTACTTGATGGAAAGATCAGGCTCCGGAGGAATGTAGGCGGCTGTCGGAGCCGCCGATGGTGGCTGCGGCTGGGCAGCAGCTTGTTGCTGACCGAGGCGCGGCGTCGATAGCGCCGCCTGCTTTTGTGGCTGCGCTGCAGACGGCTGCGGGGCCGGTGCTGGTGAACCGGATGGCGCGGCTTTCGAGGAAAGATCGAAGGCGTCGGAAGGCTGCGCTTTTGGCGCAACCGGCTCTTCTTCTTTTTTGGGGGTCGGCATGGCCTCGGCCGGCGAGACGATATCGACCGTGATCGGCTCGGCGGTGACCGAACCGAACGGATGCACCTCGGCGAAGATCAGGACCATCGTCAGAGCCGACAGATGGCCTATCGCCGATGCTGCGATGCCTGAGCGTATCAACCGCCGTGGTTCCACCGTACTCAACAACGTTTTCGAAGTCGCCCCCAGGAGCTAGCATAGCGGGCAACACGGCAGCCTCAATCCCATTTCGGCGCGAAACCGAAATCGGTGAGCCGGCCCTTGGCGCTTCCCATCCGGGAGATCGCGTGCATCTCGTCGGCGGACAGCGAGAAGTCGAAGATGTCGATATTTTCCGACAGCCGCTCGATCCTTGAGGTCCGCGGTATCGCCGAAAGATTCTGCTGCACCAGCCAGCGCAGGCAAACCTGGGCGGCGCTCTTGCGGTGCGCCTGCCCGATCCGCGTCAGCGTCTGGTCGCCCTTGATACGGCCCTTCGCAACCGGACTATAGGCAACCAAAGCCATGCCGTGCCGCGCGCAGGCCTCCAGCACTTTCGACTGGTCGAGATAGGGGTGATATTCGACCTGATCGCACACCAGAGGCTCCGGGCATGCCGCAACCGCCTCGTCGATCAAGGCCACAGTAAAATTCGAGACGCCGATGTGCCGGGCCATGCCGAGTTTCCTGACATGCGCCAGCGCGCCCAACGTCTCGGATAACGGCACCTGCGGATTGGGCCAGTGCAGCAGCAACAGATCGACTTCGGAGAGGCGCAGCTTGGTCAGGCTTTCCTTGGTGGATCGCTCGAGGTCATTTGGCGCGAAATGGGTGGTCCAGACCTTGGTCGTCACGAACACATCGTCGCGCCTCACCCTCGAGGCGCGCAGGCCCTCGCCGACCTCGCGTTCGTTCTCATAGACCTGCGCGGTATCGACGTGGCGATAGCCGAGCCTCAGCGCCTGCTCGACCAGACGCGCGCAGGTTCGCCCCCGCAGCTCCCAGGTGCCGAGCCCGATCGCGGGAATTTTGGCGCCGTTGGCCTCGACGAATTGCATGCCGGGTTGCTCGGACAGAAAAGAGCCCCATTATGTCCCGCAGGGATCGCGCTGCCAACCGAAGGCTGCCAGGAGTCAGGCTTTGGCCAAGGCGGCAAACACCATCTCGGGCGCGTGCGCAATCACGGCGAGAAGCGCCCGCGCCGGTCCGCGCGGCAAGCGCTTGCCCTGCTCCCAGTTCCGGATGGTCTCGACCGGCACGCCGAGGCGCGCGGCGAATTGCTGCTGCGTGAGGCGCGCGCGCCGTCGAAGGTCGCGTACCGCCGGAGAGGTCGCCGCTTCTGCCGGCGCGACGGAAGTCGTCGCCGGCGCGACGGAAGTCGTCGCCAGCACGGCAACAGGCATCGCCGGCACGAGCGGGAACTCCCGCCCGTCCCGCAGTTCGACGATCCGTCCGTCCGCCTTCAGCCGCAAGCGCTGCATGCCCGACTCCAGGAAGCCATGGTCGGCGATGCGCGTTAAGGTTTGATTAACGATACGGGGCGCGGCGTATCGATCTATTTCAGCCCGAACCACAGCGTCGCGATGCCGAGAAAAGAAAAGAAGCCGACCACGTCGGTGATGGTCGTGACGAAGGTGCCCGATGCCACCGCCGGGTCGGCCCGCACCCGCTCCAGCACCATCGGAATCAGAATGCCGCCAAGCGCGCCGGCAACCAGATTGCAGATGATCGCCAGCCCAATCACGACGCCAAGCCCTGGGATCTTGAACCAGGCCACCGCGGCGATGCCGGTAATGATGGCGAACGCAAGCCCGTTGACCAGGCCGACCAGGGCCTCGCGCATGACAACGCGAAGCGCGTTGTTCGAACCTAGCTCGCGGGTCGCCAAGGCACGCACCGCGACCGTCATGGTCTGCGTCGCGGCATTGCCGCCCTGGCTGGCGACGATCGGCGCCAGCACCGCCAGCGCCACCATTTTCTCCAGCTGGCCCTCGAACAGGCCCAGCACCGAGGACGCCAGAAAGGCGGTGGCGAGATTGACGAGCAGCCAGTTGAAGCGGCCCCGCGCGATGGTCCAGACGTTGTCGGACAATTCTTCGTCGCGGGTGACGCCGCCCAACGCCCTTAAGTCCTCATCCGCTTCTTCCTCGATCACGTCGACCACGTCGTCGACGGTGATGACGCCGACCAGCCGATTTGCGGTGTCGACGACGGGCGCTGCGACCAGATTGTACTTGCCGAACAGCCGCGCCACCTCTTCCTGGTCGTCCATGACCGAGACGCGGCGGCGGTCTTCATCGATCAGATCGGCCAGCGGCACCGGCCTGCGCGAACGCAACAGCGCGTCGAGCGACACCGCGCCCTGCCAGTGTTGCGCATGATCGACCGCGTAGATTTCGTAAAACCGGTCCGGCAGATCGGGCGTGTCGCGCATGTAGTCGATCGCCTGTCCCACGGTCCAGGCCGGCGGCACGGCGATGAATTCGGTCTGCATCCGCCGCCCGGCGGAGTTTTCCGGATAAAGCAGGCTGCGCTCGAGCGCGACGCGCTCCGTTGGCGGCAGTTTCTCGAGGATCTCGACCTTGTCTTGTTCGTCGAGGCTTTCGAGCAATTCGACGGCGTCGTCGGATTGCAGTTCGCGAACACCCTCCGCGACCCTCTCCGGCTGGAGTTCCTCGAGGATTTCCCCGCGGACGGAGTCGTCGACCTCGTTCAGCGCCGAGAAGTCGAAATCCGTGCCCGTCAGCTCCACGAGGTTGACGCGGTCGTCGGGCTCAAGCGCCGCGATCAGATCGCCAAGATCGGCCTCATGGAGTTCCGCGACCACGGCGCGCAGCAATGGCGTATCGGCGGCATGTATCGCGCTCGAGATTCTCTCGACGAATTCATGGCGAATTTCGCCATCTTCGTTACGCATCGGGAGACGGTCGAGTACCGGCGCATCGGCGGGTTGAGCAACGTCCATATTTTCGGCCATGCCATGCCTCGCCGGTTTGACAGAATTGCTCAACTCGTCTGAGTTGTCGGCTCAGGCATTACCCAATGGGCGACACATAGCGCAATGATAATATGCGGCGGCAAAATCGGGCTCGGAAGTTCATGAACGTGCTGTGGGCCAGCCTTGTCGCCTCGATGGCGTGGATAGCCGCGGCGCAGGCAGCGGACTGTCCGCGCAAGGGCACGGTCGGCACCTCACGCATTCTGAGCGTCGATGTTGCCGCCACCCCGCGGGTAGGGCTGAAGAATTTTCCGCAGACGCTGCCGCTCGCCGATCACGAGGTCGTCCTGACATTCGATGACGGCCCGTGGCCTCCGACGACGCCGCGGGTGCTGGCGGCCCTGGCAAACGAGTGCGTGCGGGCAACGTTCTTCCTGATCGGCAAGCCCGCCTCGGAACACCCGGACTTGGTGCGAAGGATCGCGGCCGAGGGCCACACCATCGGGCATCACACCTGGTTGCACCGCAGCCTGATGCGAATCCCGCCAGGCGAGACCACGGAGGAAATCGACCGGGGCATCGCCGCCGATGAAATGGCGCTTCACGGTGTCGCGACTACCACCCCAAGCACGCCGTTCTTTCGCTTTCCCGGCTTTGAGACGACGCCGGCGACGCTCGATCTGCTGCAGTCACGCGGCATCGTGGTGTTCGGCACCGATCTTTGGGCCAGCGACTGGAATCCGATGACGCCGAACCAAGAATTGAAGCTGATCATTGATCGGCTCAAAATCGCCCGCAAGGGGATCATCCTGTTCCACGACCCCAAAGCGCGAACCGCCGCCATGCTGCCGGCTTTTCTGCGCTACCTCCGGGACAATCACTATCGCGTGGTCCATCTGGTGCCGGCCGCGCCAAGCGCCGATTTTGAGGGCGTGCCCTGAACTTCAAATCATGTGAGGAAGTCGAACAGTTAAGGCGGCGTTCATGGCGCCCTGCGTAATGATTGCGGCGTAAATGGGAATGCAGACGGTGTTTCATGAACGGTAGGATGTTGGTTGGCGTTCGAAAGCGGCGATGGGCCGGCTTATGTTTGGCATTGCTCACCTGCATTGCCGCACAGGCTGCGTCCGCCGCCAATTGTCCCGGCCATCCCGATGCGCTCGGCACCTCGCGTACGCTCGTGGTCGATCCGCGCCAGCATCCCCGCATCGGCACCATGCAGTACGCCGAAACGCTGCCGCTCGAAGACCACGAAGTGGTGCTGACCTTCGATGACGGGCCGTTGCCGCGCAACAGCAATCAGGTTCTGGACATTCTCGCTTCGCAGTGCGTGAAGGCGACCTTCTTCATTATCGGCCGCATGGCGCAGGCTTATCCGGAAGGTGTGCGCAAGCTCAGCGGCGCCGGCCATACCGTGGGCAGCCACACCCAGAATCATCCGCTGAGCATGAACCGGATGTCGATCGAGCATGCAAGGCAGGAAATCGACGACGGAATCGCGTCGACGGCGGCGGCGCTCGGCGATCCCACCATGCTGGCGCCATTCTTCCGGATTCCCGGCCTCTCGCGCGCGGACGGCGTGGAGGATTATCTGGCATCGCAGGGCATCCAGGCCTGGAGCGCCGATTTTCCGGCCGACGACTGGCGGCATATTTCGTCCTCGCGCGTCTATGACCTCGCGATAAAACGGCTCGAGGACAAGGGAAGAGGCATTTTGCTGCTGCACGACATCCATGCCCGGACTGTCGCCGCCTTGCCGAGGATTCTGCATGAGCTGAAGGTGCGCGGCTATCGCATCGTCCATGTCGTGCCCGCGACGCTGCAAGAGCCGCCGACGCCGACTGAGGCGCAGCAATGGCGGCTGCATCCGTCGTCGGAAACGGTCGCGATCTCGCACTGGCCAAAGATCCCGACTTTTGTCTTCACCGACGCCGACACGCTTCCCGCCCCTGCGCTGTCGGATCTGGACGGGCCGAACGGAAAGTTGATCCCGCTTGTGGAGCCTTCCGATCGCACCCGACGGCTTGCGCGCGGCGTGCCGCTGCCGCGGGAAGCACCATGGCCGCGGCAATCGCCGCTCCCTCTGGACGGTGCCGCTATTGCCCTGCCCGTCCCGGCGCGGAGCATTTTCGAGATCCAGGAGAGGCCGCGCGCGGCCGTGCAAGCCGTCGCTCCATCTTCGCATCACGCTGAACAAGCCGTCCCGGCCCAGCGTCAGACGGATGGCCTCGCAGGCCAAAGAGACGCGCGCGACGGCTCAATCCGCCACGATCTTTGAAATGCAAAGCAGCACGATCATCGCGAGAAACAGCAGATCGATATACGAATTCATTTCGCCGGCGCGACGGAGCACGCTGACGTCACTGACGATTTGCTTGCGCGAGGCCGACGCGGCTGGGCCCTCCCCGGCCGCGCCCGCAAGACGGCGCGCCTCAAGCTCTAGCCGCTCGATGCGCTGGAAGAAATAAAATGAACGCAGGGCGGAGGCCGCGCGCATCGCGCTGTAGACCAGCACGAGGATCGCGAGGATCGCGCGTTGCTGATATTTCTCGATGAAGTTCAGGCTGTAATAAACCAGCGCCAGGAAGACGAAATTGGAGGTGAACCGATAGGCGTGGCTCAGGAATTTCATGCTCTGGTTCCTATCGATAGTCAGCGAGATAGTTTTGAATTGCGGGATTCCGGTCGGCAGGTCGCTATCGCCAGCCTGGGCGCCACCTCTGGCGATCTATGCCAAAGTTGTTACAGCAAGGCCACGGATGCGCCCCCGGGATTGCCGCAGACGCGGCGTCGCGAGCATCACGGACGCACGTCCCGGCTCTCTGCGGGCAATATTGCACGATTTTCGTGGTGCGCTCGGAGGGACTCGAACCCCCACGATGTTACTCACTGCCACCTCAAGGCAGCGCGTCTACCAATTCCGCCACGAGCGCTTAAAGAGATCGGCACCGGCATTGCGCCGGACCGGATCAACGGCGCGGGATGTAACAAATCAGGGATGGAGGGACAAGGCCCGTCGGCGGGGTCGTTTGGCTACCGGGTGCCCGGCGATTTCGGCAGCATTTGCTTGACTTCGACCGCGATGCGGTTGCGATCGACCAGCACCACGCCGCTGGCGATCGGCAGGTTGTTGGCGAGGATCTTGACCTCGTCCGCCTCGGTGGCGTCCAACTCGATGATGGCGCCGCGGCTCAGGCGCATTACCTGATGGACGGGCATGGTTGTGGTCCCGAGGACCACCATGAGATCGACGCTGACTTTATCGAGGGTTGGCACTGGAAAAGAGACCCGAACTACGCTTGCAAAATTGCCTGGTTCCAGATCACCACGTTATGGTTAGCCAATGGTTAATGACCGCCAAAACCTCGATTTGACGACGTTTGCTGCCCCTTCCAGCGGCCGCGCCGTCGAATGGCTGATATCCGACGCGCCGGTACCCTATCTCGAGGCCATCGCGGCCATGGAAGCGCGGGTTGCGGACATCGCCGAGCAGAGGGCGTCCGAGCTGGTCTGGCTGCTGGAACACCCCCCGCTCTACACCTCCGGGACCAGCGGCAAACCCAATGACCTGCTCGACCCCCGCTTCCCGATGTTTGCCACCGGGCGCGGCGGGCAGCT
>JGI12053J15887_10000529_pt1 | contig 15608 bp, 11 predicted proteins | sample MedBloCAOM1_O3_FD_15887 | JGI IMG/M metagenome (IMG submission 15887)
GCAATCGTCGTCCTGTCGGCGAATGACGTGATGTCGGTGGCAGCTTCGGACGCGCGCGGGGCGCGGACGCCGAACACAGCAGCGACGCTGCCCGCCCGGTAATCGGCCCGTGCACTACGAAACGACCTGATGCACGCGCTCGCGAGACGCGCCTCTACCAGGGTGTGCTCGGTCGGGTTCCTGGGAGTTTCAAAACTAAAGATTTGAGACAGTACGCCCGAGATCGATAGGCTGTCAGGAACTGCCAGCTCATCCAGTCTCAAAAGATGCCTCAAAACTTACGTCTCATATTGACATGTTCTGAGACTTTTGAGACGATAGTCGTATGGTCATCGACACCGCGCCCGCCGTCACCGGAACCCAACTCGGCTATGCCCGCGTCAGTACCGCGCATCAGTCGCTCGACCAGCAGCTCGACGCGCTCACCACAGCGGGCGCTGACACCACCCGCGTCTACACCGACAAGCTGTCGGGAACGTCTACACGGCTGCAGCGTCCCGGCCTGGCTGCGCTGCTGGACTATGCGAGGCAAGGTGACGCCATCGTCGTTGTTGGCATCGACCGTCTGGGCCGCAACGCCGCTGAGGTTATGACCACCATCCGCGACCTTGGTGAGCGCGGAATCGTGCTGCGGTCGCTTCGTGAAGGCATCGACACGTCGAACGCTTCGGGCCGCATGGTGGCGGGCGTTCTCGCCAGCCTCGCCGAGCTTGAGTTGGAACTGGGCAAGGAACGCCGCACGGCAGCGCGGGATGCACGGCGGGCACGCGGGCAGTCCATTGGTCGCCCGAAGGCGCTTGACCAGTCGAAGGTGGCTCTGGCGCAACGAATGCACGCCAGCGGTGAGTCCGCCAGCACCATCGCCGCAACCCTCGGAGTCAGCCGTGCGACCGTCTATCGGGTGTTGTCAGAGCAGGACGATTGATCGCTTGCGTCACACAACGGCGATACGTCCCGCTGGGACAACACTCGCCCAGCGGGACATGTCAATCCACTCAGCTACTGCGGGACGGGGCTTCCTGCAGCTTGGCCATCACCTGGTCCATGTTGAAGCTGGCCGACTTCTGCCGCTGTGGGAACTCGATAAATGACTGCAGGGCATCGGCGACGTAAGCCTGCGCCGGGGTGAATACCCAGATGCGGTCGATCATCCAGTCGAAGTAGGTGTTGGAGGTGATGTCGGCGCGTTCGTAGGGGTCGGTGCGCAGATTGAACAGCTTGGGGGCGCGGAGTTCTACGTAAGGTTCGAGCCAGATCGCCAGCGTTCCTGCTTGGCGTTGCTCCATGAAGACGATCTTCCAGTTGTCGTACCGCAGTCCGGTCAGATCGCCGTCGTCGGAGACGTAGAAGAAGTGCTGGCGCGGAGCTTCCTCGGTCTCGCCGGTGATGTACGGCAACTGGTTGTGCCCGTCGAGGTGCACCTTGAAGGTTGTCCCGTTCAGATCAGTTCCCTTGAGCAGTTTCTCGGCGATGTCGGGTTCCCCCGCCGCCGCCAGCAACGTGACGAACCAATCGTTGTGGCTGACGATCCCGTTCAGAACGGTGCCCGCCGGGATATGTCCTGGCCAACGCACCATGGCCGGAACCCGGTACGCGCCTTCCCAGTTCGAGTTCTTCTCGTTGCGGAAGGGCGTCATGCCCGCGTCGGGCCAACTGTTCATGTGCGGGCCGTTGTCCGTCGAGTACATGACGATCGTATTGTCGGCGATGCCCAGCTCGTCAAGGGTGTCCAGCAGGTCTCCGACGATGTCGTCGTGATCGAGCATCGTGTCGTGGTACTCGGACTGCCACCGTCCGGAGCGCCCGATGCTCTCCGGCTTGGGGTGGGTCCGGAAGTGCATGTGAGTGGAGTTAAACCAGACGAAGAACGGTGTCTCGGCGTCGTGCTGGCGCTTGATGAAGTCGACTGCGGCGTCGCGGAACTCCTCGTCGCAGGTCTCCATCCGCTTCTTCGTCAGCGGGCCGGTGTCCTCGATCCGCTGGGTGCCGTCGCTGTTCGCGTAGGTGTGCAGGACGCCTCGGGGACCGAACTTCTTGCGGAACTCCGGGTCCTTCGGGTAGTCGACGTTCTCCGGCTCTTCCTCGGCGTTGAGGTGATACAGGTTGCCGAAGAACTCGTCGAAGCCGTGCGCGGTGGGCAGGAACTCGTCACGGTCACCGAGGTGGTTCTTGCCGAACTGCCCGGTGGCGTAGCCCTGCGCCTTGAGCGCGGTCGCGATGGTCGGGTCTTCGGCCTGCAAGCCGAGNGTCGCGCCGGGCAGACCGACCTTCGTCAGGCCGGTGCGATACGGGTTCTGCCCGGTGATGAACGCCGCTCGACCGGCGGTACAGCTCTGTTCGCCGTAGTAGTCGGTGAACCGCACGCCCTCGGCGGCGATCCGGTCGATGTTCTTGGTGCGGTAACCCATTACCCCGTCGCTGTAGCAACTGAGGTTGCTCTGCCCGATGTCATCGCCCCAGATGATCAGAATGTTCGGCTTGTCACTCACTGCTCACACGCTCCTCGTCAGGACGCCCTCTGCTGGTCGCCGCTGCAGCGAGGCTAGACCGCTTTACTTCCGGACCGCGTTGTAAGCCGGGGATGGGGGTGCCCCCTTCCATCTCTAATCCGCGCCTCGCACGGCCAGCGCCCGCTCTCTCTCCGGCGCTTTCGACGGAGCGTCCTACTGTCCGCAATCCGTCCGCAGTAGCTTCGTTCGCCACAAACGCTAGCCAACGCTTTCAAACTCCCAAGTGCACTCGTTCGCATCGAGTAGGTCAGGGATGCGATTAATCCACTTCGACATAATTTTTCGAAAACTCGTCCCCGCGCATGCTCGCCTGACAAGCGGTCGGCTCGGCGGTCGCGCCAGAGATTGATCCACCCCCACGCGAAGGACGCAACCAGCGTCGGCTCTCACCGGCGACGAACGCTGATCAGCACTCGAGGTTGCGCGATGGGTGCATCAGGTTCACTGATGTTGAAAGGGTGGCAGACGGGACTCGAACTCCGTGTGCGAGCTGGATACACGGCCATGCAACGACGGCGTGGCATGGTTCGTTGCATGGGACTGGCCCTAGTTTGTAGTGGGTGTTGGCAGTTACGCTGTGGCGCAGCGGGGAAAAGAGTAGACCGTGCGGTATGAGTTTCGACCCGCAATTCGCCCGTGACACAGTCCTTCCCCTGGTGCAGGCCGCCTATCAGGTCTTCCACAATCCCGANGTAGACCCGACNCTGCCGGGTGGTTATCAGAAGACCGCCCTGCTNGAAGCAGACCCGACGCTGCTCGACTNGATNACAGATCTTTCGGAAAACGCCCGCTCATTCGTTCAAACGGTCGCCGGCATCACCACGGTGTTCGGCTTGGTCGGCAAGAACACTGCGACCAANACAGCATTCGTCGCAATCCGCGGTACCCAAACGCAGACAGAGTGGTTGCAGAACCTCGATNTCGACACGACAGGCTATCGGCCGGTACCCGATTTCGGAGACGTCCACATGGGGTGGATGGGACTCTACGAGACGATGCGGGCCAATCTGGCGGCGAATCTCCCGGCCGCCTGCGCGGGCTGCGACCAATTGATTGTCACCGGACACAGCCTGGGCGCCGCCCTCGCGGTGCTCGCCGCGCCGGACATCGCCAAGAACATATCGGTTGTCCCGGAACCGAAACTGACGACCTTCGGTGGCCCTCGCCCCGGACTGCACGACTTCGTGGTGCCGTTCAACCTGTTGATCGACAGCTGCTTCCGGGTGGTCAACCTCTTCGATATCGTCCCGCACCTGCCGTTGGCGTTGCCCGCCCTGCCCTACGAGCATGTGGGCGTGCAGGTCGCCGTCAATTCGGGTGGTTCCATCGACCAGACCCACCGCCACAGCTTGGACGCCTACCGCGCTGGTCTGACCAGTCTCATCAGCACGCAACCTGCCTGGGCCGCTTGACGAATCGGGGTGAGTGACGGGACTCCAACCCGCGACATCCAGGATCACAACCTGATGGGCGAGTACGCAGGCGGGTACGCTTTTTGTGCGATTGATCGTTGGTTGCTGTACAAGGTTTTCACATCAAATGATGCACTTCAAAGGACCTTTTCCACCGATAACCGTCGACGCTCATCGGTGGCCGCCGGATACCATATGACCAGGTCACGGTGGTTCGGGACGAAGGGGTCAGGCGCGCAGGCTGGGAGCCGGCTTCAGCTGTCGAGTTAGAGCTCGATTCCCCTGTCTGGGCTGCCGTCCCGGCTCTTGCTGGTGGCGCGCTCGCGGCCCCGGCTCATGGACTGTGCGTGATTTTCTGCGTCGGTGCGCCAGGCCTCATAGGTTGCTCGTCGACGGTGTGCAGCTGCCGTTCGGCGGCTGGGAAGTGAGCGGACACGATCGGGTAGCGCTGCGGCGGGCGTTTGTGCGGCGTAGTCATGTGCGGTGACTGGTGCTTGGTCGTGGTTGGCGAGGATGGCGCGGATGAGGCCGGCGGCGTCTCGACTGGTGCCGCAGGACGTGAGGTGGGTGCCGTCGGGTTCGTGGTGGCCGTATTCGCTGTCACCGATGCTGCGCTCGTAGAGGTGAGCGGTGTTGGTGTGGCGGCCGCGGGTCATCGCGACGTAGAGCAGTGCGCGGGTGGTGTTTTCGCCGAGCACCGCGTGGGTGGTGTCGGCGGTGACGCCCTGGGCGGTGTGCACGGTAACGGCGTAGCCCAGACTGACGTGCTCGCGCAGGTACTCATTCTCCAGGACGGTGCGGGCCCCGTCATCGAGGCGTTGCGCGGCGACGCGATTTCCGGCCGGGTCGATGGCGGCCACCCGCCATCGGTTGCCGTTGCGGACCGAATCTAAGTGGCCGGCAATGCCATTGGGGCTGCGTAGGTCGATGGTGGGGTCGTTGCGCCTGGTCACGATGAGGTCTCCGACACCGATCCGGTGTCCGCGCGCGCCCGTCACTGTCGGTGCGTGGGCGTCGAGGCTCTCGTTGTGGATGCGCTGGTTGAGCGCGTCGGCCATCTCGGTGGTGTCGCACAACAGCAGCGCGTCCTTACCGGCGGCGGTGTCGGTTTTATAGCCGGCGAGTGCGTCGGCGGCCATGGCGATCGGATCCCCGCAGTGCAGACGGTCATGAGTGCGGTACCACTCAACGGCGCGTCTGATAGGTACGGGTCCGCCGTCCCGCAGAGCCAGGGAGGCGGTGCGCTCCTGTGGGTCGCGCATCCGCCACACCTCGGAAAGGTGTTGAGTCCAGGGCAGGTCGGTGCAGAGTTGGGCGAACATGCCGCCGCGGGCTTTGACCGGGGCCAACTGATGTTGATCTCCGACCATGACCGTCTTGGCCCCGGCTGCGGTGGTGGCGGTGAGCAGTTGCCGCAGGTCGTTGGTGCCGACCATGGCGGCCTCATCGACGATGACCATGGTTTGAGACCTGAGCTCCAACTGGTTGTTTCGTAGCAATTGGACGGCTTGAGCGATCGTCAAACCGTCGTCTCCCGCACCTTCACGCACCGCGACGTCGACAGCCTTCCCGGTGGGCGCGAGCACCAGCACCCTGGCACCGGAGCGACGGTGCGCGGCCTTTACCAGAGCGCGCATCGAGGTGGTCTTACCCGCCCCGGCCGGCGCCGGCAGGGGCTGAATGAGCCAGGGTGAGCGTCCAATGTTCTCCACAGCGCGTTTCTGATCCGGTGACAAGGCGGCGGTGTCGTCGTCTTTGATCCATAACAGGGCGCGGTCATCGCGGGCGTCGGCGAGCTCGAGGACCGCGGTTTCTTCGGCGAGGATGCGGTCGAGGGTGAAGCGCTCATGGCCCTCGCGTTGGTGTGCGGCGCGGGGTGCGGTCAGCCGGATTGATACCTCGTCGACGGCGGCTTCGACCATCTCACGGGGTGTGCGCTCGGAATCGACGGGGAGTTGCGCGCATAGCCGATGCTCATCGACTTCCGACTCCAACCGAAGCATGCGCTGAACCACTCTGCCCCCGTCGTCAAGGTCGTTCGTCCTCGCTGCGCTGCGGGGCGCTCCACCTTGACACCGGGGTCGGTTCAGCGCTGTCCACATCGAGGTCGAAACAGCTCAAAACGCCCTTGACAACGCCCCACCCCTTCAGGGATGACAACTCGTGACACTGAGACGGGATCTCTGCACTGATCCGAGACACAAAAACGTCTCTACCTGCATTTTTCCAGTGCCCCCACTGGGACTCGAACCCAGACTGTGCGGATTTTAAGTCCGCTGCCTCTGCCAATTGGGCTATGGGGGCGCCAGGTACCTGACCTACCAAACGCACTGCAGGGTACCCGGCCTCGCCGCCGAGGCCGCGCAATTGGCTATGCCGGCAGAAGTGCAACCCGGCTGGGCGACACGGTGAGCGCAGGCCGCGGATAGCGGTGCCGCGCGCAGGCATCGCCGATCACTTCGCCGATCGCCTCGGCGACGCCGCGAAGGATCCTTGGCGCAAGGCAGCGTTCGGCGATGTGCAAGCCTTCGACGCTGATCCGGGTGAGGAGGGTGGAGTGCTCGCGCCGAATCCACGACATCTCCGCGATCATCGCTCGCAGCTTGACCGCGCCGATCGCGTCGTCGGGGTCGTCCAGTCTGCAGTGCAGCCCTATCAGGTCGAGCCCGCGGTGCACCAAGACCTCCGACGCCAGGCCGCCAGCGGAGCCGTCGGTTGCGTCGACGACGACTCGGCGAATCCGGTCGGCGCTGTCGGCAAGAGTTGCTATCTGCCGGCTGGAGTCGACGACAAACCTTGCCGCCCCGGCGTTGACGGCGCTGCGGATTGGCGCCGCAGCCCTGCCCTGTGGGTGCATGACGATGTGCATCGGGTCCATGCCCGCCGCGATCGCCCGATCAAGCTCGCGGGCGGTTGTGACGTCGACCGTTACGCGCTCGCGCCGAATCCACGCCGCCAGCGCGTCGAATTCCAGCAACACGGCCGGGTAGCTGACAGCGATGCCCTTAAAAGCCTTGCGGTATAGGGCGCAGCGGCGCAGGGCAACGGTTTCGTCAACGAGCGCAAGCGGTTTCGCATCGAGCCCTGCGCCGTGCTCAAACCGCGCAAGAATATCTGCGGGCAGCGACCAAAGATTGTCGAGCGAGTGCGCGGTCATGCCGCGCTCCGCCCAATGATCTCGAGCCCTGTCGAAAGGACGACCAACGGCCGCGGGAACCGCAAAGTACCGCAGGCGTCGTCGAGCGAGTCATCGATTTGCGAGGCGAGTTGGGGCAATTCGACCAGCCAGTCACCCGAGGGCACCGCACGACCACCGCCAAGGCCCAGCCGGGTGAGCACCACGCGGTGATGTCGCCGAACCTGCGTCATCTCGGCGATCATGTGACCGATCGCGGCCGGATAGCTGACAAAGTCGTGGTCTTGCGACCCGACCTCGCAATGCAACCCGACCAGGTTGAGCCACTCGTTATCGAGAACCGCCGCTATCGCGGTGTCGGATTCATTGCTGTCGAACCGGAATCCCACGGGGACCCGATCAGCGACGCCCGCTATGGCCAAGACCGGCGTGTTGAAGTCGGTCATCCGGATGACGACATCCTGCGCCCGCTTCGCGACACCAGATCGCAGCAGCTCGATGTGGTGGACCGAAGCGGCGACGACACGGCCAACTCCCAGATTGACGGCTGCGTGTAGCTCAGACTCGCTCAGCGCGTCGGCGTACAAGGTCAGCCGTTGCAGCCGCACTCCCGCTGCCAGTGCCGTAGCGAGCTCCTCACCGGTACGCACGTCGATCGTCACGCGGTGATCTCGCACCCACTTCGCGATCCCCCGATTCCTCAGAGCCGTTGCCGGAAGCGCGATCTCGGTCATGGGGAAGGATTTGCGGTAGATCTTGCACCGCCGCAACTCCTCCTCGTCGCGGGTAGGCGACGGAGTTTGGGGTTGGTGCATGACGTCAGACCCGCGATCTGCCGCGTTGGCAAGCGGTGTGTTTCCGGACAGCACCGATAAGAGGAAGGCCGAGAGAGTCACCGAGACCTTTTCTTGATTGAGGCCCTGGCCTGCTGCCAGGGGCAACTATTCGACGGTGCCCCAACACAAAGGCCCTGCGCCAGATCCTTTGCGATCTCTTGACACCGCCACGTCCAACCTTGACGCCCTGTTGACGGCGGCAAGGTCCCGAAAAGGTGGTCAACGACGCGTAGCGTCACCCTTCATCGATATCGACAACAACCGAATCAGCGGGCAGACCACCATCAGGTGGATAAAGAACACATATGCCAGCGTCACGCTGCTATCCCTTCGTCCAGCTCGTCGAAAGGGCCCGCGCAAGGCGAGACGTCCACGTCACCTTGGATGCCGGGGGCGTGTAGTTCCTCGTCGGCGCCAATGTGTTCAAGTACAGCCGGCCGAAAGTCACGACGTCTCGGTCGTTCTGAAACCAACCAACAGTCACGACGCTCCTTTCACTTAGCAATGTACTGCCCAGCATGTGTCCTGCGCGGGCGCGATCACCCGCTCCTAGCGCCCCCCTGACGAGGAGACCGGCAACTTTTACGGCGTCCTTACATCACAGCAGTGCGTCGGCCGCGGGGCCGAGCGCCAACGCGGGCAGATACTCCAGTCCGACGATGAGCAGCGTGGCGCCTGCGATCAGGAACACGAACGTCGGGCTGTGCGTGCGAAGGGTGCCTGCGGTGATGACCCCTGGCCGTTGCGCGGCGAACGTGCCCCCGATTGCCAGCACGGCGATGATCGGGAGAAAGCGCCCGACCACCATCGCGAGCGCGAGCGCCGCGTTGTACCACACCGTGTTACCGCTGAACCCCGCGAAGGCGCTGCCGTTGTTGGCGGCCGAACTGGTGAACGCATACAGCACCTCCGAGAGCCCGTGCGGCCCGGTATTCAGCATGGATGCCCGTTCGCCCGGCAGCGACATCGCCACCGCCGTTCCGACCAAGACCGCGGCCGGGAGCGCCAGGATGTAGAGGCTGATCAGCTTCATGTGTCGCGCACCCAGCCGCTGCCTGAGGTACTCGGGCGTGCGCCCGATCATCAGTCCGCCGATGAACACCGCCAGCAGTGCCATCATCACCAAGCCGTACAGGCCGCTACCCGCTCCGCCGGGAGCCACTTCGCCCAACATCATGTTCAGCATCAACATCGCGCCCGCTGCACTGGCGAAGCTGTCGTAGGACGAGTTCGCTGCACCGTCGGCAGTTGCGGTCGCAACCTGACCGAACAGGCCACTGCCGGGCACCCCGAACCGGGTTTCCGTTCCCTCGAGCGGAGCGCCGACGGCATGGACGACCGTGCCATGCGTCACCGCGGTCGCCACGGCTATCGCCACCATGCCGACGACGAATAGGATTGCGGCTGCGGAGAACAGCGCCCAGCCCTGCTTCTTTTCGCCGACCATCACTCCGAATGTCCGCAGAAACGCCACCGGAATCAACAGCATCGCAACGATTTCCACCACATTGGACAACGCGGTCGGGTTCTCAAACGGGTGCGCACTGTTGACGTTGAAGGCGCCGCCGCCGTCGCCTGACATCAGCTTGATCGACTCCCAAGTCGCCACCGGGCCGCCGAGGATTGTCTGCTTGCCGCCGGCGAGGGTCGAGATCTCCTGTGCACCATGGAAATTGTTGACCACCCCGAGTACGAGCAATACCAGTGTGACGATGACCGACAATGGCAGCAGAATGCGCACCACCGACCGCACCAAGTCCACCCAAAAGTTGCCGATGTCCTCGTTCTGGTACTGGGCCAGGCCCCGGATCAGCGCTACGGCGACGCACATACCGACTGCGCAGCTGGCGAACGCCTGCACTCCGAGGCCGACGGCCAATCCCACGTGCCCGAGCGTTGTTTCGCCCGGATAGTTCTGCCAACTGGTGTTGGTGACAAACGAGATCGCAGTGTTGAACGCCAGCGCCGGCGTCATCCCCTTGTGTCCCCAGGGTTCGGGAAGTCGCGTCTGCGCCAACAACAGCCCGTACAGGAACAGCACGCTGACCGCCGAGAAGGCCAGCAGCGAGAAGCCGTAATTCGGCCATCGCTGGCGATTATCGGGCTGCGCGCCGATCAGGCGGTATATCACCTGCTCCACACGCCAATGCCCGCTGTCGGTGTACACCCGGGCCATGTAGTTGCCGAGGGGGACGTGAAGGATGACGACAAGCAGGACGACAGCGATTACCTGCAACCAAGCCGCCGCCGCCCAGTGTTGTGGATCGTTGATGGGGGACTCCTTCGTCAGTCAGCCGCTGCAGCCAAAAACTAGGCCCGCCGCCACGCCGTTTCACGACCGGTTACGCAATCAATACGGCCAATCGATGCATGTTGACGCGACGTTGATTCGGCGACGGTGTAAATGGGTGGCTGGGGAGCAAACAGCCGGTCCGGCAGAGTCGAAAAACCCCACCGGCGGGTGCAACGCCACGGTAGATTTCACCTGGCGAGGGGCCGTTTTTTGGCGCCCGTTCCCGATGAAGGGACGCGCGGCATGGCAGCTCCCGCCCGCGACAATATGCCGCGGGGCGACGAAGGCCGTAAAGGTGAACACGCGGGGCGTTAAGAAAACGTCAACGACCCGTTCCGCACGCGGGACCGGGTCTAGCTTCGGTTTGGTCCTCGACGCCGAGGGCCCCGCGGATGCTGGCTCGGACGAAGCCCGGCGACCGCAATTCCAGCGAATGGAGACGAGATGGGTGTCTTGGTTTACATCGTGCTCACGGTGTTGATCTTCGGCGTGCTCGGCCTTGTGCAGAAGTTGGTCGAAGGACTGTGAGCTACGAAAACATCATTGGCCTGGTGCTGGCAGTGCTGCTCGCGGTGTTTTTGGCCGCCGCACTGCTCTTTCCCGAAAGGTTCTAGTGGGTACCACAACGGCGGGGATTCTTTTCCTCGCGCTCCTGATCGTGGCGCTTGCCGCTGTGCACGTGCCATTCGGCGACTACATGTACCGGGTCTATACCTCCGACAAGCACTCCCGCGTGGAGCGTGTGATCTACCGGCTCATCGGAGCCGACCCGAAGTCCGAACAGTCTTGGGGCGCATACGCCCGCAGTTTGCTGGCCTTTTCGGCGATCAGCATTCTGTTCCTGTTCATCTTCCAGTTGGTCCAGGGCAAGCTGCCGCTGCACCTCAACAATCCGGCAACGCCGATAACCCCGGCACTGGCCTGGAACACCGCGGTCAGCTTCGCCACGAACACGAACTGGCAGGCGTACTCCGGTGAGTCGACCATGGGCCATCTGGTTCAGATGGCCGGCCTGGCCGTCCAGAACTTCATGTCGGCCGCCGTTGGCATAGCTGTCGCGATAGCGCTCGTGCGCGGATTCGCCCGCAAACGCACCGGTGACCTCGGCAACTTCTGGGTCGACCTGGTCCGGGGCACGATCCGCATCCTGCTGCCGATCTCCGTGGTCGCCGCGATCATCCTGATCGCCGGCGGCGCGATCCAGAACTTCCACCTGCACGATCAGATCGCCAACACCCTGGCCGGCGGCCAGCAGACGATCACCGGTGGTCCGGTGGCGAGCCAGGAGGCCATCAAGGAACTCGGCAATAACGGCGGCGGCTTCTACAACGCAAACTCGGCACACCCGTTCGAGAACCCGAACTCGTGGACGAACTGGTTCGAGATCTTCCTGTTGCTCGTCATCAGCTTCTCGCTTCCACGCACGTTCGGCCGAATGGTCGGCAGCAAGAAGCAGGGCTACGCGATCGCCTCCGTGATGGCTAGCCTGGCCCTGATCAGCGTCACGTTCATGATGTGGTTCCAGCTGCAGCACCACGGCACCGTTCCTACCTCCGTCGGCTCGGCGATGGAAGGTATGGAGCAGCGGTTCGGCATTGCCAACTCGGCGGTCTTCGCCGACGCGACGACGTTGACCTCCACCGGTGCTGTCGATTCATTCCACGACTCCTACACGAGTCTCGGCGGCATGATCACGCTGTTCAATATGCAGCTCGGCGAGGTGGCGCCAGGTGGCGCCGGCTCGGGCCTGTACGGCATGCTCATCCTGGCGGTGATCACCGTGTTCGTGGCCGGCCTGATGGTCGGGCGCACGCCGGAATATCTCGGCAAGAAGATCAACCCACGCGAGATCAAGTTGGCCTCAGCCTATTTCCTGACCACGCCGGTGATCGCCTTGATCGGGACCGCGGTCGCCATGGCCTTACCTGGGGAACGGGCGGGAATGCTCAACACGGGTCCGCACGGGCTGTCGGAGGTGTTGTATGCGTTCACCTCGGCGGCGAACAACAACGGATCGGCGTTCGCCGGAATCAGCGTCAACACCGTTTGGTTTAACACCGCACTCGGGCTGACGATGGCGTTCGGCAGGTTCCTGCCGATGGTCCTTGCGCTCGCGCTTGCGGGCTCACTGGCCAAGCAGGGCACCACTCCGGCGTCGCTCGGCACGCTGCCCACCCATCGACCGCAGTTCGTCGGAATGGTCGCCGGTGTCACCCTGATCTTGGTGGCGCTGACCTTCCTCCCGATGCTCGCGCTCGGCCCCATCGCTGAAGGAATTCACTAAATGGCAACCAGCACAATCGATTCCACTGCCACTCCGCAGGAGCACGTCAGCGCGCCAAAGGGCCGCGTGCAGGGTGGCCTGCTCGACCCGCAGATGCTGTTGAAGTCGACACCGGGCGCGCTGCGCAAGCTCGACCCGCGCACGTTGTGGCGCAATCCCGTCATGTTCATCGTCGAGATCGGCGCCGTCTGGAGCACGATACTGGCGATCATCGGCCCGTCGTGGTTCGCGTGGCTGACCGTCGTATGGCTGTGGCTGACAGTCGTTTTCGCCAACCTGGCCGAAGCGGTCGCCGAGGGTCGTGGCAAGGCGCAGGCCGAATCACTGCGCAGGGCGAAGACCGCCACCATGGCGCGTCGTCTTGCCGGCTGGGAACCAGGTGTTGCGGGCCGCGAAGAAGAAGTCGCGGCGCCGCTCCTTCAGCAGGGCGACATCGTCGTCGTCGAGGCGGGACAAGCAATCCCTGGCGACGGCGATGTCGTGGAAGGCATCGCCTCGGTCGACGAATCCGCCATCACGGGCGAATCCGCGCCGGTGATCCGCGAGTCCGGCGGCGACCGGTCGGCGGTCACCGGTGGAACGACCGTGCTGTCGGACCGCATCGTCGTCAAGATCACGCAGAAACCGGGCGAAAGCTTCATCGACCGGATGATCGCGCTGGTCGAGGGCGCCAACCGGCAGAAGACGCCGAACGAGATCGCGCTGAACATCCTGCTGGCAGCGTTGACGATCATCTTTGTGTTCGCGGTGGCCACACTGCAGCCACTGGCGATCTATTCCAAGATGAACAACCCCGGCGTCGCGGACACCCTGGCGATGACGTCAAACGGCGTCACCGGCATCGTGATGGTCGCGCTGCTGGTCTGCCTGATCCCGACGACGATCGGCGCGCTGCTGTCGGCCATCGGCATCGCCGGCATGGACCGGCTGGTGCAGCGCAATGTGCTGGCCATGTCGGGTCGTGCGGTGGAGGCCGCCGGCGACGTCAACACGCTGCTGCTCGACAAGACCGGCACCATCACGCTGGGCAACCGGCAGGCATCCGACTTCGTCCCGCTCTCGGGTGTCACCGCCGATGCGCTGGCCGATGCCGCGCAGTTGTCCAGCCTCGCCGACGAGACGCCCGAGGGGCGCTCTATCGTCGTATTCGCCAAGCAGCAATACGGCCTGCGAGCCCGCACGCCGGGTGAGCTCGCCCATGCGCACTGGGTCGAATTCACCGCCACGACAAGGATGTCGGGTGTCAACCTCGACGGGCATATGCTCCGCAAGGGGGCANCCAACTCGGTCGCGGAGTGGGTCAGGACCCAGGGCGGCGAGGTCCCCGTCGAACTCGGCGGGATCGTCGACAGCATCTCCGCCGCAGGCGGCACCCCGCTCGTGGTCGGAGAGGTCGGCCAGACGGAAGCAGGCGGCAAGGCGAGAGTTCTCGGCGTGATCCACCTCAAGGACGTCGTCAAGCAGGGCATGCGTGACCGGTTCGACGAGATGCGCAAGATGGGCATCCGGACGGTGATGATCACCGGCGACAATCCAATGACCGCCAAGGCCATTGCCGACGAGGCCGGCGTCGACGACTTCCTCGCCGAGGCCACGCCCGAAGACAAGATGGCGCTGATCAAGAAGGAGCAGGAGGGCGGCAAGCTCGTCGCGATGACCGGCGACGGCACCAACGACGCGCCCGCACTCGCGCAGGCCGACGTCGGTGTCGCGATGAACACGGGTACCTCGGCAGCCAAAGAGGCCGGCAACATGGTCGACCTCGACTCCGACCCGACGAAGCTCATCGAGATCGTCGAGATCGGCAAGCAGCTGCTGATCACCCGTGGCGCGCTCACAACGTTCTCGATCGCCAACGACATCGCAAAGTATTTCGCGATCATCCCTGCGATGTTCGTTGCGATGTTCCCCGGCCTGGATCTGCTGAACATCATGCGGCTGCACAGCCCGCAGTCGGCGATCCTTTCGGCGGTCATCTTCAACGCGATCATCATCGTGATGCTGATCCCGCTGGCCCTGCGTGGTGTTCGCTACACCCCGAGCAGTGCGTCAAAGCTGTTGAGCCGCAACCTCTACGTCTACGGCCTTGGCGGCATCATCGCGCCGTTCATCGGCATCAAGCTGATCGACCTTGTCATCCAATTCTTACCGGGAATGTGAGAAATGAAACTCTCAAACTTCGTCCGCCAGCACTGGGCCGCGTTCCGTGCGCTACTGGTGCTCACCGTCATCACCGGCTTGGCCTACCCGCTGTTCATCTGGCTGGTGGCGCAGGTCCCTGGCCTGAGTGACAACGCCAACGGCTCGATCATCGAGGTCGGCGGGAAACCCGTTGGCAGCAGGCTGATCGGTCAGCTGTTCACGGATAAGGACGGCAACGCGTTGCCACAGTACTTCCAGAGCAGGCCATCTGCGGCGGGCAACGGGTATGACCCGCTCTCGACCAGCGCGAGCAACTTGGGACCGGAGAGCATCGTCGACACTCCGGCCGATCCGTCGCAGCCGAAAGACGCCAACGGCTACAAGGCCAGCCTGCTCACCCTGGTCTGCGGTCGCAGCCTTGCCGTCGGGCAGCAGGAAGGTGTCGACGGGTCACGCCCGTTCTGCACGGGTGAAGGCGTGGGTGCCGTACTGTCCGTGGTCGGCCCAAGGGACGCGCTCGGCAACGTCGTGCACCCGACGAAGGTGGTCAGCGTCAACGAACCGTGCGATACCACCCCGCGGCCGTTCCTCGATACCTATGAGGGCGTGCGTGTCGAATGCGCCAAGTTCGGTGACGACTACTCGATCGGTCAGATCGTGCCGATTCGCGGTGCGGCCCCGGCGGACCCCGCGGTGCCGACGGACGCCGTCACAGCCAGCGGCAGCGGCCTTGATCCACACATCTCGCCGGCGTACGCCGATCTGCAGGTGAACCGGGTGGCCAAGGCCCGCGGCGTGAGCCCTGATCAGGTGCGTGAACTCCTCCTCACCAACCAGGACGGCCGGGTGCTCGGCTTCATCGGCGAGGCCGAGGTCAACGTGTTGCAGCTCAACATCGCCCTCGACCAGAAGTACCCGGCGAAGAGCTGATCCGTGCGCGGGATGATGAGCGTGTGACCAGCAGCGATCAGCCGCATGCGGCAGCATCATCGGAC
>JGI12053J15887_10000530_pt1 | contig 15599 bp, 9 predicted proteins | sample MedBloCAOM1_O3_FD_15887 | JGI IMG/M metagenome (IMG submission 15887)
GCGAGCACGTCGTCGCGCCCTCCATCCACGAGGGACTGCTGCAACCCTTGCTGCAGGATGCGCAGGGTCCGGAAACCTACCCATTGTTTGCTCTGCTGCCGCCGGGCCGTCATCAAGCTCCCAAGGTGAAGGTCTTCATCGATTTTCTGATCGAGCGCCTCGGCTCCGCGCCGTGGCGAATGGGNGTCCGACGCAGCGGTTAGGACGGGTTGAGCCGCGGCGCGTTGTGCTAGCGCCTTGCGGAAGGTGGGAAGATACGACGTATGATCAGCGAACGCGACCGTCAGCTTCTGAGTCGACTGCCGGTCTGGAATCCCGCCGGCGACATTGCTGCGCAGCGCCGCGCTTGGGAAGAGCTGGCGATCGTTTACAACCACGATCTTCCGGCAATCGGCGGTCTTGAAGAAAACGTCGAGCTACGCTCGGGCCTTTGCGCCGACGTAGCGGTGCCCAAGGGTGCCGGTCGACATCCGGTGGTGATCTACCTGCACGGCGGTGGATGGGCGTTCGGCAGCCCAGCCTCGTTTCGGAAGCTGGGGATGCAGTTTGCCGAAGCGGGTTATCTGACAATCATCCTCGACTATCGGCTGGCCCCCGAACATCCGTTCCCGGCAGCACTGGAAGACTCGATTTTCGCTATTGGATGGGCGACTGACAACGCGCGCCGATGGAACGGCGATGGCCGGCGGATCGCGATCGGCGGCGATTCCGCGGGCGCCAACCTGGCGGCCAGCGCCCTCACCTCGAGCGCTCCTGAACTGCGCTCGCTGGTGCGAGCGGCACTGCTCTTCTACGGTGCATACGATCTCGAGGCGACCGCCAAGCGCACCAGATCGGAGCCCGGACTTCAACAACAATTGAACACTTACGTTTCGGGCATCAAGGGTTTGCTTGATGATCCACGTGTAAGTCCGCTCAAGGCGATGGCGCCGGGAATACTTCCGCCGTGCTTCATAATCGGAGCGGGCAACGACTCCTGGTGTCTCCCCGACTCGCTGGCGCTTGGCCAAGCCCTATCAGCCGTTGCGAGCCCCTACGAACTGCACGTGATGGAGGGAATGCCGCACGGGTTCATGCAGATGAGCGCGCTCGAGGGGTGCCGCGCGGCAATGCGCTTGATGTGGGAGTTCCTGGCGCGCAACGTCCAAACGAGTCTACCCGCCGCTCACAGCAGGCGGTCTACCACGGGGAAGACCCGCCTTCGGCCTTGACTTTGACGCGTGCGACAAACCTCGGCTCAGAGCCAGCGCAGAATGTTTCTCTTCGAGGTGGCGGTCCCGAGCTTTGCGACACACCGCACAACCGCTGCTGCTCATCTCGCGCTTGTTGACCTTTTCCGCCGATCGCGCGATGTGACGGCTTCGGCCGCCCCTGCCGTCTGAGCCTCGAACCGGGCAATCAGCCAAGAGCCCGCCGGGCCCGGCGGCGTATCCGTCCGGTAGATCGCGTGCAGGCGCATGAACCCGTCCTTGTACTCGCGTATGTCGAGCCGCACGAGCCGCCCAGCCTCGACATCCTCGCGCACCATCGGTTCGGGCATATAGCCCCAGCCGATGCCTTCCTTCAGCAGCATGTGCTTCGAGCCGAGATCGGCAAGGCGCCAGGTCTGAGTCCCGATCACGCCACGATCCTGGCCCTGCGTGAGCGGCGAGCGGTCGGTCAGCACGAGCTGGATGTGGTCGCGCCCGGCGCCCGGCGCATTGCGGCCCGCGCGCGCCAGCGGGTGCTCGGGAGCCGCAACGGGGATCAGCTCAACGCTGCCGACCCCGATGCGCTCGAGCCCGGCGACCTCCACATCGAGCGGTCCGCAGATCCCGATCGTGGCCGTGCGGTCGAGCACCATCTGGGTCACTGCCCCGAGCGCTTCCATATAGAGGCGCAGTGACACCGTCGGAAACTCGACTCGAAACGCTTTCAGCGCGTCGATCACGCGCGAGGCGGGCAGCAGCACGTCAAGGACGAGGTGGATTTCTGCCTCGAGGCCCTGCAGAAGGCCTGTGACCTTGGCGCGGAGTCCACTGACGCCATTGGTGATGGTGCGCGCTTCCGACAGGACCGCGCGGCCAGCCTCGGTCAGCTGGGGTTTGCGCGTCGCCTCGCGATCGAACAGCAAGACCCCGAGTTGCGCTTCCAGATTGGCAATCGAATAGCTGATGACCGATGTCGCTCGGCCGAGCCTGCGCGCCGCGCCCGCGAAGCTGCCCACATCGACCACGGTCAGAAAGACCCGCAGCTGATCGAGCGTCGGTGTACCGGGGTCGGATGGCATTTCGATTTCCTCGAACGTTATGGTTCAAATAATCCCAGTTTTTGCAACTGCCAGCCCTCCCTATATCGCCGCTGCAGCACGATGAACCCGGAAATCACCGGGCGATGGAGAGAGACCGTGAGCACAGCGAAACGTCTGCTCGCCGATATCCGAGAATTGGCACCCGACATCAGCGCGCGCACAGCGGAGATCGAAGCCGGCCGCCGGATTCCGCCCGACCTGGTGGACACGCTGAGATCGATCGGCGTCTTTCGCCTGTTCGTGCCCCAGAGCCATGGTGGGTTCGAGCTCGACCTGCCGACGGCGCTGGAGATCATCGCAGCGCTTGGCCGAATCGAAGGTTCGGTCGGCTGGACCGTGGGGATCGGCAGCGGATGCGACGTGTTCGCGACGTTGCTGCCGCGGGAGACCTACGCGCAGGTCTACAAGTACGGGCCGGACGTGATCATTGCCGGCTCCGCCCAGCCTGCGGGGACGGCCGAGGCAGTGGACGGCGGCTGGCGGGTCAACGGACGCTGGCCGTTCGCGAGCGGCTGCCAGCATGCCGATTGGATGTTCGGGCTCTGCGTTATCAACGAAGGCGGGAAGCAGCCCGCCGACGAGACAGGCGCGCCCCTGGTCCGCGGTTTCTTTCTGCCCGCGCGCGACTGGCAGATCGAGGACACCTGGTATGTCGCAGGGCTCAAAGGGACCGGGAGCCATCACATCGCCCTCAAGGACACGATTGTCCCGGCAGCTAATTTCTTCGATCTCGCGAGCGGCGTGCCGTGTCTGCCCGGGCCGCTCTATCAAGCCGTGCCACAACTCCTTCCGCTGATGCACGGCGCGATCTGCGTGGGCATGGCGGAGGGCGCCCTGGACGACATCATCGCGCTTGCCAATACCAGCCGGCAACAGCTGCGGGCCGCTGTGCCGATGCGACAGTCGGAAACGTTCCAAGGCGAGCTCGGACGCGTTGCAGCCGACATAAGCGCGGCGCGGGCGTTTCTCCAAGTCCGGGCCGCGAGCCATTGGCACCACGCGCTTGCCGGAACGCTGCGGGACGAGGCGCTTCTCACGCAGGGCATGCAGACCGCGAAATGGCTCGCCACCACTTGCGTTCGCGGCGCCGCTGCGTGCTTCGCGCTCGGCGGCGGCAGCGCGCTCTACGAGACCTCGCCGCTGCAAAGGCGGCTGCGTGACCTTCACGCCGCGGCGCAACACGCCGTTGCGCACCAACGACACTACGTCAGCGCGGGAAAGCTGCTTCTGGGCCCATTCACCGACTCGCAAACTGGCGACAAGGACGCACGCACGAAGCCCATCGCTGCAAAGCCATCGTCCTAAGCATTTGCTTTTGAGCGCACCGAGATCCGCGACTGAAGCATGACCAGCGGGACTGAAGATGAGCAACAACGTCCGTCGGATCCGCAACAACATATGCGCCTTGAAGATGCGGCGATCCGCCGTGTTGTTGGCCCTCCTGGCGATCGCAGCGGGGTACACGGTTTCGAGAGGGGTTGGCGCCGAGAGTGCACAAGTGTCGCATGGCAAATACCTGGTTCAGCTCGCCGGATGCACCGACTGCCATACGCCGGGACATCTTCTCGGCAAGCCGGACATGTCCCGGTTCCTGGCAGGCTCAGATGTGGGCTTCCAGGCGCCCGGCCTGGGTATCTTCGCCGGTCCGAACCTCACGCCCGACAACGACACAGGACTCGGCAATTGGACCAAGGATGAAATCACGACGGCCATCCAAACGGGAGTCAGACCCGATGGGCGTATCCTTGCGTCCGTAATGCCGTGGCGCGCCTATGCGGGGCTGACGAAATCCGATGCCGCTGCGATCGTCGAGTACCTGACGAGTCTCCGGCCGATCGGTCACAAGGTTCCGGGCCCGTTTGGTCTCGACGAGAAGCCGGCAATATTTCGAATGACGATATTGCCGCCGGACTACACCAGCCAGCGCGACTGAAAACGCGGCGTCACATGTTTCATGGCGAGCACGCAAGGCGGGTGACCGCCGTATACGAGGTGGATTCCATGACCCAAGCAAATCCTGCGGATCACGAATTGATCGAGCCGACGAAGATCGTCTCCATCACGATGCGCGATGGTGAGACGCTGTACGCCGCCCTGTTCCTCCCCAAGGAGCCGGGGCGCTATCCAACGCTCTTCGCAGCATCGCCCTACCGCTTCGACAATGACTACGCGCCCGCCTATCCGATGTATCTGTGGCGCGAGACCGGACCGGTCGCCTGGTACGTCGACCATGGCTATGCGTTCCTGCACATGGATGTGCGCGGCACCGGGCGGTCCGGCGGCGAATACCGTTTCCTTGACGAGGTCGAGCAGCACGACCTCTACGACGCCATTGAATGGATCGCCACGCAGCCGTGGTCCGACGGCAATGTCGGCGGCATCGGGCAATCCTACTACGCGGTGATGCAGTGGTTCATGGCGATCCAGAGTCCACCGCATCTGAAATGCATCGCGCCCTATGACGGGCTGATCGACGTCTATCGGGCTTCGGCGTTTTCGGGCGGCATCCCCGGAGAATTCTTCAACCTCTGGTACAATCAGCTATTGCGGCCGATCAATCAGTATCCGGCGCATGGTCCGTCACGCGAATTGCCTTGGGACATGCCCTATGTGGCGCGGCATCACACGACCTACGACGAGTTCTGGAAAGAGCGCGCGGCCGCTGAACAGCTCGACAAGATCAAGGTGCCCGTCTACTCGATCGGTCTGTGGACCAAGGTCGATCTGCACCTGAACGGCAACATCGTCGGGTATCAGCGGATCGGGGCGCCGAAAAAACTGCTTCTGCTCGGGACATCAAATCTCTACGCCGCCGTATCGGACTTTTCTAGCGTGGCGTTCCACGAGAAATTCCTGCTGCCGTTCTATGACCACTACCTCAAGGGCCGGCAGACCCCGTACCTGAAAGAGCCTAACGTCCGCTACTTCGTCGGCGGCGCCGACGAGTTCAAGACCGCTGACACTTGGCCGCCGGCGCATGTCGGTTACCAGGCGTTCTATTTGAAACGCGGGCCCTCGGGCAGCATTACGTCGCTCAACGATGGCGCCTTGGACGCCGCCGGTCCCGATCGGGACAGCGCGCCCACCCGCTTCGACTATCCAAACCCCGGTTGGCGGGCTGGGGTGGTTGGCTTCGACGCCGACGGCCGGCCGGATCCGTCACGACGGGTACTGACGTTTACTACCGCGCCGCTCATAGGGGATATCGAGATCGCGGGGCCGATCAAGCTCGTTCTCTACGCCGCTTCCACCAACTGCGATACCGACTTCGTGGTCAAGCTCTACGACCAGGCGCCTCAGTCGCCGGATCGTCGGACGAAAGACATTCAACCGTCATCTCGGGTGGTGACCAAGGGCTGGTTGCGGGCGTCCCACCGTGCTGTGGACCCGAAGCGGTCGACCGAATACGCGCTCTGGTACACGCACGCCGATCCTCAGCCCCTTGAACCCGGCACGGTCACGAAGATCGAAGTGGCGGTCATGCCGACCGCATACCGATTCAAGAAGGGCAACCGCATCCGAATCGATCTCGCGAACGGAGATTCCGGACTGACGGAATTCGGCTGGTTTCACCACGAGTACACGCCCGACAAGCTCGGGCAAGACACCATCTTCCATAGCGAGCAGTATCCCTCGCAAATCTTGCTGCCGGTCGTGAGACAGGGTGCCAATGTCGCGCAGCATGCTGGTCGCAGACGTGCTCGAATATTTGGTTCAAAGCCGGGGCATCATGTTCGACCGCCTGTTGTGGCGGGACGAGGCGTTGAAAGTGGCCCGGCAACGGACGGCCGCTGAGAGCAGCTCGCGGCCTGATCGCCGGCAAACCCGCTTCTCAGTCCTGTCGAATTGGCAGCGGTGAATGATGTTGGGGCCGCCGTCAGGCAGTCATTGTTTTGAAAGCAGATCGAGCGCAGATCGCAAACACAGCAAGAGAGGAAACATGAATAACACGTCGTCGCCTTTGAAAGCGTTCAAACGCACTGCATTGCCGGGGTTATCCAAGTGGTACATGGGGAGCTTGACGACAAACCTCGCGGAAAAGAATGATACCAACGGAGCCTTCTGTCTGATGCAGTCAACTTTAGCACCCGGAAATGAACCGCCTCCGCACGTGCACTCGCGTGAGGACGAGCTCTTCTACGTTCTCGAAGGAGAGTTCGACGTGTATGTAGGCGCGGAAGCTTTCAAGGTGGAAACGGGGGAATCCATCTTTCTCCCCAAATTGAAGCCGCACGCATTTGTCATCCGCTCGCCTCGGCTACGCCTGCTCACTCTGTTCCTCCCCGGAGGACTGGAAGAAGCGTTCCGCAGCAGAAGTTCGCCTGCCCAAAATCTGGACCTTCCCGCTGAGGCGCTCACCTATTCGACGGCTGATTTGACGGATACCGCGCAACGACTCGGCGAATTCGGTGTACGCCTCCTCGCTCCGGATGAGGTTGCGGACCAACTGCCCTTGTATTCCAAATCGCTGAACCCCGGCAAGCGTCTCTGACTGCGCTGCGCGGCACGCTCCCTGCGGAGATCGAAGGCGCGATGGCGGAAGTAGCCTAAGCCCACATTCCCCGGATGACCCACTGAGTTGCGCAACGCTACTACTTTGCAGTCGGCATTGGTCTCTGAATGCCAACCTTGGCACCTCTGCGACATGCCGCGATGGCGAATAGTGTTCCGCACCCGGTGGAAGAGCGGTCATGGAGCGCGCGGTCACCGGAAGGACTGCGTCCGACCCGACGTTGTAAAATTGCAGTGATCAGCATCTCAGCGTTTTGCGAAATGAGTGAATGATGGATGCAGTTAACGACATTTCAGGGCTAGATTCCGCCACGTTCCGCACGTCGCGTCTGTCTTCAAGGCAAAGCGGAAAAGCGCTAATATTCCCGCTGGTCTGGGGGTCCTCTGGGGAAATCTTGGCAGGAGGCCCTCCCGATGGAGCTTTCGAGCTACGTGTTCTCGCCGTTGCGGGAGGGAGAGTTCACCCTCTACCGGGGCTCCGGCAACGGCCTGGCGCCGGTTCTGCTTGTCACCGCGGAAGACGCGTCGCTCGGGAGCTTCAAGCGACTCGAACATGAATATGCGCTCAAAGCCGAACTCGATGCTGCCTGGGCGGCGCGGCCAGTCGCGCTGTCCCGCCAAGACGATCGCATGGCGTTGGTGCTCGAGGATCCCGGCGGCGAGCCGCTCGATCGATTGCTCGGCCGACCACTGGAAATAACCGAATTCCTGTGCATCGCGATCCCGCTCGCGGGTGCCATCCGTCGCGTGCATGAGCGCGGCCTTATCCATAAGGACATCAAGCCGGCAAACATCCTGGTGGACGCGGCGAGCGGCGGCGTCTGGCTGACGGGCTTCGGCATTGCGTCCCGGTTGCCGCGCGAGCATCGGGTCCCCGAGCCGCCCGAGGTGATCGCTGGAACGCTCGCCTACATGGCGCCGGAACAGACCGGCCGGATGAACCGGTCGATCGATTCCCGAAGCGATCTCTACGCCTTGGGGGTCACCCTCTACGAACTGCTCGCGGGCGCGCTGCCCTTCACCGCCTCCGATCCAATGGAATGGATTCACTGCCACATCGCGCGCCAGCCGGTCCCGCCCAGCGAACGGATGATTGTGGTACCAGCCCAGCTCTCGGCGATCGTGATGAAGCTTCTCGCGAAGACCGCCGAGGAGCGCTACCAGACCGCCGCCGGGGTCGAGACTGACCTTCGCGGGTGCCAGGCAGCATGGGAGTCGTCCGGACGGATCGACCCGTTCCCGCTCGGCCTGCAGGACGCCTCGGACCGCCTCATGATCCCAGAGCGGCTGTACGGGCGGGAACGCGAGATCGACACCCTGCTCGCGGCCTTCGAGCGCGTTGTGGCCCACGGCACGACCGAGCTCGTGCTCGTGTCCGGCTATTCCGGCATCGGCAAGTCCTCGGTGGCGAACGAACTGCACAAGGTGCTCGTCTCGCCGCGCGGCCTGTTCGCGTCCGGCAAGTTCGACCAGTACAAGCGCGACATCCCCTATGCCACGCTGGCGCAGGCTTTCCAGACCCTCGTCCGCCAAATCCTGGGCAAGCAGGAAGCCGAAGTCATCCGCTGGCGCGACGGCATTCGCGAGGCGGTGGGCGCGAACGGTCAGCTCATCGTCAACCTGATCCCCGAGCTCGAGCTCATTATCGGAGCGCAGCCGCCGGTCCTGGACCTCCCGCCGCAGGACGCGCAGAACCGCTTTCAATTGATATTCCGGCGGTTTCTCAGCGCGTTCGCCAGTCCGGAGCATCCGCTCGCCCTGTTTCTCGACGATCTGCAATGGCTCGACGCAGCCACGCTCGACCTGCTCGAGGACTTGATGACCCAACCGGATGTGCGGCACCTGATGCTGGTCGGCGCCTACCGTGACAACGAGGTCGGCCTGTCACATCCGCTGATGCGCAAGCTGGAAGCGATCCGTGCGAGCGGGGCGATGGTGCAGGAGATCGTGCTGACGCCCCTCACCCGCGATGATTTGGGACAGTTGATCGCGGATTCCCTTCATCGCGAGCCGGAACAAGCCGCCCCGCTGGCTCAGCTGGTGCACGAGAAGACGGCTGGCAATCCGTTTTTCGCGATCCAGTTCGTCTCGGCGCTCGCCGAGGAGGAGCTGCTCACCTTCGATCATGACACGGCGGCATGGTCTTGGAACCTGAGACGCATCCACGCCAAGGGCTACACCGATAATGTGGTGGACCTCATGGTCGGCAAGTTGAACCGCCTGCCCGCCAGAACCCAGGACGCATTGAAGCAGCTCGCCTGTATCGGCAATAGCGCGGAGCTCGCCACCCTGGCGATGGTTTGCCGGGACTCGTTGGAAGAAGCGCAAAACGATCTCTGGGACGCTGTCCGGGTGGGTCTCGTCTTCCGCTCCGAGGACGCCTACTGGTTCCTGCATGATCGCGTCCAGGAAGCGGCCTATTCGCTGATCCCCGAGGCCGAGCGCGGGGAGGCCCACCTTCGCATCGGCCGCCGCCTCGCGGCCGGCACCGCGTCGGCGGAGATCGAAGAGAAAATCTTCGAGGTCGTGAACCAGTTCAACCGCGGCTCTCGTTTCATCACGTCGGCTGATGAACGCGAGCGGGTCGCCGAATTGAACCTCGTCGCGGGCAGGCGCGCCAAGGCTTCGACAGCTTACGCCTCCGCGCTGACGTATCTCATGGCCGGCCGGGCGTTGCTGACGGAGGAAAGCTGGGATCGGTGCCATGAGCTCATCTTCGCCTCCGAATACCACATTGCCGAGTGCGAATTGCTGACCGCCAATCTGGCGGCGGCGGAAGATCGTCTGGCGATGCTGGCGCCACGCGCTGGAAATCTGCTCGATATCGCCGCTGTCGCCTGCTTGCGCCTGACGCTCTACACGACTTTGGATCGAAGCGACCGCGGCGTGGAGGTGTGCCTCGAATTCCTCCGACGAGGCGGCGTTCACTGGTCGCCGCATCCGACAAAAGACGAGGTCCGACGGGAATACGACAGGATCTGGTTGCAGCTTGGGAGTCGTTCGATCGAGGAGCTCGTCGACTTGCCATTGATGAGCGACCCGGAGTGCTGCGCGACGATCGACGTTCTGACCGAGGTCGTGACGCCGGCATTGTTCACCGACGAGAACCTGCTCTCCCTCGTGATTTGTCGGATGGCCAATCTCAGCCTCGAGCATGGCAACAGCGACGGATCGTGCTTCGCCTATGTCTGGCTTGGTATGATCCTGGGACCACATTTCGGCGACTACCGCGCCGGTTTCCGATTCGGCAGGCTCGGCTACGATCTGGTCGACAAGCGCGGACTGCACCGCTTCCAAGCTCGTGCCTACATGTCCTTCGGGAATCTCGTCATGCCCTGGACCAGGCACGTCCAAACCGGTCGAGATTTGGTGCGCCTGGCGTTTGATGCCGCAAACAAGATCGGCGACCTCACCTTTGCGGCTTACAGCTGCAACAACCTGAACACCAATCTTCTCGCGACCGGAGATCCGCTCGGCGACGTGCAGCGCGAAGCCGAGAATGGGCTCGACTTCGCCCGCAAGGCGCGGTTCGGGCTCGTCATCGACATCATCACCGCGCAGCTCGGGCTGATCCGGACCCTGCGCGGCCTGACGCCACAATTTGGCTCGTTCAACGACGAGCAGTTCGACGAGAGCCGGTTCGAGCACCACTTGCGAAGTGATCCACGTTTGGCGCTGCCGGAATGCTGGTATTGGATCCGCAAGCTGCAGGCTCGCTGCTTTGCGCAGGACTATTCTTCCGCCATCGAGGCGGCATCGAACGCGCGACGGCTGCTCTGGACATCGCCATCGTTCTTTGAGGTGGCGGAGTATCATTTCTATGCGGCGCTCGCCCGGGCGGCATGCTGCGACATGATGCCGGCGGGCGAGAAGCCGGCGCATTTCGAGGCGCTCCTCGCACACCACGAACAGCTGGCGATCTGGGCGGAGAACTGCCCTGAAAATTTTGGCAATCGCGCGGCCCTAGCCGCCGCTGAGATCGCGCGTATCAACGGCCAGGATCTCGAAGCGATGCGCTGTTACGAAGAAGCAATCAATCTGGCACGCGAGCATGGTTTCATTCACAACGAAGGCCTTGCCAACGAACGTGCCGCACAATTCCATGCGGCACGCGGCTTCGGAACGATTGCGCACACCTATCTCCGAAATGCCCGATACTGCTATCTCCGCTGGGGAGCTGAAGGGAAGGTCAGGCAGCTTGAGCAGTCTCACCCCCAGCTGCGGAAAGAGCCGACGTTGACGCCTTCCACCGCGGCCTTTGACACCCCGGTCGCACAGCTGGATATCGCCACCGTCATCAAGGCCTCGCAGGCCGTCTCGGGCGAGATCCTCCTCGATCGACTCATTGAAATCCTAATGACGATCGCGCTCGAACATGCCGGTGCAGAGCGGGGGCTGCTAATTCTTCCACGCGGCGACGGCTACGGGATCGAAGCGGAGGCCAGGACCGGTCAGAGGACGGTCGAGGTCACGCTGCGACAGGCGGATGTGACGGCAGCCGAACTCCCCGAGTCCCTCCTTCACACCGTGATCCGGACGCACGAGAGCGTCCTCTTGGAGGATGCGCAGCGGTCGGACCTGTTTGTGGCGGACGCTTACGTAAAGCGGCGACGACCACGGTCGGTGCTCTGCCTCCCTCTAGTGAAGCAAGCGAAGCTGATTGGCGTGCTCTATCTTGAGAATAAATTGGCGCCAGGCATTTTCACGCCGCAACGCATCGTTGTTCTCGAACTGTTGGCCTCACAGGCAGCGATCTCGCTCGAGAACGCTCAGCTCTATGCCGAATTAACCGCCGAAAATCGCATTCGCCAACAGGCTGAGGAAGATCTGCAGCGCAGCGAAGCATTCTTGGCTGAAGGGCAGAGAATAAGCCACACCGGCAGCTGGGGCTGGCATGTGCCCACTGGAAAGCTCGTCTGGTCAAAGGAACATTACCGGATCTTTGGCTTCGAGCCTGAGCAGGTCGACCCAACCTTCAACTTACTCTTGGAAAGGCTTCATCCCGAGGATCGACCTGTTGTTCAGCAAACGCTCGATAATGCAATTCGCGAAAGAAGCGATTTCAAAGTCGAGTTTCGCATCGCATTTCCGGATGGATCTATTAAGTACCTGCAGGGGGTAGGTCGCGCGGTTGTGAAGCTGTCTGGGGACGTCGACGAATTTGTCGGTACCACCATGGATATCACGGAGCGTAAGCATGCCGAGGAAGCCTTGCGAGACGCCCAGGCCGACCTTGCCCGCGTCACAAGACTAACAACGATGGGTGAACTTCTCGCCTCGATTGCCCATGAAATCAACCAACCGCTCGCCGCTGTCGTGACCAACGCGGCCGCGGGTCTGCGCTGGCTCGATCGGGACAGGCCTGATTTGGACGAAATACGAGAGGCGCTCTCGTGCATTGCGAGCGATGGAACGCGCGCAAGCGAGGTGATCCGAAGCCTCCGCGCTCTGGCGAACAAGACTGGGCCGCAATTCGCCGAGCTCAATATCGACGACGCAATTCAAGAGGTCTTGGCGCTAGCCCGCAGCGAGTTGCAGCGGCACGGTGTTGTCCTGCGCGTTGACCTCCGAGCCGGCGACCGGCGCATCTTCGGCGACAGAGTCCAGTTGCAACAAGTGCTATTGAATCTGATCATGAACGGCATCGAAGCTATGAACACTGTGCTGGACCGTCCCCGGGCATTGACGATATCCTCGGAATTTGCCGAAACGGACGCCGTGCTCATCGGAGTTGAGGATGCGGGTACGGGTATCGATCCGAAGATAGCCGATCGTATTTTCGGCTCGCTCTTTACGACGAAGCCCCACGGCATGGGCATGGGGTTGTCGATCTGCCAGTCGATTATCGAGGCGCATGGCGGCCACATCAGAGCGTCGCCGCGTGTGCCCCACGGGACTGCATTTCGGTTCACCGTACCAACGGCGCCTCGGGTCTGACGTCGTCCGCTCAAATTCTGACGGGACGGTCGCCCGCGCGCAGTCACGGTTCTCAGTGACGTGAGTTTCAGGGGTGAAGGCGGCCACGTGGGCGGGGCCGATCCCGGCACAAGTTGATGTCAGCGGCGTCAATTGCGCTTGGGTGCGAACGACTGATTGGAGAAGGTCGACGCCGTGGGGCGCGAACGACGATGAAGGCGCGGTTGGCCGACTGGTGACAAGTGTTGCATGTGTCTGTGAGCTTGTCGAACGTGCTCACGAACTTGCCGCGATCGCGCGCCTTGATGGCTTTTTCCACCTCGGCAATCGGCGTCATGATGGTGGTCCCGATCATCTGGCCGACCGGCATCTCCTTGTAGACGGGAAAGTGCTTGACCACGTCCTCAAGGCCTTCCTTCAGCTCGTCGATCTGGTAGTCCGCCATGTCCCAGTTGCGCACGTCGCCCGCAAGCCAGAGCTTGGCAGCTCCCTTACCTACCTTCGAATGGTTCTAATGTGTGTCAAGTGATCGCGCGCTTCTGAGCAAGAACGGCTCGAGCGCGGCAAGCTACGACAAGCGCAGCACCCAGGACGTGACATCATGATCGACATGGGAAAGATGACGCGCGCGGTCTCGGTCGGCCTGCTGTTTGCGCTGGTTGTTTGGCCATCGACGGGTTCGGCGACACCTTCGGTGCCGCCGGCGCCATTGGGCTGTGGCCCGGCGCCGACGGCGCTTGAAAATCCGCCGGAGATGGCCCGCGTCGATGGCCGGATTCAGTCGATCGAGCTCGAAATCCGTCAGGATGGCGACCGGCTTTGCTTCGTCGACCGCAACAACGGCGATCGGCCCGGCGTTGCGCCGACGATCCGGATACGTCCCGGTGAGATCCTCCGCGTGCGCTTGTTCAATCGTATCAATGACGCATCCGTCCTGCGAAAGACGACGCCGCCCGGCCACCTCACCAACTTCCCCGGCGTCCCGGACACGCCGGGATATCTCGAGGTTGTGCCTGGCGCCTATCATGAGCCCACGGGCAACACCAACCTGCATTTCCACGGACTCGAGGTTAAGCCCGTGCCTTGCGGTCCGGGCATTGCGCCGGGCGACGACGTCGTCACCACGTATTTCGTTCCCGAGAGCCAGTCGTCGCCGCGTGGAGCCTGCCAAAGCGCCTATGAGGTCGCCGTACCGGATGACCAGCCCGCGGGACTGTACTGGTATCACACGCACTTTCATGGCGAGAGCGAAGCCCAGACCCTGCTCGGATTGTCCGGCGCCATCGTGGTCGAGAACGCCGACGACGGTGCGCGGCGCCAACACGGGATTGCCGATAGAATCCTGATCGTGCGCGACCATCTCATTCCCGAGCCTAAGCACGCAGCCGCACCGAAACCGACAACGGTTGATCCTCCGGGCAATGTCCGTCGTTCGCAACCGGCGACCGCGCCGCGGCCTGCCGGCGCGACGGCTTCCAGAATCGCCGCCCAATTGCCGCAATGTGCGTTCGGCATGTGCATCAACACAGCAGCGGAAATTCAGTGCTCGGCACCCGCCGAACGGGAGCAGGAAACATTTCTGAGCGTCAACGGCATCTCGATCCGCGACGCCGGAAACCCGGCCGGCAGCGTGCCCGAGATCAGCCTTGCCGCCCAGGGGGAAGAGCTTTGGCGTCTCGTCAATGCCGCGGCGAACACGTACATCCGCTTGCACTTCGCTGACATCGACAGGTCCGGCGTGGTTGGGAGCGTTCCGATCGAAGTGGTGGGCCTCGATGGCGTGCCGTTCGCCGACAAAATGGCGCGACCGACGGCGCAAATGAGCACGGGCCCGATCATGGTACCGCCGGGCGGGCGCATCGAGTTCAACGTCAAGCTCGATGCTCCTGCCGCGCAGCACCGCATCGTGTTGCGAACCGAGGCGGTGGAGACGGGTTGCGCCGGAGATTTGATGCCAGGCCGAGACTTGGTGGCGGTCAGCGTCAATACCAACCCCTCAGGGGCGCCGATCGCGCGAGGATCGGCTCCGCCGCGGACGACGCTGCAGGGCGTCGATGACATGCCGTCCGCGGACATACCGGTGCGCCGACGGACCTTCGCGTTCACCGAATATCAGCGGGCGAAAAACAGCAAGACGGACTTCTACATCACGGAAATCTCCCGACCGGATGCCGTCATCGAGCCCTATCCGATGGACGGCACGCCCGCATCGGTGGTCGAAGTCGAACCGAACAGCGTCGAGGAATGGACCATTCTCAACTTCACTCATGAACTCCACAACTTTCACATTCATCAGCTGCATTTCCGCGTGCTGGAAAGCGACGACAAGTTCATCGAGGACCGGATGTTGGACACGATCAACGTGCCGGTGGCCTTGCCGGATGCGAACTGGTCGCCGGATGATCCGGTGACGCCCGGTAAGGTGCGCCTGCTCATGCGCTTCCACCAAAACATTTCGGGCGAGTTCGTGTTTCACTGCCACATCCTAAGTCATGAGGACAAAGGGATGATGGGGCTCATCCGGGTGATTGATCCCGGCGGGCGGGGATCGCCGAGCTTGGAACGACCGCCCGACCATCACCATTGAGATTCAGGCAACGCTATTTCGACCCACGCATGAGCGTTTTGGGTAGGGGTCTGATTGACTTACCTATTGCCCGAGGGGACCAAGTCGAGATTGGTTAGGTCCTCGACGCTTTTCGACTTACGTCTCTCCTAGGAAGGCTATCTCGAAATCCGGCCCTACCGGACACGAGCGCGCAAGCGGGGCGTTGCCTTTACTCCGCCGCCTCGGCGAGGCTGCTGCTCAGATTCACCTTCATCCTGCGCAGGCCGACGACCATCGCTTGCAAGACCGCCGGCTTCACCCCCCTGGTCATGA
>JGI12053J15887_10000531_pt1 | contig 15590 bp, 11 predicted proteins | sample MedBloCAOM1_O3_FD_15887 | JGI IMG/M metagenome (IMG submission 15887)
GGCCCCGCCGTTGTTGGGAGGGTCAGGGGGGTCGTCTGGGGGTGGGTTTTCGGTGCTCAGCGCTTCTTCTAGCTGCTCGCTGTCTAGGCCGGGCTGGTCGAACGGGTCACGGCGGCGGCGGTGCGGTAACGCCAGTACTGCGGCGACCCGGATGTCCTCCTCGCCCACCGCGTCAGCGCCTCGCCAGGCGGCGTGTGCCATGGCAGTGCGGGCCAGCACCAGGTCGGCACGCATCCCGTCCACCTCGAACGCCGCGCATACCGCAGCGATCCGGCGCAACTCGCCATCGGGCAAAACCACGCCAGGCAACACGGCCCGGGCCACCGTGATCCGGTCGGCGAGTGCGGCGTCCTCCGGATGCCACACCGCCGCGAAAACAGCTGGGTCCGCCTCGTAACGCAGCCGCCGACGGATCACTTCGGCCCGCGTCTCGACGTCGCGGGAGGCTGCCACCTCGACGGTGAGCCCGAAGCGATCCAGCAGCTGCGGGCGTAGTTCACCCTCCTCTGGATTCATCGTGCCGACCAGCAGAAACGACGCGGCATGCGAGACCGAGACACCGTCGCGTTCCACGTGCGCGCGACCCATCGCCGCGGCGTCGAGGAGCACGTCGACGAGATGGTCAGGTAGCAGGTTGACCTCGTCGACGTAGAGCACCCCACGGTGGGCCGCGGCCAGCAGACCGGGCTGGTACGCCGAGACGCCTTCGGTCAGCGCACGCTGCAGATCCAGGGAGCCCACCAGGCGGTCCTCGGTAGCACCGACCGGGAGCTCGACCAACCGGGCCGGCCGGATCAGCTGTCCCGCTACGGCGGTGTGCGGGCCGTCCGGGCATGTGGAATCGGGGGCCATCGGGTCACACCCGAAGCGGCAACCCGGTACCGCGGTCACCGCGGGTAACAGCGCCGAAAGTGCCCGCACCACAGTGGATTTCGCGGTGCCCTTCTCGCCGCGGACCAGCACCCCACCTATTCCCGGATGCACGGCGTTGAGCAGCAACGCCAACCGAAGGTCGTCGTGCCCGACGATCGCGGAGAACGGATATCGGGCGGCACTCATGGTTCAGCGGACCCGTGCCGACGCATCGCGGCGCATCGGCACATGCGGGATGCCGACCTCGGTGAACTCCGCCCCGTTGACCACGAAACCGAAGGAGCCGAAGAGTGGGACGCAGTCGAGTTGCGCGTCGAGCACGCAGGGTGCATCGCCCACCTCGGCCAGGGCCGCCTCCAGCAACCGCCGGAGTCCACCTTGGCGACGGGCCTGCCGGGCGGTGCAGATCCGACCGATCCGGAACTGTCCGTCGGTGGGCTCCAACAGGCGCAGGGTGGCCTGCGGTTGTTCGATCGCGCCATCGGGCGCGAGCCAGTAGTGCCGGGTTGTCCGATCCAGGTCATGCCCGTCGAGCTCCTGATACGGACAGCCCAACTCGACTACGAACACCTCGACCCGCAGGCGCAGTAGGGCGTAGATCATGGCGGTCGACAGGTCGGCGGCTAGGCTGCGGTGTAGCACTGTGTTGCCCACCGCTCCTGCCTACCAGATGGTCTGACATCGTGGCGGGGTGACGCCCCATCGGTCCTGGCAGCTCACTCTGAGGTGGACCCTGGTCTGGCTGTTCGTGGGTGCCTTACTGGTAGCTGGTGGCACCGTCGTCCAGCAGGTCCGCACTGGCCAGCAGACTCCGCCATCAGCCGCGCAAACTCCGACTCGGCCCGTCGCCCGGCAGCCGCTGACCCCCTCCACCCCGCCTGGATCGGTGGCTGCCTGGGTGTTAGGAGCCACGCCGCTGCCCCGGCGTCCGGATGGGTTCGGCCTGGCGCGCTCCACGCCCGCAGCGCTGATAGATCGGCGGCTAGCCACCGTCGATCTGCTTCCTCCACCCACTTCGAGCTCGTTCCAGTCGACGATCAGCCCGGTGCCCCCCCAGGTGTTGGCCCGTAGCACCTGGAAACCGATATGTCCGGTGAAACCCGAGCAACTGCGTTACCTCACCATGTCTTTCCGCGGCTTTGACGCCCGCGCGCATACCGGCGAGATGCTGGTGAACGCCGATGTCGCGCAGACCGTAGTAGGTGTCTTCAAGCGGCTCTACGCTGCCGGCTTTCCCATCGAGGAGATGCGGATCACCACCGAAGCCGAGCTGAAGTTGCCGCCGACCGGGGACGGCAACAACACCAACGCCTTTGTCTGTCGCGAAACCCGTGGCCAGACCCAGTGGTCGGCCCACGCCTCCGGGTTGGCCATCGACCTCAACCCGTTCAACAACCCATCGGTAAAAGGCGATCTCGTGTTGCCCGAACTGGCGTCGTCCTATCTCAACCGGGACTGGGCGCGCTCAGGCATGGTGCTCGACGGCGGTCTGGCGGTGACCGCATTCGAGTCGGCCGGCTGGAAATGGGGTGGGCGGTGGTCGGCGCCGGTGGATTTCATGCATTTCAGCGCCAATGGGCATTGAATGCTCACGGCCCCTCCAGGTCACCCTCGAGGTCGAGGTAGACCGCTCGCAGCGCGTCGAGATCGGCCGGGTCGGGTTGGGCCCACAGGCCCCGGTCAGCGGCCTCAAGCAGCCGCTCGGTCATTCCCCGCAGCGCCCATGGGTTGGACTTCCGCAGGAACTGCTGCACGCCGGAATCGAAGATGTAGGACTCGGCGAGCTGGTGATACATCCAGTCTTCGACCACGCCTGCGGTGGCGTCGAAGCCGAACAGATAGTCCACCGTGGCGGCCAGCTCGAAGGCACCCTTGTAGCCGTGTCGTTGCATGGCTGCGATCCACCGCGGGTTGACCACTCGGGAACGAAAAACCCGGCGAGTCTCCTCGGCCAGTGAACGGGTCTTCACCGCGTGCGGTATCGCGGAGTCACCCACATAGGCGGCCGGATTGCTGCCGGTCAACGAGCGCACCATCGCGACCATTCCGCCGTGATACTGGAAGTAGTCGTCGGAATCGGCGATGTCATGTTCCCGGGTGTCGACGTTCTTGGCGGCCACCGTGATTCGGCGAAAGGCGTGCTCCATATCGCCACGCGCCGCGGCGCCGTCAAGCCCTCGGCCGTAGGCGTAGCCACCCCAGGTGGCGTACACCTCGGCGAGGTCGGCGTCGGTACGCCACTGCCGGCTGTCGATCAGCGGCAGCAGCCCCGCGCCGTACGCGCCCGGCTTGGAGCCGAAGATCCGGGTGCGGGCCCGCCGGTCGTCGCCGTGCGCCGCGAGGTCAGCCCGGTAGTGCGCGGCGACGAAGTTGCGCTCCACCGGCTCGTCCAGCGTCGCGACGGCAGCGATCGCGTCGTCGAGTAACGCGACCACGTGCGGGAAGGCATCCCGGAAGAAGCCGGAGATGCGCAGCACCACGTCGATGCGGGGCCGGCCGAGTTCATCGAGCCCGACCACCTCCAGGCCGGTGACCCGGCGCGAGGCGTCGTCCCAGGTCGGGCGCACACCCAGGAGCGCCAGCACCTCGGCGATGTCATCACCTTGGGTACGCATGGTGCTAGTGCCCCAGACCGTGAGACCCACTGAGGAAGGCCAGTCACCGGTGTCAGCGCGATGGCGTTGCAGTAACGAGTCGGCCAGCGCGGTGCCCACGTCGAAGGCGTTGCGGGTCGGGATCGACTTCGGATCCACCGAATAGAAGTTGCGTCCGGTCGGCAGGACCGAGACCAGACCACGGGTCGGGGACCCCGAGGGTCCCGGCTCGATGAACCCGCCGTCCAGGGCACGCAGCACATTGGTGATCTCGGCCGGGGTGCCGGCCAGGCGGGGGATCAGCTCAGTGCACGCGAAGCGCAGTACTGACACCACTCCGGCATCCGGTTCCCCCAACACCTCTGCGACCACAGCGGGCGCCTTCGCCGGGTCCCAGTCAGCTGCCCGGGTGCCCTGCACCAGCCTGCGCGCCAGCCCCTCCAGACGGTCGACGTCGGCAAGCGATCCCTGCTCGTCGTCGAGGCCGATGCACGCCGCGATGGCCGCTCGCAACCCCGGCAGCGGCTGTCCCCTACCGAACACCTGGCGCGCCCGCAGCACCGCGAGTACGTCGTTGATCAGCTCATCGCCCTCGGGGGCGCGACCCAGCACGTGCAGGCCGTCACGAATCTGCACGTCCTTGATCTCGCACAGGTACCCGTCGAGGTGCAGCACGAAGTCGTCGAAATCGTCGTCACCGGGCGGCGCGTCCGCGCCCAGATCATGGTGCAGCTGGGCGCTCTGGATCAGCGTCCAGATCTGCCCGCGCAGTGTGGGTAGTTTGTCCGGATCTAGCGCAGCCATGGTGGCGTACTCATCGAGCAGCTGCTCGAGACGGGCCAGATCACCGTAGGTGTCGGCGCGGGCCATCGGCGGGATCAGGTGATCGATGATGGTGGCGTGCGCCCTGCGCTTGGCCTGAGTGCCCTCACCAGGGTCGTTGACGATGAATGGGTACACCAACGGCAGGTTCCCCAGCACCGCGTCCGGGGCATCCTGCGCGGCGAGCCCCAGGCCCTTGCCGGGCAACCATTCGAGGTTGCCGTGCTTGCCCAGGTGTACCACCGCGTGGGCACCGAAGGAGTGCTCCAGCCACCGGTAGGCGGCCAGATACTGGTGCGATGGGGGCAGCTCGGGATCGTGATAGATCGCCACTGGGTTCTCACCGAATCCGCGCGGCGGCTGGATGAGCAGCACGACATTGCCGAACAGCAGCGAACCGACGTAGATGAAGCCTTCGGACACGTACAGCTGCCCGGGCGGTTCACCCCAGGTCGATACGACCTTGTCCCGCAATGACGAAGGCAGCGCGGCGAACCACTGGGCGTACTGCTCGGTGGGCACCCGGATAGCGGAGCTCGCCATCTGGTCCTCGGTGAGCCATTCCACGTCGTGGCCACCGGCGGCGATCAGCCGGTGGATCAGCGCGTCACCCGCCAAGCTGTCTAGGTCAAGATCGCCGAGGTGGTAGCCGGCCTCGGCGAGTGCCCGCAGGAGCACCACGGCCGACGCTGGGGTGTCTAGCCCCACGGCGTTGCCGATCCGCGAATGTCTGGTCGGGTAGGCGGACAACACGATCGCCAGCCGTTTGCCCGATGCGGGCACGTGTCGCAGCCGGGCCAGCGCCACGGCGGTCCCCGCCACCCGGGCGGCCCGCTCGGGATCGGCCAGATAGATGGGGATCCCGTCGGGTCCCGGCTCCTTGAAGGAGAACGGCACCGACACCAGCCGGCCGTCGAACTCTGGGATGGCAACCTGCATGGCGGCGTCCATCGGCGACAGTGCCGCGTCGCTGGCCTGCCAGATCGTCCTCGATGAGGTCAAGCACAGGCCTTGCAGCACTGGGACATCCAGCGCGGCTAGCGCTCCCGCGTCCCAGGCCTCTTCCTGAGCCCCGGAGCTGCCACCCGCGGCTAGCACCGTGGTCACCACCGCGTCACAACGACCCAGCAGCGCACGGAGCCCGGCGGCCTGCGCGTCGCCCAATCCCCGCAGCGAGCCACAGAACACCGGTAGCGCGTTGGCGCCGGCGGCGCGCAACGCATCGGCCAGCACGTCGACGAAACCGGTGTTCCCGGCCAGCGCATGCGCCCGGTAGAACACGATGCCCACCGTTGGGCGTCCCGGATCCGCCTCGCGGAGGGCGTGGACGCCGTAATCGGGGGTGGGGGCCGGCGGTTCGAAGCCCTCGCCGGTGAGCAGCAAGGTGTCAGACAGGAATCGGGCCAACTCGCCCAGGTTGGCCGGGCCGCCGGCGACCAGGTAGCGCAGCGCCTGCGCCGCCACCCCAGCCGGAACCGTGGAGCTTGCCATCAGCTCCGCGTCCGGGATCGCCTCACCACCCAGGCATACAGTCGGCAGCCGAGCGCTCAGCAGCGCCTGGAGGCCCGCCTCCCAGGTCCGCCGTCCGCCGAGCAACCGGAGCACCACCACGTCCACCCCGTCGAGCAGCGCGGGAAGCTCGTCGGGTTCGGTCCGGGCGGGGTTGGCGAGCTGGAAGTCCGCACCGCAGGCCCTGGCGGCGAGCAGGTCGGTATCGGCAGTGGACAGCAGCAGGATCCGCACTCCAGCGAGGCTAACCTCAGTGGCCGACGTCGATCACCACACGGGTCGGTCGGGTTAGAGTGAACACCTTGACCGAGGTCTGCTTGCGCATCCCGATCCCCACCGACAGCACGCCCTCGTAGTCACCGGTGATTGCCACCGCCATGACGTTCGTCAGATTGCGGGTACGGAACTTCCGCGGCCCTGGATAGCTGGAGTGACCTTCGTTACCGTGCGCCTGCGCGGGCATCGCATGCATTTCGGCGAACGCCGCGCCGGTGATCCGCTCGATGTTGCCGGAGCCGTCCCGGGTCAACTGATCGACGAACCGGGAGCTGACTTGGGGCTACGTCCCAGAAAAGTCCAGCCGGGCGTCGCCGAAAGTTTCCGTTGACTTCACGATAACGTAACATCACACAAGTGACGTGATGAAATTAACAATGCATCGGATGTGTGTGACGGTCGTTACCGCCAACATTCCTTGCGGAACCTCGAGCGCCTCGGTTAGGTTCACCGCGTCAGCCGAAGTCATGACGCTTTCGAGCCGTGCCATGACAAGAAGTAGGGGGGATAATGGCATTCTCCATCTCTGATTTCTGCATCGGTGCTATTCCTGTCGGACCGGCCGCGAATACCCATTGCGGCTCGTCGCGTATGTGACTCTGCATAAATAGCAGAGTTCCAGTGGGCGGACCTGATGACAACAGCGAAGCCTGACAAAAGGAGAACCTGATGAGACGTAAGGTCGACCGGGTCGCCGCTGGCGATCATTGGGTCTACCTGGACCGGTCATGGGCCCACCGATTGGGTGTGAGGAAGACCGCAGGTACGTACCGGATCCGCAGCCGTGATCTGGCGCGCAGGCTCGCCCAGGAAACGCTGTGGGTGGACGAATCAGGAAGAGTTCATGCCCACGGAGCGGGGACAGCAGCGACGCGCTCCAACAGGGCAAGCGACCGCAACCGCAACCACCCCGAGGGCTTTCCTGCGAGAGCCAGGTCGTGGTCCTAACGTTCGTCGGCACCTGGCGCGACGACGGGCAGGTCGGGCGGAGGACCATGCTCGATCAACTCGAGCAGCGCATCGGTGTCCAGATGGGCCGAGACGAGGTCGCCGAGCAGGTTCAGCTGGGCGTCTCGCAATGCGGCGAAGTTGGTGTCGGGCGCCGGTCGGAAACCGGGTCGGTCTGCAAGGTAGGCCACTCGCCGCAGCAGGGCACGGCGGAAGCCGTCATTCTCGAACAGCCCATGCCAGTGGGTGCCCAGCAGGTGTCCGCCGTCGGACCCGTCGTCGGGACCCGAAACGAGCGGCGGGTCACCGCGATGGGCCACCCGACCGTGGTGTATCTCATAGCCGGTCACTGGCTCTCCCAGCGCGGTACCGGAAGGGCGCGCCAGATGCTTGGCCGGATCGAAGACCACTTCGAGATCCAGCAGCCCGAGGCCCGCCACCTCCCCGGCACCGGACTCGACATGATCGGTGATGCGGCGGCCCAGCATCTGGTAGCCACCACAGATGCCCAGCACCGGACGGCCAGCGGCGGCGTGTGCCAGCACCGCGGCGGCCAGGCCCGTTCGGTGCAGCCAGGACAGATCTGCCACGGTGGACTTCGAGCCGGGGAGCACCACCAGATCAGCGTCGGCCAGTCGGGAGGGCTCAGTGACGTAGCGGACCGCCACTCCAGGCTCGCAGGCCAACGCCTCGACGTCGGTGCCGTTGGAGATCCGCGGCAGCCGCACCGCGGCGACTCGCAGCCACTGGGTGCCATGAGGTGACGCCGGCTGCCCGACCACCCCGTCGGGGGTGTGTGCCAGCGAGTCCTCGGCATCGAGCCACAGCGAATCGCAATACGGCAGCACCCCGTAGCTGCACCGACCGGTCAGCGTTCGCAGCTGGGCCAGCCCGGGAGCCAGCAGGTCCGGGTCGCCGCGGAACTTGTTGATCACGAATCCGGCCACCAGTGCTTGGTCGGCTTCCGACAGCAGAGCCAGGGTGCCGAACAGATGCGCGAGCACGCCGCCACGGTCGATGTCACCGACCACCAGGACTGGCAGTCCAGCGGCCCGGGCCAATCCCATATTGGCGATGTCGGTGCCCCGCAGATTGATCTCGGTTGGCGATCCGGCGCCCTCGCAGATCACCACGTCGTACTCGGCTCGTAGCGCGGCCAACGCGCCCACCACGACGTCGAGAAGCTCAGGCTTACGGTGCCGGTAGGACGCCGCGGAGACCGTGCCAGCGGCGTGGCCGAGCACCACAACCTGCGCGCAGCGGTCGCTTCCGGGCTTGAGCAGAACCGGGTTGAACCGCACCTCGGGCTCAATGCCGCACGCCGCGGCTTGCATCGCCTGGGCTCGACCGATCTCCCCACCGTCAGGCGTCACGACCGAGTTGTTGGACATGTTCTGCGCCTTGAACGGCGCCACTGATATCCCGCGACGGCTCAGCCACCGGCATATCCCAGCCACCAGGACACTCTTGCCTGCGTCGGAGGTGGTGCCCGCAACGAGCAGTGCTCGGGGCTTGATACCGGGCATGACTACGGCAGGGTCAGGATCTCCGCCCCGTCCGAGGTGACGACGAGGGTGTGCTCGAACTGTGCGGTGCGCGCCTTGTCCTTGGTCGTCACCGTCCACCCGTCTGGCCACACGTCATAGTCGATCGTGCCGAGCGTGATCATCGGTTCGATGGTGAAGGTCATTCCCTCCGCTAGGATGGTGTCCACGGACGGCTCGTCGTAGTGCAACACGACCAACTTGCCGTGGAAGGAGCGGCCGATGCCGTGGCCGGTGAAGTCGCGGACGACTCCGTAGCCGAAGCGCTTGGCGTACGCCTCGATCACCCGTCCGATCACGTTGAGCGCCCGACCCGGCCGCACCGCGCGGATGCCACGCATCATCGCTTCGTGGGTCCGCTCGACCAGGAGCCGGTCCTCCTCGGAGACCGCACCGGCGAGGAAGGTGGCGTTGGTATCGCCATGCACGCCGCCGATGAACGCGGTGACGTCGATGTTGACGATGTCGCCGTCCTCGATGACGGTCGAGTCCGGGATGCCGTGGCAAATCACCTCGTTCAGTGACGTGCAGCAGGACTTGGGAAAGCTCTTGTAACCCAGGGTCGAGGGATACGCGCCGTGGTCGACCAGGAACTCGTGTACCACCCGATCGACCTCATCGGTGGTCACGCCCGGCCGCACCGCCCGGCCGCCCTCGGCGAGCGCCTGAGCGGCGATCCGTCCCGCCTCCCGCATCGCTTCGATGACCTCGGGTGGCTGGATCAACGGATCTGCGCATGGCCTCGGACCGGGTTTGCCGACATAGTCCGGCCGCCGGATCGTCGAGGGGACCGGACGGATCGGTGTCTGACGGCCTGGACGCAACGGGGTTCGCACGGGCATGTCCCCCACTCTATGCCGGTCACTGCGCGCCGAGTGCGGACAGGAAGCGGCCCGAGACGTCCAACGCCGGGGCGGNNGAGCCGGCGCCGACGACGAGAGTCGCGANTGCGACGTCACCGCGGAAGCCGACGAACCAGCCATCCGCGCCGGTGGGGCTGTTCTCCGCGGTGCCGGTCGTGCCGAACAGCTGGCCTTGGTCAGCCAAGAATTTCGCGGTTCCCGCGGTCACCGCCTCGCGCGTCATCGCCCGCACCGCGCCAGCGACATCGGGTGGCACCGGCGGTACCGGTCCGAGTGCCGTCTGCGTCGGAATTCCCCTGATCAGGAGCGGAGTGGGGAGCCGGCCCCCGGCATCGATCGTCGCAGCCACCAGCGCCATACCAAACGGGCTGGCGAGCACTCGACCCTGTCCGAATCCGTTCTCCGCGCGCCGCACCATCGACTCCGAAGGGGGAACCTGACCGGTGACGGTAGCGGCGCCGGCAATGTCGTAGTTCATCCCGATGCCCATCTGGTGCGCCGCATCGGTCAACGCACCAGTTCCAAGCCGAGCCGCCAGTTGGGCAAACGTGGTGTTGCACGAGTTAGCGAACGCGGTGTGCAGTGGCACCGTGCCCAGGTCGACGAGGCGGTCATTGGGCACTACCCGCTCCCCGACAATCGTGGTGGCCGGACAGGCCACCGGCGAGTTCGGCGTGACCTGCTTGGACTGCAACGCCGCCGATGCGGTGACAATCTTGAAAGTGGATCCCGGCGGGAACCGCCCGGTCAGTGACAGTGCGCCTTGCGCGTCGGCCGCGCTGTTCTGCGCGACGCCCAGAATCTCCCCAGTGGAGGGCTGGATCGCCACGATCATCGCCGGGTTGGGCACCGCGTCGACAGCGTGTTCGGCGGCGACCTGAACGGCGCGGTCGACCGTGGTAGTCAGCGTCAGCACCGGACGTGGCTGCTCGGCGGCGAGGGTCTCGACCTCTTGCCCCATGGAGTTCACCGTCACGATCCGCCAACCGGCGGCGTTCTCGAGCTGCTGTTCGACCACTTTGCGCAGGCCCGGCAGCAGCTGCGAGGCGAAGTCCCGGTCCGGCCCGAGCAGCCGTTGCTGGGTCGGGAAAGTTAAACCAGGCAGCTCGCCGATCTGGTCCCGGACCGCTGAGTAGTCCGGCTCGCGGAGCACTGCCACCGCGCTGGGTTGTCCCACCGGGGCCGCATTGGCTCCCGCGATGATCGACTGCTGGGTGATCTGGGGATCGAAACGCCCCAGCGCAGTAGCCAGCTGGGCAGCCTCTCCGGCCAGGTCCGGGACCGCGCTGCGATCCAACGCGACGGTGACCACGGTCTGCGAGGTGAGCAAAGGTGTCCCGGCGCGGTCGACCACCGGGGCCGGTTCGGCTGGTACGTCACGTAACGTGACGAGCTGATGCGCGCCCAGGCGCGGGTGCAGCACCGCTGGAGACCATCGCACCCGCCACCCGTCGGCGGCGGTCGCAGGCACTAGCTCGAAGGCCCCTGGGTAGCGCCACTGCCGGCCCTTACCCAGGTCCCAGACCGCGGCGAAAGAGGCCGACGCGATGCGGTCGCCGGAACGGACCTCGCCCACAGTGAGCTGCACGTGCTGGGGCTTCAGCTCGTCGCGGACCTGCCGGATCAGTTCAGTGGCGGCTCCCGGATCGTCGGTGAGCCGCCCGGCACCAGCAGTGTCACCTCTCGATACGGCGTCCAGAAACGCAGCCGCCGCGTCGCGCGGATCCGACCCGAACAGACCACAGCCAGCCAGCAGGACGGCCATCAGGGTCGCCAGCAGAGCGGCTACCAGACGTAGGAGGGACACGGGCGCGAGTATGCCTCTTGACTTTTCAGAACAGCACCGTTGCGAAACATCCCACCTGGGTGAAACCGACTCGGCGGTACGCAGCACGGGCCGGCTGGTTGTAGGCGTTGACGTACAGGCTGGCGACCCGGCCCATCTCCTGTAATCGGGCCACAACGGCCGCGGTCGCACCCGCCGCCAGCCCATGTCCACGCCAATCCGGGTGCACCCAGACCCCCTGGATCTGACCCACCGTAGCGGACATGGCCCCGATCTCAGCCTTGAACACGACCTCACCGGCCTCGAACCGGGCGAATGCCCGCCCCGCCCCGATCAACTCCATNACCCTGGCCCGGTAACCGGCCCCGCCGTCGGGTAGCCGAGGATCGACCCCGACCTCCTCGGTGAACATCGCCACTGCAGCCGGCAGGTAGCTTTCCAGCTCGTCGGGACGCACCGGCCGCACCAGCGGGTCCGCAGGCACCCCAGGTTGCTCGGCAAGCACCAGCAGCGGCTGGTTCAGACGCTCTTCGCGGGCCGGCCCCCAATTCTCACACAGCTCCGACCACAGCCCGAGCACCTGATCGACCGGTCCCACCAGTGAAGAGCAGCACCTGGGCCGCCGCGCCGCTCGGTCTGCGAATGCCCGGATCGCCGCCGGTCCCCCGCACAGCGGCACGAGATTGGGGCCAGAAAAGCACAGCCCGTCCAGCCCGCCTTGCGAACCATCGGCGAAACCCCACAGCTCCCCGCCGAGCCGCCATGGATCTAAACCGCCGTTTTCGATCCGGGCAGCGACCATGCAGGACATCACCGGGTCAGTGGCCAGCGCCGCACGGACGCTGCGCACGTCTCGGTCATCCAGCAGCCGCGCACCCGCGTACTTGAGCACACCACCTAGAGTGCCAGAACGGCGGATGACTGCCATTTGACTGCGCTCACTGAGAACCCTCCGCCAGGCGGAAGGCCTCCTCGATGAGAGTCTCGACGATCTGCGCCTCCGGCACAGTCTTGATCACCTTGCCGCGGACGAAAATCTGTCCCTTGCCGTTGCCCGAGGCCACACCGAGGTCGGCCTCCCGAGCCTCGCCGGGTCCATTGACCACACAGCCCATCACCGCCACCCTCAGCGGCACTTCCATGCCTTCCAGACCCGCAGTGACCTCCTCCGCGAGCTTATAGACATCGACCTGGGCTCGGCCGCAGGACGGACACGACACGATTTCCAGCCGCCGGGTCCGCAAGTTCAGCGACTCGAGGATCTGCAGGCCGACCTTGACCTCCTCGACCGGCGGCGCGGACAGCGAGACCCGGATGGTGTCCCCGATGCCCTGGCTGAGCAACGCCCCGAACGCGATGGCCGACTTGATAGTGCCCTGGAAGGCCGGGCCGGCCTCGGTGACCCCGAGGTGCAACGGGTAGTCGCATTGCGCGGCAAGCTGCTCGTAGGCCCGCACCATGATCACCGGATCGTGGTGCTTCACCGAGATCTTGATGTCATGAAAGTCGTGTTCGGCGAACAGACTGGCCTCCCACAACGCGGATTCGGCCAGCGCCTCTGGGGTCGCCTTGCCGTACTTGGCCAGGATCTTGGGGTCCAGCGACCCAGCATTGACACCGATCCGGATCGGAATGCCCGCGTCCTTGGCGGCCCTGGCGATCTCGGCCACCCGATCATCGAATTTCTTGATGTTCCCGGGGTTGACTCTCACAGCCGCGCACCCGGCGTCGATGGCCGCGAAGACGTATTTGGGCTGGAAGTGGATATCAGCGATCACTGGGATCCGGGACTTGCGAGCGATAGCCGGCAGCGCATCGGCGTCGTCGGCACTGGGCACGGCCACCCGGACGATGTCGCAGCCCGCCGCGGTGAGCTCGGCGATCTGCTGCAAGGTGGCGTTGACGTCAGCGGTGAGCGTGGTGGTCATCGATTGCACGGACACCTGATGCTCGCTGCCCACTCCCACGGTACCGACCTGCAACTGCCGCGTCTTGCGACGCTCCGCGAGCACCGGCGGCGGCAGGGCGGGCATGCCAATCATCATCAGGAGACGCCCCTCATTGGTGCGGTCATGGGTGCAACCGAATCGGATTGATGATGTCGGCGGTGACGGTCAGAGCACCGACCCCGATGAACAGGATCGCGATCGCATAGGTCAGCGGCATCAGCCTCGTGTAGTCCACCGGAGGCCCGTTGGGACGGCCGGTGGCCCGCCGGACGGCGTTGCGGACGCTCTCATAAATGTTGACCGCAATATGCCCGCCGTCCAGCGGAAGCAACGGCAGAAGATTGAATACCCCGACGAAAAGGTTGAACGCCGAGAGCAGGAACAGGAAGAACCACCACGCACCGAACCCGACAGCGTCACCACCGAGCACGCTGACCCCGACCACGCTGATCGGGGAGTCCGGACGATTCTCCCCACCGAGCCGTTGGAACAGCGCAGGGATCTTCTGCGGGAATTGTTTGAGGCCCTGCCAGGTGTTGGCGAACATGGTGCCGGTGAAGCTGATGGTCTTGCCTACCGCGGCCGCCGGGCCGTAATGCAGGGTCACGGCGTCCGGTTGCTGCGGTGTCACGCCGATCGCGCCGACCAGCTTGTCGCCCTGACCACCCAGCGCCGAGACCGGAACCCGGGCCACGTCGACCACCACGGTGCGCTGCTGCCCGGCCCGCTCAAGCCGGAACTCGGTGGGACCGGAACGGCTTTGGATCGCGCCGATCAGGTCCGCGGAGTTATGCACCGGGATGCCTGCCACGGCCAACACTCGATCCCCCGGCTGCAGTCCCGCGTTCTTAGCCGGCGCGGGGGAACCCGGCTGGCAAGAATTGTCGGCGCGCACCTCGAGGCACTGGCTGACCTTGGACACCACCGCGGGCGCTGGCGCCCGGTCAAGGTTCGGCAGGCCGGTCGATACCGCCATCACGTAGATCAGCACAATGCCCACGATGAAGTGGGTCAGCGAGCCCGCCGACAGCACCACTACACGCTGCCAGGTGGGGAACCGGAAGAACGCCCGCTTGCGGTCGTCCGGATCGGGTAGCTCATCCATCGCGGTCATACCCGCGATATCGCAAAACCCACCCGCCGGGATCAGTTTGAGGCCGTACTCGGTCTCTCCCCGGCGAAAGGAGAACAGGGTGGGGCCAAAGCCGATGAAGTAGCGGCGCACCTTCATCCCGAACGCCTTGGCGGTGTACATGTGGCCGGCCTCGTGCAATGCGACGCAGATCCCGATACCCATCGCAAAGAGCACTACCCCCAGCACGAACGTCACGCTCTGCTCCTCACTTCGGAGTCCCACCGGCCTGGGCAAGTCGGCCGCTCAGCAGTTCTCTGGCTCTGCTCCGAGCCCAGTCCTCGGCGGCCAGCACGTCTTCCACCGTAGTCGGGTCGGTCTGCCACCCCTGCGCCTCGCCCAACACTGCCGCTACCGTGTCGACGATCTCACGGAAGGAGATGCGGCGCTCGAGGAAGGCAGCCACTGCTTCTTCGTTGGCCGCGTTGAACACCGCGGGAACGCACCCGCCGGCGATTCCCGCCTCTTTGGCCAGCTCAATGGCAGGAAAGGTCTCGGTGTCCACTGGTTCGAAGGTCCAGGTGGTTGGCCTGGCGAAGTCACAGGCCGGGGCCGCGTCGGCGACCCGGTCCGGCCAGCCCAATGCCAGCGCGATCGGCAATCGCATGTCCGGCGGGCTGGCCTGGGCGATCGTGGAGCCATCGGTGAAGGTGACCATGGAGTGAATCACCGACTGCGGGTGCACCACGACGTCGATGCGATCGTAGGGAATGCCGAAGAGCAGGTGCGTCTCGATCAGCTCCAGGCCCTTGTTCACCAGGGTGGCCGAGTTCACTGTCACTACAGGTCCCATCCGCCAGGTCGGATGCGCCAGGGCCTGCTCAGCGGTGACCCCGTCGAGGTCGTCGCGGTGGCGCCCGCGGAAGGGTCCGCCGGATGCGGTCAGCACCAGCCGGCACACCTCCGCCCGGCTGCCGGCGCGCAGGCATTGGGCCAGCGCCGAGTGCTCAGAGTCCACCGGCACGATCTGGCCGGGGGCGGCGGCACGGGTGACCAGCGTGCCCCCAGCCACCAGGGACTCCTTGTTGGCCAGCGCGAGGATGGCCCCGCTACGCAGCGCCGCAAGCGTCGGCGCCAGGCCGCGGGAACCGGTCACGCCGTTGAGCACCACGTCTGCGGGCTCGGTCGTGACAAGCTCGGCCGCTGCCTCGGGACCGACCAGGATCCGAGGCATCCGGTAGCCGCCCCGGTTGTACCCGCAGCGCTGCGCTTCGGCGAACAGCGCCAGCTGCAGATCCTGCGCCGCCCGGCCGCGGGCCACCGCTACGGCGGGTGCGCCGGACGCCAGCACCTG
>JGI12053J15887_10000532_pt1 | contig 15589 bp, 15 predicted proteins | sample MedBloCAOM1_O3_FD_15887 | JGI IMG/M metagenome (IMG submission 15887)
CGCCACCGGGATGCGATTGCGAGCCGGCCACTGCGCGGTCGATCCAAGAAAAATTCCATACGGCAGCCAGCTAGTTTTTCCGGATCGCACCACTTTATTGGCGGTCGATACCGGCACAGCCGTGAGAAACCGCCAGGCGGCACGTAAAGCCGGCCGTACTGTTAATGAGCGCGGCGCCATTGTGATCGATCGATTTTTTGAAACAAAACGGCAGGCGCTTGGCTGGGCCCAGCGAAATCCTGCATTCGTGGCGGTGCGAGTAGTGCCGCCCAATTACCGTGCGCAATCAACAACGCGTATAACTCAGCCAGCCATGCCACAAACGAAACTGCTGGCCAGCAATGCGCCCGTCGCGAACAACTCGAGACAATCTTCGAATCGACCGGCCGGTCATCCGATATCGGCCACGAGAATGCAGTGAGAGCCACGGTTGNNGGATNTAGGCGATTTGGTTGCACGTTNGAATCCCACGCNGCACCTTACCGATTATGGCTATAAGAACTGGATCGGCTGTTTGGGAAGGCACACTGAAACAAGGTAAAGGNACCATGAAACTCGGAAGCGGCGCNTACGAAGGGCCTTATTCGTTCTCATCGCGTTTCGAGAACGGCACGGGTACAAACCCGGAAGAACTAATNGGCGCAGCCGAGGCCGGCTGCTTCTCCATGGCGCTTTCCGCTAATCTCGAAAAAGCNGGACATCCCGCCAAGCGCATCAGCACGACCGCGAGCGTTAAACTCGAGATCGTNGGAGGTGGACCCAAGATCACCACCATCGACTTAAAAACAGAAGCCGCCGTTCCCGGAATCGATGAGGCGAAATTCCGCGAGACNGCGGAACAGACGAAGAAGACCTGCCCGGTTTCCGTTGTNCTGGCCGGCGCCCAAATCAACCTCGACGCAAAGCTGCTGTAGTTGCTTNGCTCTGCGACGCGTCGCAGCCCACAGGGCCGCGGCTACAAATTACAACTTGGCGTAAACGCCGATCAGCGGACGCGGCGAGGGAGTCTTGGAGCGAAAATCGCTGACGAAACCGTCCTTGGTGCGGAGTTCCACGTGACCGGCNGCGCGGCTGGCGCCATACACGAGCACGGCTCCGACGGGCGCCTTAAACGGATCGCGCACGGCCAGTTTCTTGAATCCGTAACTGCTTACCAGCTCCTGCCCGGCCTCTTTCGCGTATTCCGTTTTCGGGTANGAGCTAATCACTCCTGAGGCGAGGAGGGCCTCTTTTACATACTGCCAGCAACGCGACCGGGAATGGGCACGCGCGCGTTCCTGAGCTATCGTCGCGGCACGGCACAGCTTCGGGTCGATGCTCGAATCCACCCTGGCGATCGGGTTAACGATTTTCTTCGGCTGATACTTCGTGACGATCTCGGCGGACTGCGATTTTCCCTGGGCGTCCTTGAAAATAAACCGCGATTTAGCCGTCTCGCCTCTCACTGCGGTTGCAGTGACGGCAAAGGACGAAGCGATAATGAGGAAACGGAAGGTCTTGGTGGGGAGGTTTGGCATAAGAAGCGCCCCATATGACTGCAAGTTGCACACCACGCAAGCGGTTTTTTACGAAATTTTCGTTGATTCAAAGGACCCCTAAAACAGGTTTTCCGCTCAGCGGCCGGCTTCCGCTAAGGACGAGACCATTGACGCGCGACCGCGCTTCCATGGTATCTCTTCTAAAAGCCTAGCGTGGCTTGGGCAGCGGTTTTCTCGGTCAACCCGGCAAATTTTTTCATCAACTCGTCGAGCTTGGCCACGTAATAATCGACATTTTCGTCGCGGTTTTGCGGGTCGAAATTTGAGGCCAGTTTCGCGTTTTCATACGCAGCGACCTTTTTGCCGGTACCGGTGATGTAGTAACTGATTTGGTCGCCCGGCCGGTAATTGCGCCCGCTGGCCAGAGCGAGTTCGTAGGCCGCGGCCCGGTTCCGCGCCGAGCCGGCGATTTTTTGCCGATACTTCTCGAGCGAATCTTGGAGCGTCTCTGTCTTCATCAGCATGTCGATTTCCCACTCGCGGTTGCGGATTTTTCGTTCGAACTCGTCCCTCAGATCGACAATCGCTTCCGGCTTTTTCTCCATGAGCAGCTTGATCATTTCCTCCAGGAATACGCGCTGAAATTTCTCGAGCCCGCGCGACTTGAGCGCGCCGCCCTTGATAATGACCTCGCCGTCGCGCGTGAGCAACGCGTAGTTTTTCGCCTTGTAGCTGAACATGGCTTCGAACTGCTCATCGAATTCCACTTCGATGCCGGCCGGCAATTCCTTCGCCAAACCTTTCTGCAAATCGTCGATGTCGATCTTGTCCGGCGGCATGAAATAGATCCCGTCGGTGTCGACCTCGATGACTTGGGCGCCTTGCGCCTTCAGCCATTCGATCATCTTCTTCAACAGATCGCGCCCATTTGTGTGACGCGCGCGGCCGCATCGAAATCGGCGAAGTTTCCCTGCGCGAAACCGAGATAGCCGTAAAAGCTGTTGATCAAAATCTTGAACGTATTTTGCAGCGCGTGAAAATGGCGTTGCTTAGCCGGATTTTTCGCGGCCCGCATGCTCGCTTTCGCCTCTAGCCGGAATGTGCGCAGATCGGTGAGTAAACTCCGAAAAATCTGGAGTTTGTCCGCGACTGGAAAGCAATCGAATTGCAGCATGATCGATGGATAAAGGGACGCGACATCGCAATGCCAGACGTTGCGCGCCACGCCCGTGAAAAAAATGTCGGTGTAACCGCCTTCGAACCCGCGCACCATCGGCATCTCCGGAATGGAGTGGCGTCTCCGGAAATATTCGCGCAGAAAGAGCGCGTTGATGCGTGTGGCGTTGCCGCGCACGACAACGTCCTGGTAGTTATAGGGGAAAATCTGTGCCTGGATGAAGTAACTCGGGCTGAGCAGTTCGGCTACGGCACGGGTCTCACGCACCGCACACAGTGCCCGCCGACAAAAGCGCTCTTTCTTACCAAGGTAGGCGCGCTGCAACTCTTTTCCCGTAAGCGCGGATAACTCTTCGCTCTGGCAAAAGCCGAAATGCTTCGCCACGTCGATCCGATCGAACCCCGATAATGTGCGCAGGCCGACGTCGTAGAACTGCGCCAGCAAAAACGTATCGACAAAGTGGCGACCATCGACTGTGAACTTCGGATAATCGATTGTTTTTTCCGCGATCTGGAGCCGTGACGGACGCGAACGCAGGAATCCGCCACTGCGTCCCCAATCGAGTTTGGTNTTGGCCTTCTTCGCGCGCGTCACGAGATAGGGCAGATCGAAACGAAATAAATTATGACCCTCGATCACATCGGGATCGCGCTCTTTGATGATGGCCGTGAGCTTCTTGAGCGCGTCTCTTTCCGATTCCTCAACGTTTTTTGGATCGACAATCAACAATTCCTCCCATCCGATATTGTCGGAGAGCGCGATGCTCATGATGTGATCGCTCGGTCCCGCGTCCGCGACGCCGGCGACCGGGTCGATGAATGAAAGGACTTCCAGCTGCATGCGTTTCAATTCTTCGAAAGGCAATTCCTTGAAGAGCGTTCGCCCGGTCGCGGTGAGATAGTGTTGGATCGGGTCGCTCAGTGCGAAGAAATCACGCCCAGCATTTTTCAAACCGTTGCGCAGCGCGATCAGTTCCTTCCAACTGTCGACCGTAATGCGCCAGCCGTATTTGAGGTCACCCTCCAGCTTTTCCGCTTCGATGCCAAGATCGACAACGTCACTGTCGGCCCAAACGAATGGATGAAATGGCTCGACCTCGACAACGGTCGATCCATCCTTTTCGCGGCGATAAACTTTGACCGTTCCGGTTTCGCCCAGCTCGATCGCGACGATGCGCGGCGTTGGATCGGCGCCGAAAAGGAGTGTGTTTTTCTCAAAGGTCATGAGCTATCCACAGATTGCGCAGATTTCCGCAGATTCAAAATGGACAAAATCAAATCGGCGTTAATCTGCGAAATCTGTGGATGTTTCCCTTCTTCAACTCTGTTATAGGTGCGGTATGAAGATTCGTACGTTGTCGATCTCGTCGTTTTCGATCTTAGCCGCGGGATCCGCATTCGCGCAGCAAACCCCGCAATCACTCGCCGATGCGGAGCTGCCGTCGTTGCTCACTATTTATAAAGACCTCCATGCCCATCCGGAANTATCGATGCACGAAGAAAAATCNTCNGCGTTTGTCGCGAAAGAACTGAAGNCCGTCGNTTGCGAAGTAACCGAGCATCTTGGAAAATATCCGAAGTCCGACACGAAAGGCTTTGGCGTCGTCGGTCTAATGAAGAACGGTACCGGGCCGACCGTGCTTGTGCGCACCGATCTGGACGCGCTGCCGGTGGAAGAGCAAACCGGATTGCCGTATGCGAGCACAGTCGCGACGAAAAATGAGAAGGGCGATGACGTTCATGTCATGCACGCGTGTGGCCACGATGTGCATATGGCCGCGTTCGTCGGCGTAGCCCGGTCGCTGGCCAAGCTGAAAGACCAATGGCACGGCACGATCGTCTTTGTCGGCCAACCGGCTGAGGAAACCGGCAACGGCGCGCGCGCTCTGCTCGACGACGGGCTTTACATAAAATTTCCCAAACCGGATTTCGCGCTCGGCTTTCACGACAACGCGCAGATGCAAACCGGTCACATTGGCGTTACAGAAGGTTACACTTACGCGAATGTCGATTCAGTTGATGTAACGGTGCGCGGCGTGGGTGGCCACGGCGCGTATCCCCACAAAACCAAGGACCCAATCGTCTTGTCCGCGGAAATGATCAATGCCTGGCAAACCATCGCCAGCCGGGAGAACAATCCGATCGACCCGATTGTCATCACGGTCGGATCGATCCACGGTGGGACGAAGCACAATATCATTCCGGACGAAGTAAAAATGCAGCTTACCGTCCGCACTTACAAGGCCGAGGTGCGCGATCGCGTCCTCGTCGCGATCGACCGGATCGCACAGGGAATCGCAACCACGGCCGGAATTCCAGCCGACCGCGCTCCGATTGTCACGGTCCTGAAAGATCAGTACACGCCCGCTACTTACAACAACCCGGAATTGACCAAACGACTCGTCGCCGTCTGGAAAAAGACTTTGGGCCCAGACAACGTTGAGGCAACCGATCCGACCATGGGCGGCGAGGATTTTGCCGAATACAGCCTGCCGGACCATTCCATTCCGGCCGTTGATTTTCATATTGGCGCGGTCGATCCGGCTAAAATCGCTGAGAGCAAGAATAGCAACAGGCCGCTGCCAAGTTTGCATTCGAGCAAATTCGCGCCGGTGCCCGAACCGACGATTCGTTTGGGTATGGTCGGCATGACAACCGCCGTGCTCGAACTGATGAAGAATTAATCGCGACAACGCGCGCGATTATTTCACGCGAATATTTTTCCGCAGGAACGTCGGCACATCGAGGTCCTGACCTTCCACGATGGTGGGTTCGCTTTTTTCGAATCGTCCACGTGTGACCGATTCGAACTGCAAAACTTCCTGTTTGGACTGTACTTTCGCCGGCTTGGGCGGTTTCACTTCCTTCGATTCTTTCGCAACCGGTTTTTGTTTTGGAATAATGACGCGCGGCGGACGCGGCGCGGCTGGCGGCGGCGGCTCGACCGGTGGTTGTCGATCTGGCGCGGGCCCCGGCTGCGGAAATTGAATCACCTCATCGGGCACGGGCGGAAGATCGACGATCGCATTGGCGGCTTCTTCGACTGGCGGCACACTTTCGACTGGTGGCTGTTCCCAAATTGGCGGCGTTGGTTCGGGCGGAGCCGTCGGCGTGTGCATGATCGGTTGCTTTGCTTCCACCCCGCTTTGACTGCCAAGCGAACTGATGATCGTGACGCTCAAGCGATTTCCCATTCGGCTGTCTACGGCGGTTCCGAAAAGAATTTGCGTTTGATCGCTGATATGTTTTCCCAGCTCCTGCATCAAAATTTCCACTTCTGACAATGTCATGCCCGGTCCACCTGAGACTTGCACGAGCACATGCGCGGCGTCGGCCAGCATCTTCCCCTTGTTCATCAACGGGTTCTTCAACGCCTGCTTAAGTGCGTCGTGCGCGCGATTGTCGGAATCCCCTTCGCCATAGCCGAACAGGCAACGGCCGTTGTCGCTGCGCAGGGCGCGAAACAGATCGTCGAAACCGATCCGGATCAGGCCAGGGCGCTGAATCAAATTTACAATCGAGCGCAGGCTTTGGCTGATCGTGATGTCGGCGACCGCGAAAGCCTGATGAATTCCCGCCTTGGGCGCGACCATGTCGCCCATGCAATCGTTCTCGAAACAAATGACTGCGTCAGCCATTTGATTGAGGCGGGCAAGTCCATCCTGGGCCTGCGCGGCGCGTCGTTTACCTTCAAAGGAAAAGGGCAGGGTGGCGAAGACGATAACAAGCGAGCCGGCTTCGCGCGCCAGTTGCACAACGAGCGGCGTCGCGCCCGAGCCAGTCCCGCCGCCGAGGCCGGCGCAAATGAAAATCATACGGGCGTCAACCAGCGCCTGCCGAATCTCGTCAGCCGATTCAACGGCCGCTGAATAACCAAGCTCGGGATCGCCGCCCGCGCCGAGTCCGCGCGTCACGCCGCGACCAAGTTGCACCTTCGCGGCCGCGACCGAACTGGCAAGCGATTGGACATCAGTGTTGAAGGCAATAAGGTCGCCTTTGTCCATCCCATCGAGCACGATGCGATCGAGCGCGTTGATGCCGGCGCCGCCGACCCCGACGACTTTGATTGGAAACAGTTGGTTCTCGCGTTCCGGAAGGCTGTAGTTGTGACTGAGTTGGATCATGTTGGGTCGTTCGCTTTCATTATGTCGATCTTGCCCCGCGTAGCGGGGCCCATCTTGTTTATCGCATTCCACTAAAAAATCGTCCGAAGATGCGGCCGATGCCGCGCCGAGGTTGCCGATCGGCTTGCACAGCCTGCGCATATTTGATCAGGCCAATTGCCGTAGAGAATTGCGGATTTTCAAACGCCGAAGTCAGCCCGGACATCGTTTGCGCGTGCGCTACGCGCGCCGGCATTTCAAAAATATCTCCGGCCAGATGATTGATTCCGTTGAGCAAGCTGCAGCCACCGCTGATGAAAATTCCTTCGCCGATGTAGTTGATAAATGATTGCTCATCGAGCTTTCGTTTGAGCAGATCAAAAGTCTCGCTCAGCCGCAAATGAATGATCGTATTGAGCGCCTCGCGCTCGATTTCCTTCCCGGCAAAGCCGGAGTCGTCTTTAAGCAGGATCGTTTCGCCCGGAAGACAATTGCCGAGCGTGCAACTGCCTTCTTCGATTTTTAATTTCTCGGCACGCGCCATTGGGATGCGCAGACCCATCGAGATGTCATTGGTGATATGATCGCCGCCGACGGCGAAGCAGCCGCATTCTTTGACCGCGCCATCGACATACAAAATGTAATCGGTCGTGCCGCCGCCGATATCGATGACGAGGGCGCCCAGGTTTTTCTGATGCTGCGTCAGCACAACTTGCGCGGAAGCGAGCGCGTTGAAAACCACGTCCTCAACTTCGAGCGGCAGCTCTTTAACACATCGAATCGTGTTCTGAATGCGCGTGCGCACGCCGTGAACGATATGAAAGTCGGCCTCCAGCTTTTGACCGAGCATGCCGACGGGATTGAGCACGCCATCCTGCCCATCGACATGGTAATGCTGAATGATGGAATGCAGGAACGCGTTTTGCGCGGGAATGCTTACCTCACGTGCGCTAATCTTCACGTCCTCGATGTCCTGCTCGTCGATTTCATCGCGATCTTCCGGCAGCAAAACGGTCCCGCGGTTGTTGAAGCTTTGAATGTGCGAGCCGGACACGCCCACATAAACGCTGCGAATCATGACATCGCTTTTTTGCTCCGCATCGACGACGGCTTCGTGCACGCATTTCATGGCCGTTTCGAAATCGACGATCTCGCCTTTGCGCACGCCGCGCGATGGCGCCTGCCCGACGCCGAGAATTTTGACCGTGCCGTCGGGCCGGCTCTCACCAACGACCACACAAATCTTNGACGTCCCGATCTCGAGACCGACCATCAAATCGCTACTCGCCATTTCGTTTCTCCTTTTTTCTCTGCTCGAGCGACATGGCCTTGCGAATTTCCACCGGCCTCGAGCTCGGATGCGATTTTTTCGTGACCGAAGGGGAACGAGCCGGCAACGCTTTCAAAATCTTGGGCGGCGTCGGTTCCGGATCGACCGTTTCGTTAATGACGGTGACGGCAGTCTTGGTAAACGTCACGGGAATGTTGCGTTGTACGATCAAATTCACAGTGGCGAGTTCGCGCTTTGAGTCGTCGCTGTAGACAAGGAATTGTTCCAGTCGCTGCAATTGCCCATCGATATTGTCAAAACCAAAGGTGACCTGGGTGTGGTTCTTGTCCGTGACGAGCAGGCAATAACCTTTGGAAACATCGATCTCGCGAGTTTGAAAACGCGTTTGCATGAAGCTGCGCGTGCTCAAACGCAAGAGCTCCAGCGCCGCTTTGGCTTCGAACGAGCCGACGATTTTTCCGGCCTCGAGCGCTTCGCTCGTGCATCCCGTGATGAGCGGCAGTCCCAGATATTCCGGCAACAACTTCTTTTCTTTCATCAAAACTCCGCGCCCGTCCACCAGAAAAGCACCCTCGGCCGCAAATGGATCCGTGATTTGTTTCTCGCCCGTGATCCAGGCCACCGGTTTGCGCTCAGTGATTCTGATATCGATTTCCGACGGCAACTTTCGTGTAATCTGCACTTCATCGACCTGCGGCAACTGCTGTAGCGCGTCATGCACCCGCGCCAGGTTCACTCGAAAAATACTCTCGCCTTCGCGCAGACCCGTCGTCTTCAAAATCTGCTCGCGCTGCAAAGTGCCGTCCGTCTGCACTTCGATCCGACTCAAGCGGTAACTGGGATTCTCGAAAAAGAATTTCCTGGCCCCTTCGCGAACGCCGATACAGACGCCAAAACAAAGTCCGACAACGAGAACGATCTTCGAGACGACGACAAGCACGCGCCGGTTGCGATGTTGGGTGGCGCGCCGCGAACGCACCTTCACGTCGAGTAAATGTTGCTGGCGGCGCTGGCGCGAATTGGACATGCGCAGATTGCGCAGCCGCGGCCGGCGTTTTCGAGAAAGTCTCATTTGGCGGAACGCCCCCTTCTCGCGCGCGAGAGCTCGATGATGCGTAGGCAAAGATCGACATAATCAATTCCGGCGGCGGCGGCGGCCTCCGGCAGAAGACTGGCCTCGGTCATTCCCGGAATCGTGTTCGCTTCGAGGAGAGTGGGCGGCCCGTTTTCCGGCAACAGCACGTCGACCCGTGAGTAAACCTGCAAACCGAGCGCTCGATGTGCGCGCAGGGCGAGATCTTGAATCGCTTTCGTTTTCTCCTTGTCGATCTTGGCCGGACAAACATGCTCGGCTCCACCGCCCGCTTGCGGATTGAGAAATGGGTATTTGTTGTTGAAATCGTAGAAGCCGCTTTTCGGAATGATCTCAAGGATCGGCAAGGCGTGATCGCCCAGAATCCCGATGGTTAGCTCGCGCCCCGCTATAAATTCCTCGATGAGCAACTCGCGATCGTACTTGGCCGCTTCGGCCAAAGCGGAGTCGAGTTCTGATTCGCTCTTTATTATATAGACCCCGACGGTCGAACCCTGACGCGGCGGCTTGACCACGATGGGCAGCGGAATCGTCGGCCTCTGTTCGGCCGTGATTACTTCCCACTTCGGCGTAGTGACACCGTGCTCGCGAAATTTTTCCTTCGACCGAATTTGTCGAACGCGAGTTCACTCCCCTGCACACCTTCGCCGGTGTATGCAATGCCTCGGTCTTCGAGAATTTTCTGCACCTGACCGTCTTCGCCGAACGTCCCATGAATCGTGATGAAGGCTAGATCGACATCGTCCGGCAATTTGAATTTCTCGTCCCGAACATCGACATCCACGACATTGGCGCCGGCTGAGCGCAACGCTTTCGAAACGCCGCGCCCGGTCGCGAGCGATACATCGCGCTCCGAGCCGGGTCCACCCATCAAGACCGCGATTCTTTGTCCAGAAAGTTCGGACTTCATGACAGTGCCTCCAGCGTTGCGCGTCGAGAAATTGTCATGCCGGTTCTCCCACGATTTGCACTTCTGTTTCGAGCTCGATGCCGCGTTTCTCCCGCGCCGTCGCTTTGATTTTGTCGATCAACTCCAGCATCTCATCCGCGGTGGCGCCGCCGTCATTAACAATGAAGTTGCCATGCACCTCCGACACGCGTGCTTTGCCCACACGCGCATTCTTTAATCCGAGTTCATCGACCAATTTTCCTGCCGGAATGGTGTCCGTATTTTTGAAGATGCACCCCGCGCTCTTCGCAATCGGTTGCGAAGTGCGACGCTTTTCCTGCGATGCCTCCAGCTTGCGCGTGATTTCTTCCTTGGGCGCCGGCTTGCCGCGGAAGACCGCAGAAACAGCGAAGTTTTGTTCGAGCAATGGAAAATGCCGGTAATGCACATCCAGCTCGTCGCGCGATTTTGTGTGCGTGTCGCCGTTGGCATCGAGATACCGAACGCTCACTACATTTTCAAACGTCTGCGCGCCCATCGCGCCGGCGTTCATGCGTAAACCGCCGCCGACCGCGCCAGGAATTCCTTCCATCCATTCCAAGCCGCCGAGCCCGGCGCCTTTTCCCGCGTACGCGATTTCTTTTAGTTTTGCGCCAACGCCGGCCGTAATTTCTTGACCGTTGATGTCGATCTTGTCGAAATCTCCCCCGCACGGATGAACGACCACGCCGCGAATCCCGCCATCGCGCACGAGCAGATTTGAGCCGCGGCCGATAACGAACAGGGGAAGATTTTCGCGGCGACAAAAGCGAATCAATTCCGCGAAAGCGGTTTCAGTGCGCGGTTCAACCCAAAATTGCGCCGGGCCGCCCACGCGCAAAGTAGTGTGCTTTGATAATGGTTCGTAAAGTCGAACGTCGCCCTCTTCGCCGACAATCGCTTTCAACCTTTCCGCGATCACAAGATCGGCGGCCAGGATCGACAATTGTTCGTGGATATTTCCCGCGCCGAGGCTGAGAACGAGATCGCCGGAATCAATCATATTGCCGACGTCGCAATGAACTCTCTCCAGGCGCGGCTGATAAGTCACGCCGCCGTGACCGTGCCGCGCAATTTCATCGACGATAATTTGACCTGTAACCCCCGGAACCGCCGCCTCGTTCGATCCGTAAACATTCGTCACAACCACGCGGTCCGCGTCATCAAATGCGCGACCGAACTCCTTACGCAACGCCTGGGTGCGCGAGTAGCGATGCGGTTGAAACATGGTCAGGACACGCTTGCGACCGATCGACCGAGCCGTCTTCAGGGTGGCGCAAATCTCGGTGGGATGATGCCCGTAATCATCAACCAGCAGAAACCGATCGCTCTCGTATTTAATTTCGAACCGGCGCCGGGCGTGCTCGAAGCGCTGCAGCGACGCGGCAATCTTGTCGAAAGGAATTCCAAGTTCGGTAGCGAGCGCAATCACACCAATGGCATTCTGGACGTTGTGCCGGCCGGGAACATTTAAGGTAGCCTCACCCAATTTCTCGCCGCGGCGATAAACGGAAAAGACGGATGCGAAATTCTTCAGCTCGACATCGACGCCGCGATAATCCGCATTCTCAGCAAATCCGTAAGAGATCAATCTCTCGCAAGATCGACATGTCCGAGGCGCGTTCGGATCGTCGGCGTTGTAAAAAACAGTTCCGGTAGTTTGCGCGAGCAGTTGAGCGAAGACTTTTTCGATGGCGGCGAGATCCGCATAAAAGTCGAGATGCTCTTCTTCGATGTTGAGGATCAAAGCGTGCTCGGGATGGAAGCACGCGATGGTGCCATCGCTTTCGTCGCCTTCCGCGACAAAATATTCGCCGCGAAAATCCCAGTGCGCGTTGGTGCCGAGAATCGGGATTTCCGCGCCGACGTAATGCGAGGGATGTAGACCGCTTTCACGCAGAACGTGCGCCGTCATGGCAGACGTTGTGGTCTTGCCGTGCATCCCGGCAATGATGATCCCGCGTTTGCCGCGCATGATGGCAGCGAGTGCCTCGGCGCGACGCGCGGTAGGTTTTTCTGCCAGTTTCGCAGCGACCAGGATCGGATTGTCGCTTCTGATGGCCGAAGAAAATATGATCAGCTCGGCGCCGTGCGCGTCCTCGGCACGATGTTGCGTATGAAAACGTAAGCCGAGCCGTTGCAAGCGATCGGTTTCCAGAGAGCTAACCTTGTCCGAGCCGGTGACCTCGTGTCCAAGTTCGAGCAGAAGCGTAGCAATACCGCTCATGCCGCTGCCCGCCACGCCGATGAGATGGATTCTCCGCCGCTCGCGCGTGAGCATTTNCGCAAGATCTATTTCAGGAGCGCTTGGCATGATCGGCATATTTCTCCATGGTCGCAACGACGAGNCTGGCTGCGTTCTTCCGAGCCAAGTGCGAAGAATTTTCCGACATCTTCGCGAGCGTTTGCGGATGGTTAAGGAGCTCCCGGATGCGGCGCGCCAGCAAATCGCCCGACAATTCTGATTCTTTCAAGATGAATGCGGCTCCCCCTCGTCCGAAAATTTCCGCGTTGCGCGTTTGATGATCGTCGGCGGCGTAAGGGAATGGGATCAAAATTGCCGGGAGCGAAAAGAAAGCGAACTCGGCCAGACTGGCCGCGCCGGAACGCGCGACGGTGAAATCGGCGGCGCTGTAAACTTCCTCCATGCGATGATAGAAAGGCGCGACATATGCCGGAATGTTTTCGCGCTGGTAATTGTCAGCCACCAAGCGGTCGTCACGCGCACCGGCAAGATGAATCACCTGCAGCGGAATGTCGTGCAATGAGGGCAGCGACTTGATCATCGCCTGGTTGATCCCACTCGCGCCCTGGCTTCCGCCCATCACGAGCAGAGTCGGCAAATCGCGCTGCAAACCGAGTTTCTCGCGCGCAACGTGTCGATCTATCCGCATCAGCTCCGTACGAATGGGCGTGCCGGTAACTTCCGTGCGCGCTTTTGGAAAGAACGGCGCGCACTCCTTGAAGCCAAGCAGAACGGCGCGCACCATTCGCGCGGTCAGACGGTTCGCTTTTCCGGGAATGGCGTTTGATTCATGAATGAATGTCGCAGCGCCGCGCATCCGTCCGGCCAAAACCGGAGCGGTCGAAGTGAACCCCCCCATGCCAAGGACGACCTGCGGTTTGAACTTGCGGTAGATAGATCGGCAAAGCGAAAGGCTTTCACTGAAGCGCCGCAGAAAACCGAAAATCGTGGGAGAAAATGGCGAAGGCAGTCCGATGGTGGGCAATTTCTCGAAGCGAAATTCCGCGTGACCGGAAAGCGCGAGCGTGTCGATTTCCTTTTCGGACACGAACAACATCACTTCGTGACCGCGATCGCGCAACGTTTCCGCGACGGCGAGACCGGGAAAGAGATGCCCTCCTGTTCCTCCACATGCAATGACCGCGTTCATGGGTAGCGCACGCGTCTCGCGTGCTGGTCGGCGCGTCTCGCGCCGACGGACTTTGTTTTTCGATGCAGAAATGTTGGGAGGTTCGCGAAGGCGCCGTCGCCTTCGCCCACATGCGAGACGCGTGCGCTACCCCAATCTGAATTCGCGTCGAGATGGAGCATACCTATATCCGCGGGGTCATGCGCGTTTGCAGGACTGTTTGTTTTTTGTTGCGCGGTTCGAGCACGCCTTGCCGATAAATGTTCAGCAGGACGCCGACGCCGAACAAGCAGGTGACAAGATTCGATCCACCATAGCTGATAAACGGAAGGGGCAGGCCTTTGTTTGGCAGCAACGATGTGGTCACACCGATGTTGACGGCGGCTTGCAACCCGAGCAGCGAAATGATTCCGCAACTGACGAGCAAACCGAAGCGATCTTTCGCATGCAACGCAATCATGATTCCGCAAATAATGATGAGCACGAACAGGAACACGACGAGCAAACTGACGCGGAGTCCAAGCTCCTCGCCGATCATGGGAAAAATAAAATCGGTATGCGCGTACGGCAGATAGAGCATTTTTTGCCGGCCGTTGCCGAGACCGAGCCCTTCCATTCCGCCACTGCCCCAGGCGATCAGCGCCTGCATTGTTGCAAGCCCGCGTCCTGTTTGAAACGTTGCGGGTCGAGAAACGCGGCCAGCCGTCCCATCCGTTCCGACATTTGAGTCGCGACAAGAAGGATGCCGCCGACTCCGGCGATTGAAAGCAAACCAAGCAGCACTGGATTTGTCCCGGCCACGAACATGACCAGGAAGGTGGCGGCGCCGATCAGAACGGTCGTTCCCAAATCGACTTCGGTGATGACGAGTCCGAGCAAGAGGCCGACGATCGTCAACGGAATGGCAAAGCCGTAGACAGGATGATGGCTGGCCTTTTCGTAACGCGAAAACCAAAAAGCGAGAAAAAAAACCGCGGACAGCTTCGCGATTTCGGACGGTTGGAAAGTAAACGAACCGAGTCCAACCCAGCGGCGCGATCCGTTAATGCGCATGCCAAAATGCGGGACAAAGCAAAGCGTGAGTGTGATGAGGGCGAGCGCGAACCATAGCCACCAGGTGCGCCGCCAGAAATGGTAATCCACCAGCGCGGCGGTCGTGCAAACGGCCAGGCCGAGGCCGAGCCAGAGCGCCTGGCGTTTAACAAAGAAATAAACGTCACCGTGGCTGTCCCGCGCAAACGCGCTCGTGCTGAAGAGCATGACGATGCCGATCACGAGCAAGACAAGCACGGCGAGAAATAAGAAATAGGCGCTCTTGCGATGCATGGTTAGATCGACATGACGAGGATTTGGGAAGCGCGGGTATTCCACCCGTTGCCGCCGGCATTTTGCTGGCGGCACTCCGCGAAATTCATATCGAAGCCGTCCGGCAACATGCCGAACAGAGCGGGCAGAATGCCCGCGCCCCCCAGCACGCGAGACGCGCGCGCTACCTGGAATGACATCGTCCCGCTCGTCATCATTCGCCGCTCCTTTTTTTGCTTTTGCCCGGGATCAAAAGTTTTTGCCCGATCTGCAACTTGCGCGGGTCCTCGATGTGATTGAGCGCGATCAGCTCGTCGTAGGACACTTTGAGCTTCTTCGCAATCGTGACCGGATTATCGCCCTTCACCACGACGTAAGTTTTTCCGGAATCGGCATTTTCCGATCCTTTGGCGTGCTCCGATTTGTGCTCGTCCTTGGCCACCGCCTTCGCCGGCGAATGCGAAGGTTTGGTTTCAACTCGCGAGGCGACATTTTTCTGAGCAACTACAGACTTTGGAGCCGTGGCCACGGCTTTAATCTTCGATTCAGCAGGTGAACTCTCCGTTGTTACGATCGGCGCTGACGCTGACACGACAGAGGCCTGCCGCGTCTTAATCGCGTTAAAGGCGATGATTCCGGCAACGGCGACGATATGGAGGACCAGAACGATGAGCAACGCACGCGACAACTTCATGTTTGGTTCCGACATTTCTTCGTAGTCCACCGGCGCGGAAGCTCCGAAAGAGCGGCGCGCGGTCGCGGCGCGGAGTCTCTTTTTCCTGCGTCCGGGGAAGCTCGGCAATTTGGGCATTTTAATTTTCATTTGGGGAGGGCTTGCACA
>JGI12053J15887_10000534_pt1 | contig 15569 bp, 15 predicted proteins | sample MedBloCAOM1_O3_FD_15887 | JGI IMG/M metagenome (IMG submission 15887)
CTGGCTCGCTCATGAGCGAGCGGGACGCTCGCGGTCCAAAAGAGCATGAGAAGACGCGCCACTGGAGCGGCGCGCGCCCAGCGCGCTAACCCGCAGCCTGCGTCAGAACGCAGCGCACCAAATGGCTTTGGCCCGTCACCCGAAGAGCGGGCGGGCCGGCCGTGCAATCGGGTCTTACGAACTTGCAGCGCGGCGCGAAGCTGCAGCCGGTCGGCACCTCGCCGAGATCGGGTGGCGCGCCCGGAATGGCTTCCAGCCGCTGGCCGCGCATGCCGTCATGCACCGTCGAGGCGAGCAGGCCGCGGCTATAAGGGTGCTGGGGCGCATCGACCATCTGCTCGACCCCTGCCAGCTCGACGATCTTGCCGGCATACATGACGCCGATGCGGTCGGAGACCTCGACCGCCACGCCGATATCGTGGGTGACGAAGATCACGCCCAGATCGAACTCGCGCTGCAGTTCGCGAAGCAGGAGCAGGACCTGAATCTGAACGGTGGCATCGAGCGCCGTGGTCGGCTCGTCGGCCAGCAGGAGGCTGGGATTGCACGACAAGGCGAGCGCGATCATGGCGCGCTGGCGCATGCCGCCCGACATCTCGTGCGGATAGGCTTTTAGCCGCTGCGCCGGCGAGGGGATGCGCACCATCTCCAAAAGCTCGCGGGCGCGCTTCAGGGCATCGGCCTCGCTCTTGCCGGTGTGGCGCTGCACCGTCTCGGCGATCTGATGGCCGATGGTGAAGACGGGATCGAACGCCGTCGCCGGCTCCTGGAAGATCATGGCGACCCTCTGGCCGCGCAGGTCGCCCAGGGCACGCGAGCCCATGTCGAGCACCTCCTCGCCCTCGACCCGGATGCTGCCGGACCAGCGCGTGCGGTGCTCGGGATGGAGCCGCAGGATAGAGCGCAGGGTGACGCTCTTGCCCGAGCCCGACTCGCCCAGGATGCCCAGCGTCTCGCCGCGCTTGAGATCGAAGCTGACGCCGTTCACCGCGTGCACGGTGCGGTCGGGCGTGACGAAGGTCACGTGGAGGTCGCGGACTTCCAGGAGATTGCTCATGTCAGGCCGCCGCTTTCGAATGGCCGGAGCCGGCGACGCGCATATGGCAGGCGACCGCCTGCCGGCCGGTCTCGGCGAGCAGCGGCTCGACCCGGGCGCAGACATCCTCGGCGAAGGGACAGCGCGTGCGGAAGCGGCAACCCGACGGCGGATCGATCGGATTGGGCGGATCACCCTGGATCGGCGCCTCATGGGTGCGCTTGCGCGGATCCATCGACGGCCGGGCCGAGAGCAGCGCCCGCGTATAGGGATGCTGCGGGTCGCCGTAGATCGCCTCGACGGGGCCCAGCTCGACGATCTTGCCGAGATACATCACCAGCACGCGGTCGCTGAGATACTGCACGACATTGAGGTCGTGGCTGATGAAGAGATAGGTGAGGCTGAGCTCGGTCTTGAGATCGACCAGCATGTTCAGCACCTGCGCCTCGACCGACTTGTCGAGCGCCGACACCGCCTCGTCGAGGATGACCAGTCGTGGCCTGAGCGCCAGAGCGCGCGCGATGTTTACCCGCTGGCGCTGGCCACCCGACAGCTCGTGCGGGTAGCGCTCGGCGTAGGTATCGGGCTCGAGCCCGACCTTGGACAAAAGATCGCGCACCCGCTCGCGCGCCTCGGCGGCCGGCAGGCCGTGCGCCTTGGGCGCGAAAGCCAGCGTCTCGGCGATCGTGAGGCGGGGATTGAGCGAGGCGTAGGAGTCCTGGAACACCATCTGCACCTGGCGGCGCAGCTCGTTCACCGTGATGCCGTGCGGCTCGTCGACCGGATCGCCGTCCAGCACCATGGTGCCGCGGTCCGGCTTGAGCAGGCGGATCAGCAGGCGGGCCACCGTCGACTTGCCGCAGCCCGATTCGCCCACCACGCCCAGGGTCTCGCCTTTGGCCACGGAGAGCGTGAGATCGTCGACGGCGCGCACCACCTTGCGGCCACGCCCCAGCAATCCGCCGCCGACCGGAAAGTGCTTGCGCAGCCCGCTCGCCAGTAGCAGCGGCTGGGCGGGACCGCCGCGATCCTCGATGGGAACCAGCGAGTCCATGTCAGGCCTTCACGTCCATGGCGGCGCGCAGTCCATCGCTCATCAGGTTGAAGCAGATCGAGGTGATGAAGATCATCACGCCGGGCAACGCCGCCAACACGGGATTGACATAGATGGCCTGGCGCAGCGTGTTCAGCATCAGGCCCCATTCCGGCTCCGGCGGCTTGACGCCGAGGCCCAGGAAGCTGAGGCCGGCGGCCAGGATGATCGCCACGCTGATCAGCGAGGTCGCATAGACCAGGATCGGCCCCAGCACGTTGCCCAGCACATGCACGCGCACGATGGTGAGCATGCCGGCGCCGCTCGCCCGTGCGGCGTCGACGAAATCGAAGCCGCGCACCTGGGTGGTGACGCTNTCCGAGACGCGGCAGACCGGCGGGATGAAGACCAGGGTGAGCGACAGCAGCGTGTTCTCGGCGCCCGCACCCATGGCGCCCGACAGCGAAATCGCCAGCAGCACGGACGGGAAGGCGTAGAACACGTCCATGACGCGCATGATCAGCATGTTGACCCGGCCGCCCAGGAAGCCCGCCGTAATGCCCAGCAGGCCGCCGATCAGCAGCGCGCAGACGACCGGCGTCACGCCCATGAACAGCGACAGGCGGCCGCCATAGATCAGGCGGGAAAGCATGTCGCGGCCAAGCTCGTCGGTACCCAGCAAGTGTCCGGGCGAGCCCAGCGGATAAAGCCGGCGGATCATCGAGGTCTTGTAGGGATCGTTCAACCCGAGCCACGGCGCGAACAGCGCGGAGGCGACGAGCAGGACGAGGACGCCGGCGCAAATCAGTGTCACCGGATCGCGTCGCAGGCGGCGGCGCACCGACTGCCAGTAGCTGCGTCCGCCCGCGGTCGCGATCGGTTGGACCAGGGGGGCGCCGAGCTCCAGCGACGGGCTTTGGATGGTCATGGCGTCAGTTCCGCTTGATGCGCGGGTCGACCATGGTCTGGATGATGTCCACGGTGAGGTTGAGCAGCATGAAGAAGAAGGCCAGCACCAAGGTCGTGCCCTGCAGGATCGGCAGGTCGCGGCGGAAGATGGCGCTGTTCAGCAGGAAGCCCGTGCCCGGCCAGGCGAACACTGTCTCGATCAGGATCGAGCCACCGATCAGGTTGCCGGCCTGCAGGCCCATCACGGCGAGGCAGGTCGGCGCCGCGTTCTTCAGAACGTGGCGCAGGATCTGGCCGTCCCGCATGCCCTTGGCCTGCAGCGTGGTGACGAACTCCATGTTCAGGATTTCCTTGATCGTCGAGCGCACGGTGCGCGTGACGACGCCGAGCGGGATCACCGACAGCGCGATGGTCGGCAGGACCATGTGGGCGAGGTGGGGGCCGTCGAGACGCCAGCCGGTCGAGTTCTCCGGTCCGATCCCCATCGGCGGCAGGGCGCCGAGCTCGACCGAGAAGATGATGACCAGCACGATCGCCAGCCAGAAGTGGGGCACGCTGACGCCCATCAGGGAGATCAGGGTGACCAGGCGATCGACGATGCGTGACTTGGCGTAGGCCGCCGCGGTGCCGAGGATGACGGCCAGGGTGAAGGCCAGCAGCGTGGCGGCGATGGCCAGGATGATGGTGTTGCCGAAAGCTGACGCGACCTCGGTCGCCACCGGCCGGCCGGTGCCGATCGAGGTGCCGAAGTCGCCGGTCAGGGTGACGGCTAGCCAGCGCAGGTACTGGATCGGCAGCGGCTTGTCGAAGCCGTAATACTCCTTCAGCTTGTCGACGACCTCCTGCGGCGCGTCCGGCGGCACGATGGCCGAGATCGGATCGCCGGGCGCCAGGTGGACCAGCGCGAAGACCAGCAGCGAGACGCCGAAGGCGACCGGCACCAGGTAGATCAGACGCCGCAGCGCATAGAGCAACATACCGGGGCCCGTCGCCGCTATTTCATGACGATGGGCGTGAGGTCCTGGAACCAGCTCTGGGCCTGCACGAAACCCGTTACCTTCGGGCTCATGGCGCGCGGGTTGAGGTCGTGGGCGATATAGACCCAGTAGGCCTGGTCGACGATGTAGGTGTGCACGTCGGCCAGCGCCTTGGTTTGCGCCGCGCGGTCGAAGCTGGTGTGCGCCTTGTTGATCAGCTCATCCAGCTTCGGATCCTTCAGGATGCCCCAGTTTGCCCCCTTCGGCGGGACGTAATCGCTGTGATAGAGGCGCATGAAGGCCGAATAGGGATCGACGGTGGCGCGGCTGATGTTGATGCCGTTGGTGCCGGCCTTGGTGGAGGCCTCGCCGGTCACCGGCTGGAAGCCGAAGGTCACCAGCGCATTCCACTCCATGACCTCGAACGAGGTGTCGAAGCCCACGGCGTTCAGGTTCTCCTGCACGTACTCGTTCATCGGCAGCGGCAGCATCTGGCCCGAACCCGAGGTCGAGATCGCGATCTTGATCTTGGGCTTCTTGGTGGCGCTGTAGCCTGCCTCGGCCAGCAGCTTCTTGGCCGCCTCGGGATCGTACTTGATGTCGAAGCTGGGCGAGCCGAACCAGGGATGGCCGGGATATACGGCGCCCTTGGCCTCGATCATCAACCCACCCAGGAGCTTGCCGAGGCCGGCGCGATCGATGGCGAGGTTGGCCGCCTTGCGCACGCGGATGTCGGTCCACGGCGAACCTTCGACCATGCTGGGCTGGTAGGCCCAGTTGTGCGGGTACTTGTTGGTGACAATGGCCATGCCGCCCTGCTTCAGGCGCGGGATGGCGTCAGGCGCAGGCACTTCGATCCAGTCGACCTGGCCCGACAGCAGCGCCGCGGTACGGGTCGCGGCCTCGGGCATCGGGAAGAGGAGCACCTTGTCGAGCTTGGGAACGCGGGCCTTGTCCCAGTAGCCATCGAAGCGCGACAGCTCCAGGCGCTCGCGCGGCACGACCCGATCGACCTTGAAGGGGCCGGTGCCGACGGGCTGCAGGGCCACCTTCACCCAATCCTTGCCCTGCTTCTCCCAGTTGGTCGGGCTCTGATAGAAGATATAGGACATGTCGTAAGGGAAGAGCGCATTCACCACGCGCGTGGTGAGCTCGACCGTATATTTATCGACCGCCTTCCAGCCGACCAGCGTCGGCACGCGCCCGCGCGCCTGGGCTGCCTGCTTGGGGTCGAACTGCGGTGACTTGTCGTTCAGGATCTTTTCGAGATTCCAGATCACGACGTCGGCGTCGAAGTCGGTGCCGTCGTGGAGCTTCACGCCCTGCCGCAGCTTGAAGATCCACTTGGTGGGCTCGCCCTCGACCGCCGACCATTCCGTCGCAAGGCCCGGCTTGATGTCGGCGATGGCATCGGCCTTCGACAGGTCCCAATTCACCAAAGCGTCGTAAATCGTGTAGCCGGCAAAGCGATAGCCCTCGAAACCCTGGTCGGGTTGGCCGGTCGTGAGCGGAATATCGGCGGCTGTCATGCCGATACGCAGAGTGCCCTGGGAGAAGGCAGGCATTGCAGCCGCTGCGAAAAGACCGATCCCGACCACGGCGACGCAAAGGCGCTTGAACATTCCATGCTCCACTGTTCGACGCCTCCTCGAGGGCGCTTGGGCCCAGAACATGCAAGCGCCAAGCCAAGGCGGTAGGCTGCAGCAGGCATGGGACTCAGAGGCCCTCTCCGCCCGCGTCATCGCGGGGGGAGAGGGAGGGGACCCGCGCGCCAGCGTGGGGAGGGTGAGGTGGGCTGCGGTGTTGGCGACCGAAGCATCTGGTTTGTGCGAAGCACCACCTCACCCTCCCGTTGCTCCGCAACGGGCCCCACCCTCTCCCCCCGCTACGCGGCGGAGAGGGACTCTGAGGCGCAGATGGCGAGAGAAACACAAACGCGGCATGTCGATTGCATGTTTGAGGCCGGGAGGATGGGATGACAGAAAAGAAGCCGCCAACGCTTGAGGAATTTCGTGCGCGTGCCGCGCTGACAGGCCTGCCGCTTACGACGGAGGACATCGAGCACCTGCACAAGGGCTATGCCGGATTGATCTCCTTGATGGAGCGTATTCCCACCCGTTGGGCCTGGGCCGCCGAACCGCCGCACGTGTTCCGCGCCGATGAGTAAGCGCAGCACCGCCGACCTGACGACGCTCAGCATCGCCGAGGCCGGCGGCCTGATGGCGCGCGGCGAGGTCACCTCGACGGCGCTCACCGAGGCTTTCCTCGCGCGCATCGCAGCCGTCGATCACAAGATCGCGAGCTTCGTCACCCTCACCGCCGACCGGGCGCGCCTCGCGGCCAAGCAGGCCGACATGGAGATGAGCCAGGGAGTCCGCCGCGGGCCGTTGCACGGCATTCCCATCGGATTGAAGGACATCTACGAGACCGAAGGTGTGCTGACCACCGGCCACTCGCATCTGCGCGCCGACTATGTGCCCGCGGTCGACGCCGAGACCGTACGGCGCCTGAAGGCAGGCGGCGCGGTCATCCTGGGCAAGCTCGCGACCCACGAATTCGCCAACGGCGCGATGACGCCCGACCAGCCCTTCCCGCCGGCGCGCAATCCCTGGAACACCGCCTATCAGCCCGGCGGCTCGTCGAGCGGCTCGGGCGCGGCGGTGGCGGCGGCGCTGTGCATGGGCGCCATGGGGTCCGACACGGGCGGTTCGATCCGCAATCCGGCGGGCTTCTGCGGCACCGCCGGCATCAAGCCGACCTATGGCCTGGTCAGCCGCTGCGGCATCTTCCCCCTGTCCTTCAGCTTCGATACCGCGGGTCCGCTCGCCTGGACGGTCGAGGACAACGCGCTGATGCTCGATGTGCTGGCGGGCTACGATCCCAACGACCAGGCCTCGGCCAAGGCGCCCAAGGTCGATTACGGCGCCTCGACCCATCGTTCGATCAAGGGCATGCGCATTGCGCTCGCCCGGACCTGGTACGAGGGCAACCTGACGGCCGACATGGCCAAGGGCATGGACGAGGCGGTGCACGTGCTGCGCGATCAGGGCGCCGTCGTCGAGGAGGTCGTCTTCCCCGACATCTGGGACTATCACATCTGCGGACGTGTGGTGATCACCGTCGAGGCGCACGCCATCCATCGCCAGGAAGTGATCGAGACGCCGGAAAAGTTCGGCTACACGACGCGCCGGCGCTTCCAGCTCGGTGCCTTCCTGACGGCCGAGCAGTATCTCGGGGCGCTGCGCTTCCGGCGCCAACTGCAGGTCGACACGCGCGCGGCCATGCGCGGTTACGACCTGATCATGGCGCCCAACCAATGGGGTCCGCCGGAGATCTTCGAGGAGCCGCAGGAGATCTTCCACTTCCTCGGCAAGCCCTCGCTCAGCATGCCGTTCAACGTCACCGGCCAGCCCGCGCTCACCGTGTGCTGCGGCTTCGGCAGCGACGGGCTGCCACTCGCCTTTCAGCTCGGTGGCCGGCCGTTCGACGAGGCCAGCGTCTTCGCGGCCGGGGCCGCCTACGAACGCGCCACGCCGTGGCGGCTGCGACGCCCCACGCTCTGACCCTTCGGGAGATCCTCATGATCAAGTCCAAGCTTTCGCGCCGCTCTATCCTGGCCGGCGCCAGCGCGCTCGCCCTGCCTGTGGGCTTCGGCACGCCGGCGCGCGCCGAGGAAAAGATCGTGCGCTACGGCATCTCGATGGCCGACATCCCGCTCACCACCGGCCAGCCCGATCGCGGCGCCGGCGCCTACCAGTTCACCGGCCTCACCCTCTACGATCCGCTGGTCGCCTGGGAGATGGATGTCTCCGACCGGCCCGGCAAGCTGATCCCCGGCCTCGCCACCGAATGGGCGGTCAACGAGAGCGACAAGACGTTGTGGACCTTCAAGCTCCGGCCGGGCGTCAAGTTCCACGACGGCTCGGCGCTCGATGCCGATGCCGTGGTCTGGAATTTCGAAAAGGTCTTCAACAAGGATGCACCGCAATTCGATCAGCGCCAGGCGGCGCAGGTGCGGCCGCGCCTGCCGTCGATCGCGAGCTACAAGAAGATCGACGACATGACGGTCGAGATAAAGACCAAGGCGGTCGACGCGCTCTTTCCCTATCAGATGCTGTGGTTCCTGGTGGCGAGCCCGGCCAACTGGGAGAAGCAGGGCAAGGACTGGAACAAGGTGGCGTCGGAACCGTCGGGCACCGGGCCGTTCAAGCTCGCCCGCCTGGTGCCGCGCGAGCGCGCCGAGCTGGTGAAGAACGAGGGTTACTGGAATCCCAAGCGCATTCCCAAGACCGACCGGCTGGTGCTGATCTGCGCGCCCGAGGATTCCAGCCGCACCGCGGCGTTGCTGTCTAACTCGGTCGACATGATCGAGACGCCGCCGCCCGACGCGGTGGCCCGCCTGAAGCAGGCCGGCATGCGCATCGAGCAGAACGTGACGCCGCACGTCTGGAACTACCATCCCTCGCTGCTGCCGGGCTCGCCGTGGACCGACATAAGGCTGCGCAAGGCGGCCAATCTCGCGATCGACCGCGACGCCATCGTCAAGCTGCTGAATGGCCTCGCCAAGCCGGCGCTGGGCCAGGTCGACCCCAGCAGCCCGTGGTTCGGCAGGCCGACCTTCGTGCTGAAATACGCGCCCGACGAGGCGCGCAAGCTGATGAGCGAGGCGGGCTTCAGCAAGACCCAGCCGCTGAAAACCAAATTCGTGGTGGCGAGCGGCGGGACGGGGCAGATGCTGTCGCTTCCCATGAACGAAGCCATCCAGGAGATGTTCAAGGACATCTATATCGACCTCGAATTCAAGGTCGTCGAGCTCGAGGCGCTCTACACGGCGTGGCGCGCCGGCGCCAAGGCCGACATGAACAAGGACGTGACCGCCAACAACATCGCCTACGTCACCTCCGACCCGGTCTACGCCATCACGCGCTTCTTCGCCTCCAACCAGGGCGCGCCGGTCGGCGTGAACTGGAGCTACTATTCCAATCCCGAGGTCGACAAGCTGATCAACGAGGCGCTGACCACGTTCGACGCCGCCAAGCAGGACGCGCTGATGGCCCGCGTGCATGAGAAGGTGGTCGACGACGCCGTGCTGATCTGGGTGGTGCACGACACCAACCCGCATGCGCTTTCACCCAAGATCAAGTCGTACGTGCAGGCCCAGCACTGGTTCCAGGATCTGACGACGATTGGCACCTGACTTTCCTCCCCAGCGAAGCTGGGGAGGTGGCCCGAAGGGCCGGAGGGGTCATGGGCATCAGTGGTTCTGCGGCCCATGACCCCTCCGTCGCCGTATGACGGCGACACCTCCCCTCGTCAGACGAGGGGAGGAATAATCAGCACCCGATCTTCTTCGCCACCTCGATGATCGACTCGCCGACGGCGTCCCAATCGCCGTCTGCCTTGAGATCGGTCTTCTGGTTCGGGCCGTGCTCCTTCGGCCGATGGACGAAGCCCGTCGACAATCCGCACTTCTGCGCCGCCTTCAGGTCGCCGTTGTGGGCGGCGACCAGCATCACCTGGTGCGGCTTGAGATACATGCTGTCGACCACGCCGAGATAGGCTTCGGGGTCGGGCTTGTAGTGGTGGAAGGTCTCGCCCGAGAAACAATGATCCCAGGGAATGCCGCTGTGCTTGGCCATGTTGATCAGCAACGCCACGTTGCCGTTGCTGAGCGTCGACACGACGTACTTCTTCTTCATCATGCCGATGCCCTCGACCGAGTCGGGCCATGGCCTGAGCTTGTGCCAGAGATGCGTGAACTCCCACGCGCCCTCCTCGCCGGGATGCTTCAGGCTGCGCTTCTTCAGCAGCATCTCGAAGGCTTCCTTGTGCAGGTCGTCGATGCGGGTCCACGGCAGCTCGCCCTTGCGCACGCGGCCCATCTGCGGCTGGTAGAGGCCGCGCCAGTCGTCGGCGAAGCTGGTCCAGTCCGTGTCGAGTCCGTGTTTCTTGCCGAGCGTGGGCAGGTCCTCTATGAGGCTGCCGCGCCAATCGACCACCGTGCCGAACACATCGAAGATGCAGACCTTGAGGTCGGCGGGAACTTTTGCCATGGCTGTTTCCTCCGTTCGTCGCAGTGTGGCGTCCCGCGATGCGCTTGGGTAGGGTCCGCGCATGGCTCAAAGACAAGACACGGTGAGCGGCACCGACGGCAAGCCGCGATGCGGCTGGGCATCGGCCGATCCGCTCTATCAAAAATACCACGACACCGAATGGGGCCGTCCGCTCAAGGACGACCGCGCGCTGTTCGAGCTTCTGACGCTCGAGGGCTGCCAGGCCGGCCTGTCGTGGATCACCGTGCTGCGCAAGCGCGAGCACTACCGCAAGGTCTATGACGGTTTCGATCCGAAGAAGATCGCGCGCTACACGCCGGCCAAATTGAAGAAGCTGCTGGCCGATCCCGGCATCATCCGCCACAAGGGCAAGATCGACGCCAGCGTCAGCAACGCCAAAGCCTTTCTGGCGCTGGTCGAGCACGAAGGCTCGTTCGCAAAGTTTTTGTGGAGCTTCGTCGGCGGCAAGCCGAAGAAGAACCGGCCCAAGAGTCTCAAGGACGTGCCGACCAAGTCGCCCGAGAGCGACGCCATGGCCAAGGCGCTGCAGAAAGCCGGCTTCAAGTTCGTCGGCTCGACCATCTGCTACGCCTTCATGCAGGCCTCGGGCATGGTCGACGATCATGTCGTCGGCTGCCACCGTCATCGGGAGTGATCTTGACCAAGCGTATCTTCATCGCGGCGCTGGGCACCGAAACCAACCAGTTCGTGCCCTTTCCGACCGGCCGGCGTGCCTACGAGGAACACGGCGTGTGGCGCGGCGATGCCACGAAGCACGAGCCAACCAATTTCACCGCACCATTGCATGTCTGGCGCAAAGCCGCCGAAGCCCGCGACTGGGCGGTGATCGAGGGGCTGGCGACCTTCGCCGCGCCGTCGGGGACCACCGTGCGGCCGGTTTATGAAGGCTTTCGTGACGAGATCCTGGCCGGCATCAAGGCGGCGCTGCCGCTCGACGCGGTGCTGATCAACGTGCACGGCGCGATGGTGGCGGATGGCTACGACGATTGCGAAGGCGATCTTTTAGCCAAGGTGCGCGCCATCGTCGGTCCCAGGGTCGCGATCGGCGCGGAGTTCGATCTTCATTGTCATCTGAGTGCGTTGATGCTCGACAGCGCCGACGTGCTGGTGGGCTACAAGGAATATCCCCATACCGACACGATGGAACGCGCGGCCGAACTGTTCGCGATCATCGCCGACACGGTCGAAGGCAAGGTGAAGCCGGTGATGGCGCGCCACGATTGCCGCATGATCGCGCAGTACCGCACGTCCGTGCCGCCGATCAACGAGTTCGTCGTCCGCATGAAGTCGCTCGAGGGCAAGGACGGCATCCTGTCGGTGTCGCTGAGCCACGGCTTCTCCTTCGCCGATGTCGAGGATGTCGGCACGCGCACCCTGGTCGTCGCCGACCGCGACACGGGCAAGGCCGAGGCGCTGGCCAAAAAGCTCGGCGAAGAGCTGTGGGCCAACCGCGAGCGCTACGCCACCAAGTATCTGTCGATCCCGGAGGCGATGGAGCGCGCGGCCTCGCACAACCAGGGCCCTTTGGTGCTGGCCGATCGCGCCGACAATCCCGGGTCGGGCGCACCGGGCGATTCGACCTTCGTGCTGAAGGCGCTTGTAGACAAACAGATCGGCCCGGCGCTGTTCGGCGTGATGTGGGACCCGATGGCGTTCCGCATTGCCGAGGAGGCGGGCGAGGGCGCGCGGCTCAGGATGCGGCTGGGCGGCAAATCGGGCGAGGTGAGCGGCCAGCCAGTCGATCTCGACGTCACGGTGAAGAAAATCGCGCGCGGCGTGCGCCAGCCCTACGGGCCGGTGATGGTGCCGTTGGGCGACATGGCGCTGCTGTCATCGGAGCATGTCGACGTGGCGATCTGCACGTTCCGCACCCAGACCTTCCATGCCGACGCCTTCAAGGCAGTGGGCGCCGATCCGGCCGACTATCGCGTCGTGGTCGTGAAGTCCGCACAGCATTTCTACAATGGCTTTGCAGGCCTCGCGAAAGAGATCCTCTATGTCGCCTCGCCCGGCGCCGCCGATCCCGACGTCACGCGGCTTCCCTACACCAAGCGCAAGACGCCGTTCTGGCCAAAGGTGGCCGATCCCTGGGTGAATAAGTAAGCACCATTAGGGCCCTTTTCGAAAACAGAATCCTTTATTTTCAAGGACTTGCAGGACCAGCGGACTCATAAAATCGGCGCCAGCGCCTCGCGCGTGGTCTTGCCTTCGACCACGGGCACGACCTCGAACTCCACGACGTCCTGCCAATCGGCGATCCAGCGCTGGAACAGCGTGACGTCGTCGGTTTCCATGAGCTGGAAGCAGCGGCCGAGATCGGCGGTCACATAGCTCGCGACGAATTTCAGCCCGTCGGGGAGGCTGCGACCCGCGTCGCGCAGCTTGCGATACACGGCCTTGCCGTCCTGGTTACGGAACTTTTCGATCACCATGAAGAGCATGTCTGTCTCCCTCCGAATTGGATAGCTTATGCTAAGTAATTCGGAGGGAACGAAATGAAGATCGCCATAGCGGGCGCCTCCGGGCGCATGGGCCAGATGCTCATCCGGCAGATCGCCCACAGCGAGGGCTGCGCCTTGTCCGGTGCCATCGAGGGCGCCGCCAGCAACGCGCTCGGCCGCGACGCCGGCGAGGTCGCGGGTGTGGGCGCCAAGGGCGTGAAGATCATGTCCGACGCCGCCTCCGCCATCGGCGCCGCCGATGTGGTGATCGACTTCACCGTGCCGGCGGCCACGGTCGCGCATGCCAAGATCGCCGCCGACAAGGGCGTGGCGATGGTGATCGGCACCACCGGCCTCAACCCCGAGCAGACCGCCGCCATCCACGAAGCGGCCAAGAAGGTGCCGATCATGTGGGCGGCCAACATGGCGCTGGGCGTCAACATCCTGCTGGCCCTGGTCGAGAAGACCGCGTCGATGCTCGATCCCGCCTACGACATCGAGGTGCTGGAGATGCACCATCGCCACAAGATCGACGCGCCCTCAGGGACCGCGCTGGCGCTCGGCCGCGCGGCCGCCGCCGGCCGCCAGGTCAGGCTGGAAGATGTCTGGCGCAAGAGCCGAGACGGCCATACCGGCGCGCGGCCGGCCGGCGAGATCGGCTTCGCCACTCTGCGCGGCGGCGAGGAGGTCGGCGTGCACACGGTGATGTTCGCCGCCGCCGGCGAGCGGCTGGAGATCAGCCATCGTTCGTTCAGCCGCGAAACCTATGCGGCGGGCGCGGTCCGTGCCGCGCAATGGCTTTCAGGCAAGAAGCCCGGCCTCTACGGCATGAAGGACGTGCTGGGGCTCTGATCCCAGTCGTGCGCGTAGCGGGGCGCGCGCATGTCGGCGAGGGCCGCTTTCAGCTGCTCGGCGACCTTGTGGCGCTCGGCCGGCGCCAGGAAGCGGCCGATCACGACGCGATTGCCGCGCGAAACCAGCACCAGCCGGTCCGAGTCCTTGCCTAGAAGCTCGACCCGGAGCCAATAAGCGTCGAGGCGGTGCTGCTCGCGCTCGCCGTCGGGCGCCACGCGATCGATGATCAGCTCGCGGTCGGTCAGCAGCAGTGTCTCGCTGCGCCTGGCGTCGAGGTAGCTGCGCTTGAACAGGAACCACAGCAGCCAGACATCGAGCCCCATGAAGCCCAGCACCGGCCAGGCGCCGAGCAGCATCATCGGCAGTCCGATCAGCAGGTTGGCCGCGATGGCGCCGCGGATCAGCCACTTGAAGCCTTCCGGCGACAGGCTGCGATGGGGCACGAGCGAGGTGGCGAAGTGAACCGCCGGGGGTGAGTCGGCCATGGCGTGAACTTAGTGGCTCGGCTAGCGTCGCGCCATGCCCCTGATGAAGCCCGCCGAGATCCAGGTTTTCTTCACCCGCCTGCGCCAATCGATGCCGGAGCCCGAGACCGAGCTGGAATACGACAACGTCTATCAATTGCTGGTCGCCGTCGTGCTCTCGGCGCAGGCGACCGATGTCGGCGTCAACCGCGCCACCACGCCCCTGTTCGAGAAGATCAAGACTCCCGCCCAGATGGTGGCGCTCGGCGAGAAGAAGCTCATCGGCTACATCAAGACCATCGGCCTGTTCCGCATGAAGGCCAAGAACGTCATCGCCCTCAGCCGGCTCCTGATCGAGAAGCACGGCGGCGAGGTGCCGCACAGCCACGAGGAGCTGACGGAACTGCCCGGCGTCGGCCGCAAGACGGCGAACGTGGTGATGAACGTGGCGTTCGGCGAGGCGACCATCGCGGTCGACACCCACATCTTCCGCGTCGGCAACCGAACCGGCCTCGCGCCCGGCAAGAACCCGCTCGAGGTCGAATTGAAACTCCTGAAGCGCGTGCCCGAGGAGTTCCGCCTGCACGCCCATCACTGGCTGATCCTGCACGGCCGCTACACCTGCAAGGCGCGCAAGCCCGAATGCCCGCGCTGCGTGGTCAACGACGTCTGCAAGTTCAAAGGCAAGACGTTGGCGCTCTGAACAAGCCTTCAACGGGGGCTTTTCTTTGTGCAACGTCGTGGGCACGATAACCGCATCGCCGGTCAGTCCTTGGAGGGTCGTATGTCCCATGCTGAGAATGTGCTTCGCCGCTGCCGGACCATCGTATTCGCCGCGACCCTGCTGCTGTCGGTGGGGGCCGCCGCGCAGACGGAGGTGGCGGGCGCCAAGGACTTCCCGTTGATCAAGCGCTACGAGGGATCGCGCCTGATCGGTTACGACAGCCGATCGTTCGATACGGTCAAGCTCCTCCTCGGCAAGCTCAAGCTCGGCGACAACGGACAGCCCGCGGTCGACGCCGTGCGCGAAGTGGAAGGTCGGCACACAAGGCTGCTCTACCTCGCGCCACCCGAGCGAAGCGCGCTCGAAGTGTTTCGCAATTATGAAAGCGACCTCGCCGCCAAAGGCTTCGCCGTTCTCTACAAATGCTCCGGTGAAGAAGCGTGCGAGACCTTCGGCGCGGAAATCTACCGGATTCTCTACCCACCGACCGGTGCGCTGCAGAACAACGAGCTTTCCAAGGTCGCCTTCAACGTTCCGGCCGAGCCGCACTACTTGGCCGCCACCCTGGCGCGACCCGAAGGCCAGGTCTCGGTTTCGCTGTACGTCGCCGTGGATCGCGGCACCGCCTTTCCGCAGACCAAGGACCGCGTCGCCGTCCTGCTCGACGTCGTCGAGGACAAGCCGATGGAATCGAAGATGGTGACGGTCGATGCGGCGACCATGGCCAAGGACATCGCGGCGACCGGGCGGGTCGCGCTCTACGGGCTGTACTTCGATACCGACAAGGCGGAGCTCAAGCCGGAATCAGCGCCCTCGCTCGCCGAGATCGGCAAGCTGCTCAAAGCCCAGCCCGATCTAAAAGTCTATATCGTCGGCCATACCGACAATGTCGGCGGCTTCGACTACAACATGTCTCTCTCGCAGCGCCGTGCCAAATCGGTGGTCGATCAGCTCATCCAGAGCTACGGCATTTCACCGGATCGGCTGAAACCGGCCGGCGCCGGCCAGATTGCGCCCGTCGCTTCGAACGACGACGAGGCGGGCCGCGGCAAGAAC
>JGI12053J15887_10000535_pt1 | contig 15569 bp, 15 predicted proteins | sample MedBloCAOM1_O3_FD_15887 | JGI IMG/M metagenome (IMG submission 15887)
ATCGCCCTGATGTTCGCCGTGGCGCGCCAGATCCCCGAGGCCAACGCCTCGACCCAGGCCGGCAAGTGGGAGAAGAACCGCTTCATGGGCACCGAGCTCAGCTTCAAAACCCTGGGCCTGATCGGCTGCGGCAATATCGGCTCGATCGTCGCCGAGCGCGCCATTGGCCTCAAGATGCGCGTGGTGGCCTACGATCCATTCCTGTCGGACCAGCACGCCCAGGAGCTCGGGGTGGAGAAGGCGACGCTCGACCAGGTGCTGGCCCGCGCCGACTTCATCACCGTGCACACGCCGCTCACCGAGCAGACCAAGAACATCCTCTCGCGCGCCAACCTGATGAAGACCAAGAAGGGCGTGCGCATCATCAACTGCGCGCGCGGCGGCCTGGTCGACGAACTGGCGGTGCGTGACCTGCTGGTCTCGGGCCACATTGCCGGCGCCGGCTTCGACGTCTTCACCGAGGAGCCGGCCAAGACCAACGTCCTGTTCGGCGCGCCCAACCTGGTGAGCACGCCGCATCTCGGCGCCGCCACGGTGGAGGCGCAGGAAAACGTGGCGCTGCAGGTCGCCGAACAGATGGCCGACTACCTGCTGACCGGCGCGGTCGTGAACTCGCTCAACATGCCCAACGTCTCGGCCGAGGACGCGCCCAAGCTCGCGCCTTATCTCGAGCTCGCCGAGAAGCTCGGTTCCTTCGCGGGCCAGCTCACCGACACCGACATCAAGGCGGTGTCGATCGAGTATGAGGGCCAGGTGGCGGCACTCAACATAAAGCCGCTGAGCCAGGTCGCGCTGATGGGCGTGCTGCGCCCGCAGCTCACTTCGGTGAACATGGTCAATGCCCCCGTGATCGCCCGCGAGCGCGGCATCGAGGTGGCCGAGGTCAAGCACGAGCGCGCCAGCGACTACAATTCGATGATCCGGCTCACCGTCACCACCGATCACTACACCCGCGCCGTCACCGGCACCTTGTTCGGCGGCAAGCATCCGCGCATCGTCGACATCAAGGGCATCGAGATCGAGGCCGAGTTCGCCCCGCACATGCTCTACATCACCAACGACGACAAGCCGGGCTTCATCGGCCGGCTGGGAACGCTGCTCGGCGAGAGCAAGGTCAATATCGCGACCTTCCATCTCGGTCGCGACAAGCCCGGCGGCTCGGCCATCGCCCTGGTCCAGGTCGACCAGCCGATCTCGCCCGACCTTTTGGGCAAGATCGCCGCCGTCGAAGGCGTGGTGCAGGCCAAGGTGCTGGGCTTCTAGGGCGCCACCGCAACCGGGAGTGTCGGACGCGGCGTGTGGACATCCGCGGTCGGATGCCAGCGGAAGGGAAACGGGCTATAGGAATAGGCTTCACGCTGACGATTGCGGCAACGAGGACACTCCGTGGCAAGGCCTGGGCACAATAAGAAACGGCGCAGCCGGACCCGGGAACAGCCGATCGAACGCACCGTCGACCCGAGCGACCCGCGTTTCAACACCGCGCTGGCGCGCGGCGTCGCCGTCCTGCGCGCCTTCGAGCTCGACGAACAATTCCTCGGCAATGCCGACATCGCCGCGCGCACCGGAGTGCCGAAGGCGACCATCTCGCGGCTTACCTATACCTTGACCGAGCTGGGCTATCTCTCCTATCGCGACGACCTCGGCAAATACGAGATCGCGCCGGGCGTGCTGGGCCTGGCCTATCCCTATCTCGCCAACATGCCGGTGCCGGCGATCGCCCGGCCCTTCATGAACGAGCTCGCCAGATCCACCCGGGCGAACGTGGGACTGGCGATCCTCGACGGGCTGAGCGCGGTATATCTCGAGCACGCGCTCGGCGAACCCAACATAAATCGCCGGCAGCGCGTGGGCTTCCGCCTTCCGCTCGCCCGGACGGCGACGGGCCGGGCCTGCATCGCGGCGATGAATCCCGAGCAGCGCGACCGGACGCTGGAGAGACTCCGCCACGCCTACCCCGACGAGTGGCATTTGCTGCGCGATCAGATCGATGACGCAATCGCGCAGGTGCGCATCCATGGCTACTGTATCGTAGCCGGCACCTACAGCAGCATGACCCACATGGTCGCCGTTCCGTTTCCGCTTCAGGACGGCCGGACCATTCTGGCGTTGAATTGCGGCGGTCACGCGAAGGTCCATACGCGGAAGAAGCTCGCGCAGTACGGCGTCCGTCTCATCGAGCTTGCGCGCGCAGTCCGTCGCGAACTGGGCTGAATTCAGTTATTCGCCGGAGTACGACCCGGCGTCTGACGCTGCGTCGTCGGTTTGTAAAAATGGAACAGTGTTCCATATTGTTGACAGACCTTGTCGGGACACCTTAGTCTCATCCTCAATCGGTTGCCGTGAAGCGCAGGGAGCGCTTCCGACCTGCGGGAAGGACAGCGGCGCCGAACGGGTCCAAAGGAACATCAGTCTGCTCGCCGTGTGTCGTTCAGCGCCAGCTCTCACTCCTTCCAGGCGGTCGCAGCCGAGACCCGACCGCCTTCCTTTCCATGCGCTTCGATCGCCGTCGGATTCCAGCGATGTCCCCGCCCGGCCAACGTCCGGAGGAAGCCATGGAAGAGCGAGCCGACACGCCGCACATCGTCATTTCCCATGTGACGAAGCGCTACGTCACGGCGCAGCGCGGCGAGCTCCTGGCGCTGCGCGACGTTTCGTTCGAAGCCGGTAGAGGCGAATTCATCAGCATCGTCGGGCCGAGCGGCTGCGGCAAGTCCACCCTGCTTTACATCGTTGCCGGCCTGCTGGAGGCGAGCGGCGGCTCGGTCACAGTCGACGGCAGGCCGATCGACGGCCCGTCTCCCGATCGCGGTGTCGTGCTGCAGAATTTCAGCATCTTCCCGTGGCGCCGCGTCGCCGACAACGTCGTCTACGGGCCGCAGATGCGGGGCGTCCCCAAGGCGGAGCGTCGCCGCCTCGCGCGCAAGTATCTCGAACTCGTCGGGCTCGACGATTTCGCCGATTACTATCCGCGCGAGCTCTCCGGCGGCATGAAGCAGCGTGTCGCGATCGCCCAGATGCTCGCCTGCAATCCCAGCACTTTCCTGATGGACGAGCCCTTCGGCGCGCTCGATGCGCTGACGCGCGAGGTCCTGCAGGACCAGCTCCTGCAGCTCTGGGAGCGTGACCGCAAGACGGTGCTCTTCGTCACCCACAGCATCGACGAGGCCGTGCTGCTCTCCGACCGCGTCGTGATCATGGGCACCAAGCCCGGCCGGGTGAAGCAGATCGTCCCGATCAACCTGCCGCGCCCGCGGCAACTCGCCGAGATCCGGGCGCATCCCGACTTCAGCACGTTGCGCAATTTCATCTGGGCCTCGATCCGCGAAGAGTCGCTGGAGGCCGCGTGATGAAACCGCAAGGCACTACCGGGATTGCTGGCCGGATCGTCCCCGGCGAGGCACGGCCTTTCTCGCCAGCGCTGATGCGCGCGGTCCGCGCCGTCCTGCGCTACTATCCGGTCGCGCTGATCTTCGTGCTGTGGGAGATCTGCTCCCGCCTCGGGTTTCTCGACCCGATCTTCGTGCCGGCGCTGTCCGAAGTGCTGAAGACGCTCTACGAAGAATTGTTCGTCACCCACGAGCTGCTGGTCCATATGGGCTTCAGCTTCGCGCGAGCGGGGATCGGCTTCGCCCTGGCGGCGACCGTTGGCATCACCGTCGGCATTTTCATGGGCCGCTTCCGCCCGGTCGAGAATTTCGTCGATCCGCTGATCTCGGCGCTCTTCCCGACGCCGAAGCTCGCCATCTTTCCGCTGATGATGGTGTTCCTGGGCATCGGCGATGCCTCGAAGATCGCGCTCATCTTCCTCGGCTGCTTCTTCCCGATCGTGATCAGCACCTACACGGGCGTGAAGAACGTCGACAAGTACTTCATCTGGAACGCCCGCACCAAGGGCGCCAACCACCGCCAGGTACTGTGGACGGTCGTCTTTCCGGCCGCCATGCCGTTCGTCTTCGCCGGCCTGCGCGTGGCCACCTCGACGGCCTTCCTGCTGATCGTCGCCTCGGAGCTGATCGCCGCCAACGAGGGGCTGGGCTACCTGATCATCTACGCGCAGCGCACCTTCAACCCGACGTTGATGTTCAGCGGTGTGCTGATGGTCGCCTGTATGGGCTTTATCGTCGATCGCCTGCTGCTGGCGCTCGGACGCTGGCTCTTCGCCTGGCAAGACAAGAACGGCTTCTGAACATTGGGGGGATCATGATCCGCGCCATCCTTGCTGCGCTTTTCCTCGTGACCGTGCTCTCCACGGCGGCGAAGGCGCAGGCTGTCGTCAAGTTCGGCTATCAGCCGACGGCGCCGATCGCCACCTTCATCGCCGCGCTTGGCACCGGCGCGTTCGAGAAGGAAGGGCTGAAGCTCCAGATCGAGAACGGGTCGGAGGGCGCCGTGCTGCTGCAGATGGTGGCCGCCAGCCAAGTCGATCTCATCGGCGGGGGAATCCCGGCGCTGATGCAGGTCGATTCGCTGGGCGCCAAGCTCAAGGCGGTGGCGTCCTTCGAATACACTTTCACCGACGATGACGGCTATTCGGCCGAGGCGGTCTATCTCATCGCGCCCAAGGATCGCGGCATCAAGACGCTGGCCGACCTCAAGGGCAAGCGGCTGGCGGTCTCGGGCTTCTCGTCCGCCTGGTATCTCGCGCTGCGCACTGAGGTCAAGACCGCCGGCCTCGATCCCAAGGACGTGACGTTCATCGTCGTGCCGTTCCCGCAAATGGCCGGCGCGCTGTTGAACAAGGAAGTCGACGCCGCCGTCATCACCTCGACCGAGTACGTCCGCACCAGCCAGCGCACCCCCGTCGAGGTGCTGATGAGCGGAACGCAGATCAACCGCATGAAGCTCGACATGACGCAGGTCATCATCGGCCGCGACGACTGGATGCAGAAGAACGAGGACAGCGTCGTCAAGTTCATCAAGGCGCTCTACCAGGCGCGGCAATACATGCAGAAGGACATCGCCGACACCGGCGGCAAGACGCTCAAGGAGATGATCCGGACCCAGACCAAGTTCGACGATTTCCTGAGCGACAACTATTTCAAGTACCGCGCCGGCTATGTCGGCCGCGAGCTGAAATTCGTCAATCCGCTCGACATCCCGAAATCGACGGTCGAGCGCTATCACGAGATGCTGACCACGGGCGGGCTGCTCTCCGGCAAGGCGCCCGTCGACTATGCGAACATCGTCGACACGCGCTACCTGAAGCGCGCGCTGAAGGAACTGGGCGTCGCCTGGGATCCGGCGAAGGTCGACCCGTGACTGGCCCCTTCAACCTGCAGGCAAGGATCGACGCCCATGGCTAGCATCGTCTTCGGCGCCGGGACCTCGCATACGCCGATGCTCAATGCCGCGGCCGAGGAGTGGCCGCTGTTCGAGCAGCTCGACCGGCAGCGCCCCCACCTTCACAAGGATGGGCGGCGCGCGACCTACGACGAGTTGCTCGCGGTCGCGCCGGCCTCGGTGCGGGCCGAGCTTGCGCCGAAAAAGCATGCCTGGCGCCACGGCGAGGCGATGGCCGCGGTGAGCCGGCTGCGCGATGGCCTGGCTGCGGCAAAGCTCGACGCGGTCATCGTCGTCGGCGACGACCAGAAGGAGATCTATCACGAGGACAACATGCCGAGCGTCCTCGTCTATCGCGGCGAGACGATCCCCAATGTGCCGAACCGGACGACGCGCACGCCTGGGCCNGATTGGGCGAAGCGGCCGGCCTGGGCGCAGCGCGCCTCCGCCCGCTATTACGAAGAGAGCGAGACGCGGCATTACCCGGTCGATGCCAGGCTCGCGAACCACCTGATCGGCGCCCTGATCGACCGCGAGTTCGACGTCGCCTCCGCCACTGCCTTGCCCGAGGGCGAGGGCGAGGGGCATGCGTTCGGCTTCGTCCACCAGCGCATCATGAAGGACGTGGCGATCCCGGTCGTTCCGGTCTTCCTCAACACCTATTACCCGCCCAACCAGCCGTCGCCGCGGCGCTGCTACAGGCTCGGCCAGGCGATCCGCGCGGCGGTCGAGGCCTACCCGGAAAAGCTGCGCATCGGCGTCGTGGCGTCGGGCGGGCTCAGCCATTTCACCGTCGACGAGGCGCTCGACGGCGAGATCATTCGCGCGCTGCGGGAGAAGGACGCGAATGCGCTGCAGAGCGTGCCGCGCGCGCAGCTCAATTCCGGCAGCTCCGAGATCCGCAACTGGATTTGTGCCGCCGGCGCGCTCGAGCATCTCGAGCTCAGCTGGGTGAACTATTACCCGGGCTATCGCACGCCCGCGGGCACGGGAACCGGCCTGTGCTTCGCGAGCTGGGCCTGACGGGAACCGAACAGTCTTTGAAGGAGGCCTGAGATGACGACGGCTATGGAAGGCGCGGAGCTGACGCGGGTCGGCCCCGGGACGGTGATGGGCGAGCTGATGCGGCAATACTGGATCCCGGCAGCGATGTCGTCGGAGCTGAAGGCCGACGGGGCGCCGCTGCGGCTGCTGCTGCTGGGCGAGAAGCTCATAGGCTTTCGCGACAATGCAGGCCGGGTCGGGGTGATGGACCATCGCTGCCCGCACCGTTGCGCGTCGCTGTTCCTGGGGCGCAACGAGGGCAACGGGCTGCGCTGCGTCTATCACGGCTGGAAGTTCGACGTTGAGGGCAAGTGCGTCGACATGCCAAGCGTGCCGGCGCACCAGGACTTCAAGGACAAGGTAAGCGCCAAGGCCTACCAGGTGGCCGAGCGCGCCGGCATCATTTGGGTTTACATGGGAGCTGCCGCCCAGGCGCCGCCGTTTCCTGAGATCGAAGCCGCGCTGCTGCCGGAAAACGAACTGACGGTCGTCTTCGGCCAACGCTCGTGCAATTTCATGCAGGCGCTCGAAGGCGACATCGACACCTCGCATTTCGGCTTCCTGCACGGCGGTCACGTCGATGCGAACGAGCTGCCGGAGGATAATCTCCTGCGCTACACGGTGCAGAACCGCACGCCCGAATACTATGTGGCCGACTCCGATTGGGGCACGACCTATGCCGCACACCGCCAGGCGGGCGATGGACGGACCTATTGGCGGTTCGCCAATTTCCTCATGCCTTTCTGGACGCAAACGCCGCAGGGCGAGTTCCCGCATCAGGTCGATATCCGCGCCTGGGTGCCGATGGACGACACGCACACGATGTTCGTCCATCTGTCGTGGAACGGGCGCAAGCGGGCCATCGGCACGGTCAAGAAGGACGGCTCGCCGCTTCCCGGCTTCGGNTTCGGCCATCGCTACCAGCCGAACACCACCGACTGGCATGGCCGCTGGCGTCTGCAGGACGGCGAAGCNAACGACTGGGGGATCGACCGCGAGGCCCAGCTCGCCAACACGATCTATACCGGGATCGACAACATCCACATGCAGGATCAGGCGGTGACGGAGAGCATGGGGCCGATCACGGACCATGGCTTAGAGCATCTGGCGCCGTCCGACCAGATGGTCGCCCGCACACGGCGTCGCCTGCTGCAGGCGGCCCGGGCGCTGCGCGACAAAGGCGTCCTGCCGCCCGGCATCGAGCATCCCGAGGTCTTCTACGGCTCGCGCGGCGGCTTCTTCTTCACCCAGCCGCGCACCGACTGGCGGGAGCTCTATGCCGAACAGCTGCGCGTCGCGGTGCGGCCGGCGGAAAAGCAGCAGGCGGCGGAGTAGGCGCCGTGGCCAACCTGCAGACGCGACCGGATCTCGGGATCGTCCGCACCGAGGGCGGCTTGCTCTCGGGCGCGGGCGACAGCATCCGCGTCTACAAGGGCATTCCCTTCGCCGCACCGCCGGTCGGCGAGCGCCGCTGGCGCCCGCCCGAGCCGGCCACACCGTGGGACGGTATCCGCGAGGCGACACGCTTCGGTGCCGATTGCCCGCAGGAACTGCGGCCGGGCTCGCGGGCCGGCCGGATCGACGAGGATTGCCTCACGCTGAACATCTGGACACCGGCGCGCGCCGCCGACGAGGCGCTGCCGGTGATGGTGTGGTTCTACGGCGGATCCTTTCTGTTCGGCAGCGCCTCGGACGTTCGGTTCGACGGCGAGGCCTTTGCCCGCAAGGGCGTGGTGCTGGTGACCGCCGCCTATCGTGTCGGCCTGTTCGGCTTTCTCGCCCATCCCGGCCTTACCTGCGAATCGCCGCACGGGTCCTCGGGCAACTACGGCTTGCTCGACCAGATCGCTGCCCTCGGCTGGGTGCAACGGAACATCGCGGCGTTCGGCGGCGACCCCAGGCGCGTGACCGCTTTCGGCGTCTCGGCGGGCTCGGCTTCTATTGCGATGCTGCTCACCTCGCCGCTCGTGGCCGGGCTCTTCCAACGCGCCATTCTCGAAAGCCCGGGCGCGTTCCGTCCGCTGGCGAGCCTCGACGAAGCCGAGCGCGCCGGCACGGCCCTCGGGCCCGACATCGACCGGCTGCGGCAGATGCCGGCCGAAGAGGTGCTGGCGAAGACCGATCTTCTCGTTCCCAAGGTTCGCGGCCTCACGACGCCGCGCGTGCTGCGGCCGATCTGCGACGGCTGGGTGATCCGCGAGGACGAGCGGGACGCCTTCAAGGCCGGGCGGTTTGAGGCCATGCCGACGATCGTCGGCGGCAATGCCGACGAGGGCACCACGCTGACGGCGACTTGGCCGATGCGCACGCCGGCCGATTTGCGCGAGCTCGCGGCGGCGAATTTTCCGCAAGCGATCGATGCGGTGTCGGCGCTCTATCCGGCCGGGCGCGATGACGAGGTGCGCGGTCGCGTCGCCGAGATGTTCGCCGACACGCAATTCAACTACGGCGTTTGGCAATTGGCGCGGGCCATGTCGGGCCGCGCGCCGCAGACTTGGCGCTATCTCTTCCGGCGACGGCGCGCCGGCCGCCTGGATGGGCCGAACCATGGCGAAGAGGTCTCCTACGTCTTCAACACGCTCGACCTGGCGCTCGCCGGGCAGGAAGTGCCGCTCTTCGATGGCGTCGACGAAAGTGTCGCCGAGGCGATGCAGGCGGCCTGGGTGCGGTTTGCCGCGACGGGCGATCCCAATGGCGGTGACCTGCCGCACTGGCCGCCTTATCGGCCGGACGACGATCCCCATCTCGAGTTCAACGATGCCATCCAGGCGGGCGCGAATTGGCGCCGCCGGCAGATGGATTTTCTCGACGGCTACTACGTACGCATGAAGGAGGCCTGACATGACGACGGCTACGGAAGGCGCGGAGCTGACGCGGGTCGGCCCCGGAACGGTGATGGGCGAGCTGATGCGGCAATACTGGATCCCGGCAGCGATGTCGTCGGAGCTGAAGGCCGACGGGCCGCCGCTGCGGCTGCTGCTGCTGGGCGAGAAGCTCATAGGCTTTCGCGACAATGCAGGCCGGGTCGGTGTGATGGACCATCGCTGCCCGCATCGCTGCGCGTCGCTGTTCCTGGGGCGCAACGAGGGCAACGGGCTGCGCTGCGTCTATCACGGCTGGAAATTCGACGTCGAGGGCAAGTGCGTCGACATGCCGAGCGTGCCGGCACACCAGGACTTCAAGGACAAGGTGAGCGCCAAGGCCTACCGGGTGACCGAGCGCGCCGGCGTCGTCTGGGTCTACATGGGCGCCGCTGCCGAGGCGCCGCCGTTCCCCGAGCTCGAGACGCTGGTGGTGCCGGACGAGGAGGTCGGCGTCTCCTTCGTCATGCGCTCGTGCAATTTCATGCAGGCGCTCGAAGGCGATATCGACACCTCGCATTTCGGCTTCCTGCACGCCGGCCATGTCGCTCCCGACGACGTGCCGGAGGATCATCCGATCCGCCATACCGTCACCATCCGTGCGCCCGAATACCATGTCAGCGACATGCCCTGGGGCACCACCTACGCCGCCTATCGCGATGCCGGCGCCGGCCAGACCTACTGGCGCTTCGCCAATTTCCTCATGCCGTTCTGGACGCAGCAGCCGCAAGGCGANTTCGGCGAGCACGTCCATGCGCGCGCCTGGGTGCCGCTCGACGACAACCACACCATGTTCATCTATCTCTGGTGGCACAAGGGCTCCGCCTCGATGGCGCGGCCGCGCCCGCCGCTGAGGGGCGGCAAGGCGATGGGCCGGCCGAACCACGTCTACCTGCCGAATACCACCGACTGGCTCGGCCGCTGGCGGCTCGCCGCCGACGAATCGAACGACTGGCTGATCGACCGCGACGCGCAAAGCAGCAACGCGCTCTATACCGGGATCAACAATATTCACCTGCAGGACCAGGCGGTGACGGAAAGCATGGGCACCGTCACCGACCATGCCTTCGAGCATCTCGGCCCTTCGGACCAGATGATCGCCCGCACCCGCCGGCGCCTGCTCCAGGCGGCGCGGGCGCTGCGTGACAAGGCGACGCCGCCGCCGGGCATCGCCGACCCCGGCGTATTCCGGGGCGCCCGCAGCGGCTACTTCATCAGTGGCGAGCAGCGCGCCTGGCAGGAGATCTATGCCAGGCAGCTCTCGGAGTCCGTACGACCCGCCGAGGCGCTTCGCGCGGCCGAATAGGCCGGCGCATCGATGACGCTCGGCACGGCCGCCGACTCCAAGACGGTTGCGATGCGGCTCGCGGCGATAACCTGCGCCGCCGAGCAGGTGAATCTCTACGAGTTCCGCCCCGTTTCGGGCGCTCCCGTCAGCCGCTTCACCGCGGGCGCCCATGTGGATCTTCATTTGCCGAACGGGCTCGTCCGGCAATATTCCATCATGAACGGCGAGGAGGAGGGCGATCGCTACGTGATCGCCGTCAAGCGCGAGGCGGCGGGCCGGGGCGGCTCACGTTTCATGCATGACGAGCTTCGNGTCGGCACGGTTCTCGAGGTTGGCCAGCCGCGCAACAATTTTCCTCTCATTGAGACCGCGGCACATTCCGTGCTCATNGCCGGTGGGATCGGCGTTACGCCGATCGTCTCGATGATCGCGCGCCTGCGATCGCTCGGGCGTTCCTGGGAGCTTCATTATGCGGTGCGGCGACGCAGCGAAGCGGCGTTTCTGGACGAGCTTAGAGCCGGCGGTGACTGTGTCCACCTCCATGTCGACGAGGAACAGGGCGGTGTGCTCGACTTGGCGCGCCTCATCGGCGCCGCGCCGGCGGAAGCGCATCTCTATTGCTGCGGCCCGACGCCGATGCTCGAAGCATTCACGGCCGCCGCTTCGTCGTGGCCTGCGCCGCGCGTGCATCTCGAACATTTCTCCGCGGCCCTGTCGCCTGCTGTCGAGAGCGGATTCATCGTCGAGCTCGCACGTTCGAAGCTCCGCGTATCGATCCCGCCCGGTCAGACGATCCTCGAAGCGCTACGGGCCCGCGGCGTGGCGGTGCAGGCCTCGTGCGAGCAGGGGATCTGCGGTTCGTGCGAAACGCGGGTGCTGGCGGGCGAGCCGGACCATCGTGATATGCTCCTCTCCTGCGAGGAGAAAGCCGCCAACGAGGTCATGATGATCTGCTGTTCCGGCTCCCGATCGCCCGTCCTTGTGCTCGATCTCTGAATGGCTCGTCGACGCAGGTGATCAGCATGCCGGCGCCGACACTCACCCAGCCGTGGGGCTGTGCCATGCTGTCACGCCCGTTTCCGTTCCGGAGCCTCTCGCGCGGCCAGCTCGGTTTCGAAAATCGTTGCCACCCGATCGTAGCTCTGCCGCACGCCGTCCGTCATGCCGGACTTCAGCACGCCGTCGCGGCCTTCGGTCGATTCGTATCGCATGGTGGTCGTGACCTCGGTCTCGCCGCCCTGCTCGACGAAGGTGATGGTGATCACGGCCTCGCCCGGATACCACGCCTGGTCGAAGCGCTCGGTGGCGACGAAGCGTTCAGGGGCAGTGACTTCCAGGAAGGTGCCGCCTGCGCCCATCTCGTGGCCCTGGCTGGTGCGCCAGACATAACGATAGACGCCGCCCACCCGCAGGTCGACCTCGCACACAGGCAAGGTCATGCCCGGCGGGCCGGTCATCCAGCGCTTCAGCAGCTCGGGCTTGGTCCAGGCCTCGAACACCATGGCGCGCGGCGCGCCGAAGCGGCGTGTCATGGTGATCTCGCGATCGCCCTTGGCGGCGACAACCAGGGTTTCGGCATACGTCATCGCTTGGCTCCTCTTGCTTTGCGCTTGGATTTCGGGCGTGCCCGCTCTTCGGCCGTCATTTCCTCGAGGAGGTCGTCGAGCCGTTCGAAGCGCGCCTCCCAGAACTTGCGATAGTGCTCCAGCCACTCGTTGGCGTCGGCCAGCGGCTTGGCTTCGATGCGGCAGGGCCGGCGCTGCGCGTCGCGGCCGCGCGAGATCAGGCCGGCGCCCTCCAGCACTTTCAGGTGCTTGGAGATCGCGGGCTGGCTCATGTCGAAGGGGCGGGCGAGCTCATTGACCGACGCCTCGCCTGTTGCCAGGCGCGCCAGGATCGCCCGGCGGGTGGGATCGGCGAGGGCGGCGAAGGTGGTATCGAGATGGGCGGAAGATGTCATTATATAACCAAATGATTATAGAACTATAAGGTTATGTACTGGGAAAAGAGTGGCGTCAAGTCCTGAGTGTGTCGGGGCGCGTGGTATTGTCTGGGAGCAAAGATGTGCAACGACATTGCCAGTATCTTGAATGCCCACCGGAGATTGGGGCCGCACAAGCCGGTCAGCTATCTGCCGGTCCGCACTATCGAATCGGTTCTCGGGCTGAGCGTCGGTGAATACCGGGCGATGATCGAGCAAGCCGGATTCCGCTGCCTGGTTGTTCCGGTGAATGAAAGCTGCATCGCGTCAGGTAGCGTCCACGCCTACAGCGAGCTCGCCTTGGCTGACGTACTGAGCGCACACGCGACCGCATTGAGTGAACATGGCTGGCCAACGTCGTCTGAGGCATTTGTCAGACGAATCGCCACGGAGTGGCTCGAAGCCGGTCATCCCGTGCTGCCTATTGTCCAAATAGCGTTCGGGGACTGAGACATACGGGTGTCTTCGGACGAGCCTTCCACTACTTTGGGACGGCATGAGAAAAGTTCCCTCGTTCCGACCGCAGCGAAGGCGCTAGGGTCGCGGCGAACCGACAACGACCAAGGAGCCTTCCCCATGCCCCGCGTCAGCGAAATCGAGGAGGACGGCGGCGATCCGACGCTCGCCGCCGTGTTCGAGAAGGAACGCGAGATCCTCGGCGGCCTGCTCAATCCCACCAAGGTGATGGCGCACTGCCCGCCGATCCTGCGCGCCGCCAAGCTGTTGGGCGCCTCGATCGAGCAATCGGGGCAGCTGCCCAAGGAACTGCCGCCGCTGATCTATCTCAGGGTCGCGTCGATCAACGGCTGCCCGTTTTGAATTGACATCAATTCCGTCCGTGTGACGGAAAGCGAAGGTGGCCTTGAGAAGGTCGCGGAAGTGCTGAACTGGCAGGACAGCAAGCTGTTCAGCCCGGCCGAGCGCGTGGCGCTGGAATATGCCGAGCGCATCACCTACACCGACCGCCAGGTCGACGAGGCCTTGTTCGCCGAGTTGAAGAAGCATTTCACCGAAGCGCAGCTCGTCGAACTGACGGCCGCCATCGCCCTGGAAAACTTCCGCAGCAAGTTCAACCCTACCCTGGGTGTCGAGGCACAGGGGTTCTGCATGGTGCCGACGGCGGGGACGAAGAAGGCAGGTTAGCCGACCGCCCCGGTTGGTCCTGCCAGGGGGATGCTCAGCCGGGCACGCAGGCCGTGCGGGGTGCGATCGTGCAACGTCAGCGTGCCGGCATGATGCTTTGCGACATTCAGGGCAATTGCCAGTCCAAGTCCGAAACCGCTGATGCTCTGGCGCGCGGCGTCGGCCCGATAGAATGGCGCCAGGACGAGAGGCTTCTCGTCGTCTGAAATGCCCGGCCCGTCGTCTTCGACCTCGATCGACACCTGATTTGGGAGGGTTGTCTCGAGGCGGACCGTGACCGAGGAGCCGAACTTGACCGCATTGTCGACCAGATTGGCGAGCGCGCGCTCGAGGGCCAGCGGCAGGCAGCGCACCGCAAGATGTCTCGGGCCATCGTAGACGATCGTGTGACCTGCATCCTCGAACTGGTCGCAGATTGTCTCGACGAGGGACGGCAGGTCCGCCATTTCCGGAGTCTCGGCGGTGCCGCCCTCGCGAATGTAGGAGACAGCCGACGTAATCGATGCGTCCATCAGCTCGATATCCTCCAGCATGCGGCGCTTCGGACTTTCTTCCGGGAGCTCCTCGACGCGAAGACGCAGGCGGGTCAGCGGCGTTCTGAGGTCGTGGCTGATGGCCATCAGCATTCGCGTTCGATCCTCGAGCAGCCGCAGGATGCGATCTCGCATGCGATTGAAGGCGCTGGTGGCCTGCCTGATTTCCGCCGGGCCTTCCTCCTTGAGCGCCGCTTCGTGATCGTGCGTCCCGAATCGATCGACCGCCGTGGCAAACTTGGCCAGCGGCGAAACGAGCCGGCGGACAGCCCAGATCGACAGAAGGGCCGTCGACGCGATCATAAACGCAATCGTCAGGGCAACCCAAAAAGGCAAACGCCGGGAGTCGTCTTGCGCCACGTGGAAAGCGATCAACTGGCCGTCGCTCAACTCCGNAATGACCCCGGCCCCGCCCTCNCCACTGGACTGAATCGCGAGGATTCGGGTGCCNGGAGGCATCTGGCGGCTGAACCAGGCGCGCAGGCGCTCCGAGACCGGGATGGTATCGGACAGCGAGTCCGGCGGGCGATCGAGGATGCTTGCCGCAACTTCGCCGTCCTTGTAGGCGGAAAGCAGCTGGGGGCGGNTGGACGGAGGCAATGCTTCAAGCCCGCGCAGCACGGCGATGATGCTCGCCGCGGTCCGTGTGGCCTTCGGCGACAGCTCGAATTCGGGCAGCATCACGAAATAGATCGAGGCTATGCCGGCAAATGCCACGAAGCTCGAGATCGCCAGGAGGAGAATGATCTGCGTGGCGATCCGCTTGGAAGAGTCGACCAGCAGCATGGGCTTCAATCCTTCTCCACCGGCGGCGTGAAGATGTAGCCGCCGGAGCGGACCGTCTTGATGAAGGCGGGATCCCGCGGATCGCGTTCGATCTTCCGACGGATGCGGCTCACCAGGATGTCGACGCTGCGGTTCATGGCCTCCGTCCCGCGGCCCTGCGAGAGGTCGAGCAGCTGGTCGCGCGTCAGCGTTCGCTGCGCGTGCCTGCAGAAGGCGAGGAGCAGGTCGAATTCGGCACTGGTGAGGATCACGCGCGCGCCTTCGGGATTTCGCAGGTCACGCGCGACGGGGTCGATGCGCCACTCCGCGAACCGCATTGCGTTCGTCGGCGCACCCGGGCCGTCGGGCAGGGCCGCCGTCCGGCGCAGCACCGCGCGGATGCGGGCCAGGAGCTCGTGGGGATTGAAGGGTTTGGCGACGTAGTCGTCGGCACCCATTTCCAGGCCGACGACCCGGGCAACCGGATCGCCCGCCGCCGTCAGCATGATGATCGGCGTCGAGGAGGTCGTGCGCAGGCGCCGGCAAATGCTGAGGCCGTCTTCGCCCGGCAGCATGATGTCGAGGACGATGAGGTCGATCCGGGCCGTTTCGAGGGCGCGGCCCATCGACGGCGCGTCGCCGGTCTCCGTGACCCGGCAGCCGTTCTTCGT
>JGI12053J15887_10000536_pt1 | contig 15563 bp, 11 predicted proteins | sample MedBloCAOM1_O3_FD_15887 | JGI IMG/M metagenome (IMG submission 15887)
TGATGCAGAACATCGCGCACTCGATCACCGCCAATCATCCGGAGTGCTATCTGATCGTGCTCTTGATCGACGAGCGCCCGGAAGAAGTCACGGACATGCAGCGCTGGCGTCAAGCAGTCTGGAGATGAGAGCTCCTGCGGAATTCCTTTGCTCGGGCCGCCAAATTGAGTCGGGAAGACCGACGCAGAACGCGGCGTCAAAGTCGTCGGCATAGACCTGGTCAAGGCTGACGGTGTCGCTGAATCCGTCGATGGCAATTCTGTCTTGCCTGAAGCGCTGCATGACCCTGGTCGCCGCCTCGCTACCGCTTGCAAATTCCATCAACGGAGCCCCTCCGGCGGGCGAAGCCAGCACCACCTCGACGCCGGCATCCTGGAACACGTAGTAGGGTCCCGCCGCGCGCTCGAGCCGAACGGCCGAATTGCTGTTGCTGTCGACAGCATCGCTCTCCGGAATCAAGATCATGAGAATTCTCATCGCTGCCAAACTCCTGCGGATGTTCGATTGCCCGGCTTCCTCTGAACGTGAGGAAGCCGGTGACTCGATCGAACGCATCAGGCCTGAAGGAAGGCCAGCAGGTCCGCGTTGATGATCTCCGGATGGGTCGTCGGCATGCCGTGCGGCAGGCCCTTGTAGGCCTTCAGCGAGCCGTTCTTGAGCAGCTTGGCCGATAAGGGCCCGGAGTCGGCGAACGGCACGATCTGGTCGTCGTCGCTGTGCATCACGAGTACCGGCACGGTGATCTTCTTGAGATCCTCAGTGTGGTCGGTTTCCGAAAAGACCTTGATGCAATCGTAGTGCGCCTTGGCCCCGCCCATCATCCCCTGGCGCCACCAGTTGTCGATGGTCCCTTGCGATACTTTCGCACCGGGGCGGTTGAAGCCGTAAAAGGGACCCGCCGGGACGTCGATGTAGAGCTGGGCCCGGTTGGCGGCGAGAGCAGTGCGGTAGCCGTCGAACACCTCGATCGGCGTGCCGCCCGGATTGCACTCCGATTTCACCATGACCGGCGGGATGGCGCTGATCAGGGCAGCCTTGGCCACGCGGCCGTTGCCGTGCCGTGCGACGTAGCGCGTGACTTCGCCGCCACCGGTCGAGTGGCCGATATGGATCGCGTTCTTGAGATCGAGCGCTGCGACGAGTTCGGCGACATCGGCGGCGTAGGTATCCATGTCGTTGCCAATGAACGTCTGGGTGGAACGGCCATGGCCGCGCCGGTCGTGGGCGATGACCCGGTATCCCTGCGCCAGGAAGAACATCATCTGGTTGTCCCAGTCGTCGGCGCTGAGCGGCCAGCCGTGGTGGAAGACGATCGGCTGGCCGGTGCCCCAATCCTTGTAGTAAATTTCGGTGCCGTCTTTGGTGATGATCTTGCTCATGTGTTTTCTCGCTTTGGGGTTTGAGGATGGATTGGACGGCTGGTCGCCGACGCCGGCCTGTGCGGGCAGGCGAACGAGAGAAGTGATGCCCAAGGCGGACGCCCTGAGCAGCAAGCTGCGACGCGAAGCCTTCCAGGATGAGATTGCCATGGTCATGACTGCTTCCCTTCGATCTCCAACGATCGAAGGATTGCGCGCTGGCCGCGGCGTAGGCGAATAAAGGTTTGCAAATATTTGAAAAGGGCTCAGCGGCGTGGCTTTTTACGCTGCGGAACTGGCCCGACGTCGATGGACAGGATACGTAGTCTGATGCGGCGTTCCTTCTTTTTTTACGGCTGGATCATGGTCGCCGTGACGTTTGTCACCATGGCGATCGGCGTCAACGCGCGCACGTCGTTTTCGCTGTTCTTTCCACCCATCATCGATGAGTTCAGCTGGGAGCGCGGCATTACGGCGGGCGCCTTCTCGTTCGGTTTCCTGGCCTCCTGTGCGGTGAGTCCCTTGATCGGCCGCACGATGGATCGCTTTGGCCCGCGTGCCGTGATGGAGCTCGGCGTCGTGCTGATGGCGGGAGGCTTGTTGCTGGCGCCGCTGACGACGCAGCCGTGGCATCTGTATTTGACGATCGGCGTCATGGTCGGCGCCGGCAGCGTCTGTCTCGGCTACTCCGGTCAATCGCAGTTTCTGCCCAACTGGTTCAATCGCCGCCGCGGCCTTGCGATGGGACTTGCCTTCGCCGGCGTTGGAATTGGTTCTGTTACGTTGCTGCCGTGGGTGCAGCATATGATCGAGCAAGCCGGCTGGCGAACCGCCTCCACGGCGATGGGTATTGTGGTTCTGGTCGTGCTTGCGCCGATCAACCTGTTGCTGCGCAAGCGGCCGGAAGACATCGGGCTTCGGCCGGATGGAGACGCAGCACCTTCGGAGTCGTCGAAGCCGATCTCGTATGTGGTCGATCCCGATTGGGCCGCCATCGATTGGACCTTGAAGCGCGCGATTCGTACCGCACGTTTCTGGTGGATTTCGCTCGGCTATTTCTGCGGATTGTATATCTGGTACGCGGTACAGGTTCACCAGACCAAATATCTCCTCGACATCGGCTTCAGCCCGAGCGTCGCAGTGTGGGCTTTGGGCGCGGTCAGTCTGCTCGGCATTCCCGGTCAGATATGGCTCGGACACCTTTCCGATCGGGTCGGGCGGGAATGGATCTGGACCGCGAGTTGCTTCGGATTTGCGATCTGCTTTGCGGCACTGGTCGCACTAAAATACTTTCCGACGTTACCGCTGGTCTACCTCATGGTGCTGACGCAGGGCACACTCGGCTACGGTCTGACCTCCATCATGGGAGCGGTAGTCCTGGAAATATTTCAGGGCAAACATTACGGCACAATTTTTGGTACCATGATGATCGCAGCTCTCGCCGGTGGGGCGGCGGGCCCCTGGGTCACGGGCTTTCTGCACGACGTTTCGGGAAGTTATACGATCGCATTTGCGATCGGTATCGGCGTGAGCGGATTGTCGGCGGTGGCGATCTGGATGGCGTCACCTCGCAAGATAAGAACCGTGGCGGGCCGGCTGCACCGGACGCGGGACGCTGCCGGCGCGCCCTCTGTCCCATTACGGAAGATGAAGTAGTCCGAAGCGGAGGGCGGCGACGCAGACGCAAGCCGACGTGCTTCTCTGCTGTCGGCGTTGCCGTGGCTTGAGTACAACCCTGAGAAGAGTTGATCATACGGGGCTTGCCGATACCGGCGGCTTGTGGGCTAATCCGGCTCCAAATTGTCCTGATCGCATCGAGGCGTCCATGAACGAGCATGTTCAGACCGCGACAACCGAGTCGCTGTTCAACCCGCTGGCGCCGGAGTTTATTCGCGATCCCTATCCGTTCTACGACCGGCTGCGCGCCACCGATCCAATGCATCTCACGCCGTTTGGTACTTTCGCGGCGAGCCGGCACGCCGAGGTCAGTCTCGTTCTGCGCGACAAGCGCTTCGGCAAGGATTATGTCGAACGCACCGTGCGACGCTACGGACCTCAGATCATGGAGGAGCCGGTCTTCCGCAGCATGAGCCACTGGATGCTGCAGCAGGACCCGCCCGACCACACCCGCCTGCGTGGTCTGGTGGTGAAAGCGTTCACTGCGCGCCGGGTCGAGGACATGCGTCCGCGCATCCAGCACATTGTCGATGAAACGCTCGATGCCATCGCCGGCCATGGCCACATGGACCTGATCGAGGATTTTGCGTTTCGGCTCCCGGTGACGATCATCTGCGACATGCTCGGAATTCCCGAGGACCACCGCAAGGTTTTCTACAAGAGCTCGCGCGATGGCGGACGCCTGCTCGATCCGGTGCCGCTGTCGCCGGCCGAAATCGCCGAAGCCAACGCCGGAAATATCATGACCAAGGCCTATTTCCAGCAGCTGTTCGAGCTCAGGCGGCGCAATCCCGGTGACGACCTGACGACGCAATTGGTGCAGGCCGAGGAAGACGGCAGCAAGCTCTCCAATGAGGAACTCACCGCCAATATCATTCTGCTGTTCGGCGCCGGGCATGAGACCACCGTCAACCTGATCGGTAACGGTCTGCTGGCGTTGCATCGTAATCCCGATCAGCTCGCGCTGCTGAAGGCCAATCCCGCCCTCATCACCAACGCCATCGAAGAGTTCCTGCGCTACGACTCCTCGGTGCAGCTGACCGGCCGGGTCACGCTGGAAGACATCGACGAGCTCGGCGGCAAGAAAATCCCGAAGGGTGAAACCGTGCTCTGCCTCTTGGGTTCGGCCAATCGCGACCCGGCGGTCTATCCCGACCGGCCGGAAAGTCTCGATATCACCCGTCCCCATGTGCGTCCGCTGTCGTTTGGCGGGGGCATCCATTTCTGCCTCGGCGCCCAGTTGGCGCGTATCGAGGCAGAGGTCGCGATCGCGACCCTGTTGCGTCGCCTGCCGGATCTGCGGCTGGACGACGCCGTTAACCCTGAATGGCGCTCGACCTTCGTATTGCGCGGCCTCAAGCGGCTGCCCGCGAGCTGGTGATGGCGCTTCTTGCGTGAAGCCGTCACACGAGCTTGTTGTGACTTGGCCACAGATGACTCTATATAGGGCATTGTTCCGGCGCTGATTGCAGAGCGCGGTGGTGGCCCGGCAGCTTCGGGTTACCGTCGCGATGGCAGGTGCAACCTGGCGGATAAACCGCGTCATGCGCCGCGCAAGGACAGCGCGCCGGAACCTGCTCAAGAGGAGACACCGTGCAGACGACGCTGCTCGGACTGGCGATCGCCTTTATCATCACGCTGATCGCCGCGCTGATCGGGCCGTATTTCATCGACTGGAATCAGTTCCGGCCGCAATTCGAAACGGAGGCTACGCGGGTGGTCGGCGCGCCGGTACGCGTTGGCGGCGCGTTGGATGCGCGCCTGTTGCCGACGCCGTCGCTGCGGTTGCGCTCGGTGACCGTCGGCGGCGCCAACGACCTCGGCAAGGTTCGCGCCGACAAGCTTGACGTCGAGTTCAGCCTGGGCTCGCTGATGCGCGGCGAATGGCGCGCCACCGAACTGACGATCGACGGCATGGCGCTCGATCTCGGTCTCGATTCGCAAGGTCGGATCGATTGGCCGGCATCGACCGGAAAGTTCAATCTGGGATCGCTTGCCATCGACCGCTTGAACCTGACCGGCCGCATCGCGCTGCATGACGCCTCAAGCCGCGGTACGCTCGAGCTCAACGATATCGCCTTCAGCGGAGACGTGCGCTCGCTGGCCGGATCGGTTCGCGGCGACGGCAGCTTCGCGCTGACTGGGGTGCGTTACCCGTTTCGGGTCTCATCCGGTCAGAGCGCCGATGCCAGCGGCACCCGCGTCCATCTCAGCATCGATCCCGGCGAGCGTGCATTGTCCGCCGATCTCGACGGCGTGCTCAACTTCGAGGCGCGCGCACCGCGCTTCGAAGGTGCGGTGATGCTGGCCGCTCCCCACGGAGCCAAATCGAGAGGCGGCGGCGATGCGTCGCAGACGCCGTGGCGGATCTCGGCCAGGATCAAGGCCGATCCTTCGGCCGCGCGGCTCGAACAGCTCGAGGCCAGCTATGGCTCCGAAGAGACGGCACTGAAATTCACCGGACTTGCGGATATTCGGTTAGGAGGATCGCCGCTGCTGCATGCCGTGCTCTCCGCGCGGCAGCTCGACGCCGACAAGTTCGCCGCCAAGGACGACAACACCGCCGAGCCGATCCGACTGTTGCCGGGATTCCGCGCTCTGATGGCGGCGATGCCTTCAGTTCCTTTCCCGGCGCAAATCGAATTCAGCTCCGAACAGGTCATGCTGGGCGGCCGTCCGGTGCAGAATGTTGCGGCCGATCTGCACGCCGACGCCAGATCATGGACCATCGACCGGCTGGATCTTCGCGCGCCGGGCGCGACCCGCGTGAGCTTGAGCGGCACCAGCGCGAAAGCCGGCCCGTCCAGCGATTTCACCGGAGCGCTCAGCGTCGACTCCTCGGATCCGGACGCGCTGGTGGCGTGGTTGCTGGGCCGCAGTGAGGTCACGCATCGCAGCCAGAAGCCGTTGCGCCTGAGCGGCGACGTCAGCGTGACCTCGAGTAGCGTTGCCATCGACGCCATGAAGGCGGAGATCGATGGCGGCGCCGTTGAAGGGCGGCTGGCGGCCTCAAGTCAGGCGCCGAGCGGCTCGCGGTTCTACGCGGATTTGAAGGCGGAGCGTCTCGATCTCGATGCCGCTGCGGCATTCGTGCGTTCGCTGGCCGGCTCGTCAACCGAGTGGCCTGACGAAGCGCAGGTATCGCTGGATATCGGCCGCGCCACGTCGGCTGGTCAGGAATTGCGACCGTTCATGACCAAGCTCGGCTACGGTCCGAAAACCATCTCGCTGGATCAATTGAAAATCGGCGACCCTCATGGCGTGATGATGGAAGGTACTGGGAGTTTCGACCGCGTCAATGCCACCGGACGATTGGCGCTGAATTCAAGCGCCGCGTCGCTTGGTCAAATTACCGGGCTGATCGCGCCGCTCGCGCCGGCACTGGCGTCGCGGCTCGGTGCGATGGAACAGGGCCCCGGCCCCGCGCGACTTAAACTGGCGCTCGATCTCGACAGGAACGCCGAACATGCCGATCGCGTCGACGCGCGCGCCGTTTTCGATCTCGACGCGCCGCAGCTCAAGGGCGCCATCACGGTCACGGCAACGCCTGCGATCGCGGCCGTGCGCGGCATCGATCTCGATACGCTCCGGCGCAGCGAAGTCGGCATTGAATCGAAACTGACCTCGGCGCGCGGCGGTTCATTGCTCGTGTTGCTGGGGCTCGATCGCACGATCGCGGTGGGCGAGGGTCCGCTGGAATTTCAGGGATCGGCGACCGGCACCTGGCATGCGCCGTTGCGGCTGAACGCGAAGATCACGGGAGCCGGACTGTATGCCGAAGCGCAGGGTATGGCCGAACCGTGGGCGCAGGAGCCCAAGGCCAGCGTCAGTTTGAAGGTTCGCAGCGTCAATCTCGCTCCGCTGTTCGATCTCAAACCCTCCGACGCGCTGGCGCAGAACATCAGCCTTTCCTCGCACGTTTCCCTGGCGGGCAGCAGGCTGATCCTCGACGATATCGACACCGCGATGTCGGGTTCGCGACTGCGCGGGCGCCTGGCGTTGACCCTTGACGAGCCAAAGACCGTGGCGGGCGAAGTCGGCCTCGATGCGCTCGATCTGGCGCCGGCGTTTGCGCTCGCCATCGGCGTCGCGGGGCATGATGCGGCCGAGCCGTTGGGAGCCGGGCTGGTGAAAGGCTGGCGCGGTCGTATCGCGTTTCAGGCGTTGCGCGGCTCGCTTCCGGGCGGCGGCGAGTTGCGCCCCATCAGCGGTACCATCAAAAGCGACGGCCAGTCGCTGACTTTCGACGCGATCAGCGGTGGACTGGGCGGCGGTGAGGCGACCGCCAACCTCGACGCGAAGCAGACCGCGAATGGAATTGCGTTGAATGCGCGCCTTCAGCTCAGCGGTGTCGACGGCGCGGCGTTGCGCTATCGCGGCCTCGCGATGCCGGCAGGTCGCGCGTCCATGCAGTTGACGTTGGCGAGCCAGGGCCGCAGCGCGTCGGCGCTGGCAGGCGCGCTGTCCGGAAGTGGAACCCTGGCGCTGGAATCCGCTCGCGTCGCCGGGCTCGATCCGCGCGCGTTCGACGCCGCGATCCGCGCCAGCGACAACGGGCAGGCGACGGACGACATCAGGCTGCGGCAGATCGTCGAGCCGGCATTGTCGGCTGGCGCGTTGTCGGTCGCATCGGCGCAAATTCCATTCAACATCCGGGATGGCCGGATTCGCGTCGGCGCGACCACGCTCGATGCCGAGGGCGCCCGCGCCATCATATCGGGGGGATACGATATTCCCGCCGACCAGGCCGATATCCGCGTCGCCATCGCTTCGACGACGGCCGGAGCCGCCACCAGTCGTCCGGAAATTCAGCTGTTCGTTGTCGGCTCGCCCGACGCTCTCACCCGCACGGTCGACGTTGCCGCGCTATCGTCATGGCTGGCGGTGAGGGCGATCGATCGCGAAACCCGCCGGCTGGATTCGATCGAGCGCGGAGATCCGACAGCGGCGTTGCCGGCGTCGATGGCACCGTCCACGCCCTGGCAACCTTCGACCGGAGCGTCGGACGCGGACCTGTCCGGCCTACCGCTTTCCGAGGTTCCCGCGTCCGGTCGCGATCCGCGGCGGCCGCCGTCGAAGCCCAGGATCGGCGTTCCGCATTCGCCGCTCGCTCCGTCAAATGCGCCGGTTGCCGCCCAGCAGCTCGCGCCACTGCCGCCGCCGATCGAGGTCCGCCCGACGCCGAGCATTGTACGGCAGCCGAAGCTACGGCCGCCGCTGGCGCTGACGCCGCCGGCTGCCGCGCCGCCGCGACCGACGTTCTAGGCGCCGCCCGTATAGGCTTAGCCAAAAACGGTAACCCACTACTTATTCAGTTGTTAGGAATTTTCATTCAACTTGGGCGCAGCGGGCCGTGCGGATTCGGCCGCGACTTCGCTGAGGACAATATGCAGACAGCATTCTTGAGAATTCCAGGCCGTTATTATTTCGCAATTTTTGTATTGGCCTCCGCCACCCTGTCTTACCAGATACTGATAACCCGTTTCTTCAGCGTCATGCTGTATTATCATTTTGCATTTGCCGCTATTTCACTTGCCATGCTCGGACTCACCCGCGGCGCGATGGCGGTCTACAACGAACCGGTCCGCTACCCACCGGAGCGGGTGGCGGTCGAGTTCGCACGGCACGCGTCGTGGTTCGCGATCACCGGCGTCGGCGCCATGATTGCCTTCCTGTGCGTGCCGCTCCTGATTCCCGAGCAATACGTGATGGTGGCGCTGGCGATGGCGACGGTCGCCTTCGTAAGGCCCTTTACAGAAAGCGGCGTCTGCATAACGCTTTTGTTGACCCGGCTGCCATATGGCGGCGGATGGCTTTATGCGTCCGACCTTGCAGGGGCGGCGTTCGGGTGTCTCGGGATCATTTTCGTCTTGTTCGTCGTCGATCCCGTGAGCGCTACACTCGGGATCGGAGCCATTGCCGCTGGTGCGGGCTGGATCGTGGTGCGGGGCAGCGGCGACATCCGCAGCTTGCGCCTGAGCGGCGTCGCGGCGCTTATCCTCGCTGCCGCTGCCATTGGGCACACCGGACTTGAAGTGTCCGGCAAGAGCCATCTCGGCGTCTTCTGGGCCAAGGGGACACAGCAGATGGGAACGCTGTTCGAGCGCTGGAATACTTACTCGCGTGTGAGGGTGACGGCGCTTGGAGAGACTGCTCCGTTGGGCTGGGGCATCGCCCACACACCGAACATCAAAATAGACCAGAACCGGCTCGATATCGATGCCGATGCAGCCACGGTCATCACCCGTTATGATGGTGATATCAGCAAACTGTCCTACCTGAAGGACGACGTCATCAACGGCGCCTATCTGGTGCAACCGCCGGCCGACGTCGCGGTCGTTGGCGTGGGGGGCGGTCGTGACATTCTTTCAGGACTCTTTTTCGGTGCCAAACACATCCGCGGGATAGAGATCAATCCCGCGATCTTCGAAGTCCTCACTGACAAATTCGCTGATTTCTCCAGTCATCTCGATCTCCAGCCCGGCGTGTCGTTGGTCAATGCCGAAGCGCGCAGCTACATCAATCATTCATCCGATCGTTACGATCTCGTCCAGATTTCGCTGATCGACACCTGGGCGGCAACGGCTGCCGGCGGGCTGACGCTTACGGAAAATCGCCTTTACACCGTGGAAGCATGGGACGATTTCTATCGTGCGCTGAAGCCTGGCGGGCTGCTGTCAGTATCGCGCTGGTACGACCCGGATAGTCACCGCGGCGAGTTCTATCGCCTCGTGGCGATCGCAGCGAGCGCGCTCCAGCGTAAAGGCGTATCCGCTGCCGAACTGACGCGCCACGTCGTCGCACTGAACGTTGGCAAAATCGTAACGGTGATTACCCGTCCCGACGCTTTCACCGATGCGCAATGGCAGGGTGCGCGCACGCGGCTTCTGGCCCAAGGCTTCAAGATATTGCTGGGGCCGGACGTCGCATTCGACGCCATCACGTCGACGCTGATGTCGGGCAAGGCCGACTCGGCCTTCCTCGCGTCATTGCCAGCAAATATCGCTGCCTCGACCGACGACAATCCGTTCTTTTTCTATACCGCACGGTTCGGCGATCTTGCCAGCATGCCCATATCGGCGCTCTCCAATAACAGCGCGGCGGTCAGCATGACCCTGCTGCTGATCCTGATAGCGCTGTGCGCGTGCGGATACTACATTGTCGTTCCTTTCGTCCGTCTCGCGAGGCGGATGCCGTTGTCGGTGCTGACGCCGCCCGTAACGTATTTCTGTGCGATCGGCATGGGCTTCATGCTGATAGAGATATCGCAGATGCAGCGGCTGATGGTCTTCCTCGGCCATCCCGTCTACGGGCTCGGTGTCGTGCTTTTCACCATTCTTCTCTTTAGCGGGATTGGCAGCGTCACGGTCGGCGCGCATGCCCCTCGACGGGGTGCCGTCATCGCACGGGTCGTCGCCCTTCTGACAACGCTCGTGGCGGCCGGGCTATTGACCCCCTTGCTCACGACGTGGGCGCGATCGGAAGCGACCGACACGCGCATTCTGTTGTCCGTACTGCTGCTGGCACCCCCATCGTTCTGCGCCGGGATGATGTTGCCGCTCGGGCTAAGTATCTGGCGCCGCCATGCGGAGCTTCTTCCTTTCTTCTGGAGCGCCAACGGGATCACGTCGATGTTTGCATCGGTGCTGGGCATGGCGTTGTCGATCGCATTCGGCATCGCCCAGACCTACTCGCTAGGCGTCTGCTTCTATTTGGTCTGTGCGTTGATGATGGTCGGAAGCCGCCAGGCGAGCCGCACGGACGTAGCTTCCGCTGGACCGGTCAAGGCACCAGGATTGGTGCGCCAGGATGAACTAGCCTTCACGGTGGAGCCAGCCGCCCCTTCGATCCAGCCGACGCAGATCGAATTAGCCGCCAACATCAAGCCCGCCCAAGAACTCGGAGTAACTGTTTCGCCGGGCCTGAAGGCGCGTTCCGATGAGGGGATCCAGTAACGCGCGATGCAAATGCTGTATCTGTCGCCGGAATACTTTGGGGCATGCGGCGGCACCGAGGCCGGTAGCAACTGTGCCGGTCGCGCTGGTCGTACGCTCCTCTTTGCCGGTAAGGACACTGGGCGAATTCATCGCCTATGCAAGATCCCATCCGACTCGGTTCGAGTTGGCTATCAACGTGAAAGCCGCCAAGATGCTTGGCGTTGCCGTTCCGCCAACGCTGCTCGCCCGCGCCGACGAAGTTATCGAACAAGCTGCCATTTCTTGCAGCGCGCGACCGTCTGCGTTCGAACAGACGTTGAAAATCAGGCGTTGCTCTCACCCACCAAACGACACATTCTCGATTTGCTGCGCTCGGAGCGGCGAATGCAACCCTGGAAGCCATGGATCACCAATGACAAAGCGTATTCTTCTTGGAATGTTGACGCCGTCGTCGAATACGGCGCTGGAGCCGATCACGACCGCGATGGTTGCCGGGTTGCCGGAAGTGTCCGCGCACTTTTCGCGCTTCAAGGTAACCGAAATCGCCCTGTCCAATAGGGCGCTGGCGCAATTCGACAATGATGAGATCCTGCGTGCCGCGGAATTATTGGCGCATGCAAAGGTCGTCTCGATTGGATGGAACGGTACATCCTCCGGCTGGCTGGGCTTTGAAGCGGATATTCGATTGTGCGAACAAATCACCGCCGCAACCGGGATACAAGCGACGACGTCGATGCTGGCCCTCAACGAAATCCTCGAACGGAAGCAAGTGACGCGGCTCGGCTACGTCACGCCCTATCGCGATGATGTGCAGGCAAAAATTCTGGAAAACTATGCAAGGCTCGGCATTGCGTGCCAGAGCGAGCGGCACCTCGGCCTGCAAGACAATTTTTCCTTTTCCGAAGTGCCGGTCGCGCAGCTGGAGAATATGACCCGCGAGGTGGCGCAGGACAGACCGGATGCGGTCACGATCATCTGCACCAATTTGAGGGTCGCACCATCGGTTGCGAAGCTGGAGCGCGAGATCGGCATTCCAATCTATGACACCATTGCCACCGTGGTCTGGAAATGCCTCAAACTTGCCGGCGTCGATACCAGGCGCGTCGTCGATTGGGGTTCGCTGTTTCAACAGGTCGCGTGATCGCATCCGATTGATCCGAAATTTTTTCTGGAGATATCGACCATGGCGGCGTTCGACACGGTCATTCGTCACGGTACGATTGCCACCGCCGGCGAAACCTGCAAGGCCGACGTCGGGATCGGGGATGGGCGCAGTGTCGCCATCGGCGAATCGTTGACCGACGCAGACGAGTAGTCGACGCCGCATCGATGAGCGATCGTTGCGGGTCGGTTCCCTCGATCAAATTCGAGGACGCGGGTATCGCGGAACACGCGTTAGTGAGACACCTGCGCCGATTTTGCATCCGGCGCGGCGGACACCGCGCGCGTTCGAAAATAATCAAGCACGAAGAGGCGGATGGCCGAAGACAGATTGCCTTGCTGGCGGTTGCTGTCGATCTCACCCACCAGTTCGGACAGCGTCATGCCTCGAAGGCCCGAGATCTCCTTCATACCGTTCCAGAATGCCTCTTCAAGGCTGACGCTGGTCTTGTGACCCGCGACCACGATCGAGCGTTTCACCACGGGCGATTTCATGACGCGTCCTCGCCGTCGATCCGATGTTGATCCAGTAGATCGCTTGCCCGACTTGAACGCTGTTGGTCCAGCGTGCGTTCGGATTTGGTTCGGCCAAACCGCGTCCGGTTGGCCTCCGCCTGTTTCGCCGACTGTTGTTTTTCGGCGCGCTTCTTAAATCGCCTCAGGTTGATCACATCCCCCATGCTCGCCCCCGTCATGCAATTAGCTGATGGCGTGCGGCATCTTCACGAAGGCACGAGAGGCCGCGCGGGGCGCGAGAGCAACTTCCGGCCGGGCGCAACCCGGTCAGCGTCAGGAAAATGTTCTCGATCAATACCCTTACGCGTATTGCAGTTGCAAAACCGGTATTCGCATTTGCGAAATACGCGCCAGCCGGCTCAGTCCTCATTCAGAAAATCCCCCACCTTGAATAGCGACAAAAAAATGTTCCGCTTTTGTGAAGACGAAATATTTTCGTGCTCTAGCACGGGCCTGCGCGACCGCGATAGCTTAACGGTATTATTCTTTAGGCGTTACATGACTCGCAATTAATTTTCGACCCCGTAGTTCTACGGGGATTGCGCCGCGGCATCAGCCCGGACGTGTCATTTTGACCGGCTGCACCAGCCGATCGAATTCCGCCGCCGAGACAAAGCCCAGCCGCACAGCCTCTTCCTTCAACGTGGATCCGCGGGCGTGAGCTGACTTGGCAACCTTGGCGGCATTGTCGTAGCCGATCCTGGGAGCGAGTGCGGTCACCAGCATCAGCGAGCGTTCCATCAGCTCACGGATACGGTTTTCGTCGGCGCGTATTCCCTCGACACAATGCTCGGTGAACGAGCGCGCGACGTCGGACATCAATTGGATGGAATGCATCATGCAATAGGCGAGCACCGGTTTGTAGACGTTCAGCTCGAAATGTCCCTGGCTGCCCGCAATGGTGATGGCCGTATGGTTCCCGAACACCTGACAGCACACCATGGTCAACGCTTCGCATTGCGTCGGGTTGACCTTGCCCGGCATGATCGACGAGCCGGGTTCGTTTTCAGGCAGGATCAATTCGCCGAGGCCGGAACGCGGACCCGATCCCAACAGGCGGATATCGTTCGCGATCTTGAACAGGCCGGTCGCCACCGAATTGATCGCGCCATGCGCGAATACGTAGGCGTCGTTGGAGGCCAGCGCCTCGAATTTGTTGGGAGCGCTGGTGAAGGGAAGTTTTGTAATTTTGGCAACGTGTCTGGCGAACGCTTCGGCGAATTTCGGCTTCGAATTGAGCCCGGTACCGACAGCGGTGCCGCCCTGCGCCAGTGGATATAGATCCTTCGCCGCGACGCGCAGCCGCGCGATGCCGCTCTCGACCTGGGCGGCGTAGCCGGAGAACTCCTGACCGAGCGTCAGCGGCGTGGCGTCCTGGGTATGGGTGCGGCCGATCTTGACGATGTGGGCGAACGCCTTTTCCTTTTTGCCCAGCGCGCGGTGAAGCTCGCTGAGCGCCGGAATGAGATCGCCGACGATGCGTATCGCCGCTGCGATATGCATCGCGGTCGGAAACGAGTCGTTCGACGACTGACTCATATTGACGTGATCGTTGGGATGAACCGGCGTCTTGGCGCCGAGCTCGCCGCCCAAAAGTTCGTTGGCACGATTGGCGATCACCTCGTTGAGGTTCATGTTGGTTTGCGTACCGGAGCCGGTCTGCCAGACCACCAGCGGAAAATGATCATCGAGCTTGCCGTCGATCACCTCGCGCGCGGCGCAGACGATGGCGCTGGCGCAACGCTGGTCGAGCAACCCGAGTTCGCGATTGGTTTCCGCCGACGCGAGCTTGACGATGGCGAGCGCATGAACGATCGGCATCGGCATCCGGTCCTGGCCGATACGGAAATTCCGCCGCGACCGTTCCGTCTGCGCGCCCCAGTAGCGATCGGCGGGAACCTCGATCGGGCCGAAGCTGTCAGTCTCGGAGCGCGTCGAATTGGATCGCGAGGGTGCTGCTGATCGATCCATGAATCATGTCCGTTACGCAAGATCGGTTTGTTTCGGAACCAGCTCACGCTGCTCCGCGGACGTTCATTCTACAGCGGCGGATTTCTCGCGCGCGGATTATTTCTTGCGAAAGCGATCCAGCCGCACGACTTCGGCGCCCTCGCCGGGCTTTGCCGGTTCGTCCTTGTTCTCGGCGGTCGGCGCGGGAGCCGTCAGCGCCGTAGGTGTGGAAGAGGGTGCGGCAACCGACGGAAGGCTTGCCGCCGGCGCTTCGGCAGCGGCATCGGACGGCTCGAATTGCAGGCCGAATTGTACCGACGGATCGAAGAAGCTCTTGATGGAATTGAACGGAACCACCAGGCGCTCGGCGATGCCGCCGAACGAGAGGCCGACTTCAAACCGGTCTTCGGTCACCGTCAGGTCCCAGAACTGGTGCTGGAGGATGACGGTCATTTCTTCCGGATATTGCGCCAACAACCGCGGCGACAGCTTCACGCCCTCCGCGGTCGACAGAAAGGTGATGAAGAAATGATGTTCGCCCGGCAGGCCATGCTCGGCGGCGTCGGTCAGAACGCGGCGCAGCACCCCCCGCAGCGCATCGCGCGCCAGGACGTCGTATCGGATATGATCGGTCGCCATTGTCGGTCCTGTCACGTTCGGATGCCGCCGGCGGATCGGCAGCCCGACTCGCCCCTTTCTTACATGCTACTCCGAAGGCGGCCCGAGGTCAGCAGGTGTTGCNGCCAGTGGTGCAAATTCCAGCAATCTGACCGGGGGTGAGGCAAGTTCAAATCGAAGTGGAGACTTCTGTTGCCAGGTGCCTCCGGACCCCGCCTGACGGAGCTTAACCCATCAGGACTTCAGACCTGGTCTTTCAAACCGCTTACGCGGCCTGAGCAACCGGAGCATAGTTGTCGTTTGCAACTATTGCATAGCCCGATAACGGCGGAACCATACCGAGAAA
>JGI12053J15887_10000537_pt1 | contig 15545 bp, 19 predicted proteins | sample MedBloCAOM1_O3_FD_15887 | JGI IMG/M metagenome (IMG submission 15887)
TAAAGCGCACTACCTAGCTAAGGGCGTGTACTCATAAAACGCAACCGTTCGGCAACGGCTGACTAATGTCCGCTTAACCCCCGCAAGCGGCGGAAAAGCGGACATGCCAGGAAGTCCGAGTTGGCCACAAGCAGACATGATCATGAGAAGGATGCTGCCTTCATAGGACGTTCCCGAATGCTGCGGCGAAGTCATCCGAGATCAGGGAGCGCAGCACCTTACGCAGCGCCTCGGACTCGGCGCGCCCCAAGGCAGCCTCGAAGCCCCGCTGAGCCTTCGCCCACAGGGCATCGGTTTCTGCAAGCTTCGCGCGGCCCCGCCGCGTGAGCGTTATCAGCCGATTTCGCCGATCGTCCGGATCGACTGCGACAGCGATGAGACCGTCGCGCTCCAGCGGCTTCAGTGTGTGGGCGAGCGCCCCGGAGTCCATCACCAGCGCCTCCGCGAGCTCGCCAACCGTGGTCGGCTCTGATCGCCCGATCTGAGCGAGGATCGCGCGCTGCGTCGTCTTCAAGCCGCTCGGGGCAAGAGCCGTGTCGTAGAGCTGCGAGATACGGCGTGAGGCTTTGCGCAGCGCCGTGCAATTGCACCCGCTGCCCTTGCCGGGTTCCGCCGCGCCCTTCAGTGAGCCGCCAAGACTCGAAAAGCCGCAGGCCGGCTTCTAGGCTTAAAATCGGAAAGGTCGACGTTATCGCGGTCAACGACGGCGCTGCGTCGTTCGATGTTCTTAGCGTCCTCGCCAAAGACAAGCGGGTGGTCGCGGCGAAACTCATGGCGAAGTCGTACGTCAAATCGCCCGTGGAGGCGTCGGTTAACGCCTACATCATCCTGCTCGGCGGCCGCACGATCCTCGTCGATGCGGGTACCGGCGAACTGTTTGGACCGAAGCTTGGCAAGCTGCCGGACAGCTTCCGCGCTGCCGGCGTCACGTCCGAATCGATCACCGACGTTCTCCTAACGCACATCCATCCCGACCACAGCGGTGGGCTTGCGGTCGGAGAGAACAAGATCTTCCCGAACGCGACTATCCACGTAAACAAGAAGGAGCTCGAGTTCTGGAGCGACAGGTCGACTCGCGAGAAATATCCCGAGCCGACGAAGACGTTCTTTGGCCAAGTCGCCCCGACTGTCGGTCCATACATCACATCAGGCCAAGTAAAAACGTTTGAGGGCGGGATACAGATCTTCCGTGGCATCAGATCGCTTCCCGCATACGGGCACCCACCAGGTCACACTTACTACGCGCTGGAAGACGGGGCGAGAAGCTCGTCTTCTGGGGAGACATGGCGGCATCATCTCGGCGTGGCCGACAGACCGCCTCGTTGCATTCCTCCGCAAGCTCAATGGCTGCGCCGAGAAGCAAGAGCAGTCGCTGCTGCCCTGCCTATTGGGTGAGAGTGTACGATATGAAAGATGGCTTGGCCTGCCTTGAGCAGTTCTCCCATATGGCGCCAATCCATGCACACGAACGCAATGGCACCGTTACGCGCAAGTGCTGCGGCATGACCGAGCGTCTGTTGCAGGAAGAGCCCCTGTCGGACGTGGGCGCCCTTCAGTCCCGCAGCCCTGCAAGCCGCCCCTCATAAGCTATCCTCAACAGCGTCGCCCGCAGGTCCGCGGCCGCGTCCTTTCCGAACACCTCGTCGAACCGATCTTGAGCGGTCTGCCAGAGCCGTTTGGCTTCTCGGCGCTTGACTTGGCCGTGAGCCGTCATGACTACATGGCGCTGGCGCCGATCGTCCTCGCCCTCTTCCAGGGCGATCAGCCCGTCGCGCTCCAGCGGGCGCAAATTGTGCCCCAAAGCGGAGCGGTCCATGACCATGGCATCCGCCAGCTCGCGCATGGTCGGCGGCGCTTTCGCCCGGCGTTCCAATTCGGACAGGATCGCAAACTGGGTGGTGCGCAAGCCCGATGGCTCCAGCACCTCGTCATAGAGCTGGGACAGGCGCCGCGACGCCTTGCGCATCGCGGTGGCGAAGCAGGGGCTCGCCGAGGCTGACTTCAAATCTCTCGGCATGATCGTCGTTCCACTGGCGCGAGCCGGACGTTTCAGCTCGCCGGACAGCTTGAGATTGAAGCAAGAGCAAGCCAATCACCGCAATATCGGCAAAGTCGTATCTGCACCATTGGCTGCATCGTAGCGCTACCTCGCTCAAGTTCTGGCCTTATGCGGTCTCCGGCTGCAAAGAGCGATAGGCAGAAAAGGGCATATGCCCTTATATAACACTCGAGGGTTTCGACCATGCCCTGGATCAATCTAACAGATGCAGCATGCCGCCATGGCCAAGCTGCTCCCGCGAGGGTCGTGACCGAATTCCCACGCGAATAGCCTGGAGGTAGCTATGGCCACCACGATCAAGGTCAACGGCGTCGATCGGACGGTCGATGTTGACAGTGACACCCCTCTCCTGTGGGTGTTGCGCGACGTGCTCGGCATGACCGGCACGAAATTCGGCTGCGGCATGGCGCTCTGCGGTGCCTGCACCGTGCATGTCGACGGCGTCGCCACCCGTTCCTGTATCACCCCTATCGACAGCATCGGCACCTCCAAGATCACAACGATCGAGGCAATCGGCGCGACAGCGGCGGGCGCCAAGATCCAGAAGGCCTGGCTCGACCGGGAGGTCGTTCAATGCGGGTACTGCCAGTCGGGCCAGATCATGTCTGCTTCGGCGCTCCTCGCGAGCAACCCGCATCCGACGGATTCCGATATCGACGACGCGATGTCCGGCAACATCTGCCGCTGTGGGACCTATGTCCGCATTCGCGAAGCGATCAAGCAGGCCGCGCAATCGAGCGGACAGGGAGGCTGACAATGATCCTCGATCACCTCACTTCCCGAACCGCCGGCCCGGGTCGATCGCCATCAGCGAACGGCCTCTCCCGGCGCAGCTTCCTGCAGGCCGGAGCGACCGCGGGCGGAGGCCTGATGCTGAGTCTGCGCCTTCCGTTCGCAAACGGCGATGCCGAAGCGGCCGATGCCGATGGCTTCGCGCCCAACGCTTTCATCCGCATCGCAGGCGATGGGCAGATTGTCCTGACCATGCCGTATGTGGAGATGGGCCAGGGCACCTACACCTCCATCCCGATGCTGATCGCCGAAGAGCTGGAGGTGGACCTGAAACAGGTGCGGCTGGAACATGCTCCGCCCGACGAAAAGCTCTACGGCAACCCCTTGTTGGGCGGCCTGCAGGCAACCGGCAACTCGAACGCGGTACGCGCGGCGTGGCAGCCCCTGCGCCAAGCCGGTGCGATCGCGAGAACCATGCTCGTGTCGGCGGCGGCAAAGCGCTGGAATGTGGATCCGGCGTCCTGCCGCGCGCAAAGCGGTGAAGTGCTTCACCCGCCGACGGGGAGAAGTATCAACTATGGCGAACTTGCCGCCGCCGCCGCCCGCATGTCTGTCCCCGAAAACGTGGTGCTCAAGCGACCAGAGGATTTCAAGCTCATCGGCACCCCGGCCAAGCGTCTGGACACACCGGCGAAGGTCAACGGAACGGCCGTCTATGGCATCGACGTTCGGCCGCCGGGCGTGAAGATCGCGACCCTTGCGCAATCGCCCGTCTTCGGCGGTCGCGTGAAGAGTGTGGACGACGCGGCGGCCAAGGCCGTCAAGGGCGTGCGTCAGATCGTACGGCTCGACGACGCCATTGCCGTCGTGGCCGACCATATGGGCGCTGCGAAGAAAGGGCTGGCGGCCCTGGGGATCGAATGGGACGACGGTCCACACGCCAAGCTCAACACGGACGATATCGTGCGCGAGCTCGAACAGGCGACGCTCAATCCGGGGTCGGTTGCGCAGAATATCGGCAATATCGACGCGGGCATGGCGGGCGCCGTCACCAAGGTCGACGCGATCTACCAAGTGCCATTCCTTGCACATGCAACGATGGAGCCGATGAACTGCACGGTTCATGTCCGCAAGGACGGCTGCGAAGTCTGGGTCGGCAGCCAGATCCTCGCCCGAGCCCAGGCGGCGGCGGCAAAGACTGCCGGCCTGCCGTTGGACAAGGTCGTAGTCCACAATCATCTGATCGGCGGTGGGTTTGGCCGGCGGCTGGAGATCGATGGTGTCATTCGCGCCGTCCAGATCGCGCAGCATGTCGACGGCCCCGTGAAGGTCGTGTGGACCCGCGAGGAAGACATTCAGCACGACATGTACCGGCCCTATTTCTTCGACCGGATATCCGCCGGGCTCGATGAGAAAGGGATGCCGGTCGCCTGGAACCATCGCTTCGCGGGCTCCTCCATCATCGCGAGATGGGCCCCTCCGCTGTTCAACAATGGTCTCGACCCCGACACCACCGATGGTGCGATCGATCTGACCTATGCCCTCCCGAACATGCACGTCGAGTATCTGCGGGTGGAACCTGCGGGCATTCCGACGGCGTTCTGGCGCAGCGTCGGGCCGTCGCACAATGTGTTTGTGACCGAAAGCTTCATGGACGAACTGGCGGCGGCGGCGAAGCAAGATCCGGTCGCCTATCGGCTGGCGCTCCTCGACAAGGCGCCCCGCGCCAAAGCCGTCCTCGAGCTGGCCGCGCAAAAGGCCGGCTGGGGACAGCCGTTGCCTGAAAGAGTTGGCCGTGGCGTCTCTCTCCAGTTCGTCTTCGCGACCTATATGGCGCAGGTTGCTGAAGTCGAGGTGTCGAGGGACGGAACGGTTCGGGTCCGACGCGTCGTCTGCGCGGTCGATTGCGGCACCGTCGTCAATCCCGATACCGTCCGGGCACAGATCCAGAGCGCGATCATCTTCGGCATCACGGCGGCGCTCTATGGCGAGATCACCCTGAAGAACGGCCGGGTCGAGCAAACCAATTTCGATACTTACCAAATCCTGCGCATGAATGAAGCGCCGGCCATCGAGATCCACATCGTCCAGAGTCCGAAGTCACCAGGCGGAATGGGCGAGGCCGGGACTTCGGCCATCGTTCCCGCAGTGACCAACGCGATCTTTGCGGCAACTGGCAAGCGCTTGCGAAAGCTGCCGATCGACACGGCAGCGTTGAAGCAGCCGGTGTGAGACGGGACGCCGTCGCGATGCGCAAGGAGCAGCAAACGATGGAATCCAGAAGACCGATACCACTGTCGCGTCTATCGGCCCGCAAAACGGTGTCCTGAGCGAGAAGGAGCCGCTTGTCCATTGTCTCCTTAGGGTCAATCCCGTCATTTCGAGCACGTGCCGGGCACGTCCGCTCTACCCCCAAACTGCGGACATTTGTCGGGTCGCTGGCAGGTCCCTTTCTGCCAAGACCTGCCATGGCCCCTTCCGTGTGCTTGCGAAAGTGATGTAGCCTTAGCGCAGCGCTGCCAGCGGGGCGTGCCGAGGTCCTATTTTTGTAGTGGCGGCGGCGATGCTGTCGGCAGGCATCTCACTCAGACGTTCAATTTCGCCGTCTGTTCGCATCGCGTGCCCGCGCTCGATTGCGCGCGCGACATTGCGAAGACCAGAGAGGGAACGCGATGAAACTTCCCCGCCGACAATTTCTGCATCTGGCCGCGGGCGCTGCCGCGCTGCCGGCCGTCTTGCGCGTCGCGCGGGCGCAAGCCTATCCGACGCGTCCGATCCGGCTTGTGATTCCGTTTCCTCCGGGCGGAGGGTTCGACGCGGTCGGTCGTCCATGGGCAGAGAAGATCAAACCACTGCTCGGCACGATTGTCGTCGAGAACCAGGGCGGCGGCGGCAGTTCGCTGGGCGCCGCTGCGGTCGCCCGTGCTCGCCCAGACGGCTACACCATCCTGCTCGGCGGGACGCAGACGCACGTCAACGAGGCCCTGCTCAAGAGCCGGCCGCTGTACGATCCGTTGAAGGACCTGGAGCCGGTTTCCAATATAGCCCTCGCGGCTTTCGCGCTTGCGGTCCATCCTTCGGTACCGGCCCAGACTTTGAAAGAGTTTATCGATCACGCCAAGGCCAGTCGCGGCAAGCTGTCCTACGGGCATGCAGGCGTGGGCTCGACCAGCCATCTGACCGGCGAATTGTTGAAATCGTTGGCGGGACTCCCAGAACTCGTGCAGGTGCCCTATCGCGGAGGGGGGCCGGCGATCAGTGACACCATCAGCGGACAAGTCGCGATGGTCACACCGACGGTGACTGGCCAGATGCTCGAATTTCATCGGTCTGGCAAGCTGCGGATTCTTGCCGTGACCAGTCAAGCGCGCCTCATCGCGGCGCCCGAGATTCCAACGGCAGTCGAGGCAGGACTCCCAGGCATGGTCTCGGAGCAATTGATTGGTCTGTTCGTACCGGCCCAGACACCAAGGGCGATCATCGAGCAGATCGGGCAGGCGACGCGCAAGGCGCTGGCCGAGGAGGGATATCAGCAGATGCTGATCGAGTCGGGTTTCGAGCCGGACCTCGATTCAAATCCCGACAAATTCCGGCGTGACATCGAAGACGACATTGCCAGGTGGACGCCGGTCGTCAAAGCGCTCGGGCTGAAGATCGACTGAGCACCCGAGGGGATATTCCATAGTTTCGCGTTCCGCGAATGCTGGTTGTGACCGTTTTCTATGAGTTCTTCCGCAACGAGCTGGTGACGCAATCGCCGGGCGCCGGGCTGCAGAACTTTACCTACGACACCTGGTCGGCCTTCACTAGCTTCCCCGGCGGGTAGACTGAGGATGAAGGGTGCTTTATTGCGGCAAGTTTCAACGTACCTGATGCAATAGCAACAGCAGCTCCGAAAACCACCGGCCGTTTGATCGTCACAAAGGTCGCGTTTGCCAGTCCGGGCGCGTAGGCGAAATAGATCCAATCAGCATCGTTTGGGGTCATCAGCGATCAACGAAGTCCGTAACGTGTTCACCTCACCTCCGCCTGCAATTTAATCGTGCACGGCAGCGAACCGACTTGGCGAGCTAGAAGCGGCTATTTCACGGTGCAGCTGCGTAGCCTTTCGGTGCCTCATGCATCACCGCAAACGTATGCCCGTCGGGATCCTTGAAGAACGCCATCCAAAGATCGTGATCCTCCATCTTGGCGATCAGGTGCGGCTTCTCAGTGAACGACACGCCGCGGGCTTGGAGTTCGCGGACCGCCAATACAATGTCGGCACACCGGAAATAGATGACCGAGCTTCGCCGAACCTCGTCGGGATCGCGCGCCTTTTCGAGCATCAGCCGCACTCCGGCGCAGTCGAAAAAACTCAAATCGCCGAAGCGATAAAGCTTCCGTAGGCCGAGCTTGCCACCAAAGAAGGCTTCAGCGCGATCAACGTCGCCGACAGCCAGAGCGATCTGTCCTATGTGATTCAAATTGAGTTGCATTGTTAAGCTCACGACTGGGTTGTGTGGGACACGCGACGAGATCACGAAGAGCAAGTCTATCGCCCAGTCACACATCCGTATCGCTCGGAATTGCTAATTTCGGCCAACCGTGAATTGCTCGGCCTAATCGGCCCTAAAAACCCGTGGTGTCATACCAACGTGGCGCCGGAACATCTTTGCGAATGCGCTTTGGCTCTCGTAGCCCAATCTCTCGGCTACCTGGCCTATCGAGAGCCCCGTATGCCGCAGCAAGTCCTTGCTGCGTTCCACTCGGAAGCGATCGGCGTATTCCAAGGGCGAGACACCAAATGTCGCCTTGAACAGGCGCAGGAGATGGAATTTCGACAGGCAGCTCGCCCGTGCAACCTCGTCCATAGGCGTCGGTCGCCCTTGGTGATCCTCGATCATTTGCCTTGCCCGTTGCAGCTGGCCAAGGAGCAGTCGACGCGTTTCCTGCCGCTTTGCTGGAATGTTCCCTGCCAATCGCCGATGGTCGTGCGCGATCGCGATGAGGTCGCTGAGCAACGATAACAGCGTTTCCTCGAGTCGCGCCGGTGGTTCATCAAGATCGCCAATACCGCGCCGCAGTCGACGCAAGACAGTCGTCAGCTCGACCGGAGGTCGGAAGACCATATCGGCAGACTGAGAGTGGTCGTGGAGTCGACCCGATCGTGCGAGAGGTTGAAGATCGCCGGCTACCTCGCGGTCAGCCAACACCTCCTTGAGAAGCGGCTCCGAAAAGAACAGACCGAATGACTCGGTACCGCTCCGGTCGAGGAACTCGACCTCGTAGGGTTGCCCCGGATGAAGAAGCAGCACCTTCTCGCCAGCAAGATGATGCTGCGTGCGGTCAACTTCATAGCGGGCCGCGCCTTTCGGTATCCATTTAAGCGAGAACGCGCCGTGTTCTTCGCGAACAGCGAATTCGCGAGCAAAGCCGTTCAAAATAGAGATTTTTGAGGGACTGGTTAATGGCCCATAGGACTGGGGCCCACACTGTTCGGGTGCGTCAGTGCCAACTCGGGCGACGCTTATGCAAGTCTGCATACCGGCATAGTGCCAAGCCGCTCGCATCCGGGGAAGCGGCGACTTCAGCAATGGTCAACTGCGAAGAATTCGTATTGAGCATATGTTGTCCGCTTATCACCCGATCGCGAGCGGTGAGCGGAAATCCCCGATCGGCAGCTTCGTGCCAACCGATATCGGGCTCCTTAGCAATTCTGTTCGACCCGCCCAAAATTCAGACGCATGGTCGCGAGGACGGACCCGCGAATCGAATACGCTGATGGCGTCCGCGAGTGGTTTCTCGATGGCAAACAAAACACTCCGTAGCTGTTCTGAAGACACAGCAGCCGCAGGCTACGCGTTGATTTTCTCGTCAAACGCGGCCCGCGCCCTGGTGATATGCTTCACATGACCCTGCGCCCACGCGCCGAGCGGTTCGACAGCATCCCACAAGGACCGCCCGAGCTGGGTCAGCTCGTAATCCACGCGCGGTGGAATCGTCTGGAATTGTGTTCGCTTCACCAAGCCGTCCCGCTCTAATCCTCGAAGCGTGAGGGTGAGCATTCTCTGTGAAATGCCGCCGACCATCCGTTTGATCTCGTTGAAGCGCTTCGGGCCATCGCCCAGCCGCACGATGATCAGGATGCTCCATTTGTCGCCGACACGCGCCAGTATCGAACTGACAGCGCGGCAATCTTCGCTCGCCCGATCGGGAAGCTCGATAGCCACCTCTGTGTGCTCCAGTACCAAATTTGTGCCCTCTTGCGCATCCGTAGCAGCAGTAACTAACCTAGTCTAGGTTACAGTTTTATACCTCGTGGGCCGTGGGTCCGCGACGGCGTGGAGTTGCGCCTACTGGCCCTGCTCGCTCGACACGCGACTGAGCTGGGACCTTCGTTTTCAACCGCCGGCAAGGAGCGATGCATGACCGTTATTGCTGTAATCGTCGGCAGCACCCGCCAGGGTCGCTTTTCGGAAAAGCCGGCGCAGTGGATTCTTCAACACCTCAAGAATCGCGGTGGCATCGACGCGCGGTTGCTCGATCTCCGGGACTTTCCAATGCCCTTCTTCGACCAGCCCGTGTCGCCTGCCACGCCGGGCCGCCCGCCTTACGAGAATGAAGTGGTCAAGAAATGGACCGCCGAAATCGCGCGGTCGGACGGCTTCATCTTCGTCACCCCGGAATATAACTACGGCCCCGCAGCGGTGCTCAAGAACGCGCTCGACTGGGTTTATCCGGAGTGGAACCGCAAGGCGGCTGCTTTCGTGAGCTATGGGGGTGCAGCCGGCGCGCGCAGCGTCCAGCAGCTCCGCGAAACGGCGATAGAGCTTCAGCTCGCTCCGGTTCGCTCATCCGTCCACATCCCTGTCGCGACCCTGTGGGCGCACTTCCAGGGCGGTGATGTGGGCGCGGGACTCGCGGAGCTTGAGACGCCCGCCAAGACGATGATCGACGACCTGCTGTGGTGGACCCGGGCGCTGAAGACGGCGCGCGCGACCGCATCCTGAGCGGCCACTTCGCAGCGAACGCTCACTACGAGCACATCTCGTCCGCAATCCATGGGATTCTGTTGCAAAACTCCCATTGAGACGACTCACGAGGTGTGATTCCGTTGATTGAGGTGTGCATCGTCGGGACCCGGTCAAACGGGTCAGCCTCTGCCGAGCAACGCCAGCAACATGGCTACAATCACAGCTTCCTTGGAGAGGGAGCAGTGTACGAATTGACCGCTGCTCAATTCGCTAACCAGGCGCATATAGCGCCGTGCGGAAAAGAGATTCACGGCTACGCCGATCACGACAAGCGCCGTTCCAAACCAGAGTGACAGCCCGTGAGCCCGGACGCCGGAGGCGTATTGCATGATGTGGGGCTCGTCCGTGAAAAGCCCAAAACGCGCCGCCACGAAACCGAATCCCATCAAAGCGATGCCAGTGCGAAGCCACGCAAGAAACGTTTCTCTTCTGCGAGACAATCCCGCAAATCAGCCACTGGCTTTTCTTTGATGGGGGCATCCATATTTCGCCCTTAGACGATTGGCAGACAGGCGCGTCGCCGGACCATCGGGGCAGGGACGCGCCGCTCCTATGCGTAATGTACTCGGCATACCGGACATGACTTGGTCTCTGTTGCTGTCACTGGCTCGGTCTTGCATCGAAAATGCTGCCGCATCGAATCCCCGCGACTGTCGAGATGGGCTCACCGTTCGACCCAAGCGCAAGATGCGGCGCGCACCAGCCTGTTGCCGAGTCCGATCCACGCCGAGCCAACGGTCTGCGCCGACGTCACCATCGACAGCGCATCGGAGCAGACCTGCGGCTGACCCGTCCTCATGACCTATTTTGCCTTTGCTAGCGGCTTGGCAGTTTCGCGCGCGCAGTCTGCGAACAACTGGGCTACCGGGTTGAGGGTGCGGTTCTTCAACGTGACAATAGCAAGTGGTCTGTGTGTCGTCGGCAGATCAATCGATAGACCTTTGAGCAGATGCCTGCCCGAAAACTCCAGAACGACACGAGGAACCATTGACAGGAAGCGCCCGGTCGCGAGCAGGGCACTGCGCACCGGCAGGGTAGACGTGACGACCGTCCGTGGAACACCAAGCCCGTTGGCTCGAAAAGCTTCGAGGACCACCGCGCCGTATGGCGCATCCCGCGCCGGCAAAGCCCAAGGCTCGTTGATCAAGTCGGCCAGCCGTAGCCGGCGGCGCCGCGTCCACGGATTTTGTGCTCCCGCGACCACCACATGCGGATCGTTAAAGAGAACTTCTGCATTCACATGCTCCTGGGCAGTCGGCTCGATCAGATGGACGACGACCAAGTCCACTTGGCGCTCAAGCAATGCGCGGTATGCCGTTGCCGTATCGGTCGCTAGAACGTGAAAGTCCAAGCGGGGATATTTCCGAGATAGGCGGTCGATCACGCTGGAGACGAATCCGCCAGCGACGGCAATGGAGGCCCCGATCCTTAGCTCCCCCGCGGTTGGATCGGCAAGATGTTCGATGTCCTTCACCCCTTGCATGAGCTCGTCGAAGACCGCAACACCGCGTTTGACGAGCGCGCGCCCATATTGGGTCGGCTCGATGCCTTGAGGTGTGCGGTCCACGAGACGCACGCCTAGCGCCTTCTCGAGGTCGGCAATCGACCTTGAAATAGCGGGTTGCGATGTCGCGAGGCGCTTTGCTGCCTTCCCCATGCTGCCGGCCTGAATTACGGACATGAGGATACGCATATCCTGCAAACTGATACGGCGTTCGATGCGCTCGATCCCGTTCATGACCAGCTCCCATATCGAGGCAGATATGACCGCATCGAGCAATAGCATTACGCGCCCACGCGTGGACCACCTATGTTCCGTTCTGAGCCCGTGGTGGCCCGTCAACTGGGAGGTAAGCCATGCGCAAACGAGGGTGGTTGGAGCGGGCAGTCATTATCGGCCTGGCATTGCACATCACCGGCCCCGATTCCGCGGCTGCGCAAAGCTGGCCGATCCGGCCTCTGACCATGGTGATCCCGTTTGGGCCCGGCAGCGGGATCGACGTTCTTGGGCGAATCCTTGCGCCACCGCTCTCCGAAATCCTCGGCCAGCAGGTCGTCGTCGAGAATGTCGGAGGTGCGGGCGGGATGACTGGCACGGCCCGCGTCGCAAGAGCCGTACCCGACGGCTATCAGTTCGTGCTTGGGAATGTCGGCACGCATGCGCAGAACCAATCGCTCTATGCAAGACCGCTTTACAATGCCGCCGGCGATTTTGCGCCGGTCGTACTGATCGCCGATACGCCGCAGGTACTGATCTCGCGCGCAGACCTTCCGGCCGACAATTTCCGGGAATTCATTGCGTATACGAAGGCGCATGAGGCAAAGATGCAATACGGCTCGCCCGGAGCGGGCTCGGCGGCCCATCTCGCCTGCGTGCTGGTCAATGCGGCTATTGGGGTCAAGGTCACCCACGTTCCGTACCGCGGCGGGGGACCGGCGATGCAGGATTTAATCGCCGGCCGGATCGACTACCAGTGCCCCCTTATTGCGCTTGCGATTTCACAAATCGGCAGCAAGACAGTGAAGCCGCTCGCAGCGTTGACGCGCAACCGATCGGCAATTCTGCCGGATCTCGCCTCGGCGCACGAGCAGGGACTGAGCAATTTCGAAGTGTCGACATGGAACGCGTTCTTCCTGCCGAAGGGAACGCCGCCGGGAATTGTTCAGAAGCTTCACGATGCCACCGTTACAGCGATCAACTCGTTGGCCGTGCAGGAACGACTGAAGCAAATCGGCGCCGAACTGGTGCCACCTGAACATCGTTCGTAGGAGTATCTACAGAAATTCGTTGAGAGCGAGGTAGCGAAATGGGCAATTGCGATCAAAGCTGCCGGAGTGACCGCAGAATAGCGCGATCCGCGCAGCGCAACGGATAGGGCATCCGCAATCTGGCGCCGGCGTTCAAGATTGGTCATTGGTCACGTCGACCCGGACGGGGCGATCGAGATCGGCAAAAGCCTAATCCCTACCGACCCCATCATATCACCCGCGCACCAGTGCCGCGCACCGCGCGAAACCCCGGCAGGTGCACTCGGCGCCGTTCTATGACACGCAACTCGATATCGGGGCTATGGATTGAAGGTGCACGTCATGAGCTTGGCGGCTTGATATAAATCACGCGGGAGCGCGGGGAAGGAGGGTCATCGGATCGAACCGCCACCGGGACAATCCAAGCCTCCGCCAGCTCCCGAGTCTGGAATCCGCGCGTTCTATAAATGCACTGGCCGCCTGCGCCCGATCCCCACAACTCCACGGGAAATGTTCCGTCCGCAGCCTCTGTGACGCGATATTCATAGGTGGCCATACCGGCTAGTATGGCCCGTTCCAGTCGCGCCCGCCAGTCTGCTTGCTCCACCCCGAAACTGAATGACCGACAATCCCCGCGGCAAATATCTTGGAAAGCCCCTGGCGAGCCGCCGAAGGATGAGGCCGAGCATTTCATCAAATGCCCTGGCTGCGGCGGATGGATTGATTGCCGTGATCGTGCTCAAGTGTTCGAGCACGAAGCCGTTGCCGCATCCGGCAGAGGATCAACCGCAATGATAGGCGCGCAGTTCGATGTCGGCCCGTGAGCGCAGAATACTAATCCCGCCCGGGCTTCTCCTGATTTGTGGCATCGGGTTCCTGGCCGGCCGGCTGGCCTTCCCTGAGCTGTGGCCGTGGTTTTAGCGATGGCGTCGCAATGAGCGGTGCTTATTCCTCGCCAACGCTTCGCGATTGGCCGCTACCGGTCGTTCGTCTTGCGTGCGATCGCCGCGGGCGGCAGGGTCAGTATCGGCGGGACACGCTGGTTGCCAAATTTGGCCTTGAAGAACCGATGCCCGACCTGCGGCATCTAATCGCTCAATGCCCGAGGCACGGCCAACCAGGCCAAGCCTGCGGGGTCTATTACGCCGATCTGAAGACGGCGGCAGTCACTCTGGATTGAGCCGCACATGAACGAGCAGCTTTGAGCGCAGTTCGAAATCTTGGTGGATGGTAAAGCCCGATCTCGCAAATCGTCCGCCGATCGGGCAAAAGAGGCACGACGGTGAATCGGGAGATCATTATGCATCGTCGTCAGGCTTTAAAATTGTTCGCGGGGCTTGCGATCTGCCCCCCTCTGCGTACCGCGAAGCTTCGCCGCCGACGCTCATTAGACCTATGAAGGTCCCGACGGCCCCGCCAAATGGGGCGACCTCGATGCTGCCAATCGCGCCTGCTCCATCGGCAGCGAGCAATCGCCTATCGACATCCGCGAGCCCATCAGGGCGCAGCTTGCGCCGCTGAACATCACTTGGCCCAAGAACGTCGATACCATCATCAACAACGGCCACACCATACAGGTGAAGATCGGCGACAGCAGCGTGCTCTCGGCGGGCGCAGGAGGAAACTATCGGCTGCTGCAGTTCCATTTCCATCATCCGAGCGAACATCTCATCGACGGCAAGAGTTTTCCGATGGAGGCGCATTTTGTCCACGCCAATGCGGCGGGCTCGCTCGCCGTCATCGGCCTGCTGATGACGACCGGCCGGGCCAATGCCGTGTTCAACAGGATCGTTTCGACCATGCCGGAGAAGGAGGGCCCGGCGGTGAAAGCCGATCCGGCGATCAACCCGAACGGCCTGCTGCCTGCCGCGCGCAGCTACTACCGCTACTCCGGATCGCTCACCACGCCGCCTTGCAGCGAGACCGTCGACTGGCTCTTGTTTGCCGATCCGATCCAGGTGGTGGATGCCGACGTCGCACGCTTCGCCAAGCTCTATCCGATGGATGCGCGCCCGGTGCAGAAGACAAACCGCCGCTTCGTACTGCGATCGGCATAGCGCGGCCGCCGTTAGACAGCGGCACGAAATCGCGAGCTAGGCGAGGCCGCTTCATGCCCCCCGGCGGACGTGCCGTCTATGCGCTACGCCGCGGTTAAGATCGTATTGTCGGATAATAGCGCTGAACGGTGATTCTGTCGCCGATTTCGAAACTCATAACCGGACCCCGCGTCTGAGGCGATGACGATCTACGAGGCCGCGGGCTTGGGACTTTAGAGCAGTGCGCTGGGTCGCCACTTAGTGTCTCCGGCCCGGGCGCAAGTCGGTGTTCTGCACTGCGACAGTCCGCCACCGCCCATCCAGCTTGCGCACCACGCGGGTACCGATGCTGGTGCGCTCGCTCTCCTCAATGTCGCCGTATATGTGGAACCGCGAATGTATTACCGCCGCGTCCGGCGCGAGAAAGCGCACATGCATCTCCGGCGTCTCGCGGGTGCTCGATCGAAACGGTCCGTTGGCTCCGTGCAGGCGCCGCATCAAGTCCCGGAAGTCGGCACGGGTCTTGGTCCATGCGCCGTTGACAGTAACGAACTGGGCATCGTCGACCAGCGACTCGACCATGCCGTCCGCGTCGTGTCGGCCCCATGCCTCGTTGAACCGCAATTCAATCTCGCGGATCGCATCTTCATCTGCCTTAGTCATGATGACCTCTCCCGTCTTGTCGCGGTCCCACCCCTTGACAGCTCGGCGCGAGCGGCCTCCCGCAGGCTCGGTCTGCGACAAACTGCGCGGCAGGTCCTTGGCACAGACCTGACATGTTCTGAACGAGGTGGCTACCGCTGGCGGATAATGGCCCAGCCAAGCGCCTGGCGCTCGAGCCAATGTCCGATTTGGGTCCGATTGTGTTGCAAAAGTATTTTGAGCATTTTGTCGCGCAACATTGATTCAAGATCAGGCGCGAACGCGCAACAACGATTCAAAGGAGCCCGCGCC
>JGI12053J15887_10000538_pt1 | contig 15544 bp, 12 predicted proteins | sample MedBloCAOM1_O3_FD_15887 | JGI IMG/M metagenome (IMG submission 15887)
CACGACTGGCTCGTCCAGGCCTTTGAATCGAACCTGCACGGCGCCGGGTTTCACGCCAGCCTTATCCAGCACGTCCTTGAGGCGGACCCCGGTCCAGAGCGCGTTGCCCATGGCGCCGTTGGCCCACTCCCCGCCGGGCACGCGAGGCTGGAAAAAACCTCGCGAATTGCCCGAGCACTGGTTCACCGCGGAGAGTTGAACACTCGGCAATCCCTGAAGGATGTCGTTCAGTGACAGCGACAATGTTTGATTGACATGGCCGTGTACGGCCAGGCTGAACTTGCCGATATCGATATCGGTCGGGATGACCGCCCAGTGCCAGCGCACATAGAACTGATCGTTCGGTGTGAAGACACCTTTGTCGAAAACTTCAAACGGCGTTTCCAGCAGCGGCGGACGGGTCCGCTGCAGGATCATCGGTCCTTTCTGTGGAAACGCCGTCGTGATCTGCCGTGCTCCGGGACCACCGGGTAGCGGCAGATCAGCCACCGTTTGTGCCCAGCCCGGCCTTGAGAGAGCCAAAGCTCCGATACCTGCAGCACCCAGCAGAAGCCGTCGTGTAACCATCTGGTGAAGAGGACCGTTCGCCATCATTTACGCCTCCGAAAATCCCATGCGCAGTGGCCAGACGACAGGCAGCGAAATTGAAACCTCGTGATCGCTCGCGATCTCCTCAATTAAAAAAATCGTGATCAATCAGGATGCCTTCAATTAGAAACGCGCCCAGAGTTACGGGACTCGTGTTTGAGCCCCATAAATCCTTATTTAATCGATTCCAGCGCCGGCGACGCCATCTTGATCTCATGCCGTCGGGTGCGTTTTGGCGCGCCCACTCGGCTGCGTCGTCGCCAGAAGCAGGAGGTCAACGATGAGCCGCATTCAATCCATTCACGCCGAAATGGAATTCGTCGACATTCCCGGCACCTCGATTCGCGCATCGCGCATCGCGCTCGGAACATGGGCCATGGGCGGCTGGATGTGGGGCGGCAGCAACGAGGACGATGCTATCAACGCGATTCACTCCGCACTGGACCGCGGAATCAATCTGATCGATACGGCGCCGGTCTACGGCTTCGGACGCTCGGAGGAAATCGTTGGAAAGGCCTTAGCTGTTGGCGGCCGGCGCAAGCGCGCGTACATCGCCACCAAGGTCGGTCTCGACTGGAAAGATCAAAAGGCGTTTCGTAACGCCAGCAAGGCGCGGATCATCGAAGAGGCCGAGAATTCCTTGCGCCGCCTGCAGACCGACGTGATCGATCTCTATCAGGTGCATTGGCCGGACCCTCACACGCCAATCGCCGAAATCGCCGAAGCCATGGGCGAACTGCACCGCGCGGGAAAGATCCGTGCGATCGGGGTGAGCAATTTCAGCCCGGCCCAGATGAAGGAATTTCGCAAGGTCGCGCCGTTGCATGCAGCTCAGCCGCCCTACAATTTGTTTGAACGCGCGATCGAAGAAGACGTTCTTCCCTATTGCCGCGGCCAAGACATCGCGGTGCTTGCCTATGGCTCGCTGTGCCGGGGACTGCTGTCGGGCAGCATGTCCAGATCGAGCCGCTTCACCGGCGACGATCTGCGCAAGGATGACCCGAAATTTCTGCCGCCCCGCTTCGAGCAATACCTTGCCGCTGTCGAGAGGCTGGACCGGTTCGCGCAGGAGCGTTACGGCCGAAGCGTGATCCATCTCGCGGTCCGATGGGTGCTCGATCGCGGTGAAACGAATATCGCATTATGGGGCGCGCGCCGGGCCGACCAGCTCTCACCGATCGCCAATGTTGCTGGCTGGCGGATCGATAGCGCGGCGATGGCGGAAATCGACCGCATTCTGCTGGAGACGATCAGAGATCCGATCGGCCCAGAGTTCATGGCGCCGCCCGATCGTCTCGCGGCGTGAATCGATCAGGACCATCATCCAGGAAATCGCTATGAAACGCCTTTTGATTGTCGCAGCGGCTTGGCCCTTGCTCTTTGCCAGCCCCGCATTCGCCCAGCTCGAGGTCGCCGATCCGCTCACGGCTGCGCCTTCGCTGGGGGCTACCTCTCCGCTAGGTATCGGCGCCGGTGGATCAGTCGGCACGACCGGAATCCCGATGGGCGCCACCGAAATGACGTCACTCGGAGTCAGTCCGGCACCCACGATCTCCGTCACGGGCACAATTGCAATTCCAAGCACCGGTGCAATTACAAGCAGCGGCACGTCATGTTCGACCGTGGGGACTTCGTCATCGGGAATGTTCGGATCGACTGCGGCTTTCGATGGCGGCGGAATGGCAGCCGGAACCGCGACGCCTGCCACCGCGGCAACGACGGACCCCACGGCCACGCCGGGCACATCAACAACCTCGCAAATGTCAGTTCCGTCGGGAACGTCGACCACCTCAGGAATGGACACCTCGGGAATGTCGGGAATGTGCGGCTCCGGCTCAAGCAGCATTGCTTCATCGTCGACTCCAACTTCAGCGTCGCCCACGATAACGGGCGGTGGCGCTCGAACGGGAATTCCGTTGGATTCTACGGAGATGATCAATCTCGGAGTTAGTTCCGCCCCAGCGGTACCGACGCCAGGCGTGTTGCCCGTTACGGGCACCGTGGGGCCGAGTTCGTTGGCACCGACGAGGCCCACCGTTTCACCTGTGACGACAAGCACTGCGACCTGTGGGACCGCCGGCACCACCGGAGGCGCTGGTATCGGGAGCGCGGGGTTCGCCGGCGCGGGAAACGCCGGGATCAGCGGAACGTCGATCTCAGCTCGTCTGCAAAGACAGTCGATCCTCTGCGCGCGGCTATGAAAGAGAAAGCTATTGCTTCTGCTGTCAACTGACTGCGGTGCTTGCGGCCGCGTCTACGTAATCCTTCCACCCTTATCGGAGAATGCTCCATGAGATGGTTAATCGCTGCGACGGCATGGCCCCTGCTGTGCTGCAGCCCCGCACTCGCCCAGGTCGGTACGCTCACGCCTCCGCTTGGCGTCACCTCCTCGCTTGGAACGGATCCTGCTGCGCCAGTCGGCGCGAACGGCTTGCAGGTGGGCGCAGCACCCACCGTCAGTCCGGTGCCCAATGGCGTCACCGGCACAGTTACCGTCCCAAGCACAAGCAGCGGCGCTGGAGCATGTTCGACAGTGGCGACTTCGCCATTGGGAACGTTTGGATCCCCCGCGACCTTCGACGGTGGCGGAATGGCAACCGGAACCACGATGCCCGGCACCATGGCAACGTCGGGCACCGCGGCGAACTCTGGAACATCAATGCCGTCCGGCATATCAACTTCGTCGGCCATCTCGGCGACCTCGGGACAGTCGACGTCCTCAGGAATGATGGAAACGTCGGGATTGTCCGGGATGTGCGGCGCCGGCTCCAGCAGCCCCGCTGCGTCATCGTCTCCAACGTCGTCCGCCTCAACGTCGTCCTCGCCGAGTGGCAGCGCTCGAGCCGGAACTCCGCTGGGTTCTTTCGAGATTGGCAATCTTGGGGTCAGCCCCACAACGGCGGTACCTACGACAAGCGTGTCGCCGATAACCGGCAGCGTGGGGAGTTCAGCCCCATCGCTACCAACGATGCCCACTGTTTCATCTCCGGCCACTGGTTCATCTGCGACGTCAAGCCCTGTCCCGTGAAAACAATTCTCATCTGTAAGCGAGAGCAGCCATGAAAAAGAAAGTCGTTGTCACTGCCTCGTTGCTGGCTGCGGCGCTTGTGGGCGGCGGTCTGTTTTACTTCAGGCATATCCAGCCATTGGAGAAGGTCGATGCCACGCCCGCTCCACCACCGCCGGTGCCGATCGTCGCCGGGACCGTCGCCCAGCATGACGTGCCGATCTATCTTAGCGGCGTCGGCACGGTGATTGCGTACAACACCGACGTCGTGCGCGCCCAGATCCAGGGGCAAATCATCAGCATCAACTTCACCGAAGGCCAGACCGTGCATACCGGCGACTTGCTCGCGCAGATCGATCCGCGTCCCTATCAGGCCCTGATCGAGCAGTACACTGGGAACCTGGAGCGCGATCAGGCCCAGCTCAAGAATGCCCAGGCCAATCTTGCTCGCTACAGCCAATTGGGTAGCAAGGGCTGGGCCACTCCGCAATTGGTCGAGACCCAACAGGCACAAGTCGGGGAGCTGCAGGCGGCGATCAAGACCGACCAGGCGCTGATTGATGCGGCAAACGTGCAGCTCAGCTACACGCGTCTGACGTCGCCGATCGATGGCGTGGCCGGTATTCGTCAGATCGACGTGGGCAACATCATCAGCCCGTCAAATACGAATGGGCTCGTCGTCGTCACGCAGCTCCATCCGATCTCGCTGATATTCACTCTCCCGGAGACGAATCTGCCGCAAATCCAGCAGCAACAGCAAAAAACCAAGACGCCGCTCCCGGTCCTTGCCTNTAGCCAGGANAATACCATTCAGCTGGATCAAGGCGTGCTCGGCCTCGTCAACAACGAGATCCTGCAGACCACCGGCTCGATTCAGCTCAAGGCGAATTTTGACAACAATTCGAACCGGCTGTGGCCGGGCGAGCTTGTCAACGCGCGACTGCTCGTCGATACGCGGCATAANGGCCTGACCGTTCCCGCNGCGGTCGTGCAGCAAGGCCCGAAAGGACCTTACGCNTATGTCGTCAATCCGGACAGCACCGTGGCAGTGCGCCCAATCAAGGTCGCGCAAGTCACTGACGGCGAGGCGCTCATTGATTCCGGCCTCAAAGCCAACGAGCAGGTCGTGGTCGACGGACAATACAAGCTGCAGCCGGGCGCGCATGTCACGATCCTGCACGGTCAGGCGGCACAGGAAGCGGCCGCACAAGACGCCCAGCAGGCACCGATCCCATGAATATTTCCGCACCATTTATCGAACGTCCGATCGCGACCGCTCTGCTGATGGTCGGATTATTGGTGGGCGGTCTCGTCGCCTATCCGCTATTGCCGGTGGCGGCGCTTCCGAGCGTCAACTATCCGACGCTTACGGTTACGGCGCAGCTGCCAGGCACAGACCCGCAGACCATGGCGTCCACGGTGGCCTCGCCGCTCGAGCTGCAGTTCGGTGAGATCCCTGGGCTCACCCAGATGACGTCGTCGAGCGCGCTCGGTTATGTCCAGGTCACCCTGCAGTTCGATTTGAACCGCCCCATCGATGGGGCGGTCGCCGACACGTTGTCGGCGATCAACGCTGCGGCCGCCTTCCTGCCCAAAAATATGCCGTATCCGCCGCTCATTCGCAAAGTCAATCCGGCCGACACGCCAATCCTGGTGCTCGGGGTCACCTCGGACAGTCTGCCCCTGACGACCGTTGACGCCTATGCGCAAAATATTCTGCTGCAAAAGATTTCGCAGATATCCGGTGTCGGCCTCGTGGGCATCGGAGGTGAGGAGCAACCGACCGTTCGCGTCCAGGTCGATCCGCAGGCACTGGCGGCTCGCGGCATCAACCTCGAGGATGTGCGCACAATCCTCGGCCAGGCTAATGTCGACCTTCCGAAAGGCACCCTCAACAGCCCACGCCAGACCTACACGCTCAACACCAACGATCAGCTGTTCAAGCCCGACAAATACGACGATCTGGTCATCGCCTATCGCAACGGATCGCCGGTCCGGATACGCGATATCGGTCACGCGGTCAGCGCGGGAGAGAACGAACTCATTTCCGCATGGTTCAACCAGAAGCGGGCAATCATTCTGGCGATCCAGCGCCAACCCGGCGCCAACGTCATCCAGACCGTGAGCAGGGTGAAGGCGATGATGCCCGTGCTCCAGGCCTCGATTCCGGCCGCCGTCAAGGTGGACGTCATCTCCGATCGCACCCAGACCATCCGCGCATCGATCAGCGACGTTCAGTTCACGTTGATGCTGACGGTCGCGCTCGTCGTAATGGTGATCTTCATATTCCTGCGTAATTTCTGGGCGACCGTAATCCCGGCCGTCACCGTTCCGCTGGCGCTGGTCGGCACCTTCGCGGTGCTCTATGGAATGGGGTATAGTCTCGACAACCTCTCGCTGATGGCGCTGTCGATCGCGGTCGGCTTTGTGGTCGACGACGCGGTCGTCGAGATCGAGAACATCGTGCGCCACATGGAGGAAGGCCTCTCGCCTTACGATGCGGCGATGAAGGGATCCGGAGAGATCGGGTTCACCGTCATGGCGATCACGATCTCGCTGATCGCCGTGTTCATTCCGCTGTTCCTGATGAGCGGCTATGTCGGATTGCTGTTCCGCGAGTTTGCGATGACGGTAAGCGTGGCGCTCGTTCTCTCGCTGGTGATCTCGCGGACGCTGACGCCGATGATGTGCGCATACCTGCTCAAGCCGGAAAGCAAAGAGCACGGATGGCTTTACCGCGTGTCCGAGCGCGGCTTTGATGGCATCCTCCACGTCTATGAGGCAGGCCTCAAGGTCGTGCTGCGGCATCAGTTCATCACGCTAATGGTGATGTTCGCTACCATTGCGCTGACCGGGTATCTCTACGTGATCATTCCGAAGGGATTTTTTCCCCAGCAGGACACCGGACTGATCATCGGACAATCCGAGGCGGCGCAGGATATCTCGTTCCAGGCCATGCTGGAGCGCCAACAGGCTTTGCAAGATGCCATCATGCGCGATCCGGCCGTCGATACGATCGGAGCCGCGGTAGGAGCCGGCGGCGGCAGCTACACACTCAACACCGGTCGCGTATACATTCAACTCAAGCCCGCAGACCAGCGTGACCCGATCGACAAGGTAATGGCCCGGCTGCGGACCAACCTCGCCAAGATCCAGGGGATTACGCTTTACATGCAAGCCGCGCAGGATATCACCATCGGCGCGCGGCTGAACAAGACGCAGTTTCAGTACACCTTGAACGACGCCGATCCCGGCGAACTCTCACATTGGTCGGGGCTTTTCCTCGACAAGATCAAGGCGCTCCCCGGCCTCGCCGACGTTACAACCGATCAGCTCAACGCCGGGCCAAAGCTCGACATCACCATCAAGCGCGACGTCGCCTCGAGCTACGGCATTCTGCCCTACACGATCGACAATACCCTCGACGACGCCTTCGGCCAGCGCATCGTCTCGACCATCTATACCACGCTGCAGCAGTACCACGTCATTCTGGAGGTCAACCCCAAATTCCAGTATGGACCCGAAGCGCTCAACGGCATCTACGTCAAATCATCGAGCGGGCAGCAGGTGCCGTTATCCACGCTGGTCGACTCGGTGGTGAATGTCGCGCCGCTCGTCGTCAACCATCAGGGCCAGTTCCCGTCGGTGACGATCTCGTTCAATCTCGCGCCGGGCACCGCAATCGGCCAGGCGGTAAGCGGCATTCAGAGCATTGAAAAAGACCTGCACCCACCGCTCTCGCTCCAGACCAGCTTCCAGGGTAACGCCCAGGCGTTCGGAGCGTCGCTGTCGAGCACGCCGATCCTTATCGCCGCGTCGTTGTTCGTGATCTATCTCATCCTCGGCGTGCTCTACGAGAGCCTGATCCACCCGATCACCATCATCTCGACCCTGCCCTCGGCTGGCGTCGGCGCGCTGCTATTGCTGATGGCGGTTCACATGGACCTGAGTGTGATCGCAATCGTCGGCATCATATTGCTGATCGGCATCGTGAAGAAGAACGGCATCATGCTGGTCGATTTTGCCCTTCAAGTCGAACAAGCCGAGGGCTTGGCTGCCGAGGAATCGATATACCGAGCTTGCGTGCTTCGCTTCCGGCCAATCCTGATGACCACGATGGCGGCACTGCTCGGCGGCGTTCCGATGATGATGGGCACCGGGGTCGGCTCGGAGATTCGCCAGCCGCTCGGCTACGCCATCGTCGGCGGCCTCGCGCTGTCGCAGGTTCTCACGCTCTATACGACGCCGGTCGTCTACATCTATCTCGACCGGCTGCAGACGTGGCTGTTTGGGGAAAAGAGGAAGCCGGCAGCCTCCGGCCACGTTGAGGCAGCGCCGGCCGAATGACCGCCGCTGAACAGGAACCAGCACGCGTGAAGCGATGCCGTCTCAATTCGAAGTGAACTACTTAAACCCCAATTTAGTAGCTCACTAATCTGCACACACCTAAACCTCACGGTATCCGATCTCAAAAGCGATCCGGCACGCCGTGAGCACATCTGCTGCAATCCATATCGTAAGCCCTGAACAATTCGACTCCGGAACGGCACAGACGCCGGGCTCCCAACGCCGCGCGGCTATCGCGCCGGCACTGGGCATCACGTCGGCAATCTGGGGTGGCCTGTTCGAGGTGGAGCCGGGAGCACGGACAGGAATTCACCACCACGGACAGCAGGAGACCATCGCCTACGTCCTCTCCGGCGTCTGCGAAATACGCTGGGGTGCAAAAGGAGGATCGGTAGCGCGCGCGAAGGCCGGCGATTTCGTTCATGTCCCCGCCTTTCTGCCGCATATGGAAATCAACCCTTCGAAACTGGAGTCGTTTCTATGGGTTGTCGTGCGCAGCACCCCGACGCCTATCGTCATCAACCTTCCGGACAACACCTGGCCGTAAGCCGGATCGGTTGCGCCGAACAGCTTTTACCGATTTGCGAATATGGAGCAGTCATGGACGAGAACGAATCCACTACGATCGAGATTACACGGCGCACGGTGATCGAGACCGGGACCACCGCGCTGCTGTTGACCACGCTTCCGCGTGCTGCGCTTGCAGCCGGTCCGGCAAATGATCCCGGCCCACCGCCCCCTCCCGCGACAATAGACCTTCAGATCAACGGCCACTCTCACTCGCTGACGCTGGATCCACGGACCACGTTGCTGGACGCGTTGCGCGAGCATCTCGCGCTGACGGGCTCGAAGAAGGGTTGCGATCACGGTCAATGCGGCGCCTGCACGGTGTTGATCGATGGGCGGCGGATCAACTCCTGCCTGACGCTTGCGGTCATGCATGATGGCCAACCCATCACGACCATCGAGGGGCTTGCCCAGGGCGACAATCTGCACCCGTTGCAAGCGGCGTTTGTCGAGCATGATGGTTTTCAGTGCGGCTACTGCACGTCGGGCCAGATCTGCTCGGCGGTTGGAATGCTGGCCGAGAGCCGCACCGGCATGCCGAGCTATGTGACGGAGGATCTGACGCACCCGCAAGCTGAACTCACCGACGCGGAAATCCGGGAGCGAATGAGCGGAAACATCTGCCGCTGCGCCGCCTATCCGAACATCGTGGCAGCGATCAAACAAGCCGCGGAGATGCCGACATGAAAGCCTTTACCTACCAACGCGCGGGCTCGACCGAGCAAGCTGCGGCGGCTGCCGTAAAACCAGGCGCCAAAATCATTGCCGGCGGTACCAATTTGCTCGACCTGATGAAGTTGCAGGTGGAGACGCCTTCCGAACTGATCGACATCAACCGGCTGCCGCTCGACAAGATTGAAGAGACTTCAGATGGCGGCCTGCGTGTCGGCGCGCTGGTTCGAAACAGCGATCTTGCCGCCGATCCCCGCGTGCGGCAGCGCTATGGCGTGCTGAGCCGCGCGCTGCTGGCGGGCGCCAGCGCCCAGTTGCGCAACAAGGCGACCACCGGCGGCAATCTGTTGCAGCGAACGCGGTGCTATTACTTCTACGACATCACAAAGCCCTGCAACAAGCGCAGTCCCGGCTCCGGCTGCGCGGCGCTCGCCGGCTTCAACCGTATTCATGCCATCCTCGGCAGCAGCAACGACTGCATCGCGACGCACCCGTCCGACATGGCGGTTGCGATGCGGGCGCTCGACGCCGAAGTAGAGACCATCAGTCCCAATGGCGATGCCCGCGTCATTCCGATCGCCGATTTTCATCGTCTTCCCGGCAGGACGCCCGAGGTTGAGACGTCGCTCAAGCCAGGCGAAATCATCACCGCGGTGAAGCTGCCTCCGCCGCCTCCGGGAGTGCAGGTCTACCGCAAAGTGCGCGACCGGGCCTCTTACGCCTTTGCTCTCGTTTCGGTCGCCGCGATCGTTGATTCCACGGCAGGCCGAATTCGTTCTGCCCGGCTCGCATTCGGCGGTCTCGCGCAAAAACCTTGGCGGGTCGCGCAGGCGGAGGAGAAACTGGCCAACGCCTCCGCTAACACAGCCAGCTTCAACGCAGCCACAGATGCCGTTCTTGACGGCGCGCGCGGATTCGGCGGCAACGATTTCAAGATCCCGCTGACCCGCCGAACCCTGCATAGCGTGCTGGCAGAAGTGACCCGGACCTGAGGAATAGGAATAACTCATGGAAATGAACTCACCCGTTGGCTCCAATGCGCTCGATGCGCAGGGCGGAGTTGTCGGTAAGCCGCTGGATCGCGTGGACGGACGACTGAAGGTCACCGGCGGCGCGCGCTACGCGTACGAGATACAGCAGGGCAACGGCACGCTCTACGGCTTTGTGGTCGAGGCTTCGATCGGAAAAGGAAAGATCAAGTCCATCGATACGCGCGCCGCGGAGAAAGCGCCGGGCGTCGCGCTGGTCCTCACGCATCACAACGCGCCAGAGCAGGGCACGGGCCATCACCGTCAGGCGCACCCGGTGCTCACGGGACCGGAAGTGACGGGTTATGGCCAGCCGGTCGCCTTCGTGATCGCCGAAACTTTCGAGCAAGCCCGGGCAGCGGCATATCTGGTGGATGTGAAATACGATCGGTCGAGCGGCAAATACGTGCTCCGCAACAGTCTCGATCAGGCGCGCGTTCCAAGGCCGGAAGACGCTCCGGCAGCCGACAGTGCCGTAGGGAATTTCGCCGAGGCCTTTGCCAATGCTCCGATGCAGATCGATGTGACCTACACCACGCCTNTNCAAAGTCACGCNATGATGGAGCCACATGCTACGCTTGCGATGTGGGATGGCGACAAACTTATCCTGCACACCGCGAACCAGATGCTNAGTCAGGGGCAGANGGTCGTTGCCAGGACCCTGAAAATGCCCGTCGAGAATGTGCGGCTGGTCAGTCCTTTCATCGGCGGCGGTTTCGGCGGCAAGCTCTGGGTNAATGCCGACGCTATTCTGGCCGCGATCGCATCTCGACAGCTCAAACGCCCGGTGAAAGTCGCCCTCACTCGGCAGCAGATCTTTCACGTAACGACGCACCGCTCGGATACTATCCAGCGCCTTCGTCTCGCCACCGATCATGACGGCCGGATCGTCGCGATCGGACACGATGTCTTCTCAGGCAATTTGACGAGCGAACAAACTTACGAAGGCGCGGCTCTGCAAACCCGCACACTTTACGCCGGCCCAAACCGCCTGACACGTCATCGTCAGGCAGTCCTGGACATTCCGATAGCATCGTCGATGCGTGCTCCCGGCGAGGCTGTCGGGCTCATGGCGCTTGAATGCGCGATGGACGAGCTAGCCGAAAAACTCAATCTCGATCCGATCGAACTGCGCGTCCGAAACGAGCCAAGCGAAGACCCCGAACAGCACATTCCCTTTTCCAGCCGTCACCTGATCGCCTGCATGCAGGAAGGTGCCCGTCGATTTGGATGGGATAAGCGCAACGGGAAACCGGGCCAGGTCCGCGATGGGCGTTGGCTGGTCGGAATCGGCATGGCAGCGGCAACGCGCGGCAACCCGCTTCGACTCTCCAAAGCCAATGTCAGGCTAAACCCCGATGGCACTGCCACCGTCAAAATGGCGATGACCGATATCGGCACCGGTACCTATACCATCATGGCGCAGATCGCAGCCGAGATGCTCGGCCTGCCGACGGAGCGCGTTCGGGTCGAACTGGGCGATACGCTTTTTCCGGAAGCGGCCGGTTCGGGCGGGTCATTCGGCGCAGGCAGCTCGGGCTCAGCGTTGTTCGAGGCCTGCAATGCTTTGCGCGAGAAGCTGGCGCAGTCCGCCGGTATGGATCCCAAAATCGCGCGCTTCGAAAACGGCAGAATCGCATCTGGAGAACAGTCCAGAAAGCTCACGGACCTGATCGGCCCCGGCATGGACGCCGACGGCGAAATCCAGCCGGGACGCAACAACAAGGATTTCTCGCAACAATCCTACGGCGCGCATTTTGCCGAAGTCGGCGTCGACGTGGACACCGGCGAAGTGCGGCTGCGGCGCATGCTGGGCGTATTCACGGCCGGCCGTGTCCTCAACGCCAAGACGGCGCGATCTCAGGCAATCGGCGGAATGGTCTTCGGCGTTGGCGCCGCGCTGCACGAAGCGATGACGCTCGATCCCCGCTTCGGCTATTTCGTCAANCACGATCTCGCCGAGTATCACGTGCCGGTGCATGCCGACATCCCGCCGATCGANGCCATTTTTCTTCCCGANCTGGATGAACAATCCAACCCGCTGAAGAGCAAGGGCATCGGCGAACTCGGCATCTGCGGCGCCGGTGCNTCAATCGCCAACGCGGTCTACAACGCCTGCGGCGCGCGGATCCGAAGCTATCCGATCACGCTGGACAAGATACTTTCCAAACTGCCGACGCAGGCATGAGAGGCGCATGAAGTTCCAGCAGGTAAGCCGGCCTTACATTTTGTCGGGCTTGTTTTGCTTGTCGAGCGGCCTGACGCCCTGGCTGCTATCGGGCATCTTGTCCCGGCCCTGGTCGCCGTTGGCATCGCTGCCGCCCGAGGTAGATGTGCCGCTGCCGCTCGGGCTCGGCTTCATCGAACTGCCGGTGGTCGGTGACGTGCCCGGTGCGGCGGAACTTGCCGCGGGGTCGCCGGTCGTGGAACCTCGGCCACTCGGCACCCCGCTTTGTGCGTTTGCACAGGTGGCGCCGACCAGCAGCGCCACTGCAAACGAAGCCGATGCGAAAGATATCGTTGTGAGTTTCATGGCCATTCCTTTCGGATGTCCATGATAATCCACCGGGAAAAGCCGGGTTCCGCCATTTCAGCGAGGGTGTGCCGCCAAAACCTCAGCCCGCGAGCGTTTGGCTTCTACTGTATGGGTTCGAAGGCGGCGTTTGGTTGGCCAGAACGCCGCTGGGTAGGGCGTCCTTGCATTGCCTAAAGCGGGAATCGATTTCTTCTTCCGCCTTGTGGTGCCACATCTCCGCTTCAGCAAGCAGTCGCCAACTATCAAGGGGACGAAACACCGCACTCTGACGGCAAAGGGATTCCATGGCGCGGTAGCGAACGAGGTTATCCATTTTCTCGCCTCCTACCTCCCTGCCCGCGCATTGTTTAGAACCGTTTCACGACGGTGTCATTACGAATCTGACAAGAGACGAAATCGCTCGGTGTCGGGAACCCCACTCCGGCGACAGCGAAGAGGGCCGACCTCGGCTACAGCCTCGCCTCCAGCACCATGTTGAAGGGCGTTTCGGCTGCCCGGCGGAAATGTTTGAAGCCGCCCTTGGTCACCACTTCCTTCAGACGCGCCTCGCCAGCCTGCGCGCCGAGCGCCAAGCCGACCTCCTGCGCGAGCGAGGCGGGCGTGCAGACCGCCGTCGATGCGGCATAGAACAATGCGCCAACCGGATTGAGATTGTCCTCGAGCCTGTCGTGGGCGAACGGCTCGACGATCATCCACGTGCCATCGGAGGCCAGCGTCTCTCCGACGTGATGCGCCGCGCCGACCGGGTCGCCCATGTCGTGGAGACAATCGAAGAAGCAGACCAGATCAAATCCCTTCGCCGGAAAATTCTTCGCCGCGCCGACTTCGAATGAAATGCGNTCGCTCACGCCAGCCTCTTGCGCCGCCTTTCGCGCCGCGTGAACCGAATCCGCATGGTAGTCGTAGCCATGAAACCTCGACTTGGGGAATGCCTTGGCCATCAATACGGTCGATGCGCCGTGACCGCATCCGACATCGGCNACANTGGCGCCNCGCTCCAGTTTTGCGACCACGCCGTCGAGAGCCGGCAGCCAGTTGCTGACGAGATTATGGTTGTATGCCGGCCGGAATATCCGCTGCGTGCCGCAGAACAGGCATCCGTTATGCTCGTGCCAGGCGAGCCCTCCTCCCGACTTGAATGCGTTCACGATCTTCGGCACATCGTCGAACAGACCAGCGGCAATGTCGTAGAACCCGGCCATGAAGACAGGGCTTTCATCGTCTGCGAACACCATGGCCTGCTCGGCCGACAGCGAGAATTTCTTCGTGGCGCGATCATAGGTGACGTAACCCTGAGCAGCCTGCGCCGATAGCCATTCGCGCGTCAGGCGCTCCGAGAGACCGGTTTGTTTTGCAAGCGCAACCGAATCCGTCGGACCCGACTTCACAAGGGCCTTGTAGAGTCCCAGCCGGTCACCAATGTTGACGAGCACCGAATTCGTTAGCGCACCGAGGTCGCCTAACATGCGACCGACAAACGCATTGAGCTTTGCTTCATCGACGGCGGGTTGAGGAATCGTAGGCATCGATGCCTCCCTAAAAAGCAACGTGCCGGGCGATCATAGACGACCCTGAACAAATCACCACAACTTGGCCGTGATTGTGCAGCGCGCTCGCGCGAAAACGTGTTCGATAGCGCCGGCGCAGGAACTTTAATGTCTTGCGGAGGTTAACTAATTTCCGATTGAGCCGTTCTCATCGGCCGCTCCGGGGGCATCGAGGATGCCATGTCGAAAATCAAAATCTGCGCCGTCATCGCTCTAATGACCGTTCTCGTTGGGGCTGCTTACGCGGGCCCAGGAGGAAGAGGCGGCGGAGGTGGAGGTCATGGCGGTGGCGGCGGCCATTTTGGCGGAGGTGGCGGAGGTCATTTCGGCGGCGGAGGTCATTTCGGTGGGGGTGGGCATTTCGGCGGTGGCCCTCGCGCTGGCGGTGGGATGCGTTTTGGCGGCGCACATTTAGGCGGCGTACGCGGTGGCGGCAGGGCTGGAATATCGCGGTTTGCGGGGCGACCCAGTTTTCACGGTCAACGCTCCTTTGCGGGTCGAGGCGGCAATCGGGCGGCCAGCCGCGCCGCAGCGTTAAACAGCAATCGAAGCGCCGCGTTCAGCCGCGATCGCACCGCAGGTTTCGGCCAGAATCGCGCTGCGATGTTAAGGTCAAACTCGGTACGCAATGCCTTGAACTCACGGTCGATCGCCGGCGCATTGCACAACAGAGCCGCGCTGCAAAATCCAAATGCTCGGGCTCAAATCGCGGCGAGAGCGGCCACGGCGGGATGGCATAACGGCCGCGGCGCGGGATGGTGGCGACACCGCAATGGCGGCTACGGTTGGGTCGGCCCGCTGTTCTGGCCGTTCGCTTACTACGACCTGTACGACTATACGATGTGGGGTTATGGCTACGACGACCCGTTCTGGGGTTACGGCTATAACGACATTTACGCCGGTGTGTTCGCTCCCTACGGCTACGACGCCCTCGCGGGTTATCTACCGCCAAGTGGCGGAGTCTCTCAGATTTCGGCAGGACGATTCCGCCGCGCTCAGGCGGCGCCACGGGATCAGTTGGCGCAGATGTGCGGCGAGGAGAGCCGCGACATCGCGGGATTGCCGATAGATCAAATCCAGCAGACGCTCGAGCTCAATGATGCCCAGCGTGCAGCGCTGGATGAACTCGCCAACGCTTCGGTGAAAGCTGCCCAGGATATCAAAGCTGCCTGTCCGACACAGCCGGCGCTGACAGCACCCGCACGGCTCGCAGCCATGCAAGCGCGGATCGAGGCGATGATATCGGCGGTCG
>JGI12053J15887_10000539_pt1 | contig 15543 bp, 12 predicted proteins | sample MedBloCAOM1_O3_FD_15887 | JGI IMG/M metagenome (IMG submission 15887)
CACTCGTGCTGGTCAGCTCTCTGACGGGCCGCACCTCGATAGTGCCCACGCGAACGGGCGGTATTTGCGACGCGACTTGGATAGCATCATTTAGGTCGGCGGCATCAATCAGATAGAACCCAGCCAGATACTCCTTCGTTTCGGTGAAGGGTCCGTCCCTGATGGAGACCTTTCCGTTGCGGACCTGCACGACCTTAGCGGTCTTAACCGGCTGAAGGGCCTCCGAGGCCAGGCACTTGCCAGCGTCACGGAGGGTTTGGTCGTAAGCCATACACTCATCGTCACTCATGGCCCCGATTTCCTTCTCTTCACCGTAGACCAGGCATAGGTACTTCATAGAAGTCTCCTCGATCACTTCTGCGTTCAATACTGCAATACCATAGTCGCTTTGAGACTTCCGGCAATGCAAGAATCTCACTGGGCGCCGGCGTTCAACACCACCATCAACGGCGCGATTGCTTCCGGCTTCACGTAGCGGTTTACGATGAAGCGCTGGCCGTCCTTGGTGGCGTCGTAGGTAAACAAATCTGTGGAGGAAATCCCCGCTCGTGCCTGGAATGTAAATAATTTCGCTGGGGCGCCGGCACTAAAGGTTTCGCCGGCGTTGACTTCGACAGCGGTCAACTCTTCGTGGGGACCGAGGTAGAACATTTCTTTTCCGTCACCACGCCAGCGCGGCTCGGTTCCTCCGCCGCGCGACACCTGCCATTTGCCGGACGCTGCTGGATAGGTGGTGACGTAAACCTCCCAGTCGCCCGATTCGTCCGACGCATAGGCTACCCACTTGCCGTCGGGTGAAAACTGGCCGTTGCTGTAGTGTGAGGTTCCTTTCAGGAAGGGCTTAAGTCCCGCTCCGCTTGCCGAAATCAAGGCGAGATATGTCGAGCCTTTGACGTCCTCAGAAGTGCATAAGATCTGCGCGTCATCCGCGCTCCAGGAATTGGGAATGTTCTCGAATGCCGCTTCCCGGGGTGAGGCAAACGCCACTTTCTCCGTTTCGGTGCCCTTGAGATTTTTCACCAAGACTGTGGTGGTCACTTTCGCCAAGCGGTACGCCAGCTTCTGTCCATCGCGCGACCATACTGGGGTCACTTCCTCCGATGGATCAAACGTGAATCGCGACGCGGTTCCACGTTTCACATCATGAATCCAGACATCCACGTTGCTGGCCTTGATGTCCGTGCGGTCCACAGCGACGTACACGTTGTCTGGCGAAAGTGAGGGATTGGCGATTACGCTCTCTTCGCCGAGTCGCGACAATTCTTTTCCGTTGCGGTCGTACCATGCCAGCACGGATGTGGTGGCGCCCGCGCTGGTGTTATACACCACCGTTCCGTTGTATCCCACGGCGAAACCCGCATAGAACGTCGAAGGCTGAAAGCCAATTCCCTCGGCAATCAGCTTCTTCTCTCCAGCAACCTGCCCTGTTGAGACATCGAACTTTGCCGATACCAGCCCCCTGTGCTCGAGGTAAATCAACTGTCCATTGGCGTATCCCGGGTTGGAATGCGCCAGCACGATTCTTTTTCTTTCGCCTCCGTTGAGTGCGGCCAGGTAGATTCCGCTGTCCGGGTCGTCATCCACATTCTTGAAATTGCCGCCAAAGAACAAAAAGTGCTCTCCATCGGGAAGGAAAAACGGCCAGCGATGGGTGCTTTCTGTCGGTAAAAAGTACTTCACAGTGAGGTCTTCGTTATGGCTGCCGTCGGGATTGATTTTCCAAATGGTTCGCCCGGTGTTAGGCGCGTACAAGATCACGTTCTTGCTGCCCCAGCTTCCACCTCTTGCGTTGGTTGCAAGTGTAAGCACCTGCGGCGGGCCGCCGCTGATCGCGATTTTCTTCAATTTTCCGTCCGCGAAGAAAGCCACGAACTGATTGTCCGGTGAAAAGAACGGATAGCTCGCTCCCTCTGTGCCTGGGAGTGTCGCTACCGCTCTTGATCCGACCTTCTGTACNGTGATGACGTTTTTGCCGGACTTTTCGTCGGGCGTGGTGTAGGCGAGCATCGATCCGTCGGCCGAGATTGCCAGGTGATTTGCTTCTCCGCGCAATGGAAGCGCAAATTCCTGCTGATTTATTTGGTGCTTGCCACTGCGTAGGGCCAGGCCGAGCCCCAGCAGCGACACCAGGGCGATTCCTGCGGTAATCCATAACCAGCCGGCCCACACGCGGCGCGTTTTGTCTTCGCTCTTCGGCAGCGCGGCGGTCATACCTGAGCCGGTGCCCGAGAGCGCGGCCAACGCGAATCCCAGATCCCGAGCGGATTGGAAGCGTTCCGAAGGATTTTTCTCGAGACAATGCCGCAGGATCCGCTCCAAACCGGGCGACACTTTGTTTTTTTCCAGGTCGATTTCGGGCGGCTCGCTCTTGAGGATTGCGCCGAGCGTCTCCACCGCAGAGTCGCCGGTAAAGGCGCGCTGGCCGGTGGCCATCTCAAAGAGCACCGCGCCGAGACTGAAAATGTCGGAGCGCGAGTCGGCCACACCTCCGCGCACCTGCTCGGGCGACATGTAGCCAACCGTGCCCATCACCGTGCCGGGTGAGGTTCCGGTTGAGGTCATNGTCACGGTAGCGCCGGAGAGCGCCGCTTCCGTGGCATATTTGGCCAGACCAAAATCGAGAATCTTTACCTGCTCGTCATTCGTGACGAAAACATTTTCCGGCTTCAGATCACGGTGCACGATGCCTTTCTCGTGTGCCGCTGCCAGCCCGCTGGCAATCTTGGTGCAGTACTCCACCACTTTGCGCTGCGGCAATGCCCCATCGTTCAGGCGTTCGCGCAAGCTTTTACCTTCGAGCAGCTCGGAGACCAGATACTGAAGGCCGTCCTCGCTGCCCACATCGAAAATTGCCAACAGGTTCGGATTATTCAGCGTTCCGAGCACGCGGGCTTCCTGCTCGAACCGTTGCAGGCGGTCCGTGTTTTGTGCCAGGGCGCCAGGCAACACCTTGATGGCCACCTCTCGCCCGAGGCGCGTGTCTTTGGCGCGATATACCTCGCCCATCGCACCGGCGCCGAGCGAGGCAGAAATTTCGTAAGGCCCAAGTTTTGTACCCGCAGGAAGAGGCATGAGTGTCGGAATTATACGCTGAGGAAAAGTTCGAGCGATAGNTTAACNCCCGAGGAACCAGTTTCACGCATGANGTGCGGACCACGGAGGCATGAACGCAGTTATCGAAACTGGCAAATTGGGCAGCAAGTGGATTATGCGGTTTCGGGCTTTGNTGCCGTGGTCCAGGGATGCCGACGGCGGGCTTCGATGAACGCAAAGGTGGTCATCAGAACGGCGAGTGCTGACATCGCCGCGTCTTCCAGAACTTTTTTCAGGTTGATCGGCTCGGGGGTGGCGAAGCAACCGCAATTAATGTCCATGTGCAAAAGGTACGCGCGCAAAACTACGACGAAAAATCCCAGCATGATGGCGGTGAGCAGCGATGCCCAAATGCGCAGCTTCCATCCGCTTAACACCAGCAAACCCAGCACGATTTCAGTAAAGGGCAGAACGTGCGCCACCAACTGCACGCCCCACGCAGGCAGCAATTTGAACGCGTCGACCTGGAGCGCGAAGTTCGCGAGGTTGGTGGAAATGGAGAACTTCAAGAAGAAAAAGGGCCAGAAGGTGTGATTTGGGAGGAAAGCCTTCGAGTAGCCGGCGTAGATAAAAATCGGACCTAGAACCAGGCGTCCCAGCCACATGACGGCGCGCCGGAAGTTGAGTGGGCTGGATTGCAGCAAGTTATTTTACCTGCGAGCTTTGTAAATGGGGTTCATCGTAACAGAAGAATCAAAAATTGAAATGCGCGACCAACATGATGCAAATACCCAGATTCAAAATTCGAGGTGTACGCAACTTCGTGAGAGTACAAGCTTCACGAGCTTACTTCTGGCCACGCAGTTGGTCGAGGAACTGGTGTAAGACGGCGTAGCTTTGCACGCCAACCACCGGATAGGTCTGCCCACTAGAATGAATGATGGTGGTCGGAGTTTGATTTACGTTGTACATACGGCCAAGCGCCAGATCTTTCTCGATCAGCGGATCGAGGGTGCCGCCTTTTACTAGGGCGCGTACTTTGTTCATTTCTGCTGGCGACAGCACGGCTGCGACGGTGCCGTCTATGTCTCCTGAGTTTTCCCACTTTTCCTGATTTTCAAATAACGTCTGCTCAACGGGTTCGGCTTTTCCCACTTGCGCGGCGGCGCGGGCATACTGTGCCGCGACCTTCGAGTGGGCGTGCATGGGAAGTGGGAAGTCGCGATGGATGAGGTACACCTTGCCGGTGCTCACGTAATTGTCCATCAGCTGCCGGTTCGTGGTGGTATACAAGGTCTTGCAAGCCGGGCATTGAAAATCGCTGAAAACTTCCAGAACGAGCGGAGCGTTCTTGGAACCGAAAGCCTTATGCGGGTCGACATCGGTTACCGCGCCGGGCGTTTGGGGAGGGGCGGCCATAGCCATAAGAACGACGCCGATACCTAGAGCGGCCAACAGACTGAGGAAGGCCGCGGCAAGCTTGGGGATTCCGCTTCGATTACGAGTCAATTGTTCCTCCGACTAGTTGGACGCTTGAAACTGGCCTTTAACGATTCTACCGCGAATCATCCTGAAGGCCACCGCTGGCATATCGAAATGTACAACCGAGTTTCCGTCGCCTTGCGGTGCGCGAGGGCTTTAAGGAGTAAGATGCCGCTAGGCAGAGGATGTTTGTGCCAGAGGAGGCTATCAGCAGTACGCCACTTAGAGGCAAGCATCTTTAACATATATAAGGAGATACAAGGTCTACAACAGAACTTGACAATGAGACACTCAATATTTATAATGTGCCTCGAGCTGATTCGAACGGGTCACTGGGGACCCGCACAACCTTTGGGCGTCGCTGGCTCAACAGGTTTGAAGATATCGGACTTAATGGAGGCCAGAATTACATGAGTAAAATAATTGGAATTGACCTGGGCACAACCAACTCAGTTGTGGCCGTGATGCAGGGTGGAGAGCCGGTGGTAATCCCCAACCAGGAGGGTGCGCGCACAACCCCTTCGGTGGTAGCGATCACCAAGGGCGGCGAACGCCTTGTGGGACAAGTGGCGAAACGTCAAGCGGTGACGAATCCCGAGAATACGGTGTATTCGATCAAGCGCTTTATGGGCCGCCGCTTCGATGAAGTGACCGAGGAAATGAAGCGCATCCCTTATAAGGTCGTCAAGGGCGAGCACGACGATGCGCGCATAGAGATTTTCGGGAAAGTGTATAGCCCACCGCAAATTTCCGCGATGATTCTTGGAAAACTGAAGTCCGCAGCGGAAGACTTCCTGGGTGAAAAGGTCACCAAGGCGGTTATAACCGTGCCCGCGTACTTCAATGACGCGCAACGGCAGGCGACCAAGCAGGCTGGTGAAATTGCCGGCTTGGACGTGGTGCGCATCATTAACGAGCCGACGGCGGCCGCGCTGGCGTACGGCTTGGACAAAAAGACCGACGAGACGATCGCAGTGTATGACTTGGGGGGCGGCACGTTTGATATTTCCGTGCTGGAAGTCGGTGCCGGTGTGGTGGAAGTGAAGTCCACTAACGGCGACACCCATCTGGGCGGCGACGACGTTGACCAACGGATCGTGGATTGGTTGATCGACGAATTCAAGAAAGAAAACAATATCGATCTGAGCAAGGACCGCATGGCGCTGCAACGCCTGAAAGACGCGGCAGAGAAGGCCAAAATCGAGCTGTCGCAAATGATGGAGACGGAGATCAATCTGCCGTTCATCACCGCGGGCCCGAGCGGGCCGATTCACATGCAAACTAAGCTGACCCGCACACGCCTCGAGCAATTGATGAACGATCTGCTCGAACGCTCCATGAAGCCGGTGAAGCAAGCGCTGGAAGACGCGAAGATGTCGCCGAACGACATACAAGAAGTGGTGCTGGTCGGCGGTTCAACGCGCATTCCGAAGGTGCAGCAACTGGTGCGCACCTTCTTCGGCGGAAAAGAACCGCACAAGGGCGTGAATCCGGACGAAGTCGTGGCGGTGGGAGCCGCGATTCAAGGCGCGGTGCTGGCTGGAGACGTGAAAGACATCCTGCTGTTGGACGTCACACCGCTCTCGCTGGGCGTGGAAACTCTGGGCGGAGTAATGACCGTGCAGATTCCTCGCAACACTACGATCCCGACGCGCAAAGTGGAGACTTATTCCACGGCGGCGGACAACCAGCCTGGCGTGGAGATTCACGTCATGCAGGGCGAACGCAAATTTGCGAACGACAACCGCTCGCTTGGCAAATTCAAGCTGGATGGAATTCCGCCAGCGCCCCGCGGGACGCCGCAAATCGAAGTCACTTTTGACATCGACGCGAACGGCATCCTGAACGTCAGCGCCAAGGACAAAGCGACCAACAAGGAGCAGAAGATCACCATCACCGCTTCGAGCGGCTTGACCAAGGAAGAAGCCGAGAAGATGCGCGTGGAGGCGGAATCGCACTCCGAGGATGATCGCCGGCGTATGGAAGAGGTCGAGGCGCGCAATCGCCTGGACGGCATTCTGTACCAGTCGGAAAAGATGATTCGCGAGAATCGCGAGAAACTCAGCGAAGCCGACGTGAAGGCCGCGGAGACGGCCATCGAAGAGGCCAAGAAAGCCATCAACGAGGGCGGCGTAGCGAAGCTGCGCTCCGCTACTGAGAACCTGGAACGCTCGCTGCACAAGATCGCTGAAGAGCTCTACAAGAGCCAGCAGGCGGCTGGCGGGGCGGAACAGGCAGGCGCGGCGGGAGCTGGCGCAGCTGCCCACGGCGGACCGGCTGGCGCAGGCGGGAACTCGTCCGGCGGCCCGCAAGGCGGGAAGCCTGGCGATGTAATCGATGCCGAATACGTGGACGTGGACGAAAGCAAGCGTCCTAATTAATTGAGTAGCTGAGCGAAGAAGGAAAGTGCGGAGAGTCACTCCGCGCGGGCCGGAACTTCGTGGAAGCGAAGAGCAGCTAACCGGCCCGCTTCGTTCAAAAGACGGAGTGGGCCGGACATTTTTTAGAAGCAGATTTCGACGGCTTTCGAGTGCGATTCGAGATCACAAAAATATAAATCATGGCAACGACAGCTAAAACCGATTATTACGAATTGCTTGGTGTGCCGAAGAAGGCCAGCAGCAAGGACATTCGCACTGCGTTTCGCAAGCTTGCGCGCAAATACCATCCCGATTTGAATCCCGGCGACAAGTCGTCGGAAGAAAAATTCAAACAGCTGCAGGAAGCGTATGACGTGCTTTCGGACGCCAAGAAGCGCCAGATGTACGACCAGTACGGATTTTATAGCGACAACCTTCCGCCGGGAGGTGCTGGATCCTCGTCGCACGGCGGCGGCGAGGATGACGACGCGCGCGTAAATTTTGATTTTGGCGGTTTCGATTTTGGCGGTGGTGGTGGTTCCGGTGCCGGACCGGCAGGAAGTGGCGGAAGTTTCCGCGATTTGTTCAGCCAGTTTTTCAGGGGCGGCCGCGGCGGCGATATGGAGCCGGAACAGGAACCTGGCGGCGACCTGGAATACCAAGTGGAGATTGATTTCTGGGATTCCGTGCGCGGGGCGGTGAAAAAACTTTCCATCACGCGCATGGATACCTGTGAGACCTGTCACGGGACTGGCGCAGTGGGCTCGCCGCAGACTTGCACTGCCTGTGGCGGGACCGGAACAATCCAGCAAGCTGCGGGGAAAATGCGCTTCAATGTGCCGTGCACGCGCTGCGGAGGCACCGGCAAACTGCGCACCATGTGCCGGACTTGCAATGGCGAAGGGCGCGTGCGGCGCACGGAAACGATCGAGGTGCGCATTCCGGCTGGCGTGGCCAGCGGTGCGCGCTTGCGTGTGCCGGGTAAAGGAAATGCCGGAACAATGGGAGCACCTCCGGGAGATTTGTATTTGCGGATCCTGGTGAGGCCGCATGAATTTTTCGAACGACGCGGCAACGATCTGTACACCAAGATTCCGGTGACAGTACCAGAGGCCACGCTTGGCGCGAAGATTGAAGTGCCNACGATCGATGGGCGCTCGCTGGTGCGCATTCCGCCGGGAACGGACAGCGGCAAGACGCTGCGGCTGAAAGAAAAGGGCGTGCCGGTCGGGCGCAACGGGACGCGCGGCGATCAATATGTCGAGATTCAAGTGGTAGTGCCGAAGCCGACGGATGAGCGGGTGCGCAACCTGATGAAAGAACTGGAAACCTTGGCGCCGGAAAATCCGCGGCAAAATCTTTTCAGCAAAGCAGGTGTGTGAAGTCATGCCACAAAGAACAAAAAAACGGGCTAAAGCCGGTTACATGATCAGCGCGGTGGCGGAGCTTTATAAATTGCACCCGCAGACGCTGCGCTTGTATGAACGGGTGGGATTGCTGAAACCTTCGCGGTCGCAGGGGAACACCCGACTGTATACCGATTCTGATCTTGAGCGGCTGGATGTGATTTTAACCCTGGCACGCGACATGGGCGTGAACCTGGCGGGCATCGAAATTATTCTGAACATGCGCGAGAAAATGATTGAGATGGAACGCCAGATGGGTGAGTTTGCGCATGTAGTGCAGCAGGAATTGTCGCGTGTGGCTTCGCGCCCAGCGGAGCAGGATTCGCGTCACGCTATTGTGCGTGCGGTCCCGCGGATACTGCGAAGTTCCTCGTAACTACTCTTCCACACCTCAACATTCTAAAACGTGTGGAATATGCGCTTCCAGCGCATCGTATCTGGATGTATCAGTGTGTTTGCATAGGCAAAGAACCGGTCGAGAATGTGGCCCGGTTGCCATGCGTTGGGGTTCGCATCTATAGACATGTAGATCATCACCGGGGTGCCGATGAGGTCTGCCCGGGGCACACAGCCCCAGAAGCGGCTGTCGTAAGAATTTCCACGATTGTCACCCAGCGCAAAATAACAGTTGTCCGGAACGCGGTAAGGAAAGGCGACATTCATGCGACCGTCCTGGGAGTATCCGGGCGGCGCTGGTTTAGTTGGCCCTAAAGTGTAATTTTCTTCAAGCTGCTTTCCATTGATCCAAACATTCCCGTCGCGTAGATCCACAACATCGCCCGGCATGCCGATCGCACGCTTCACAAGGTCGGTTTGATCGGGTGCGTATGGCGGCCTGAAAATTATAATTTGCTGCCGTTTGGGATTGCGCCACAGCGGAATATGCCAATTCGTGAAGGGCAAGCCAGCATCGTACCCGACGCGGCTGATAATCAAGTGGTCTCCGATCAGCAGGGTATTTTCCATGGAGGCGGAAGGAATGACGCGCGCCTGGCCGATCGTTCCGTTGACCAATAGAAAGACGAGACCCACCCAGAACCAGGCAAGGATCTCGCTGCGGACGCGAGCGCTTACGGATGAGCGCGGTTGGGAAGTTGCAGTTTTTGTTTTAACTTTCAGTTTGCACCGTGGTGGATTTGGGAATTTTAGCACGCCACCCGGAGAAGTAGCGGCGGCGACGCAGGTTAGATAACTTGCCGTGACGGGGGCGTGCTCGTATGCTGAGTCGATATGGCAATGGAAAATTGTCCACTTTGTAGAGGAACGGGATGGCGGCTGGAGCAGCGGGCGAATGGCGCGCCGGGCACGGTTGCTACGGCCTGCGATTGCGGGATGGAAGAACGCGCTCTGCGGGTGATGGAGCGTGCGCGCATACCGAAACGGTATGAACATTGTGATTTTGAAAGTTATGTCGCGGATCTGACGGATGGGAAGACCTGGATGCCGCAGCACGCACAGTCCATGAAGCAGGCCAAGATGTTGACACAGGGATTTGTGCGGGATTATCCGGGCGCAGCGGAAAAAGGGCTGTTGCTGATGGGGCCATCCGGCGTAGGCAAAACGCATTTGGCGGTGGCCGCTCTGAAAGAATTGATTCGCCGCGGGCATGCCGGCCTTTTTTGCGATTACCGTGAATTGCTGAAGGAGATTCAGGCGAGCTACAACCCGGCCAGTGAATCGACGGAGATGCGCATTCTGGAACCGATTCGCAACGTGGAAATTCTGGTGCTGGACGATCTAGGAGCGAGCAAGCCTTCGGATTGGGTGCGCGACATCGTGGGCATTGTATTGAACGCGCGCTATAACGAGAACCGCACTACGCTCATCACCACAAACTATGTGGACAATCCGGTCTCGGAAGGCGAGCCTTCACGGCTACCGGGTGGACGGATGATTCCTGCATCACGCGAGGATACGCTCGAGCAGCGCATCGGCAGCAGAATGCGTTCGCGGTTATATGAGATGTGCCGGACCGTTGAAGTAATTGCTCCGGATTTCCGCCGTGAAAAAACACAAGCAGGCCACACCTAGGCATCACGGCATTGAGCCGACTCGAGTTCGACGAATTACCTACGAAAGCCGACTAGCATTGCCGCCACACAATCTGGTGTGCTAGCATCCGCCCGATTGGCTGCCAGGGGCAGTCGATCCGCTGAAAAGCAGACCACCGATTCGTTAGTTCTTCGCCCTGCTGGTGTAAGGCAAAAAGAGCGACAGACCAAGGGCCGCGCTTTTCAGAGTATTTAACTCGCTCAGGCGCAGGCCCGCGCCCTTCTCATCGAGCACGGACCTCGCGCGACGGAGGTCTATATGAAGAGCTATCTCACCAAGGACATTCGTAACGTTGGCATTGTCGGCCACGGCGGCACCGGTAAGACGCAGCTGGTGTCGTCGTTGCTCTTCACCGCGGGCGCAACTCCGCGATGGGGAAAAGCTGCGGAGGGAAGCACCACCACCGACTGGGACGAAGAAGAAATCGCGCGCAAACTTTCCATTCAAACGGCTATCGCGAACGCCGAATGGCCGACTACTGCGGATCCCGCCAGCCATGCCCCCGGCGGCCAGGTTAAAATTAATTTTCTAGATTTACCCGGATACTCCACGTTCATCACCGAGTCGAAGGCCTCGCTGATCGCCGCGGACGCCGCGCTGATCACTGTAGACGCGCATGTCGGAACGCAAGTCACTACCGAAAAAGTCTGGGATTATTGCGTGGAGTATGACATTCCCCGCGCGTTCGTACTTACCGGAATGGATCGCGACCTGGCCAGCTTTGAACGTTCCATGGAATCGTTGGAACAGGTTTTTGGCCGCAATGTCGTAGCACTGCAACTGCCCATCGGCCACGAAAGAGCGTTTCGCGGCGTGATCGATCTGGTGGCCATGAAAGCTCATTTCTATCAGCCGGATAGCGACGGGAAAGTCACCATCGAAGAAATTCCCGCAGCACTCGCGGAAGATGCCAAGGAAGCCCACGAGAAATTAGTCGAAATGGTCGCCGAAGGCGATGACGCGCTGATGGAAGAATTTTTCAACGAAGGCACCCTGCCATTGCCGGATCTGTTCGCCGGACTGCGCCGCGCCATCGTGGGCGAAAAAATCATTCCGGTACTGATGACCTCGGCGCTACATAATATTGGCAGCGTCAGCTTGCTGTCTTTTATCGCCGATGTTTTTCCGCATCCGGATGAGCATTCCGTTGTGGCCTACAAAGAGCCGACGGGCAAGAGCGAAGCCTTTCCGCGCAAATTCGATGATGCCCAGCCGCTTTCGGTATTTGTTTTCAAAACGCTGGCTGATCCTTTCGCGGGCCGCATCAACTATTTCAAGGTCATGAGCGGCGTGCTGAAAAATGACGCCACGCTGATGAATTACAACCGCAGCGTGCCGGAGCGCTTTCAGCACACGCAGATCGTTCAGGGAAAACAACTTACTGAAGTGCAAGAGCTTCATGCCGGCGATATTGGTGCGATCGCCAAATTGAAAGAAACCGCTACAGGCGAGACGCTTGGCGATAAATCCACTCCGATTTTTTATAAGCGCGCGCCCATCCCCGAACCTTCCATTACTTTTGCGATTGAGCCCAAGACCCGCGCCGACGAGGACAAGATCGGGGTCGCGATTCACAAAATCCTGGAAGAAGATGCCGCACTGCATTTCTCCCGCGACCCGCAAACCAAGGAATTCTTGCTTTCGGGTTCCGGGCAGCAGCACATCGAAGTGGTGGTCGCCAAGTTGCACAAGCGGTACCACGTGGACCTGACGCTAAAACCGCCCAAAGTGGCCTATCGCGAAACCATCCGCGGCAGAGCCGACGCGGAGGGCAAACACAAAAAACAGTCCGGCGGCCACGGCCAGTTTGGCGTCTGCCGCATCAAGATGGAGCCCACCGAACGCGGCAAAGGCATTGAATTCGTCGACGATATTTTCGGCGGGTCAATTCCAAAGAACTGGATACCCTCAGTAGAGAAGGGCATTCGCGACGCCGCAGCGCGCGGCTACCTCGCGGGATTCCCAGTCGTCGATTTTCGCGTGAGCCTGTACGACGGCAAATACCATGACGTCGATTCGAGCGACATGGCTTTCAAGATCGCCGGCTCGCTGGCTTTCAAAGAAGCCATGAAAGCGGCCAAGCCCGCTCTACTCGAACCCATCATGCACGTCGAGGTTTACGCGCCAGACCAATACTCCGGCGACTTAATGGGCGACCTGAGCTCGCGTCGCGGGCGCATCGCCGGCAGCGATCTGCGAGGTCACAACGTGGTGATTAAGGCGCAGGTGCCCTTCGCGGAAATGCTCACCTACGCCAACGACCTCATCTCCAAAACACAGGGACGCGCCACCTACACCATGGAATTTTCCCATTACGACTATGTCCCCAACGAGCTGGCGGAAAAAGTAATCGCCACGCATAAACCCCACGCCGATCAGCACCCCGACGACGAGGCCTAGCAGTCAGCGGCGCGTAACGCCAAAATGGTGCTTGCCGGGCATGGCCGTGAAGGCCAACAATTCCAGCACCATGAAAAATTCAAGTACTGAGAAGTGGGGCCCGCAGACTCGCTCCGTCCACGCCGGAGAACCGAATCGCCACGGAGTTGGCGGGCCGGTCGGCACGAACATTTGCCGCACGTCCACCTTCACCTTTTCTTCCACGGAAGAAATGAAGCTGTGGGCCGAAGGCAAGAGCCAAGCGTACATCTATACGCGGTATGGCAATCCTACCCTCACCGTGGCGCAGGAAAAAATCGCCGCGCTCGAAGGCGCAGAAGCTGCCGTGGTTACCGCGTCAGGAATGGCCGCCATTTCCTGTGCGTTGCTTAGCGCTTTGAAAAATGGGGACGAACTCATCTCCACCGCGCAACTCTATGGCGGAAGTTACCGGCTGATGCGCGATATTTTCCCGGGCATGGGCATCAAAGTCCACCACGTGGAAACCGATCTGGCCGGCATGGAAGAAAAATTGTCTTCCAAAACCAAAGTGCTGTATGTCGAGACGCCCACCAATCCCATGCTGCGTCTCGTGGATCTGCACAAAGCGGTGACCTTCGCAAAAAAGCATAAACTCGTTTCTATTATCGACAACACTTTTGCCACGCCGATACTTCAGAATCCCATTTCCATGGGCTACGACATGGTAGTGCACAGCGCGACCAAAGCCCTTGCCGGCCATTCCGACATCATCGCCGGTGCGGTGGCCGGCAGTGCGCNATGGATGCATCGCATNCANCANATGGTGATTTCTTTAGGCGGCTCCATGGATCCCGAAGCGGCATTTTTGCTGGTTCGTGGAATGAAAACCCTGGGTCTGCGCGTGCAGCGCCANTGCGAAAATGCCTTGGCTGTGGCGAAATTCCTCGAAGGACATCCCCAGGTGGCGGCCGTCCACTATCCGGGACTGAAATCGCACGCCGACCACGCCATCGCGAAAAAGCAAATGCGCGGATTTGGCTCCATGCTGGCTGTTGATTTGAAGGGCGGTCTTGCAGCGGCGCGGCGGTTTGGCGATTCCGTGAAACTCTTTCTTCTAGCGGTCAGTCTAGGCGGCGTGGAATCGCTGGTGGCTTTGCCGCTCTACACGTCACACTACAACATGAGCGCGGAAGAATTGCAGCGTGCCGGCGTAAGTCCCGGCACCGTGCGCGTTTCTGTTGGTGTGGAGGATGCCGAAGATTTAATCGCGGATCTGGAACAGGCCTTGAAGTAATTTTCAAAGAGAAACTATTGGGTCCTGCGGGAATTTATCGCTGAACGTCGCGCGCGACCTAACGTGTAGCTTGCGCCACTGGCACGACCCAACCCATCTCGTCTGGCAGCAGAGACTTTACGATGTCTTCCATTTCGTGTGCGCTCTGAACCTGTTCGGGATAGTTGTGGCAGTTGATGTCGTAGGTGCCGCCAAACTTCGCGCGCACGGCCTGCAAGGCTTCCTGTAACCGCAGCGACACGCGCTGGGCATCGGCAGAATCTGTTTCCGGGAGTACTACTCCAAACAAATCGGTCCCCAGTCGATAGATCGAATCAGTGGGTCGCAACCTCCGCGCCATGACCTTGGCCGCGTCGCCCCAGGCGGTGGATTCGTCCCCGGCCGACGCAGCTTTCGCGGGTTTCGCTTTTACCAACAGCAGCGATAGAGTTTTCTGAGTGCCCACCGCGCGGCGAAATTCCATAGTCAGGCGATCCCAGAAATGGTTGATGTCAGGCATGGATTGCAGCACGTCCACGCTGGCCTGTTGGCTAATCTCTATGTTGCGCTCCAGTTCCTCGAGCAATTGCTGCTTCAATTTGCGGACCATGCCCTGGCGGTCAATGAGGTAGCCGATGAAGAGCAGCGTGAGTCCACAAAAACCAAAATAGGCCACGCGCAACGTCCACTTGTTGTCGTCGGGATGATCGAAGACCAGCGGATACATGAACACCGCCAAGCCAGCAGCCAGGACGAACACAAAGACCGCCGAAAGAATGGCGAGCTGTAGTTCACGTCGTTCGAGATGATCAAGTTCTGCGCGATTGAATTTCGCCATATCCAGTGCCCCAAGTTGCAGATGGACAGTTTCGAGCTATCTACAAGGTTTATGGTCACTTGGTGGTTGGCGGAGGGCAATAGCCCGCCCACCCAAACGTGGCGCAAACATCAATGGCGGTGCGTTCGCGCAGGGCAAACGCCTTGGGAGTTGCAGGGCAACTGGCGGGAATCTTGCGCCAAAAAAAAAGCGGCGCACCGAAGCGCGCCGCTCTCAATTGTGATTTTGCGAAGTGGGTTAGAGGGGCTGGACGTTGGAGGCCTGCAGGCCCTTTGGTCCCTTGGTAACCTCGAATTCAACCGCTTGGCCGTCATTCAACGACTTATAGCCATCAGCCACAATCGCGGAGAAATGCACGAACACATCTTCTCCACTCTGGCGCTGGATGAAACCGAAGCCCTTGCTGGCGTTAAACCACTTCACTGTTCCTTGTTCTTTACTCACTGCGTTACTCTTTTCTGTCAACCGGGTTACGGCTGAGCATTACTAAATTGAGCTATTTGGTGCCTTTCCGAGCCCCTCACAGAGCCTGGCCGTCTTCGGCCGTACACAAAAAAAGGCCGCAAGTGTGACCTTGCGACCGCTTTCTTTTAACGTTCCAAAGGCGATACAAGAGCATCAAACGCGACAAAATAGTACCACAAATCCTGACCCTTGCCAAGCCCCTTTTTGCCACCCCCCGTATCCCATCTGTCCCCGGAAGGAAGCCTCGATTAGGCCCGATCCCGGGCTTGATTC